>Ga0268244_10000385_pt1 | contig 18845 bp, 4 predicted proteins | sample AgamicMgSfe_FD_200258 | JGI IMG/M metagenome (GOLD analysis project Ga0268244, IMG submission 200258) | Agave microbial communities from Guanajuato, Mexico - Mg.Sf.e (v2) (version 2) | ecosystem: Host-associated > Plants > Phyllosphere > Phylloplane/Leaf | place: Guanajuato, Mexico | collected... | reverse complement strand
GCCCCACCCCTCCCTCAATCTCCACCCGTCCGACCCCAGCGACGGTCTTGCGCACGACCACGCTCCCGTCGACTAACAGCGTGCCCTCGCCTCGGAACTCCGCCGTGTGTCCCGAGTCGAGCATGAGTCTCCGCAAGTCCGCCAGGCGCAGGTCGCCGACGTGCACGGGGTGCTGGGTGTTGAAGTGCTGTTGTGGGTGGGGTGCGAGGGACGATGAGTTCGGTGCTGTGGCGGGGTGCAGCAGGTCGAGGATGGGGATGCCGTGGGTTTCGGGCTTGATGGGTTTCGCGAATGATGATGGTGATGTTACTTGGTCCGGAGAACTGTGATTTTCGCCACTGAGTTTGAGCTTCTTCCTTGCGCCTTGGCCCCCATCTTCCACATCTGCACTCATACTCGTTGACCCAACCGACCCCTTCTCCGCCTCGCTACTGTCATCGATAGGCTCCACACCCAACCTGCCCGTCAACGCCACGACACTCAATCCCTTGACGTTCTGCCACGTGAGTTTCTCCACCAAGTTCTGGCTCAGCTTGAGCGTCCAGGCGTTCGTATCCACACTTGCGTCCACCGCCTCTCCCTCGAGCGGCGCGAAAACTACATCGTCGTCATCGGCAGAAGCGCCGTTACGATCATCACCTCGTAACAGCCGCCTGCACTCTCCCGCCAACACGCGTGTCTCGCTTTGATCGCCCGAAATCAAGATGAGTTTTCTCGGCTGAATGAGCGGGACCAACATCTGCAGATCTCGCTTCTCGTGCAGACCTGCAAAGTCCACGTGCGCGACGCGCAACCGCAGCGTGAGAGGCTGCGTGGTGAAGACAACTTTTTGCGGTCCTGCAGGCACCGTGTGATCCTCCGGCTCGTAATCGCTCTCATCGTCGCTCTCTTCACTCTCCTCTTCCGCCGCGTCCGCTACCCCGCCACCGCCGCCACCGCCGCCCTTAGACGAAGACTCGCCTGTCGCACGGGCAATAGCTGCGTCGATGTCGTCCGGCTCACGCGCCGTGGCCAACGAGTTCTCCTCTCGCGCACGCTTGTTCAGCCCTTTTTCGCCTCGCCTCCCTTTCCCATCCGAACCATGACCGTTAACGGCCATATCCCCCCATTTCCGCTTCTGCCCCACGGCCGTCTCTTGGCGGTCTCCCTGCCGCATATCAGCACCGTCCACGTCATCACGTTCTTCCGCACGCAGGAAATCTTCAGCCTTGATCACATCGCCGTACTCGTCGTTACGGTTCCGGTGGGCAACGAACGGATACATCTTCTCCCTGCCGCGCTTTTGCCGGACATCAAAGTCGTGCACAATCTTGCCTGTGCGCAAGAGGATGTTGACACCGAGCTCGGCATCGGTGAGTCCGGCGGCGGCGCCACCACCGACAGCCTTGCGCTTGCCGCTTTGCGTTATCTGAGCCGAGAGGTTCAATGCCCGGCCTTGGTGTTCAGCGTCTTCATCTTCTTCGGAGGACTCGGAGGACTCGGACGCTTGTTCGTCGGCGGGATCGGCGGTGTTGGCGGTGTCGACGATGGTGTTGTCGCCTTGAAGTGTGCTGTGCATCTGGCGTTGTCGGACAAGGTACGTTTGGTAGAGAGCTGCTTCGTCCGTGTTGAGAGGAGCAGTGTATGCATCTCGAAGCTTGATGGTCATGCCATCGCTGTTTACAATCTTGGCGCCACTCTGTGCTGAGACATCTCCCTGTTGCTCATGCCATAGATCCCACAATTGGCGACCCACACCCTTCCGTGTCCCGTCAAGTTGAGAGACCTTTCCGGTCAGAACGACAAGATTCCTCGAATCAGCGGCCAGCGCCTGCAAGGCCTGCTTTGAAAAGCCCCACTCGAAACTCGCGTCACTTGCAAGCATGACGCATGGCCTGGTCCTCGCCAACGCGCGCTCTACTTGACTCTTGCGCTCGATCTGCCTGACATGCCGCCATTCGAGCGGATTTGTCACATCGCCTTGCCCTTTTCCCTTCGTCATGGCCGCCTCCGCCTCACCTCGGACTGTGTCGTCCACCCATTCCAACATACTCTGCAAGTACCGGACGGAGCTGGCGCTGCTCTTGCTCGCCATGTAGATGCGCGTATTCTTGTACGTGTCGGCATGCGGACCATCGATATTCTCGCGCCAGGTTTGGTCAAGGAGAAACGCTAGCTCCAGCACTCGTGCCGAAGAATCCGAGGGAATGAGGACCTTGCCGCCTTGTGCGATGGTCTCGCGAATCAGGCTAATCAGAGTGTCATCCCTCTTTTTGCGCGGCAGCGGGTTCGCTTTCTCGACACCTCGGGAAGAGCACACCAACGCTGTCGGGCGTCGCAATGGCTCGATGATCTCTGCGCCGCCAGTTGCAGAGTTCAGCCACGCGGCGCCGGATAGCAGATTCTCCCGGCCCTGGTTCCAGTCTGCAGCGTACACGATGCCCTCGAGTCCGTGTTGGATATGCCATATTGTGCCTCCGAGTGTGTGTCCAGCGTTGTATGCGGTGATGGTGAGGCCGTTCAGTGAGGGGGAGAAGGGCGAGGGGATGGGCTGATGAGGCTGGCTGTACTTGAGTGGGTTGATCAAGGCAAAGTAGGATGCGATCTCTTCGGGAGTAGGAGGCTGCAGAAGAAGATTGGTATGGTTCGAGGTGCCATTCGTGGGCGAGGATGCGACAGAGCTAGATGAGAGTATCGAGGCGAGAAGCGGGGATGATGCATACAGATCGCTCAGTAATGCTCTGCCCAGAGTGACGACGGGCGTAGTGGCATAGATTGGGATGCGGGCGAAGTGTGGGACATGCTTGCAGCAATGCGCGAATGCGCCGAGGTGTTCTATGGTTGGGTGGGTGAGGAGGACAATCGACAGCGTGGATACGTGCTTCTCCAGCGATCGCAGCCTGTCGACATCGAACCCTTCGTCCCACCCAACGTCCACCAACACCTTGACGCCTCCATCCAGCTCCAGCAGCGATTGTGAAGCGGGCGAGTCGGACTGCGCCCCGAGCAGCGCCGTGAAGGTGAACATGCTGCTGCTGCGGCGGTCCCGGGCTATCGGCGAATCATGGCGTGTCGTGTCGTTGTCAGTGTATCAAGATGGCGTTCTATGTAGCAGTCCATCTCGTAAGCTGTAGGCAGTGCGAATAATCTTCTTTCCCACATGCCACTGCGCAACAACGCGGGAGTGAGGTCGATCTCCGCAAGGTGGCAGGGATCGCTTGTCTCAGCAGTTCAGGCGCTAATCTCGGTCATCTCCCCTGAATAGTGATTTAGACAACTTTATGACTACTTTCACTTGGGTGATGCTATTGACATGCTGGGTACAGTGTTACATCATTGCTTATAGAGTAGATACTCGAGGATCAATGCTTAGCTTATATATACTAAGAAGAGATTTCCTATTAAAAGAAAAACATAGCTTACTAAGGTAGTATTGAACGCTAAATTATAGAACTTCATCACTAGTGTACAACTATAAAGTGACATTCAAAGCTCATTATGCCTAAATACTATGATATTAATATGTATAATACTAAAATAGATACTATGCTTATGTGGATGATCTTAGTATACCTGTTTCATATCACTACTAGATTTTTCGGGCTGGATACTCTAGTTGTCAACGATATTCTAGCACTATTCTATTATCTAGGTAGTATAGCTGTTCGATTATCTCGCATTTACGCGTCTGAAACTCCGAGGTAAGGATCTCAAGCTTTCTCCAACCTCAAAGATTGACTGTGAATGTGATTGCAGCAAACCCGTCGCACCTCGAACTGCGCACCTCAAACGGAATTATAAGCGCGGTCGCGTCGCACTTCAATCAGTTTTCGTTCAGTCACGGCCAGCGCTCGCAAGCAGGAACGAGGGTGAAGATCTATTCAGGACGGCCAAGATCGCTGTCGCGCAGGCGCATTCGTGAACGACACATCGGACCATACGCGCATTCATTCCAAGGTTGAGTGTTACAAACCATGTCGACCAGAGAGAAGGGTGGGCGCGTGGTCTTCATTGGCAATATTCCATATGGTGCGTCATTGCTCTTTCCAGCTTCACCTTGGGTTTGCCTGCTAAGTGCATGTAACAGGCGTCAGCGAAGAGCAAATTTGTGAGATCTTCGGTCGCGTCGGCCAAGTCGTTAACTTCCGGTTGGTCTACGACAAAGAGACCGGTCGACCCAAGGGCTTTGGTTTCCTCGAGTACACCGATACCGACGCTGCTGCCTCCGCATGCCGAAATCTGAACGACTTTGATATCATGGGCCGAACGCTGCGGGTGGACTACAGCAATGACAATGGCGGAGGCAAAGGCAATCAGCAACAGCAGGATGGTTCGGATATGAGGGCGCCACCCCCGGCGCACTTCAACGTGAACAGCACAACGCAAGCGAATGGTGCGGACTCCGCGGCCTTGCCCGTGTTACCTGCCGGACAGGATCTGCCGCCAGGCCTTACAGCCCCGGACGCCATCAGCGCGACTCTATCGAGCATTCCGGCACCGCAGCTTCTCGACATCATAAGTCAGATGAAGAACCTCACAACCACCAGTCCCCAGCAAGCCCAGAGCCTTTTGGCGCAAGCACCGCAGCTCGGCTACGCCATCTTCCAGGCACTGTTACTCCTTGGGCTAGTCGACACGAATGTGCTCACCAGCTTAATCCAACAGAACGCCGCCGCACCTCCTTCTGCTGCCCAAGAACCGCGGCCGCAACAGCAACAGCAACAGCAACAACAAGTGCCTCCTGGTGGGCAATTTCCGCCACATCAGCCACCTCTTTACGCCCCACAACATCAAGCACAAGCGCCCGTTTACCAACAGCAACCCTACACTTCGCCACCGTCCGCCGTCCCGCAAGCCAGCGCACATCAGGCTCCCGCACCGCCTGCTGCAGCACCAACACCCGATCCGGGCCATGCAGCACTCATTCAGCAGGTGCTGGCCATGACGCGCGAGCAGATCTTTGCATTGGACGAGGTGCCCCGAGGCCAGATCTTAGCACTAAGGCAGCAGTTAGGGGCGCCTGTGGGGTGAATGTACTCCTTCAAGGTGTGGAAGGTGCATGATGAATGGACAGGAATATACCCCCCTTTCCCCTTTTTACCTCTTTCGTCGCGGGCTTAACGATCGCAGCGCCCATTAGAGGGCACTGAATGTTGCATCAGCAACGCGAACTCTTTCGTCTCGCGCGCCTGCAGACCTGTTGTTCGCCCGATACTACTTTGAGTACTGAATGGTGGTTAGCGAGGCGTGAGGCGTTCGGTGGTTGCTAGCAGGTCCCAGGTGCCGCCGGGACAAGCACGGTTGGGCATCAATCGTGGAATTGCAGTTGTCGGTGGGTGGCTCGGACAGCGCCCCCACAGAGAAAATGTCTCGATTCCGCAGTGACTCCCATTCATTGATACATTGTTCTTCCTCCGTGCTCTGCGTTCGAAGTATACAAATATCGCGTTCTCACCTCGCCAACTGCCTCCAAACCCCCCACTAGCCCCATCGTGGTTCCGGTGAGGCTGGCGGCTCGGCTCTGTCCGAACCGAGATTTCCCACTCGGAAGCCGGGTGTTCACCACCCCACCCACATCACGTGTGGCTCCGGAAGCTCATGCAGCTGTGAGTTATTCGAATCTTGATCAACAGTGTGCCCGCCCACCTACATACCTACTATGTACCTTGTACTGCTTCAACGTGGCGAAGAAGACGGATCGCACTGATTTTGCTTGTATCTAACTTACAGACCTACACACGCCGAGCCACGCGAACGCGAAGTACTGCATTCACTGTCGCATTGCTCATAGGACAGTAACAACAACGACCGCGACGACGACTACGATTACAGCGACGATTTGCTCACCGATGCGCGCACGATACCCAAATTGAGATACCCATGAACTTGCTTGAATTGTGCATACTACCAGTGAGATCTGGTACGATCTACCATCCGGACGAGCACAATACGCGGTGTGCTTGCGACGTTGACCTTTTTACGCATCATCCATATATTGCACAGGAGTACTAACATCGACATCGACCATGTGGAAAGCAGCTTTCACCGGCCGCAGCGACAGCAGCAGCGTCGCGGGTGGAAGCAACAGCGGTCGGCGCAAGAAGCGCAGTAGTAGCAGCACAGGCGCGCGCGCAGATTCGATCGCTTCGGCGCCGGTGCTCTCGCGCAGAGAGCCTGATGAGGAGGATGCGAGGAGAACGTCGACGACGCGCCATCACCGCTCCAACCGAAGTGCTTACAGTGGAGATGAGGTAAGGAATGATGGTGGGCGGGGGAGCTCTTCTATGGCGTATGTGACGGCGCCGGGTCTGAGCTCGAGGGCGGGCGGAGGTCCTGGAGCGCTGACCGAGAGTGCCATTCGAGCACTGGATGCTGGAGATGAGGATGAGTGGGAAGATGAGGTGGGCGATGTGAGGAGCGAGAGGAGAAGTAAAAGGGGGGATAGTGGGGATGGGGAAAGGAAGAGGAGGAGTAAGAGTGGGAAGGAGCGGAGTCGCAGTCGGGGTGGAAGTCGGAACGGGGAGAATAGGGAGAGGCGCGATTCAGAGAAGAGGCGCGAGAGTTCAAGCTATGGTTACGCCAACCCTCAGTCGCACTCCTACAGAGGTGAGAAGAAGGAAGAGAATGTTCGGGGCCAGTCTTCCCGAGCAGACACAGAGACAACTGCGAACGGTAGCTCCAGGTCGATACCGACGATGGGCGGCTTCGACCAGTTCCCACAGCACTCTGGCGCACTGGTCGGACCAATGGAGCCCATGATGTCTGGAGGCCTACCCTCGTCCGACGCAGCACACCAGTTTCCAGACCAAAATCCAAGCACCTATACCCGGCCGCAGTTCCGCGCCACACGCTCCGACAGCTATGGCGCTGCGGCAGAATTCTACTTGGACGAAGGCCAGTCAGTAGCGACTCAGCCCGGTGTGCGCTCTCGCACGCCCAACATGCCCGTCAATCCCGACACGCGCCCTACGCATCCGTCGGCATATACAGGCAACGGATCTGCCGCGGTCTTTTACAGCGGGAAAACCAGTTCAGGTCATGTTACGACGGCGCAACAAACACCGTCAAGCGGTGTGAAACCATCAACGACGAGACCTGGACGGGCTACCTCTTTTGGAAATGCGAGCACGTCGTCCAACAAGCCCGATAGGGTTTCTGCCGGCGCAAGCGCTGCGGCGGCATCGCATCATCAGAAGCAGTCGGAGATGACATCGGTCCATCAGCAGACCACGAGCGTGAACGGGGTTGGCGCGGATGCACGAGTGAAGCCGAGTCGGCAAGGCTCCGAGCCGAGGATTGTGACAACAAGTGTCGACGTGGACGGTGGCGGGTATTACATGTCGTCATCACAAAAGCAGTCACTTCGCGACCGCGAAGTGAAGGGTAAGGGTGCGAGTGACGGGGTGTACTCTGGATCGGCGTCACAGCAGCGACCGCTCTCCGGAACACCAGGTAAGCAATCCATGTCATCCGCTAACTCTAACGTACCACTGTACACAGCAGGTGTCTCAGCAGCTGCAACGGCAGCGAACGGAGCGCGCCAGCACTCTCAGCAACAATACCCACCCCACATGGACCCGCAAGCGTCCTACTATGGCAGAGATATTGGCCCAACATCTTTTGAAAACGGCGGATACATGGACAACGGCAACAGCCGTAGCCTAGGCCATGAGCAACATCGTTACCATGAACACAAGGGGCCCATGACACGTCTAAAGGACGGCTTGTTAAATCTCATCTCTGCCCCGGAAGACGTGCAAAAGATGGAAGAGTACACTGAGTACATTGGCGTCTGCAAACATTGCTTCGACCCGCGATCCGATCCGCGTCTGGGCCCGCGACAGCACCATTACCACGGTAAGAGGCGCGACTCGTTCGAAGATCTGAGGAGGCGAAAGAGTGCGGAGCGCTTAGGCAGGAAGGGCAGTAACGACTCCCTCCGACGCGCGGGCAGCACCAGGATTGACAAGGATTCGAGGTACTATGGTACTACCGACACGGAAAAGAGGAAATCCGGAAACAAGGCGGATCTACTCGGCGCTGGACTGGCAGCCGCGGGCGTAGCGGCTGGTGCGAACGCGCTGTTCAATGATCGGAAGGACTTTGATGACGTGTACAGCGTCAAGTCCGGCCATCGTGCTGGATCTGCTATGCGGCACCGTAGTCGGAGCTCCTCTCGTGAGCGCAGACGAAGGTCCAGCCATGGTGTGATTCGTGACAGGGAGGAGTTCGTCACAGTACGCACCAAGGATGGCAGCATCGAGCAACGGCGAGTGGTACATCCCTTGCAGTCTAGGTCTCGTGAGCGAACTGACGGCCGTGAGATGCTGGGCAGGACGGAAAGATACAACTATGCAAACAGTCGCTCGAGGAGCCACAGTCCAGGTCTGGGTGAGATCTTTGGGTTCACTGACACGTCAAAGTCGAGACTCGATGGTGGTCGGCGGTCGCCGAATGGCTCTTATCTTAATGCGTCCCGCCCCGAGCATCGTTTAGCGCAACAAAGAGGTGGTGTGCTCGGAAGCTTCTTTTCTCCATCTCAGAACGAGCGCAAAGAACGTCGACGTAACAGCAGAGACGACCGCAAGAACAAGGCAGGGTTTTTCAACTTTGGCAATGACTCCTCTTCGTCATCAGACGCGGACATGGCATTTGGGGGAAGTTCAGTGAGTAGAGCGAGCTTGCCACTTAGGAAAAAGCCATCGACGAGAAGAGTCCGAAGGACCTCCGATGAGCATTTGGCAGCGACGGTGGCGGGTATCGGCGCTACGGCTGCGGCTTTGGCTGCTGCACAAAAGGGTCATAGGGTCAGTAAGCGCAGCAGCAGGCCAGAACTAGCAGCTGCTGCTGCTCGCAACCGGAAACAGACTCATCCACGCCATCACGCGCATGCGGAACATCAGCATGACTTGTCCGATGCGTTAGACGAGGACGAGTGGGAGGACGAATTGCCGCCGAGCGACGGTGAGTCTGCATTGGCCTTTGGCGAGTCCAGACTTTCGCACCGTCAGAGCATGGAGAGTATGTCTTCGGGCGATGGCTTGAGTGCTTGGGGCTGGAGGTGGGGTGGCAAGGACAAGAAGAAACCGCACCGCAGATCTCCTTCGCCAAATCCCGTGTACACTCCTCGACCGAGCGACTCGTTCGTCACACCAATACACAATGGTGCTCCCATGAACCCCGAAGACACTTACGACGGGTCACTACGTCGAACTGAGCGTGTCGTGTCCGGCACCAGCCTGCCTCAACAGCCCATGCAGTACATCGACCCCCAGCCGATATCGGACAGTGGATCGAGGCATCCTTCGATGCCTGGGGCCTTCGAGCCAGATGTATCATTCGTTAGACCTGGCCCAGGCCCGATTCAGCACCCGAAGCCTGTTGCTCCTGCGACGCCTGCTTTTGTCAGAAGCTCTACACCATCGCTAGATGAGCGGCCTGCGCTCAAGAGGAGTGCTTCTAGCCCAACGCGAGGTACATTTGCGCAAGACGCTGCGTTGATAGGAGGTGCTGCGCTGGCTACGGCGGGCATTATTGCCAGTTCTGCCCGAAGGTCGAAGGAACTCTCCAATGTTCGCTTCGGCTTGACCGAAGAGCAGCAGCGCAAGGAGGATCGTGAGAAGAGGCATGAGCGTGAAAGGCGGGAGGAGGAACGCCGGCGCGCCGGTCGGACTAGGGCGTTGAAGCAGGAGGCCGAGAGGCATGCGGAAGAGGAAGACGCTAGGAGGAGCGAGATGGAAATTCTGCGTACTAGGAAAGAAGGAAACAGCAGCGCGGCTGAGGCTGAATCAGAGAGACAGTATGCTTTGATCAGACAAAGGGAAGCGGAAGAGCAGGCGGAGATGGATCGACAACGGCAAGACAGTCTGCGACGCGAAAAGGAGTATGGCCGTGAGCAAGCGCGATTGGCCGAAGAGGCGCGCCAGCAAGAGATCAGTCGCCGGCAGTGGGAAGCGATGGCTGCTGAAGAGTCGGCGCGGAACGAAGCCCAGCAGCGCGCTGATCGAGATCGGCGAGACCGCGAAATCGAGGCAGAGATCGAACGTAAACGCAAAGAGCTGGAAGGATACGAGGCTCGTCAGGAGGCTGAGAGGCAGGAAGAAAAGCGTTCGCGCAAGCCTTCGGTCAGTAGCGCTTGGGGTCCAGTCGCTGCAGGTGCCGCGGCCGCCGTAACTATAGGCGCGGTCATGGCCGGCTCGGAGCACGGGCGTCATCGCGAACACGATCGTGAGAAGGAACAGCGCTTCGATGAGTACCCTGAAGGCAAAGCTCTACGCCACCCTATCCAAGATGACAAGCTTGCCGAGGAAGCGTCTTACGCTGCGACGAAGATTGTCCCTGATGCGGCAGGGGGCTCTGGTTCCCCAATCATGGATGATGACCTCTTCGACCGAGAGTTCTTCAAGCGGAGCGACTCCGAGTACGCGCGTCACGCCGAGCTCGCCCGCAAAGCGGCGGACAAAGTCGTTGCGGACATGGATGCCTACTATGCGCAGCCCGCGCAAACGCAGGCGGATTTCTTCGCGCCGAAAGAAATCTTGTCGCAGGTCTCGGCCGGCAAGACGAAGGTCGTGGATCCGGATGATGACAATGACGTTCTGTCTTATAGCGCTGCACACGAGCCGGAGGCCCGAGACGGATATGCTGGCGAGCGCCAGCGTGCGCGGTACGGAGTGCCGACATTGAACGTGATTGCGCCAACGCCGCCCCCTGGCACGCCGATTAGCGCGGTGCGAGGAAAAGTTGGTAGGCCTTCCTCTCCGCTTGCGAATGCAGTGGCCGACGAGCCCGCGCAGGCTGAAGTTGGGGATAGTAAGCGCGACCGGCGCAGTATGAGTATCTCCTGGGGCGAAGACAGTACGCACGTGTATGATCCGCCCACGCCAGAGTCATTCCGGGAGCGCGTCTCAATCGCTGATGATCACGATGTCCCCCATGCGCCTTTGGATGAGGTTGTTGTAGAGGCTGCTTCGCCAGACTCGGGTGAGATGAAGACGACCAGGTATAGCGAGGAAGATCTGGAGCGGGAACAGAAGAGGGCACCGTCTGCTGAGACAAGTACATTCCCGCAGTCGAAAGACTTCGATGAGGTTGTCGAGAACAGTACGCCTGGGGAGACCCCGTCGTTCTATCGCCAGCCATTCTTCGAGTCGGCTTCGGATATCGGGCTCGGTGGCTTCAGCGTAGAGTCCCCAGGGACTGAGGGAGCTCCACCGGTGCGTGGCTTCGTCGAGGGCGAGACAGATGAGCCTACGCCGGCTGAGGAGCGGGCAGCACATGTCCCTGGAGGTTTTGAGGATGATGTGTACGGCGAATTGGATGCATCCAGAGCTGACGAGAAGTACGCGGAGTTCAGGGAGCCTGAGCGAGCCACGGAGGATCTGTCGGCATTTGGTGCCGACCCGCCAGAAAAGCCGGTCTGGGAGCCGCCACTCAGCAAGAAGGAGAAGAAGAAGCGAGAGAAGGCGGCCAAGCAAGGATCCTCGACGTACGACGATCTGGACAGCGAGCCGACCACGCCTGTCGCCGCTGTTCCCGAGCCCGCATCTCCGCAAGCGTCCATGGCGCCAGCAGAGGATCAAGCAGACTACTTTGTGAGTAAGAAAGAGAAGAAAAAGCGAGAAAAAGCGGCTCTGGTTAAGCGCGCGGCGGCGCTCGAGGGTTTGGACGCCGAGCCAATCACTCCACCCGTAGATACCGGATTGGCGTCTGGCGAACCAGTTGCACAACAGGAAGAAGAGCCAGCAGGTGACTACTTTATAAGCAAGAAAGATAAGAAGAAACGCGACAAGGCGCTCAAGCGTGGCCTGTCGAACATTTCGAGCCCATTGGAGCCTGAAACGAAGCGACTTGAGCTTGTTGATGAATCTTCCACGCAGGAGAGCCTACCTGAGGTCGAGTCATCGGGATTTAGCAAGAAGGAGCAACGCAAGGCTGAGAAAGCAGCCAAGAAGTTGGGGTTCGCCGAAGTTGCGCAGACCGCTGTAGTTGCTGCCGGCCTTGGAGCTGTTGCCGCTAGTATCGAGGACAACAAGGATGACGAGTGGTCTTCTCCCGGTGGCAAGAAGAGCAAGAAGGGCAAGAAGGCCCGGGAACCCGTCACTGAGTCTACGACACAGTCATTCGATACGGGTGAAGTGACACCGGACATCGAGCGCGACATGCCAGGAGGCTGGGACAATGAGGGATACAGTGCGACCGAGAAGGCAGCTGAGGTTGTTGATCCTTTCCAGTATCAGATCAAAGATGAGCCGGCAACTACGCCTTCGCAAGAAGTGGATCCCGGCAGTGAAAGGGCGGATACCAAGAAATCGAAGAAGAAAAAGAAGCGGGATAGCGGACGGTTTAATGAGCCGGCTGCCAGCTCGCCTCTTAGATCGGAGTGGAGTTACGATGACTATGTTGGAGAGCGCGTGACTGAGCCGGATGAGATTACACCCGTGGAGACTGATCGATACGCGGCCAGCAAAGACAGCCGTGGCCTCGAAGCACAACCAGACCTAACTACTTCCCCCGCCACTGACCGAACGAGGAAAGATGATGATTTCCGAGCCGATAACGATACACGGCGCATGTCACCCGAAGATGCGCGATCCAGATCCGTGGCGTCTGAGCCAAGCCATGATGGTGACGCCCGCCGGCGCTCGAGCAGCAGATTGGCAAGATCCGAAGCTGGCTATGCCGATGATCGTGAGTACGATGATGGTCGCTCAGTAGCTGCCTCTGAGCCTGTTGACGGTTACGCGAGCGGCAAGCGGACTAAACGCCGTTCCAGAAGGGACGATGACGATACCGCATCCGTTAGCTCGTCCCGTTCTAGGCGGGAAAGGGAGAAATCACCTCCTGTCAAGAAGGAGAAAAAAGGTGGTCTGTTCGGCCTGTTTAGCCGCATATCGTCAGATACTACCCCACCGAGCCAAGAGTCGACTCGCTCAGACGAGAGCCCAAGTACGCCATCCATGGGTGATGGTAGAGATGATGAGGACGGGAACAGAGAGCGGAAGCACAGACGGCGAAAACATAGGGAAGGGTCTGTGTACGGAGATGACGATGGCACACGCAGTGTCGCTTCCGAGCCAGGGTACAGACACCTTAGCGATGAGGAAGACGAAGACAGTCGAGAGAGGCGCCAATCAAGCCGCCAGCGTGATGATGAAGTCGACACGCGCAGCGAGCCGGATCATCGCCATCGACACCGTCACAACGAAGACGATAATACCGAGCGCAGGCATCATCGACGCCGTCGGACGGATGAAGACGCCCACGACTCGAAGAAGCAGGGCCGGTCTTTTTTAGGAACGCGGGTAGAGGATCTGCCGCCTCTACCCGCTAGTCCTCCTGCAGAGTCACCGGTATCAGCATCAGTCAACGTAGAGCAAGGCTTCGGCACCCTTGTCTCGGCTGAACCGGTTACTCACCTCGCGAGTGGTGACCACTTCCCAGTCTCTGAACTTCCATCATTTGCAGGCTCAAAGGACGTTCCAGACCTTACCGAGACAGATGTGGCGAATACGGCAAGGCAAGAAGTTGAACAGTTTCCTGCTTTGCCGGTCTCGAGGCCTGAAACACCTGACGCCGTGATTGAGGACAACGCGCTGGCGAGTGATCCAAACCCCCTAACAAGCTCGGGGAGTGTCGACGTGGCTCATACAGCAGACCTTAGCCTCATAGACGAGCTAGCCGAACATCTCCCAGCTCTGCCGCCATCCAGACCAGAGTCTCGGACCGCCTTGTTAGAGACGCCAACACGGCCAGTGCAATTGCAACGACCTACTTCATCAACCGCCATACCTCTCCGTTTCCCATTTGGTCATCACCCGCCCCCGCAAAAGGAGCGGGCTACCAGCTTCAGCTCACCCATCCCAGCATCGCCAGCATCGCCGACCTCTACACAGAAGAAGAGTAGGCCGTTGTCATCAGAGATCAGACCGCTATACCTCGTCGAGCGGAACCGCAAGCCCCAAGAGGTCGAAGAGGCTCTTCCAAGCTTACCTTCGAGCAAGCCTTCAAGCCGCGCCTCGAGCGTTCAGGGCAGCGAAGAATGGCATTCGGCGGGAGAAGACCCGCCGTCTCCCGGGCGGGAACCCCAGTTGACCATCGACACGCACCGTGCTGGTGCGTACAGCGCCGAGGATGATTACCTGGATTCCGAGGAAACGACGCCCAAAGCTAGAGACTTCCCACAAACAGCATTCGAGCGCCCGTCTCGCCAACAACCACAGTACTACACCTGGGAAGATTTTGAACAAGACGAGCGATTGCACGGTGCCTTCGATGAACCTGCTCACGAGCGAGACTTGCCCCAAAAGCACCTCGATCCCGCTTTCGAGACAGTCGGCGTAGATCGGGCGATTACCACTCATCAACGGCCAGTGGCTGAGGAGGACCTCCCTGGACTCCCAGCAAGCCGTGCGGGTTCGCCTTACGAACTGGAGCGCGCGCATCGTCCGCATGGGTACTCGGCTCAAGGTATCGCTGCTTCTGCGACGCTGGGCAGAGCCGCTGGTTTTGCACTCAAAACCCTGAAGGACGATGGAGACTCCGATGCTGACGAGCCTGAATGGGCGGAGACACGAGCAAGTCGAGCCACGCAACAGCATATTCCATCGCCACTTCCCGCCACAGACTCTCGGGGTTCAACTGCGCGCGATGCGCCTGAAGGTTCAGGGCCAGAAGAGCGACCATCTTTGCTCAGTAGACGCTCGTCCAAGAAGAGAAAGGGGAAGAAAGGCAAGAAATGGCAGGACGAAGCTGCTGAAGAGATCGAAACTCCCATCCCAGATGATGTGACTCCAGCTGCAACCCAGCAGATCGATGATCAGGGCATGTTCGCTGGTGAACAGCCAATGGAGGAGAGTGTCGCACATCAGCAGGCTCCGCAGGCGGAGGAAGTCATTTCTGCTACGCCGCACCACTCTGATAGACGAGAATTCCCGAACGCCGAGCAGCAGATTGAGGAGAGGGCAGAGGATCAGGCGCCGAAGTCTGACAATGAGCCACATACGCAAGCTCCTGATAATATGAAACAACAAGCAGAAGGTGTCCGTGGACGGCTAGGGGAATTCGAGCCCTCAGCTCGCGCTCACATCGGAGACACAATCCAACAAGTCCCCACGCCTCCCGAGTGGGGTGCCAAGCAGTCTCTACCGACAAAACCTCTACGCCCTGAGACACATGACCCTATTGACTCTGAACAGCGGATGGAGGATGCTGCCGTGGAGGCAAGAGAGACAGAGGTAGCTGGCCCCAGAGAGTTTCAAGAGAACATCAAAAGCATGGATTTATCATCCACACAAGCGACTGCAGCTACTGGTCAGATCGATGGTCCGGCTAGCGAGCACGCTGAGCCGATCACGACGACTATTTCGGAGCACTACCAGCAGCCAGCGGTTCTCCTTAACGAAGAAGAGGCGCTTGCTGCCAAAGATGCAACAGCTCCCGTGGACCATTCGATGCCTGTACCTGAGGAAGCATGGACTCCACAGTCGACTCGGAAGCAGTCAAAGAAGGGCAAGAAAAAGCAAAAGGCAGCCGCCTGGCAGGCATCCGAGGAGGAACCCGAGGTGGCGAAAGAAGCAGATGGACTCGGGCCCTCGCGAATCGTTGGTGGAGACCCTCCCTCTGCGCCTTCTGATGTTACTGAAGCTGAAACGTTGCTCACCGCAAGCTCCGAAGACCAAGCTATAGTACCCGACCACCAGAACATGGCTGTAGAACATGAGGATACCGTACCGGGACTGACACGAAAGCAATCAAAGAAATCTAAGAAGAAGCACAAGGCAACGGCTTGGCAACCATCTGATCATGAGCCTGACGAAATTGTGGGAACGTTACTCGAGTCCGATAGAACGACCATAGATCGATCTGGTGACCGCAGCGGGTCCTTCGATGCCTTCGTTGCAACGCAGTCCCCTAATCCAACCGTTACGGTTGAACCGCAAGAGGCGCTCGTTGCCGAAAGTGGGCAGGGAGCAATAGATGCTGAGTCCGCTTTCGCTCCGGCAGAACCAGATTCGGCACCACAGTCGACGCGCAAGCAATCAAAGAAAGCCAAGAAGCAAAAGGCATTGCATTGGCAGGTTTCCGGAGATGAACTTGAGGGCATCGACACGCCGAAGGATCCGATGCAAACGAATGTTCCAGCCGAAGAACAGTCAACAGATAGCACGAGTCCGCCACATCGCCTGCTCGCACCCGCAGAGGACGGCTCGTTGGATCCTGTGCGGACCGCTGTCGTGGAGACTGGCGACGTGCCGGTTTCGAATGCGGGTCAATCGGATGCTGCTGCCGCACAAGACGCTCAAGTGGAAGAACGAGCGAGAGGTGAGTTTATTGCTCGTGGCAATATGCAAGATCCAGCAGAAGATGCTTTACCGGATCAGATCGAGGCTGCCAGCACTGGCACTACTGTCGTGCACGACGTACCTCCTTTCAATATAGAAGCAGCCATCGCTGTTCCATTGCCCACCGACAACACGACGGAGGAGTACACAGTCCAACCGTCCGAGGCAAGCATAGATCTTTTTGAGCCTCGGTATGCACATCAGGATGCATTGACGCAACCTCAGCTCGAGCGGATAGACGATCAACAGGCTAAGGCGAGTCAGGAGAGGGCCCATCCAATGCACATACCGGTCGACCAAGACCTCTCTCCTCGCGACAGACAGACGAACGAGCATACCCGTAGTGCAAGCAATGTCGATCCTGACTTCATGTCGTCCGTTGTGCATGATGCAGAAGATGGAGTTGCGCGATCAAAATCCGTCGAGCATCAGCATGCGGCACCTCAAACAGATGCTCATGTTGAGGCGCCTGCAGACCGGGAGTCTGAACGATTACCGCCGAAGCCAAGCAATGTGGCAGAGGTTGAGCCCCGAGCCTCTGATATTGTCTCTGTGGATTTGCCAAGTACCCAGACTGAGGTTGTGAAAGAAGGCGATGAGGTTCTGCAGAATCCTAACCCTATTTCTCTGGATGCTCCGACACCCACAGAAGCCACGCGTGCGGAGCAGCCAGAAGCATCCGAGAGTTTCTCTTGGCAGCCGACCCCGAAGAAGTCGAAGAAGGACAAGAAGGGCAAGCAAGCGGTCTCTCCTGCTCCATTTGAAGTCGAGCCGGCGCTCGATACTCCTGTGGTCTCTAGCGAAGCTTCACCCTCGGCGAACATCATGGAGCAACAGCTACAAGAAGAGGACGACGCTCGTGTAACCGCGGCTATAGGTGATGCGTTCCAGCAAGGTGATCGGGCTGAGGTTGATGAACCAGACGAGGGTGATCCCTGGACGCCTCCGTCTTCGAAGAAGAGAAGCAAGAAAGGCAAGCGAGCAGTATCAGAGCTCCCTGTTTTTACCGAAGAGCACATATCATCTGACGCACAAAGGGCTGTCCCCGATGAGAGGGTAGCAGATATCTCCACCGAGGAATCAATATCTGGGATTCCGGGGAACACACCCCTTCTTGAGGCGAACAATGAAGATGCTGACGTTTTCCGGACACCACTTCCGGGCAAGAAAAAGGGCCAGGAAGGGATGAAAGCGAAGCAGCCAGATCTTGAGCTCGCGGCTGATCTTCCAAGCCATGAACCCCAGGTCACACCTCTCGCCAGCGAAACTATGATCTCAGCAATGCCCGGGGAGCAACCTCCTGCCTCCTACGATAGTTCGAGATTGGTTGAATCGAATCAGCACGCAGTCCCAGTCACGACCGGAGAGCCTCGGAATGTTCCCACGGAGCGCGGTGAGGTGCCAGATGTTGCGGCTCCACCAGCTGCCACTGCAGCTACACCAGATCAAGACGAGCCAGATGATCTTAGGAATTCACAATCTACAAGGAGAAAGGGTAAGAAAGGCAAGAAGAGCAGACAAGTAGATCCCCACGCCGTTGGCGGTGAGCCACAATCTGGTGAACAAGCAGCTGTTGCCAGTTCATTGAATCGCGAACCCGAGCCTTCAGCGTCAAGCAATGATGCGCCGCAACAAGACGCCAAGCCTGAAGCTTCGGACGAATGGGCGGCAGCTACACCCGCCAACAAGAAGAAGAAGGGAAAGAAAGGGAGGAGCTTTGCATTCGAACCGGAGCCAGAGCGGGAGTCTGAGGTGCAGGATAAGCCGACAGCCGCAGAAAGTACAATGGCGGGTGCTACCATGGACGATGCGGAGTCCGTGGATCATCGCGTGATTCAGTCATCCGGTGCAGAGGGAGATCCCCAGCACCAACAGACAGTCGCTGCAACAACCGCTGCCCATGATGAACAGCAAACAGCCACAGAAACCTCTCCAGCGCCTACAGACTCTAATGACGGCAGCAACCATGACTCAACGAACAAAACTTTGAACAGCTTTCTGCTAAGTGAACCCGTGCCCTTGCCGCTCAACTCTGACCAGGATGAATCAAGCGATCGTCCAGAGGCGGATCCGTCGGCAGCACCTAGGGCCCCCTCCGTGCCTGCGTATGGTTCCATGGATCCAGGGATGCTAAAAGCCACTGCCGAAGAGGATGCAGCAGATGCTGCTGACCACGTTGAGCCGTCAACAGTTGCTGCTCCCACCAAAGTCGAGCCTGACGACGAGTGGTCAGGTTTTGCAGTTTCCGGTAAGAAGAAGAAGAAGGGGAAGAGAGGCAAACGAGATACATCTGAGCTAGACCCCAGGGCTGAGCGTGCGGAGGAGACTGAGCCGGTGTACAAGGATCCATCTGCATCAGGTGCCACCGAGCAAGAGAAAGCTCCTGAAGGCTTTGCGGAGCCTAACATCATCGTCGAACCGGAAGTATCAGCAATCGAGGACTTGTGGTTTGCACCAGCTAAGGGCAAGAAGGGCAAAAAAGGCAAGAAGTCCGAAACAGCGCCAGCCTACGCCGATCCAGAA
>Ga0268244_10000384_pt1 | contig 18907 bp, 24 predicted proteins | sample AgamicMgSfe_FD_200258 | JGI IMG/M metagenome (GOLD analysis project Ga0268244, IMG submission 200258) | Agave microbial communities from Guanajuato, Mexico - Mg.Sf.e (v2) (version 2) | ecosystem: Host-associated > Plants > Phyllosphere > Phylloplane/Leaf | place: Guanajuato, Mexico | collected... | reverse complement strand
CAAGAAGGCTTTCCTGCCGCCAAATCCGCACGTAGGGCTGCAGGTTTCCATCCTTACCGTGACTCTCCGGTGTCCCGGATGCGGGCGGTGCTCTCTCCTCACTTGACGCCCTGTATGTGCAACTTTGGTCCTATTGGTTGGCTTGTTCCTATCTAAGTTTATCTCTGGCTTTCGACCTGCATGTGTGAGCTCGAAGACAGAAAGAAAAAGGTCATGTGAAGGGCGGCGTAGCGAGAGCATGCGAAATCAATTCGTTCCACATTCCACGTTCACAATCCATTGGCAGCATAATAACATCGACCGGTGACCGTCCCTCCGAACGAAACAAATCCATGCATACCGCCCTGAGAGCCCGGATGTCGCTGAGCACGTCGCAAGACGCCATAGTAAAAGTGCGGTGGGTGGAATAAGATCGATTAAAATGAATGGTTATATGCATACAGGGGCCCAGAAGCCAGAGCTTCGGAAACGAGAAAACCACCCCGGCCGCGCACAAATTGATGATCGCCCCTGTCGCGGCCGCTCCGACGCCACATACCGCCGTACAGAGCGGACGTGTGATGCGATGGGACGCCCTTTCTCCCGGGTAGCACGGTATTTTGAAGGACGGCCCGGTCCTCTGATTGGATGCCCTCCTGATGATGAGACCAGAACGTGGGCGGTGCGGACCACCCAATGTGCTTTTTTGCTGCCCGGCCACCTTCCAGTGAAAGACCACCGGGCATGTACTGTACTCCTTCCTCACAGACCGCACGTGTTGTCAGATCACGTATCAGCACACCACCTGTGAGCAGTCCCGTCTCTTTCTTTCCGATGCGCTCCTTCACACCAAACATCCAACGGAAAAGGATAGCCGGGGAAATCGAGGTACGGAGTCGGTAAACCCACAACCTCAAGGTGAAAAGGGTTCCACCCGACTCCGTAGCGGTCGGTAGTAAGACGGCACATGAAATCCTCCGACGCGTGCGCCGTGCCCCTTGCCTATCTTGGACCACGAACGTCGGTACTCCCGATGCGAGTCACAAAAGTGAGAACCTCATAACACCAACACCAACACCAAGTCTCTCTCCCAATCATTCTCGCTTACAAGTACAACAAACAATTGCGCTGTACTACCCACGAACCCGTGTCTCGGACACGTGGCTTTCTTGCTTCGGTCGTGATGACAGGATCATGATGGCTGTTGTTGGAATGGTAGCCGAGTCCTGTGCGATGTTGAAACTTGTGTGAGATGAAGGCTGGGTGGAGTTCGTCCAATCTCCTCGTCAGGATTAGAAACAGTTGCACACTCATAGGAAAGGAAGAGGACTCATGATCCCAATGAAATCGAGCAGGAGTCTTTCTTTCGTTCCGCCATACTTCTCTTGGCTCCCGCGTGGCTTCTCGAGAAATGGTTGGATCTTGGTGAGTGATAGCCCAGTCCAGCAGCATCCAACGCTCGAGTCCTTCGGAGTCCCTGAAGGGATGGAAACATCTGATCGAGGAGCAGTGGCCTCGGAGCAGCAATGAGTCCTACCTATTCCACCTCGCCTATAGAGACGTGAGAAAAAGTCTCTCCGTACCCAACTTCGCAGTCATACGGCGGAAGGGCGACGTGAGCGCGTATCCCTCGGTCGCTGCACGGCGTGGCCAGACAATTTGAACGTCTCCAAATCCTGTTATGCTGAAGTCCGGGTGAGGTGTCCCCCTCTGCACGCACATGCGCTCACAGTCCTCAATATGTTCAGTGAAGCTGAGATTAGCGACGGTCAGCGGATTGATTGCCTTGCAATAGCGTTCAAGTGGTGGGTTCGTGATGGCTACCACAGTCCCATGCCCGATATCGTAGAAACGTAGTTCAGCCTCGCCCTGGTCTACTGCACAATCGTCCAGAGTGCGACACGGACTCACATAGAGTCCATACGAGTTCTCACCGATCAGACGAAGAGGTGCCGACCGAAGGCAGCAGCAAGTGAAAGACAACATCGCATGTTGAAGCCTGAGGCGAGTGAACTGCGCGCTTTCACCGAGGTTTTGCCGTAGCTCGACTGCAAGTCTTCTACCTGCGGCACCTACCCAGTCTACGGCAGACCAACGATTCCACATGGCGACCTCCAGAACAGTCCGGCCTCTCATAGGCACCTGTAAAGCGTGTGCTTCTCGACAAACCCACATCCAAAGACGCTTCACGACCTCGCGAAGCCTGTACCTGGAAGAAGAAAGCTCCCGACTCCCTCGGATCGCAAACCCATCCCTCTGGGCCGGCCTCATCCCCAAATTCCTACGCCGATCCTCCGAACCTAAGGAACCAGCCTCGCACGAAGGAACCTCCCAACCCGCCAAACCCAAAGAATGGAACCCGTACACCATCTTCATCGTCCTCGGCGTCCTCGTCGGCTCCAACGCGATCCAAATCATCTCGCTCCGAAACGACACGCTGAACTTCAATCGAAAGACGGACGCGAAGCTGGAACTGCTGCGGGAAGTCGTGCAGCAGGTCAAAGATGGCGAGGACGTGGATGTCAAGCGACTGCTGGGCACGGGGGATGCGCAGCAGGAGCGCGAGTGGGAGCAGGTGATGCAGGAGTTGGAGACGACGGATATGTTGTCCGAAGGCAAGAAGAAGCGGGAGGCGAAGGTGGCGGAGAAGCGGAGGATTAAGGAGGAGGAGGTGCGGGCGGAGAGGGAGAAGAGCTCGACGGTGAAGGGGGAGTCGCCAAGGGTGGAGAATACTGGACGGCCGAAGTTCATCATGTGAGATGTGTCGTTCTCCGTGGCTCCTTTACGGCACGTGGTGGCCACGTGTGAGCACGCGCAAGCACACATGCGGTCTTTCCAAGAATAACCGACGAAATGCCAACACCAGTGCATCTGCACTTGATCGGCTCAGCCGACATAATACCCAACGCTATCATACAGTGGAGCAACGACATGATGCAAAACTCAAAATGATCTTGTTAACCGCATAACGGAGCGACTGACAGGACGAACCCTGATTAACGATTACCCGCACCCAATCCAATTCACATAAACACTTCACCCCACCCGCACTCCTCATCTCCGGCCGTGGACTTCCCACCCGACCAGTAGACGCGCGGTTCGTGGAACTCGCCGTCCATCTTCAGTTGTAGCCACTTCGACGTCACGAGCTCGGCGCGCGCGCGGTCACGCACTCGGAGGCTGAACTTGAACGGCAGGGGCTTTGCGATGAGCAGGGTGGAGAAGTCCATGGTGGGATCGGGCGCGTTCGCATCCTTTGCGCCGGCCACGAGGGAGGGCGAGACCGACGGTGTTGTTGGCAGGGTGGAGAAGTTCATTGTTGGATCTGGTACATTCGGGACCGCCAGGGTGCGCGAAACCGACGGAGTCGATGGCAGCCTCGGTGTTCTTGGCCTTTCTTGCACCATAGCTGACATCGTGGGATGCTGCAGAGGCGTCTCGGGTGGCGTCATTGGCCATCCTTCCCCTTGAAGCGTCGAGACCTTTCCTGGTATGCTAACTGCCGAATCGTTCTTGGCGTGCATGGAAATCGTGCTGGCGGCATGCGCGGGCTCGTCCTGGTCGAGTCGATGCTGGGTTTCAACGTCCTCTGAAGGCGTCACCAAGCCAGTCGACTGAGTCGCTGGACTAAATTCTTCCACTCGCCCCGGCTTCTGCGCGAAATAGCTTTCATCACGCGGCTGCTTGGTCTGGACGTCTGCCGCCTTCGCTTCCGCGTCGTTGCTCTGGATCGAGAACAACCACGCCACACTGGCAAAGCCAACGAACAGGTTGGCTTCGGTTACACCCATGCCTTGGCAAGTCCTTCGACCATACCCGAATTGACTGTAGTTGGTAATGGTCGGGTACTTGGACAGCGGCTCCTGGTACGTCGGGAATTTCGGATCCAGCCAACGCAAGGGGTTCCAGGCATCCGGGTCGGGGAAGACTTCGGGATCGCGGCTGATGGACCATTCGAGTGGGTGCATGACAGAGCCGGCCGGGATGTGATAACCTTCGTATATGTCATCCTGGGTGAGTTCGTGTGGAATGCCTGTACAACTGTCAGTGATCTTACTACCCGTACCGGAGGCGAGAAGGATTACTTACCCGTCGGCACGGGTGGCCGCCATCGCATCGTCTCTCGGATAAACGCGCGAAGCACTGGCATGTCCGGCATGTCGCTCAACGTCGGCATGCGATCTCCCAGCACCCGGTCGACTTCCTCGTGCAGGAGGGCCTGGTACTGCGGGAAGTGGCACATGGCGAGACAGAAACTCTGCATCGGCGCCGCCGTCGTCAGGGCTCCGGCCATGCCATGCATACCCACCGCGTAAGCGCCTTCGAGGTCGGAAGCGAACTTCCACTGCGACTTGTTCTCCAGGAACATGCGCGTCCAGGATGGCGCGCGTGGGGTTGCGTTCAGCATCGGCTCGGCACTGCGTTGAAAGTCTCGAGTCTGGTCGATGTCGTCTTGCACCTCTTTTTGCATGGTTTCGAAGAACTGGCGCTCGGTCCTCATGCGACGGAGCTCCCAAGCCCTGGCCTTGGCCATCTTCTCCGGCAGCGACATGACCAGCGGTAGCCTGTTGCCCAGCGCGCCGTTGGGCGATACGCCGATCAACAGCTCACGAGCACGCTGCTTGAGCTCATCGGACGACTCGGAGGTCCCCCAGGCCAGGCGGCTGGTCACTCTCGCGATGAAGCTCTCCATGGATGTGTTGTATTTGGAAGGATCGGTGATGAGTTCGAAGAGCAGACGAATCGATTCCAGCTCCGGGTATCCGTAATAGGCCGCCCTCTCGGAAACGTCCATGATCTGCTTGGCGAATTTGCGTTGGCGGGTCCATGCCTCTGATACGACCGTCAGTGCATGCAGCCTATGAACAACCTTTGCGTGCCTACCATTTTTGGACATCAATGGAAGATATTGCCCACTCGTGCGATTGTCTCGCTCGAGCGCGGGGATGAAGGGCCGATCGGAGTATATGCCGCTGCGCTTCGCCAGCAGATCACGTGCAATGTTGTCTCGACATATCCACACATGATTGGTGCCGGCGAGGTTGACTTGGTAGATCGGCCCGTACTGTTGGCTCCACTCGTGCAACTTCAGCCAGGTGTTCTTTTTGGGAAGGTCGGCTACGCTGCCGATTACTGGTAGGCCTGCGAGGCGTCAGTAGGCATACAACCAGGTTTCCAGGAAGAGTTGTCGACGTACCTTTCGGACCTGGGAGCGGCCGAACGTCTTTCGCGAAGCGCGGCTGCCGAGCGCGTTCGCTGCGTTTGAGTATGATCATCACCGCAGCGACCACCACGAAGGCGATCAAGCTGAGCAACGCCATGGCGTGGAGAGGTCGTAGATTACTATGAACGAGTGTTCTTGCTGGAAGATTAAACGAATGTGTCCTTCGCTGATGGGGTTAAACGAATGTCTCCTCCGCTGAAGGATTGAACGAATGCAACTTCGTGAAGAGACTGGCGGAGAGGCCGGTGTGTATATCCAGCAGGAGCGTCCCTTCCTTGAACTGATATAGCGAGCGCACGCACGGGACGTGTGGCAGTGTGACACAGTCTGCTGCCATTACTGCGGTGCCAAGGCGAGAACATGACGGTGGAGGGTGGCTATGGCCTATGGGGGTTCCAGAGCTGCTTCAGCTTACGCGGGAGTAGAGACGGATGTATGGTCTTTTCTCATCAACATGCAACGAGTTGCGCCTTGTGAGACACTCTGCCTTTGGTATCAATCGTAGTCATCGTTAAGTGGAGAACAGGCATCAACAGAGTTCGGTCGAGGTGGAGGCAAGTGTTTGCCTCTCATGTGCCTCCGTCGATGATTTTAGCGACAGAAGCCCTACGTCAAACCGCTCAGCTACTGTGAAACGCTGGTGTGCCCTGACTTCGGAGCGACTCGCATGGTGGAGGTGGCGTGAACTCTCTCGCACTCCGGAGTCCTGGACGTCGCAAAGTGTTGCCTTCATCCGCCACCAGTCACACCACTGTCAACGGGGTCTTTACTCCTTTCGGATCCTACCCTTTTGAGAACACCATCACGTGATCGTCAGCGGATCCTCCGATTTAAAGTTGATGTTTGGCCGTGTCCATCTCCCGATACTGCCGCCCTTCCTGGCCTAACCAAAGAATGAGGGCTCCAAAAGGACCAGAACAACAGTATGTATGTTGGACCTCGATCCCTGGTACGCTCGTCGTTTGACCTCGTTCCGCATCCGAGACTTCGTAATTGAGCCCAGAGGGCAAGACGGCGCGGCGGGCGTCTGACGCTTGAGGTGAGACGGCTTGTGGTAAGATGGATCAAGTTATCGTGATCTCTTGAAGTACAGGAATACCGTTGCTTACTGGAAGGGAGCGAGGGTTATGATGTTAAGGTGTGTTGACGCCTCCACTGGGCGCAACCCCCCAATCCGGTAACCTCGGCTTTTCCGAAGATCACCCAAGTTTACATCTACACACTGCACCTCACCACGCGATTACCATAGTCCGGGCCGAATGTGATGTTCATACTGTAGCAAACGCCTTCAATCCAATGCCTGAATCCATTATCAACGAGCCAGACTTGGCGCTGGATCGACATGATGGCAACATCTTCGTTATCACCATGCGCAAGGCCCCCGAGAACCGTCTGAACAGTGCGTATGCTCTAAAACTCATCGCCGCCTTCAACAGCGTACGACGGCTTCTCGGAACGGACAGCGAAGGAGCGGTGATTACCAAAGGCAACGATGCCAAATTTTGGTGCACGGTACGTCTGTGTCCATCTCCATGCAGATCGCCCGGGGCTGGCCTCGGGCTCGTGAACACAAAAAAAGAACTCGAACTGATGCGGCAGCCTTACGAGGAAAGGGTTTGGAATTGGATGAAACAGATACGAACCCGTTCGCCAACTCGGAAGGCTTCTTCCCGCTCTTGGCCACCATCGTCGACTTTCCTTTCCCCACCATCGCGCTGATCACGGGACATACCTTTGGCGGCGCGGGCCCGTTCGCCCTGAGCCACGACTACCGGGTCATGAACAGCCAGCGAGGGTATTTTTCCATGCCGCCCATCGACCTGGGCCTGCATTTCGACGGGATCGGGACCCTGCCCCGCTTGAAGCTCCGCCCGCAAGTGGCGCGGAAGATGCTACTGGAAGCGCACAAGTGGACGGGCCAGGAGGCGTTGAAGGATGGGATTGTGGATGCGGTGGCGGCGCCGGAGGAGATGTTTGAGGTGGCGATGAAACTCGCGAGGCAGTGGGCGCCCAAGGCGAAGATGGGTGTCTATAGTGTGTTGAGGAATGAACTGTATGGCGAAGCGGGTAGGGCTTTCCGAGAGATCAGCTATGTGCATGGTAAGCGGACGGGTAATCCGGCGAAAGCGAAGATCTAATATAGCGCTCCATGCCACGACGACATGAGTCACATGACGATGGAACGAGTGTATCCCAATGTTTTGCAGTGTCGTTTCATGCATCGGCCTAGCTTCGGCGCAAGTCGTGAGGAGTAAATCCACTGGACGTCATACTAATTGACGCGAATATCGGACAGTGCTGCCGTCACGTGCCATCCAGTCCGAATCAACCCACTCACAGCTTCGCCATAATTTTCTCGAGTTCATCCCCACCGCTCCCCATGACGATCTCATCACTCTTGTAATACGGATTGAACGTAATCTCATTGAGCGGATTGAGTCGATGCGCTCGATGGTACAAATCCTCGTAGACCCTGCCATCGTACCTGCCCAGCGCGCTATCGAGGAGAAAATCGGGTATCATCCAGGAATCCACCAGTCGGACGGCATGAGGTCGGATCTGTGTCATGAGCTCTTGGATTTTCTCGGGCAGCATATCCAGATGCTCGTCCGACACGGCGTCGGCTTTGAGGAAGTCCCGGGCTTCGGCGTCCATGGTGTAATAGGCGAAGAGACGGAAGAGCGTCTGGAGATGTCCTCGGAGCGCTGGCGAGAGGGATGTGCGGAGAGCGTTGTGGAAGTTGGTCACGAGGATGGACTGAGATTCTGCATGGCTGACTTTTCGAAGCTGGATGAGCAAACTGTTCCAGCTCCGCTTCTTCACCTCTCGCTCGACATAGGCCTGGTACGTCAAGTATCGCGACCGTCTGTGAAAGGCTTGGACAAGCTGCTCGTCGCTATCAAAGATCGACAACGGTGGTGCGCTACTGTCGTGCTCCCTTTCCAGCCACAGTCGACAAGCTTTCTCCAGGTCGTCCGAAGGCTCACCTTTGCCAGCGACAGCGGCAGCCATTCGCTTGATCAGATAGCTTGCAGTCTGTTGTGTGATCATCCAGTTATCACCCTCGACGGTAGGCTTCGAGAGGTAGTCGTTGTTGAGCTGGATGAAGCCACTGCCACCACCGAACCCATGACCGCCCATGGCTCGTCGACAGGTCTCGATGCTGTTGGCCGCCAGCTCGGTGCACAGGCTTTTCAGGCCAGAAGACTGCGCGTGGAGGATGGCGAGCTTGCTGAAATCACCCTTGTCGATATCTGCGCACGTGCTCTGATATAGGGTTTGCATCGCTTCGCCGGTGTAATGTAGTGCAAACGCCGTGGCAAGAAGGGGGAGGATTCGGATCTGAACTGTCGGGTAGTCGATGACTGATAGTTCTGGGGCCGAGCTGTCGTTGTTGTCGCGATCCTGGAATTGCCGTCTTACGCATGTATAGCGTACAGCAATCGTTACAGCTCGGGCCATGATCAGACGGGCGTGCATGATGATACTTGCTCTCACTGCGGTCAGACTGCCGTACACAACCGCAGGGTTGGATGGTCTGCTGTAAGTACAGGTGTTCGGATCGACTCGAGAGTAGTTCGAGAGCATTGCCGAATGTGGTATTCGATGGTGATCGAAGAGCATATAGCCGTTGTCCATCGGCGCATATCCATACTTTGGGCTAAAAAGTGAGTCAGCTTATGTATATATGGCATACACCCAGCTTACCCAATGTCGCCAACCACAATACCGTCAAGCTGCTTGTGTGTCTTCAGGTCTCGAATCTGAACAATGAAAGGATGTGGTCCGTGATTGACGTGTTCGTCCGAATGGGTCGATTCCGGAACCAGTAACTGAGCGACCACGATGGCATGGTTCGCCGTCCTACCCATGGTGCCGTTCCACCATTTGCTGGCGGTCAAAGTAGGAGAATGGAGTTCAAATTCCTGTGTCTTCGGATCCCATCGAGCTTGACACTCGATTCCGCGGACGTTCGAGCCATGGCCAAGTTCCGTCTGAGCATAACATCCTGCATTACTTAGACATCTATCTCATTGTCGACTGCCAGGCTGTGCAGCACCTACCAATGACATCCATCGTCTCGACTTTGGGCATCCAGTATGCTCGTTGCTTTTCATCGCCTTGTTCCTTGATCGTCGTAACAAACATTGCGTAGTGGACCATATATGGACTGACGTCGTCGCAGAGATACTGCGCCATGCTCAGATCCTCGGCATCCCATTGGTGCTGATCAGCGAGCCTTTTCAGCTTTTTTGCTCTGGCGAGTCCTAAGTGATATCGCTCTGGCCGGGACAAATTCATTTGCTTCGATTTTCGGAACAGAGGGTCCTTTTCCAAGACGCGCAAGATGCGCTCTTGTCGACTGAGGAAACCATCCCGGGAGAGTAGGTGTTCGGAAAGTTCTTGGATTGGCACGTTAGATGCACCTCGCTCTCTCGCCAGAATCGCGTCGCCGCCTGGAGACGCTGGCTTGAGTTTGTCGGTGAAGTCGGGCATAATATGCTCCTCGTGTGTCAGTATGAGGCGATGTGCTTTGCTCGGTAAGATGCGTCCAAGTCGAAATTAATATTGACCCTTGACAGTGCACAGAGCCTAGGTTCATATCAGTTGTTGACAAGATGCAGAGCCAAGGGACTGCGCTTGCGATAGACTGACGTCCGGATGGTTCACTACGTGAAACCACGTGATACCAACTCAGCCAGACACGCCTCCGCCGCCCCACCCACCCCGCACGCTTCCAGATCGATGTCGATCTGGAGATAGCGCGGCAATGGGGCAGGACTCCGTCACCGAGAATCCATGATAAACAAATGTTGCGTGAAAGCATTTGATGAGTACACTCTTGTCTCACGGTCTTGCGTGCAATCGACCGAGAGGCTGTGCAAGCACGAAATGAATTAGGCCAGAAGTGAAGATTCCAGAAGATGCTGCGCTACTGGAGCCTCCCATGAGGACACCAGCTCACAATGGATGGCGACCGCACTTCGCACGTGCCACGCCACCAAGGCCGCAACATCTTCCCATGCCATGCGCTTTTCAATCGCCTGATTCGCTTCGCGCACCAATTGCCTCCTCGCCTGTGCGTGCGGGACGACAACACCAATACAGAAGCCACTCATCTCCAACTGCTGTCTGATGTGCTGCATTGCCGCGAGCGCCTGTGGGCCAGTCTCGGCCAGGATGTGCAAAAGGCTCTGCACCAGCGACAGGAAGTTTATATTGCCGTACTCGCGCCTGGCGGCTACGAGTACACGGTCGCCATGCTCACCGTCTTGGCTCTCGGTGCAGCAGTCGTGCCCATGACCGTTGCCCTCCCGCCAGAGGAAGCGCTGTACTTCGCCAGCAAATCCCGATCAGCGGCCGTTTTGGTTTCCTCTGGCGCAGTCAGACTGGGGACTGCAATCGAGAAGCTGATCAAGGATCGGAATCCGAGAAGCACCTTCACCTGCTTGCCCATCGCCCCTTCGACCTTCACCAGCCCTCTCAAACCAAATCAGTTGATCACTTCATCAGATCTGTACCTTGACGATAATGCCCCAGGCGTGGTGATCTTCACATCAGGGACCACGGGCCCACCGAAAGGCTCAGTAATGCGCAGAGGGTACACCTTCGAGGGTGCTCTGGCTGTTGCAGATCACTATGCTATCACCCAAGACGACGTCCTGCTCCATCTGCTGCCCGTCCACCACGCCACAGGCTTGGGGATTATGTTCTTTCCATTTCTCGTCTCCGGCGCGCTAGTCGAGTACAAGTCCATCGGGTTCAACCCTGAGTGGACGTGGCGACGCTGGCGGGATGGAGGGCTGACGTTCTTCTCGGGTGTGCCGACAATATACATGCGCATGAAACGGTACTTCGAGCAGACCATCTCCCACTTGCCAGAAGCGGAGAGGAAGCAGTACATCGCCGGCGCGCGAGGGCTCCGCGCCTGCCTTTGTGGGACATCTGCGCTACCGAAGCCGATAGCGGACTCTTGGACCGAAATTCTGGGCAAGAAGATCCTGCTCCGATACGGCGCGACAGAGATCGGCGCTGTCTTCAAGGTGGCGCTTGACGACCCTGATGTGCCGGACGGCAGCGTCGGAAAACTGTTTGCTGGTTGTGACGTCCGGCTTTCCGAAGGGGACGAAGGCGAAGTCCTGGTGAAAAGTCCAGAAATGTTCAGCAAGTACATCTTTGATGCCGCGGCGAGCAAGACTGCGCACACGGATGATGGATACTATCGGACTGGAGATATAGCGAGGAAGGAAGGCGAATACTACTGGATCATGGGCCGAGCGTCAGTCGACATCATCAAGTCGGGCGGGTACAAGCTGTCGGCGCTGGACATCGAGCGGGAGATCCTAGCTCTGCCATATGTCGCCGAAGTCATGATCGTCGGCGTGCCGGATGAGGAGTTCGGCGAGAGGGTGGGCGGCGCAGTGTGTCTGAAGGATGAGAACGATGTGGAGCAGCCGGTGAAGGAGCTGACAATCGAGCGGCTACGGCAAGATCTCCGAGCGAGGTTGGCAGGTTATAAGATGCCGACCATTCTGCGAATCGTGACAGGTGAGCTTCCGAAGAGCGCGACGGGGAAGATCGTGAAGAAGGTGTTAGGGCCGCAGTTCTTCCCGTCGGACTATGAAGCACTGGCCGAGATCCAGGTGTGGAGTCCGAAGGAGGAGCAACAGAACATGCCGAAAGCGAAGCTGTAATCCCCTCCGACACGTGTGTTTGTGATCAACCGATGGGCGCCCATCAGCTAGGACCCGATGGAGATCGCTGATGGTGAAGCTCGTTGTGCGGGTCTACACATACAACTGTGAAGCCCGCCTGACACATAGACGAGCGCACGATGACGCGGAGGAGATGTGCTAGAAAAGACGCCCGTGGCGTATTGCATTGCGTGGATGGCTTGTGAGAAAGAGACAATCGCCGGCGGATGTCAATATCCCAAGACCAGGGTCGTTGTTCAAGGCTGTCCTCGCCGCAAAGACTCGCTCGTAGTAATACATGCTTCAATCTTCGAATCGCCCATCTTCGCTTACTCGCTTGTCGAGGTCGTGGTCGCAAATCGTTGTTTACGCTTCTCCGCCGCCTCGCGATCGGCCGCCGTCATCCAGGTGCCTGAGCTCCCCACCTCCTTCGGCCGTCCATTCTCTTTTGGCCTGTCGCTGCCTTGCCTACCACCCATACCTGGTCTCCCTCGGCCTCCGTTCTTCTTCCTGATGCCGCCATCTTGATCACCTTCCCTGCCCCTCTTTCTCTCACGCGGTCCACTGGAGAGTGCCTTGTTCAGCAGTCCCGGTACCGACGAGAGGTCCGTCGTTCCGAATCTCTTCGCGCGCTCCAGTTGCTTGATCTCATCGCTGTCCTCAGGCAACCCAAACTTTCGCGCCCGAGCCTTGCGCTTTTCAATCTCTTCGTCAATCGTGCGCTCTGCGACGCCGGAAGAGTAGTCTTTCTCCTCCTTCTTCTCTTCCACTGGCGCTGCAAATGTCTCTGCTTCTGCTGTTGGTGCTGCCGCCGTCTCTGCTTCCGGTACCGGTGCATCTGCCGTAGGCGCACTTACCACAGTAAGGTCATCTGTCTTGGCTGGGTCGACTGCTAGCTCCTGGTTCGGCACAGCGACTGGATTCGTCACTTCGCCAACGCCGCCCGCGGCTATGGCGTTCGCATTAGCCTCGGTGGTCGCAGCCTTTGCTGTCTCCGTGGCCGGTTCGTCGTCCCAGTCGATTTCGTCCTCAATGGCAGGCTTTGCAGCTGGCACCTCTGCGATAGCTTTGACATCGTTGTCCTCCAAACGCTTGACTAAATCGGCCTTTTTGCCATTGTGAGGTAAGCCGCGCTCTTTGCACAGCGCGATGAGCTCGTCGTTCTTCTTCTTGGCGTATTCGGCCATCGCGAAGGGTGAGAAAGGCGCTCCACGAGCGCTGGTCCAGAACGGCGCGCGTAGTCTCGAGGTAGATTTTGCGGTACTCGACAATGTATACAGTGAGAGTGTGTCGGCTGCCTGTTGTTGGTGTAGGTTACAAACAAGTGAATGCCGGAGATTCGCGTTTCGCGTCACGGGTGCGGTCCGTGCGTCGAGTGCACTCAACCTCACTTCAGTGACTTCACCACGACTTCATCCGACTCTACTGACGGGTATACCATGTCACCTCTGTGCGGCCCCCGATGCTCCCAAACGAGCTCAGGGGATCACCGAGACTCTGTCCACGTGGTTGGGCGGGCTGAGGTCGCCTTGAAACGTACACGCAGACAATAGTTCTCGTTGACTGTAACCATTCCCTTCTTACTAGTTAGGCTGAATGGCTTAGAGGCGCTGTCGACGATAACAGCAAGTCGCTCGGCTCGATGCATTAACTCTTAGACTGCGCGATTGCACCGTTGCGCGCGGCCCGAGCGAAGCTCACGCCTGCGCCGTGTATGGCAAACGGATCCTTGTGACTCCATGCTGCACTCCGTGATATAGACTTCAGCTTGGTCATGTCCACAGCCGTTGACACGACACAGCTACAGCTTGCATGCCACGGGCGGAGACTTCCTTACGATAACGTTAGGCGGAGGGCGTGAATGTATCACATGCTATTGAGGGTGTTCGCGACTACCTAGGTAATGTTCAGCATGACAATGAACGCTAGCGTACTCTCACGTGAGACGCTCAATCTCACGTTTGGCTCTTCCACTGGTCTTCACACATCCTCACTCGGCTCGCAGACGCTCAGTCCTGGGACTGTTCCTCGGCGCCGTCGGATAGCGGCAGTAGCACTGATCTCCTGCTGCAAGGGCCAACGTTTGCAGCGTTACACGACAGAAGGCCAACCAGCTTCCTTCCGCATTTGACGGCACCGACTTCATTTTGTACCTTCCCCCTCCTCATCCAAACCAATCCTTGAAACGATCTACTCAGGTGCAGACGATGGAAGGCGCCGAGAACCACGAGACTTCGTGCGCAAACTGCCAGAAACCTGGCAAGGCCGCCTGCAAAGGCTGTCTCCTCGTACTCGTACGTCAGTGCCGATGAACGGAGTGCTTTTGCAAGCTGACACTGATGTAGTACTGTGGCCGTGAATGCCAGGAGCGACACTGGGGCCGGCACAAGGAGAGTTGTAGGTCTCCGCTTCTCAAGAATACGTGGCAACCCTCATGGGTCGCCGAACGACGCACTCCAGCATTCATCGGAGCCGAGAAGAGCTGGCTTGAGTCTTTTGGCGGCAACAAGTATCTCTGGGGCAACGTGCCTGCCCTTGATCTGCTGAACTTGCCGAGGAACGAAGGTAAAGAATACGACAAGGAGCTCCGTATGCTGTTTGCGGGTGAGTGGACCACAGTCAAAACTCCAATCCTCTCCTCTCGACGCGGGACATATAGCTTCTGGAGATCTCAGAAACGTGATCAAGACCATTGCGTCCGTGCCATTAGGCTACATTAGCCCAATTTCACCCTTCATCAACGACCTGGACTTCGGCATCGTCGCTCGTAACACCATAATCAATCTCCTCGCACTGACGGTCCCCGACAAAGCTCAAGCTGCTGAATGCATGCTTCATGTCTGGTATTCAGCATTCATCAGACAGGGTGATGCAGACCTTCTTGCCCGTCATGTCCGCCCGCTTTTCGAAGAGGTCAACTCCAAGATCGCGACCAAGCCACCTGGCACCATCCTTGGAAAAACATGGAAGTTTGGATCTCATTCGTGCCGGGTCGAGCTGACAAAAGAGAAGTGGCAGTCGCTGCTAAAGTATCTTGAGGTGCCCCGGGGTCTCTCCACAGAGCAAGCTCATCAGGTCAGAGTGGCCGTGACAACCGCGAAAGAGCGAAGAGATTACAGGGAGCGGAGAATGATCGTACAAGCCCCCGCTCATCGTCTCTGCAACATCAAGTTCCGTGAAGATGGTATTCTTCTTCCATTCGGAGGTTCCAGGCATGCGTTCAGCATTCCCAATCCGTACGTTATGAGGAACACGTGTCAATCGCTTTTGGGCTAATTCACGGATTAGGACGTTCTTTCAAGTCGCTGAGTGGTCGATGGCAGATTCGGCAGATCCGATCGAGGGTTGGGACTTGCGCGAAATCCTGAAAAGTCATTATGGACCAGCGAGCAGTGACCTGTACGGGAAACTGTACCACCACATCCGCGACCTCTTCCTCGTCTTCCTTGGGCGCCTGTCGGCGTTTCCTTGCAACTTCCAGCTCTTCAACACGAATGCGAGAGAGTTGCCGAAGCGTTTGGAAGGAACACACTTCGCAAGGATTGAGGTAACAGCCCCTTTGACCCCACGCAAGCGACTATGCCCTCGCTAACACCACTGCAGATCGCCAACATTACCGACGGAGGCTACCTCGGGATTGCTCAGACGCTCATATACCTTGCACCCCTGCTACAAAGTCCGCAAGAGAACCGGCACGCGACTTTTCTAACATTCTTTCTCAACGCAGTAGCTGAGATTCACCAACAAACGCAAGATGAGAACCATCAGCGGTCAGAGATCAGGCGTGCGGCGCAATATCTACGCACGGTCCCGGGCTTCAGTGAGGGTGATCCAGCCATGGTCTCGCTTCTCTCTGCCACGCCGCTCGTTCGTGACGTCGACCATTTTTTCGATAAGTGAGGTATCTCCCTGCCATCTTCACTCGCAACTTTACTAACCAATAATAGGTACATGGAAATGCTCAAATTCAAAGAAGTCGGACACCACACAGGCATGGCCATGAAAGCGCACCACACGATCGTCGACAAGTGGCCGATGAGACTTCGGCTGCAACCCGGTCAACCAGGTGCGCAGGAAGAGTTTGACGTCCTCCATTCGTCAGGACATACCGGCAACGAGCGTTACGTCGAGTGGAGACGCACAGCGTAGCAGGGTCTTCGTCAGAGAGGCATGCAAATGCACGGTACCAAGGCGCACGTCATCCGGCGACACACTGTTGCTGGGCTTGGGCAGCTATGACCCAGGCACAGCGTCAGGCTGCAGCAGATCACGAGGGCAGGAGAAGGAAGAGGGCACCACCCATAACGACAAGCCCTCTCCTCGTGCAGAACAGTACACGGTCTTGAAGATATTCAGTATCATCTCTGTTCAACCCTCCCCACCTCATCACACCCCTTTTGTATATCCAGAGTCGCAAGCCTTGGCATGCAACCCCCAGAGAGGGTGGTCTCTGCCACAAACCTGTAAGCTGTAACATGTATAGTCGTGATGATCATCGTGTGATATATGCCCTTACATCACCACTTCCCAACATCGTACAAAAGGTTGTATTCTCTGCAGTGATAATGGGTCACAGCCTACACCCAAAGAAAGCTGTAACTGTGGCAGTTCAATCCACGTGAGCGTCCGATACTATTATCATGACAATGCTCACCGAGATCTCATGCCAAGACTCGCGACAACACTGTGAAAGGGACACATAGGTGATGCAGCCAAAATCAAACCAAAATTCATACACTGTTACTTTGCGAAGGGGTATACTGCTCCTGATCCGGCCCAAAACAAGATCAATCTCGACACTAGCCGTACACAACAAAAGTCACCTTGAAAATCCCTTTCCCTCCTACCCGTCCTGCAAGACAAACGCCCCGTAGGTTTTCTGCCTTCCCTAGACTGTAGGAAGATTAACGCTGGGACATGCGATACCGTGCGCCCCCCGAAGCGCCTCACCCCGAACCTGACGTAAAACTCCCATGAAGCCCATGACGCCGCGAAGGAAAGTATTAAGGGCCTGTGCATCCCAACCCGGAGACTGCCACCCTTTTACTCTTCTTTCTTGCTCTCGCCATTCATCACGGATCCGTTCAATTTTGGCGCGTCGTGCGCATCCGCGGCAGCACGCCCCAACGTCTTTTTTAGCTCGAGCCCAGGCGTCTGCGGCGTGGACATCCCATCTCCCATCTCGCCATCCGTCGTCGTGTTCTCCCCGTCCGTCGTCGTGTTCGTCGTCGTCTCAGTCAGCAAAGCCGAGCTCTCGCTATGCCCTCGCCTGTGCATCAGAGACTGCCGATCATCCGCGTCCGTCCTCGCCGCAGGGCCCAGATCCAGCGCGCTCGTTTTAGCCGTGGCATGCTGCGGCGCCGTGTCGTCCAACCCTTGCGGACCGACCGGACTCGTCATCGGGCTGGCCAGACTCAGCCCATCCTGGCCCGCGATATCGGGACTCTTGGCCATGCGTGCGACTTCTTTCCGCAACTGCTCGAGCTCCTTCTCCATGCGCTTGCCGAAGACGTCGATGTAGTAAGTTGCTCCATTCCAGCACGCCCAGGCGAAGACAAACAGCATGAACAAGGCCGAGGCCCAGCGGTAGCGGAACCAGATCGGGCAGGGGGACATGGTGACGAGGGCGTAGGCGTACTGGATGCCCATGAAGACGATCTCCTGCACGCTTTCCGGGCACGAGAGCACAAACTTGCCGAGGAAGTTGCCGCGGTAGGAGCGGCGGAGCCAGGTGAAGGAGGTGGGGCGGCCGGCGGCGATTTTGGAGCGCTTGCGCACGGTGATGAGGAAGTGGTAGCTCAGCTGCCAGATTGCGTACGGCAGCGTGGCCCAGATGATCATGTCCCAGAGGTTGTAGTGTTCGGGGGCGTCCGGGGGTGAGTATTTGATGGTGTGGATGGCTGGGAATTTCTCGCGTTGCATGCTTTCGGGGATGAGATGCACGAGGACGTGTAGGGTCGCGCATGGCATGATGTGGATGAAGAGGCTGGAAGACGGTCAGCTTATGCGGAGAGAACAATGGTATGCTACGCACGTTGTGGTCTTGTCAAGGCTGTGGAAGACTAAACTGTTCCTCCACATGGCAATTGCGACCGCGTTGTTGCCGAACGCGAGACAGTATGTGCTGATCAACAAACGTTTCGATTGCGGGAAAAACCAGATGGCCATAACCAACAACATATTGACGAAGTAGCACAAGTCGGCAAGAAAGTAGTGGTAGCCAATCTTGTGGTAACTGTACCAACGGATGGGAAGGAAGTAACTGTTTGCCCGATTAGCAAGTCGAAACCACCGCGTTGAAGCAGGACGACTTACGCCAGTTGCGCCGTATACCAGTAGTGAAAGTATTCTGGGAAGGCGCCAATCATCCATGCCGAGATGAAGATGTTCAGCACAGCGGTCACGAACGAGATCTTCTCCTTCATCGTCACGGTCTTGGAGTTGTTCCATCTCCGGCTCATTCGATCGACCGAGTCCCGCATGCGCTTCCGATACTTTTCCAATCGTTCGTCCGGCGCCATCGGCACCCGCTTCCTCCATTCGTCGACTATGTTGTTCTTACTCGACAGCGCTCGAGTGGCCAGCTTCGCCCTCTGCCGTCTGACCTTTTCTGCCTGGTTGTGGACCGCGTTCTGCATCTTTTCCAACCGTTGGGGGAGGGCCAGGTTTTCCAATATGTCGAACATGGTCAAGCGGTCGACGGGTGGGAAGTCGCTTTGGCCGAAGGAGCCGAAGCCACCCGTGAGGTCGGACGAGCTGCCGGAGCGGGAGAGCACGCTGCCTGGCGTTGATGGAGTGTACATTCCGTCCCCGTTGCTATAAGTGACCGAGAGGTAGTCTTTCGCCTCTTGCTGCATGCCGCCGTTCGCCCTGCTACTCCGCGGGGGTGACTTCAGACTCGCCTCTTTCGCCGCGGCCATCTGATCCAGGTCTGTTGTGGAATGCGACTTGGTGACGCGCGGCGCATCGATGTCGTCCATGTTGGCGAAGCGCTCGAGCTCTTCGTCGG
>Ga0268244_10000376_pt1 | contig 19114 bp, 23 predicted proteins | sample AgamicMgSfe_FD_200258 | JGI IMG/M metagenome (GOLD analysis project Ga0268244, IMG submission 200258) | Agave microbial communities from Guanajuato, Mexico - Mg.Sf.e (v2) (version 2) | ecosystem: Host-associated > Plants > Phyllosphere > Phylloplane/Leaf | place: Guanajuato, Mexico | collected... | reverse complement strand
GTAGTGCGGAGGGGAGTCCGGTGAGGGGGAGGAGTGAGATGGCTTTGGTGTGAAAGCGGTTTGGTGGAGGGGGGTAAGTATTTAGGGACGTTTTCTGCTGATGATTTGGTGTTTGGTGGGAACGCTTTCGAGATGCTGGGTAGAATGAGATATTAATGTGTGATGTGACATCGAGATTACTACAGCTTAACTTTCCAAACCTGAACTTCCTCTTCAGTCCTTATTGCCGTCAGCGTCTATTGTACCTCACCCAGTACCACCAACACGGGATATCACATATATCGTGCATGGAGACTTGGTCGGTCTTTGTCGTTGCCCAAGTTCAGTCATGCCCCTGAACAGGACAGAGCGTCTTTCTACTTCATGACATGTCGCGCCTACATCAGTCCTGCGACACTCATATCCTCCCCTTGAGCGGCACCAAGCCGAACGTCTCCCAGAACTCCCGCCCGTAATAACACCTCCCCAAAGCCTCCATACTCCGCGGCAACGCCCAGATCTTCTCCTCCTGCATGAGCTGAAACACCCACCGAGCCTGCTGCGAAGGCCGCCGATCCACTTCGCCCTTCCGTCCCTGGTCCACCTGCTTCCCGTCGTCTCCCTCCGTCTTCGACGACGACGAGACGTCCGCCCACCCCGCCATCAACGCCCACCAATCATACACGAACCCATCCGTCACCATCCACCGCTGCCCTCGCGCATGCTCCTCCCACTTCCCCATCACGGCCAACACCCCCCTCGCCACATCCTGCCCGTGAACCATGTGCAGGCTCTTCTTCCCCCGCACGTCTTCCAGACTCTTCGCCACGCGGCCCACCCACGTCGAGGGATCCCGCTCGCCGCCCCAAAGGCCCGCGAGGTTCAGCACGCAGCCGTGGAGGCGGAGGAGCTCGTCTTCGGCCTCGGCGCGCGGGGAGGTGGTGTTGTAGGGTGAGCGGCGGGAGACCCAGGTCGTTTTTTGCGGGATTTGCCAGATGCCAGTGCTGCCGAGTTGGATAAAGCGGGGTGGGGATTGGTCGGAGCGACTTTTGGCGGTTGTGTAGCCGGTCACGAGGAGGTGGGATTGTGCCGCGGTGGTGAGGGGGAAGGTGATGAGGATGTGTTTGGCGAGGGGGAGAGGGCTGAATTGGTTCTTGGGGGTGGCGTCGGAGGTTGCGGTGGATGGTGGTGGTTCGGTTGGGTCGAAGGTCCACCTTAAGGTGGGCTCGTTGGCGACGGGACGGCCGTCGCGGGTGGTGGCGGCGAAGGTGAGATGGCGGGCGCGGAGGAGGGGGATTAGGAAGGTCGAGGTCCAGCCTGCGCCGAGGATGAGGAGGTCGAGTTCTTGCATGGTTGGAAGGGGATAGTTGATGGTGACGAGAAGCGAGTTGTGCGACTTATCTTGATGTATAGATCTCTATAAGTGAGCTTACGAGCTTTCTTCGAGATGGGTGTAGATGAACGGACGGATGAAGCTGGAGAATGCTTTCCATAAGGTATGCGGTAACTGTGAGCCACCCCCACACGATCCAATGCGATTCATGCCGTGACCTGTCTCGCGCGCACCGCCACACCCTTCACCCTTCACCATCCGCACCTCAGCGAGGCCATTGGAGACGAGGCAGCGACTGGACGGCACATCTCACCCACCATGACCATCACCGAGAGCATCAAAGACGCCGTCGGGCTCGGCCTTGCCTCTCCCTCCACACGTGAGCCTCCCCAATCCAATGCGCAAGCCCGACTCCTCCCACGGCACAACCTTCCGCCAGCAACACCCACCATAAGAGCTTCAGCCCGAACAATACCATACTAACTTCTTCTCAGAAGTAGCCTCGCGCGAAGAAATGGCCGCGGCTCGTCTCCCACTACAATACCGCGACTCCTGCGCCCACCTGCTCATCCCCCTCAACAAGTGCCGACACGACAACTTCTACATGACCTGGAGATGCGAGGTACGGACATCTCTACACGCAAGTCTCTGAGCATATTGGAGAGAATTTCAGGGGGCGGAGGGCGTAGGCAAGGTTTGCTGATCTGCGCTTTACACCAGGACGAGAGACATTCGTACGAGAAGTGCCAGTACGAGGAGTTCAAGCTACGGGTGAAGAAGATGGATGAGATCCGGGCGGAAAGAGGCGGCGCGAGGAGTAACTGAGTGGATGCTATTACATGGGCGCTGGTAAGGTCGGTGAATTGAGCGTGGTGCGGCACGACCAAAGGCGCTTCCGATTGGGAACGTTCTGTGGAGGTAAAGGATCTCCAGCTTGAGTCTGCTGCTGGGTATTGTACATATACGAGAACAACACCGGACTGTCCAACGCCTGTGTCTGATCCTATGCCGATTCCTATCCAAACCCCCCGTCTACTCCCGGAAAGCTGCTCAGCTGATCCTTTCAGGTCGTCTGAACCTCCGTCCCGACCTGTTCGAACTGACCCATCAGCTCCGCACTTAGCTGAGCGGCCACATCGGCGGCGTCCGCTATGAACCTTGGAACACCACCCTCAGCACCGCTCTCGACAGCATACTGGCCCTCGGCCAAGCCATCGCTTGCGCCAACGGAGGTCTCGTGGTCAAATCGAGCACGCTTCGGCGACGGAGGATGCACGTCGTCAGGCTCATCTTCGGCTTGGCGCTTTTCGTGCACGATACCTGGATCGGTGTCCATACCGTCGACGTCCATGGCAGCGGCTTGAGTGTCGTGAGGATCCTGCGTCTTTGAGGGATTGGCATGGCTGTTCGTCTCGACATGGGTCTCCGCACCTTGCGTTAATGTCACCGACAAATCGCCGGCCTCTGTTGCTGCTGTCTGGTTGTGGCCGACGGTCTTCATTATCGACGCATCGATACCCATGTCTTGTGCAGGTTCCATCGGCAAGTCACCCGAATCTGCCTGCATATCTAAACAAGGCCCCAGTCCGTGCTGAGCAGCGCTGTACGGTGTGAAGCTCGTCTCGTCCACGTCACCCGTACCAGGCACCGCAAGTTCGGCGTCCGGAGTCCCAGCGCCGCCGAGCCGAGTCCCCGCTGCGGTGGGGGGCTCGTTGTACTGAGCAAGCCCCATTGCATCGAATCCGAAGTTCTCGGCAGTCTCCTTCGCATCGTACTCGAAGTTCTCGACGCTGCCGAACGGATACGACGTCTCAAATTCGTACTGAGCGCCATGCTCGCCGTTCGCTAGGGCCGAAGCTCCGTCATTCTCGGCACCGTTTGATGGATCCGACGTCTGGAAGTTGTACTGGGCGCCATACTCGCCGTTTGCTGGGGTCGAGCCATCACCAATGCCCACGATGGCGTCAGTCATGAACTGATCGAAGTCGCCCCAGGCACCAGTCTGGCCAGTGACACTGTCGACACCAACGCCGACCCCATCCTCCGCCGCGGCCGTGCCTGTCTTGGGCTGCGAAAGCTGGTCACTGTTCGTTCCTTGTACCCAGAGGTGGATCTCATCCTGGCTCTTGTTCCTACCCACCCCCTCTTCCGCAAGCGGTGGTCCGATCTCCGGAAACAGCTCCTTCAATTTGTCTGGCAGCACACCACGTGGTCCGTACAAAGGAGGGTGATACTCAAAGGACCGCTTCGCAAACGGCAGCTCCTCAGCCGCCACGGACGACAATCCATCCTCGCTGACCGGCTGTCCGCGCTGCGTGCCCTCTGGCGAACCCGTGGCTTGGCCCCGCGCGCGTTTCTCTCTCTTCGCCCGCGCAATGGCGAAGGAAACCCGCTCATCCCAGTGGACTCTGGTCTTTTCTTCAAAGACTTTCTTGAAGGCGTGCATGGCGGTGAGGAAGTTGCAGCCGATGGCGGCGATGACGTTGTTGCTAGGGATTTTGGCCGTGCCGGCTGAATGCAGGTTCGTGGCGTAGGTGGGTGGGAGCGGATTGGATTCGTAGATCTGTGGGTTGGACGATCTTGTGTTAGATTCCCAGATCGTGAGCTTAGTATGTCAGTTGGGTTTGTGTGTGCTGTGGGTGCGTGGCGACGCGGGTAAAGGGAGTGGCTTACGGTGAGGACTAGGCGTTCGTTGCGATTTTTCTTCGTGTCCACCTTGGTGAGATGGATGTCGTACGCAAAACCGGTCGTGTCGGTGTAGACGTGGTGATTATCTGCCGGTCATCTTCCTGTTAGCAAACTCTCCAAAAAGGCCCTAAGCCGTCCGTTGATCACTGAGTTCAGGTTAAAATACCAGAGAAAATCTCATTCCTCGCCTTCTTCGCCCCCTTCCTAAACACGGCCTCCGCAGCCTTCGCCTCCCTCTTCTTGGCCTCCATCTCCCTTTCTTCCGCCTCCGCCATCTCCCTCGCTATCTTCGCATCTGCCTCCTTTTGCTTCTCTACCCTCTTCTTCTCCGCCTCGACGACGAACGGATCCGCACTCTCCTGAAACAGCTGCGTCATCAGGCCAGACGTCGTTCTCGGCCCTCCGTCCTCCGCCTGTTCCCTCTTCTTCCTCGGCGCCCCTCCCGTCGCGACCTCGTCGAGCTTCTCCCATGAGTAAGGCCCCTCGCGCACCTTCCTCGACTCTCGCAGCACATCCTCGAGCCAGCTTGGGCTGAGGATCCAGAGTTTGTGCCCCTTGGCTTTGAATTCGAGACTCTTTTGAATGGAGGACACTTTCTCGGACCACGCTTTCTTCGAGCAGACAACGTGAGTCGTGCGGTCGCTCAGTTTACTCTCGTGGACACCGCCTTGTATGACGATCCATTTTTCGATCTTCGCGCGAGTCCAGTCCGCAGGCAATTCATCGATGGGGTAAAGGACGGTGATGATAAGGTTCTTGAGGACACCGGAAGGCATGGTGGCGCGATGATTGTTTTCTGTGAGTTTGTGTTGGGAATCTCAGAAGGGATTGTTCGAAGGTAACAGTGTTGCACGGTGTCAAGGGCTGAGTGAAGAGCAGTCGTTGCTAAGCACTATCGTAAGTCATCGACGGAAGTGGGAGGTTGGAGGCGACGAAGTTGAAGAGTTATAAAGAACTATGGAGAGTATGAGACTGGTAAAGAGAGAGAACAAGTACAGCCTTTTCAAGTGAAATAGAAGGGGTGCACAGACAGCGGCGTTTCATGTTACGCATGTGATAGTGGCGAGTGAGCTTCCAGAAGTGAAAGGTCCGCAGCCGATATCTTCACGGAGCGAAACTGAAGCAGTAAACATTGAAAATGTTGAGCCACAAAGGCCCAAAGGGCAATCCGCTTACGAGATTGAAGAACCCGCGTGTCAAGAGAAAGGGTATAAAAAAGCACTGTACTGTCAGGTAAAGTGAAGGCAATGAAGTGACCTTCAATCCTACACTGATTGCAACTTACCTACCCGCCAACATCCACACCCTTCGCCGCCCTCACGAATGCCTTTATCTTGTTCAAGTCCTGCTGCCCGTCCGTTTCAACACCACTACTAACATCCACACCGGCGACTCTACTACTCATCCCACCTAGAGTACCAATAACATCTTCCACATTCTCCGGGCTCAGGCCGCCGGCAAGCAGCACTCTTAACCCTTCATCCGCTTGCAGTAGATCCCTGACTTTGTCCATGCCGAGCTGCTCTCCTGTGCCGCCGGCGCCGGAATCCAGTAAAGGCAGAGCATGCTGCCCTCTCGTGCGTAGTTCGGTGTCGCCGGGCTTGAACGAGCGCATGACTGGAACGGGAATGAGGGAGGCCCATTCTATGGGCTCTGAGCCGTGGAGTTGTACGATGTCTAGGTTGAGAAGTTCGCGCTGTTCGAGGATGTAGTCGAGGGGCTGGTTCTGGAAGACACCGACGAGAAGAGCGCGCTTGCGATGTTGGAGATGGTGGCGCGTGGTGTGCTCGAAATAGCTCAACGCCTCGGAGTAAGGCTGAGCGGAGGGCGTCAAAGCATTGGATGCCGGTTTGGAGGTTTCATGTACCATCCGCGAGATCTGTAGGCCTGTTTCGGTAGATACGCATCTCTTTCTACCTTGCACGAGGATAATGCCAATCAGGTCTGCGCCAGCCTCGACAGCTGTCTTTGCCGCTTCTGCGCTCCGCGTGCCACATATCTTGACTAGAGGCTTACGCGGAGATGCTGGCTTGCTAACCTCTTCACCACCACCGAGCAGCTCTGCAATGAACTTTGCAGTGTCCTTTGCACGCATGAGTGCTTCTCCGACGAGCACCGCGCCCACACCGTTTTGTAAGTAGGGCTTGACGTCTTGCGGACCGGAAATACCGCTTAGGGCGCACAATATTGTGTCCTTGGATACCATGCTCATCAGCCTTGTGGTGGTATCCATGTCCACATCGAATGTGGTGAGGTTGCGATTGTTGACGCCAATGACCTTCGAACCCAACTTAACCGCAATCTCCATTTCGTCTTCTGTATTGACTTCCACGAGCGGCTCCATGCCGAGTGTTCGAGAGTACTTGTACAGGCGAGTGAGCGTCTCCGTATCGAGCATCTTGACTATCAGCAACACGGTATCTGCTCCAGCGAGCCTGGCTTCCAAGATCTGGTACTCCTCGAAGATGAACTCCTTCCTGAGGACGGCAGGCCTGTTCGGCATACCAGCAAGCGCTTGTCTCACCGCGCGAAGGTCATCGATGCTGCCTCTGAACCACTCCGGCTCGGTGAGCACGGAGATGACGCTGGCGCCTGCTAGAGCGTAAGTACGGGCCTGAGCAGGTGCGCATGCCGTTAGCGAGATCACGCCTTTCGATGGAGAAGCACGCTTGATCTCGGCACACAGTGATAGCTTGAAGGGAGATTTCCGGAGCCTGTCCGGAAAAGAAATGACTGGGGGCGCCAGATCGAGGTCGTAAGCTGCTTGCAAGTCTTCTGGCCGTTGAGAGGGGATCTGCTTCTGCGCCTCAACCGCGGATTTCCTGTGGTCGTAGATACGTTCGAGGATAGACATCTTCTTGTCGGCGCTCGTGGATGCACCATTCGTTCTCAGCGCGGTTCCGTTTATCTTGTCAGGCTGTACCTGCTTCTGCAGCCGCTCGTTCTCCTTCCAGGTACCTCCTTGCATGTGCAGGAAGTTCTTGAGCATCACTCTACCCTCGGCAGTCAAGATGCTCTCGGGATGGAACTGCACGCCCTCCACCAAGTACTCCTTGTGCCGTACACCCATAATGACCCCCTTGCCACCATCCGGTCCGGCGGCGATCCACGAGGAAACTTCCAGACTCTCCGGCAATGTGGGATGCGTACCAGCCAGAGAGTGATACCTGGTGACGGGTAGATCTTGCGTCAGGCCAGCATACACCCCCTTCCCATCATGCCGCAGTGGTGAAGTCTTACCGTGCAGGATCTCACCAGTTTGCTCCACCACACCGCCGAAGACTGAGAAGATACATTGCTCGCCCATACAAACTCCCAGCACGGGGACTTTGCCAGAGAAATGGCTGATCGCGGCTTTGCTTATGCCAGAGTCTGAGACTGGGTGGCCGGGACCGGGACTGATGACCAGTTGTGTCGGGTTTTCAGCGATGAGATCGTCGAGAGAGACCTCATCGTTGCGGTAGACGGTGACGTTGGCACCTTCGAGGACGAGATACTGGTAGACGTTCCAGGTGAAGGAATCGTAGTTATCGATCAATATCAGATTCGATGCCGTTGGGATGGGAGCAGCGGGATCCGGATGTTGTGGCGAATGATCAATCAGCTCGATGTCCGGCATGCTGTACGAACAAGGCCCCAAACGGAGATGGGTCCCTGATCAGTCCCTTCGCGGAAGTTGTTGCTTTGCAGTAACTTATGTCTCGTCTGGAGATACGAGACCAGTAGTCCAATCCGCAGAGCTGTCAAACGCCAAGCTCGAGAACCCCCAATCAAGGCTAGCGCGCGGACGCGTTCCGCCCAATGTTCGGCGCGTTACATGTATCAAACGCGCGCGTTCCTCCTTCGACCTCACCGAACCGTGCACGCATTCTAAATTTCGCATCATCGCACGAGCCCGGCGCCGCAAGTGGATGTGGTCCTTTGCCGAGGCCCTTCCCCCTTACTAGCGACGTCACGTTTGCGACGACGAGTGAGTTGACGACTGGAGGGCAGTAGGAAGGGCGGCGCCTACTGTCGCGCACGCTGCGCCGAGACAATCTGATGGCGGGGCGCAACAACATGACGGTGTACAGCGCTACCTACAGCAACGTGCGCCTCACTTACACTTTGAATGGGTCCCTTGTCCGAAGGGCGCATGCTGACAGCAGAACAGGTACCGGTGTACGAGTACAATGTCGGAGGTAACCACGTCATGCGCCGGCGCTCTGACGATTGGATCAATGCGACGCATATCCTCAAGGTCGCCGACTACGACAAGCCGGCACGCACCCGCATTCTGGAAAGAGAGGTGCAAAAGGGCGTCCATGAGAAGGTGCAGGGCGGATATGGAAAGTACCAGGGTATGCGCAATGCGTACCTACGTGTGGCAGCAAGATGTGAAGGCTGATCGCAGGCTGTATGCTAGGAACGTGGATTCCGTTGCAAGATGGCAAAGACTTGGCCGCCAAGAACGGTGTGCTCGATAAGCTCATGCCCATCTTTTCGTTCGTCGCTGGCGACCGGAGTCCGCCCCCCGCACCTAAGCACGCGACATCTGCCTCGAGCAAGCCGAGAGCGCCTAGAGCAGCAGCACAGCCGCGCAAGCCCGCAGCAAACGTGTACGCTCATGTGCAGGACTACAAGCAAATGGATACCAGCATGCACGATGGGGAGGCGCCGGATAACGAGACTGTGGCCTCTGAATCTCAACTCGGCGACTACGAAATACCACAACACCCCAACCCGCGTAAGAGGAAAGCCATCGTAGACCCCATGACGGTAGCAGACAGAGAGCACCAGCTATGGGCGGATGAGCTCTTCGACTACTTCATGCTTCAAGACGACCCGTTGGATTCCCCGTCGACGCCTCCCATCCCACCAGCCAACGCCACCATTGACCGCCCAATCGACGAGCGTGGCCATACCGCACTTCACTGGGCTGCAGCCATGGGTGACATCGAAGTAGTGAAAGACCTCATCCGGCGGGGCGCTAGCGTTGACGTGCAGTCCAAAACCGGCGAGACTCCACTGATGCGCTCTGTCATCTTTACAAACAACTTCGACCGCCGAAACATGGAAAAGCTGGCCGGGTTGCTCATTCGCACTGTCAGTATGCAGGAGTGGTTCGGCAGTACTGTGTTCCATCACATCGCCGGCGTCACACAGAGCAAGAAGAAGTACGAATGCGCCAGGTACTATATGGACTGCATTATCAACAAGATGGCGGAGGTGCTGTCGTCTGACCAAATCGAGAGAATCTTGAACGAAGTCGACAATCATGGCGACACGGCGATCACCATCGCTGCTCGTAACGGCGCCAGGAAATGCGTGCGGAGCCTCATAGGAAGGCACGCTGCACTCGACATTCCCAACGCAGCCGGTGAAACGGCCGATCAGCTGATCGTTCAATTGAATCACCGTCGCCAGGAGCGTAGCCACAATCGCCAGCTCTCATCTTCACCCTTCCAGACCGACAACCCTTACTCTGACCACTTACTAAGCGGTGCAGCGCAGCTCCCGAATGGCAGTATACCCTTCGACCTGCTCAAGCCTCACACGACCCTCAAAGGAGCCATCAGTTCACAACACGGCATGTCCGACAGGGCCCACGAGGTATACAAGTCAGAAGCTGCGCTTACAATGACCTCGCAAACTATGCCCGTGTTTTTCACCAAACTTAAGGCGCTCGCCTCATCGATAGATACGGAAATGGCGGAGAAGGATGCCGAGCTTGCGGAAGCAGAGCGGGTCGTAGCGATGCGACGTCAGGAGGTTGAGGCTCTAAGAAGACAGCAGGAGGAGCTACGGATCAGAGAAGTGGAGCAGACCAGCGGAGGGATCCAGAGCGACGATCAGCTAACGCAGGAACTCGCCGAGCTAGAGCGGGAGTGCGAAGGTCTGACGCAAGGCGAACAGGACCTCGCACTCAAGGAACTGCTTGCTGCAGAGAGTCAGAAAGCGACATCTACGACCGCCAACGACCTCACGGTCAACGGCGTTTCGGATCACGAAGTGGTATTGCGCGAAAAGCTCGTCCTCACGCGCCAACTGCTCGAAGCGCAGCGGCAACGCGAAGATCTCGTCAAGCAGATCGTCGCGAACCTCTCCGTCGCGGGGCTGGGTGACAAGCAGAACGAGTACAAACGCCTCATCACCGGCGCGCTGGGCGTCCGAGAGGATGACGTCGAGGGTATGTTGCCGGAGATCGTTGCCGAGCTGGAGGAGGCACGCGGCATGGAGGCCATGGGAGCTTAGGAATACTACCATGGACACTGCCAACGTATTGCCATCGAGGCTCTTTTGCCGCTGTCGTAGAGGACAGAACAGCGCATCCGTTGATTCTGCGACCAGTTGGCCGGAATATGCTGCTTGCACGAAATCCTCCGCACAAGCGAAAGGCCCGCCGACGATACGAGAAGCGGCTCGGCCGAAGCAATAGGCCAAGGTGCCGAAACGAGGTACTGGCAGCAGTGCATGAGGATTGCAAAGCTCTTTCCCTTGAATAAATCATGATGATGATGTACAGCTCATGGTTTGCTGACACTGAGCTTCTTCACGTACGTACATTAGTGTGGATACCCAATTTATCAATACATCTGTAATCAAACGGAGGAAATCGGGTTCCGAGTGACGAACACGTACAACATTATATTGACCACGAGCCATTGTATTCTTCTCATATCTCAACTTCCGGAAACGACGAGCCATACCAACCCGGTCCTCCTACATAGCTGTAGTTGCTCAGGCTCGGACCAGGAAAGCTTTCCCACTCCGTACCAGCATCACACCGATACGATCCCGCCAGCATCGGGTCACCAGTCCCATCATACCGGTTCACCGCCGGATAAGGGCAAAGATCCATACCTCCCACGGCCGCCGAAGCAGAAGCGTTAACCGCATACGGACTCACAGCGCGAAGAGTTTCCGGCACGGTACCGTTCTCCACCCACGCGCGCAACTGCCCGATCGGATCCGTCGGCACGACGCCCGTCCCGCCTCCGCAGTGGCCGACACCTGGGGAGTAGAATTGCCGGTAGAAGTCGAGGTGGAGGGGTCGAGGGCGAGGACTTTGTCGTAGTAGAGCATCGTGCCTTGGGGGTTGATGGTGCCGTCGGCGAGGCCTTGCCAGGTGATCATTTCGCCGCCGCGGCGTTTTCAAAAAGGGGGCGAGGTCCGGCGAATAGTCAGGGACTGGGTGGGGTTTGATAGGTGCTTGTGCTGGTGGTAAGGGTGGAGCTTTACCGGTGAATTCAGCGTATGAAATGTTCGCGGAGTCGAAGTTGAGGTCCTTGGCGACAAAGGCCCGGATCCAGGAGTCGGAGATGGCGAAGGGTTGCGCGGTGCTGTTTCCCGCAATGTTTGGGGCGATGGAGGAGAAGTTGGGGCCTTTGATCAGACCGTACCACAAGAACTGATTTTCCGGTGTTCGAAGGCCTTGCCAGATCTTGTCGATTACACTCGCGGCTAGCTGGCCGAAGATCTGGTTGGAGCCATCGGTATTGCAGGTGAATTACATGCCGACCAGACTCTGAGCTTGGAAGTCGCAGAGCGTAGGTGCAGAGATCAAGCCGTCGGACAGACCGTCAAGACCGTCGCAAGCTTGCATCACGGCCGAGACTACGACGTCGAGTTCGCAAGGCGAAGGGGCGTAGCCTTCGTTGTTCTCCACGGTGTACGGCCACTGCTGCGCCATCGTGAAGTCGTTCCACTGGATAGCCGGAGCGTCGGCCAAGATACCGTCGTAATCATGCGAGTAGTGTTGAGCAAGGGCCAGGCCTTGCCTACCGCCAGTGCTGCATCCGTTCCAATATGAGTGACTGACTGCACAGCCGTAGAAGCTCTCGCTGACCGCCTTGGCAATGACCGTCATGTCGTGAAGCGAGCGATGAGCAAAGTTCGACAGCTGGAATATGTTCACGTTCCCAGTCGAAACCAGCGCCCAAGGCGAAGCATCTCCGGAAGAGGCACTACTCGTGTTGTGGCCAGCATCCGTGGCGCCAGTGGACTATCCAAGCACTGTCTGGTTCGCAGCATTCGGAAGGCTGCCGGCGGCATATCTACCTCCGCCTATACCTTGGAACACGCCATTCCAGCCGCTCAGCGGAAGAGCGATGTAGTTGTTCACACGATCTCCGGTGCCCGTGTGTGAGATTCTGACGATCACGTAGCAGACGTCGTTGCCGCTGATTCCTTGGAAGTCGGTGATCGGGCTCGCGGTGAGGTTGAGCACTTCTGCGCCGAAGACGGAGGGTGTAGCGATGGATGTACTTGAGCAGTTCACGACGGCGTTGACTGAAGAGATGGATACGCCAAGAGGCCCGCGGTGAGAAGGGTGCTTCCATACATGCCTGCTTTCTGGGTTGCGCCTGAAGGTCGCTGGAGAGTGAGAAGTGAGACTCTTTCCTACCTCTTCATCGAGTCGCGCATTTCACGATTGCCGTCTGTGCCGACGGCTCTGCATGACTTCATGTTCAGTAGTATGTAAGAGTAGTGTATGGAACCCCGCTTCGTGCTGGTGCTGGGATGACTACCTACTATGTAGTATGTGTGTGAGTGTCTGGTGCAATCGGAACGACATTGGAATGTTCGCGATAATCTTCGTTCGCGTCCTGTTTGGTGACTAAAAGACAGGGACATGAGCAAAAGTACCTACGTACAGTATGTAATTTTCGATGGGTGGCTGGAATTGTATAGAAGCGATTGTTCGTTGTACGTGAAAAAGGGGGCAGCTCTTGGAGCGAAGGTCCTCCTGAGTGTTGGGCTGGCCGCTGCTGGTTTCTTCCCAATTGTTGCCTCTCAGCATACTGCCAGCAGTGCGGAGTGTCCGAGTACCTAGGTTACGTTACTAGGTACCCAAGGTAATGGCAAGATACAAGACTGATCATGTGACGGATGAAAGCGCTAAACCCTGGAAGGCATGCGCAGGGAAAAGGGGAGCACCTACATGTAACATAGTCCAGTACCGAAGAGTTTCAGATAGACCAGGCGAGATTGACGGCCCTGCTTACTCAACATTGACACTATCGAGACGGTCTCGACCGGACCACACCCGAATATTATATATCGTCTCGTGGTGGCACTAGCCGCACTACATGCTCAAATGTGCGCTTGGACGTGGTGATGGTCCATCCATCCATCCACGCGCTTCTGTCCATACTGTACTTTGGCCCCAAACTGGCACGTCCGTACACGACTGTCGCAATGGGGTGAAATTAGTTCTTCCGTCGATGCCTTGGTTCCCCCGAGTAGTAGTATATAAAGTATATAAGACGGAGGCGACGGCCGTCTTTCGAGGTACGTCCATCTCCAACTCCCAACTGTCCACTTCCTCCGTCTTCTCCTTCGATTACTCTCGCTTTCTTCATTCAAAAAGACAATGGCCCCTCTTTCCACTTTCTGGCTTGCGCTGGCAGCAAGCACGGCGTCTGTCCTCGCCAGCCCCATCGCGAACGTCGAGGAGCGTGCAGCCTCCTGCACCTTCTCTGGCGCCAGCGGTGCTACCCAAGTGAGCTCGGCGAAGAGCTCGTGCCCGACCATCACCCTGTCGTCGCTTGCCGTCCCAGCTGGGAAAACCCTCGACCTGACGAAGCTCAAAACGGGCACTCATGTCGGTGTTCCAAACGCCATTCAAGGCCGTACCCTCAAAGCTGATGGCTAGATATATAGGTCATCTTCCAGGGCACCACCACCTTCGGCTACTCGGAGTGGGAAGGCCCTCTCGTGTCCGTGTCCGGCACCGACATCACCGTGACCGGTGCATCTGGCTCCGTTCTCGACGGCGACGGGAGCCGGTGGTGGGACGGCAAGGGCACCAACGGCGGCAAGACGAAGCCCAAGTTTTTCGCCGCCCACGACCTTCTTGGCAAGTCGGCCATCAACAACATCAACATCAAGAACTCCCCGGTCCAGGTCTTCAGCGTGAACGGCGCCCAGGGCCTGACCATCTCCGGCGCTCACATCGACAACACGGCCGGTGACAGCAAGGGCGGCCACAACACCGACTGCTTTGACATTGGTAGCAGCTCTGGCGTCACCATTTCGGGCGCTACATGCTTAAACCAGGACGTAAGCTTGCTCCTCGAGATGCCCTCATCCGTTGGGATCACTGCTGACAGCCCTCCTTCCATAGGACTGCCTTGCCATCAACTCCGGGACTGTAAGTACACGTCCATCGACCGCCGCCCATAACAACTGCTAAACCAGCTCTCAGGACATCACCTTCACCGGCGGCACCTGCTCCGGAGGCCACGGCCTGTCCATCGGTTCCGTCGGCGGCCGCAGCGACAACACGGTCAAGACGGTCAACATCGAGAACTCGAGCATCAAGAACTCGGAGAACGGCGTCCGCATCAAGACCGTGTCCGGCGCGACCGGCTCCGTCAGCGGCGTCACGTACAAGGGCATCACGCTGTCCGGCATCACCAAGTACGGCGTCGTGATCGAGCAGGACTACGAGAACGGTTCGCCGACGGGCAAGCCGACTTCAGGGTGAGTCCGGCAGACGATCACATAAGGAAAACTGGTTCAACGTGATACTGATGCTTGTGGCTTTAGTGTCCCGATTACCGGCTTGACCCTGAACGGCATCACGGGCAGCGTCGCCAGCTCCGCTACCGAGGTCAAGATCTTGTGCGCCGCGTGCTCGGGCTGGACCTGGCAGGGCGTGAGCGTGACGGGTGGCAAGAAGAGTACCTCGTGCAAGGGTGTGCCGAGCGGCGCCAGCTGCTAGGCTGGAGACTTCGGCTGTCTTGCCGCCGCCGTTGTGATTGTCGTGTATTGTTGGAGAGTCATTTTTCATCATGGGCTACTTTATAATCTCGGTTTACGGCGATCGTTTACTTCTATTGGCGTGCACGGGACCGTTGGGTACCCAACTCAAGAGCATAAAGATAAGTAGTGTACATCTCAAACTTGGTGGGTACGCGATATTCCTACAAACCCGCTGCTTATGCGCCCTTCCCCCCTCTCTCATCCTGCATCCCAATCACGACATCGGGCGCCTCAGGGTGATCCTTCTTCGCCTTCTCCGTGCTGTTCCGCTCGTCCTTCTGTCGTGTTGCCGATCCGCCAGTGTCCTGTGACTTCTCGCTGTTGCCATCCCTCGTCAGCACCAATAACATATACCTTCAGCTCAGGATGTCATGGCTCTTGACACTTACCTCCTCGCGGCACTCGACGAGTGGCTCTGCACATTGGGATCCTTCTCGTTGCCCTTGTCTAACGCGTGTTGTCGGCTGCCCCCAGTGTCACCACCGGCTCCCGTGTCGTGTTGGGTGCCTTTGTCGCTGACGATGTTGGGGCTTGGGCTGTTATCGCTGTTCTTTAAGTGTATGGCTGATACGCTGAAGGGCCGGAAGACAGTTGGGCGGGTGATTGTGCGGTAGCGGAGAGCTCGCGAGGTCGAGTAGCGGCGGTAGAAGGTTAGCAACTCGGAGGATGAGGAGGCCATTATTGGTGATGGAAGTGCTGGTAATTGGGTGGAGGTAGTATTGCTGTTAAGAGGTGTTCGTGTCGGCTTTTCGAAAGGTCAGTAAAGAGAGACGACGTCTCGATGCATTGGCATGCTGACCCGTCATCGATGCAGTCATTCTTGCGGAGACGGGAACTCCCGCTTGGCAACGGCCTCGGTTTCTTTTGCCGAGTCTGAAATCCTGACGACCTCACTCACGATTCAACCACGAACACTCAGCAAGATGGCCTCGACAAAGGGCGATGAGGCCTTTCCCTGCTCGCTGTATGTTACTCAAAGAAAGAGCTAAGTAGGTCCAGTCGTGTTGATCGATGGTAGGATAATCCATATCCCATTCCCGACTTACCGTCTCGCCAAAACGGCCCTTCGCACCCTGTCCGTGGACGAGGAACTTTCGCCGCTCGTCAGGCGTTCATTCAGTCTTGTTTCTGCTTCACGAGAACCTGCCTCCACCGTGAATAAGGATCCTTTCAAAGCCCCCCTGCTCGTCAATGCCGCACCAACACAGCCCGTCCATGCCTCTTCCGCGCCGGACACCGCACCAGTCGGCGCGGACGACGAGGACAGGACGGTCCTTCAGATAGACTACCGCGCTACGACCAATCGCATGCTGCGTGTAGCAGTCAATGGTTTCTTTGATTCACTCGCGGTCGTGATCCAAGTCATGGAAGAACTGGATGTGGATGTCCTGCACGAGAAAGGTTTGGAAGGCTTGGAGGGCGTGCAGGGCGTCGAGCAGGGTATGACTGGGACCACTGTCACTGGGGCTTAGGTAGAGTGTTCCCGGTATCACGATTACGGGGCTTGCGCAGAGGATTCTTCAATGGTTCATCTGCATGGCTACACGTCGTCGATGCGAAGGACAGCGTCACCCGCGCTCTCAAAAAGCTGGCGTACAGATTCCCAGCACTGAATGGTATGCGAGGCGGTGTTCGAGGGCTAGGTACTCACTCCGAGGTGTTGCGCGAAGTCTTCGTGTCTCACGGATGAACCTTCACTGTGTCCCTGGTCACCTTCACGTAACGACCTTGAGATTGGGAAAATGAGACTTGAGGATTTCACACACGGTCGTGAGTTTTGGAGGAGTTTTCGAATCACGAGCAGCAAGGCAAAGACTCAGCTACATGTAGGCCTGCAGAACAACTAGCAAACGACAGCGGACTTACTAGCCGGACGCCAAGATGTATCACGTGCGCGGACTTCAAGCTCACTACATAGTACATCACACAACACGGCGGTCATGATTAGAAACTTCACGCAATCTCGACACTCAACACACTCACCATAACTTCAACCTTCAAACCAACAGTCATCCATCGTTCCAAGAAGCATGGCGACCCCGCCAACGAAAGCCGCCAAACACTCGGTTGGCGACACACCACACTCTGTCCGCAGAATGGCAACCGAGGCCCCACAGTAGACATCACCTGTCTTGAGTTGAAAACCACACTGAGGTCGAATGCTGACGCGGCAATAGGTTCGGCAGGAGGATGATCACCGTAGGTGTCGGTCCCGAAGACGTGCAGACGTTCGATGTACACGAGGATCTGCTGAAGAGGCACTCGGAATTTTTCAGAGCGGCTCTGAGCAGGGACTGGAAAGAGAAAGAAGAGCGATGCGTCAAACTACCCGAGGACGATCCGGAGACGTTCAAACTCTTCGTGCCGTTCGCCTATACTGGGAAGGTGTTCAGTGCGCGTGAAAACGATTTCAGACAGAACGAGTATGGTACTGGTCATACCGACCGCGAGTACAGGCGCATCAGTACAGCGTGGGAACTTGCGGACAAGGTAGCATCAACTTCGTTTAAAGATGCGCTGGTCAACACTCTCGTAGCAAAGGTCACCCGGACGGCGAGGTATCCGATGGGGATGCAAGACACTATTTATCCCGTAAGCCAGGCTCAAGCAGGGATCAGGAAGCTTCTAGTCGATATCGCAGTACAGTATGGAAGTGGTCTGACGAGGACCTTTCTGCCAAAAAAGGGACCATCGGCGCATTCATGGTTGATCTCGCACTCGCGCTCACCAAGGTCAAGGTGAATGGACGCGAGAAAATAGCACCTTACGAGACCGACACCTGCACTTACCATGAGCACGAGGCGGAAGGCAAGCCGTGCTACAAGACGATGTTTCAGAATCGCCTCAATTGAGGTGCTCGGTCAGGGAACGTGCAGCAGGAGACTGGGAGGAGTGTGCGTACTGCGATGAACCGCGGGGGGTCACGAGAGCCGCAACAGCGAAGCTGGCAGGTCAGATTCAGCAGAGACCGAACACGAAGTAAATCTCGCTAGTATAATCAAGCATTCAGTTCGTAGATTCATCTAATCAATCTTCTCTGGCCTGCGACTTCTTCCGCCCCCAAACCTCATCGGCATCCGACTTGCCCTTCGTCTCCGGCACCCACAAAGCCGTGAATACGCCGAAAATTAGCGCAAACCCAGCAAAGATGAAGTAAACCTGCCCCTTCCCAAGTTTCTCATTGAGCAGTGGGAAAAACTGTGCGACGACGAAAGTCGCGATCCAGTTGGCGGCCAGGGCCCAAGATTGCGTAGCGCCCACCGCCTCCGCTCCCACCAGCTCCGACGACAGGATGAAAGGCACCGGGCCCAGGCCCAGACCGAAAGAAGCCACGAAGGAAACAACGGCGATGACGGATAGGATGGGTATGCTACGCATGATGCCAACGGCTAGCAGAACCGAGCTAGTTCCCATGCCAGTGATACTCAGCAGCAGACACGGTTTGCGGCCGAGCTTATCCGTCAACGGCGCGGCGGAAAAGGTAATGATGACGTTGAGCGCGGCGACGCCGACGTTCAACAGGCCGCTGTTCGCCGCCAGGAGGTCGGAGAGCAGGCTGACGCCGTACATGACGATGCTGTTGATGCCGGCGAGCTGTTGCGCGATCATCAACATTGCTACGACGAAGACCGCGGGGCGGTAGTCGGGGTGGGTGAGGACGGCGAAGACGCCGACGGTTCCTTTCTTGGCTTCTTTGGCGGCTTTGGAAGCCTCTTGGCGCAGTCCGTCGGTCGTTGAGCTATCGTCGTTGTTCTTGTTCTTGTTGTTGCTGCTACTGCCTTGCTCGTCGTCGTTTCCGTCAGCAGAGTGTCCATGCATGCGGTCTTCATTGGCCAGCAAAGTCTCCTCTTCGTCTTCCAAGTCTCGCTCGCTCTCACAACCCCAGCCAGCCACCTCCTCGTCGATATTCGCCTCGTGCCCTCTGATTTTCCGCAAGATCCGCTTCGCACGTGCGGGCTTCCCATTGTCCGCCATCCACTTCGGGCTCTCCTGTCCGCCGAGCGCCAAGAGCACCGCCTGCGCCACCGCAATCCCACCGCCTACAGCCAGGATGACGCGCCATAGCTGACCTTTGCTGAAGAACAGACCCAGGAGCTGTGTAGTCAGGATACCGAAGTTGATCATGACTTGGGTGAAGCTGCCGAAGAAGCCCTTTTGGTGAGGCGGCGCGACCTCGCTGATGTAGATCGGCACAATCACCGTCGCCGCTCCGGCACCCAACCCCGCGATGAAGCGACCGACCGTGAACAGCCCGATGTTGGTAGCCAATGCCTCAAAGACCGGACCGATGGCGGCAAAGACGGCCGAGATGATCATGGCCAGCAGTCTTCCATACTTGTTGATAGCCGGCCCGCCCGCCAGCGC
>Ga0268244_10000375_pt1 | contig 19116 bp, 23 predicted proteins | sample AgamicMgSfe_FD_200258 | JGI IMG/M metagenome (GOLD analysis project Ga0268244, IMG submission 200258) | Agave microbial communities from Guanajuato, Mexico - Mg.Sf.e (v2) (version 2) | ecosystem: Host-associated > Plants > Phyllosphere > Phylloplane/Leaf | place: Guanajuato, Mexico | collected... | reverse complement strand
CCCCCCACCTCTTACCATTCATCTTGGCGTCAAACACACCGACGTTCAATCCCTCCGGCTGAAAGTCATCGTTTGGAAGTCATGTCGGTTTTGAATGCAGAAGCCCCTGAGGTGAGGGTCGAGCCGTGGTCACGATGAGGGCGCGTGGACACTGCTGTCAATGTATCCTCTGTTAGGTACATGTAAGGTAATTAAAAAATAAAAAAGACGAATGATGGACCTCGTTTGATGAGTCGAGAGTGGAGAGTATCGCTGGGCACGTGGTGTTTCTCGTGTTTGATGAAACGAACGCGAGGTCCGTGGAAGCGTGACAGAAGTCACAGAACCTTTTTTGCGCATGCTGCATCGGTTCCCCGACCTTTTGCCACCAAACCTGCAGAGGTGATCACCAATGGCAACTCGTGACTCTGCACCCTCCTGTTCGCGCGCCCCCGAAGTCGAACCCGCGCGGGGACGCCATCGGGACCTGTGTGGAGGGTCCACTCCTGGACCCGCGTTTGCGCGCCGACTTCAATTTCAAGAGAGACGTACAGTATACAAAGCTACGGGCAACGGTGGACGCACACGATCTTCATGTGCCGTATATCTAGTTCGTCATGGGTCCGCGGCGCTGGCAGCAGTAGTAGCAGCACTGCAGCAGCATTACCGACTCTTTCAGTCCCGCGCTGATGTTGAGCGTACAAACGTCGGTCTCTACTGTGTTGGGCATTCTGCATTGAAAGAAAGAGGGTCTCTCGCTCGATCCTTTGACCCCTTGCATCCCGTGGCCGTGACACGAGTACATCCGATATGGGTCATCAGGTTGATCCCGGGAGTCCCGCGACGAAACCGGCTGTACTCATCATCGGAGGTCTAGGTGAGTATCAGACCAGGCCTATGTAATTGAGAGCTGTTTCGTGGCGCTGACCGTCCCTTCCCTTCTGCTCTCGCCAGGATACATCGGCCGCTTCCTCGCTCACTACATCCACACGAACGATCTCGCCTCCACGCTACGTCTCGTCGACAAACAACTCCCCCAGCTCGCGTCCCTCGCGCCGGAACACCAAGCCGCGTGTTCGGACGCGAACTTCCTGCAGGCCGACGCGTCGCGAGAACAGTCGCAAGGACGGATTTTCGACCTGCCCGCCGGGTCCGACGGCGCGAAACGCGAGTTCGACTACGTCTTCAACTGCGGCGGCGAGACGCGCTTCTCGCAGGAGGACGAGGTGTACAAGCTGCGGAGCTACCAGCTGAGCCTGACCGTGGGCGCCGAGGCCGCCCGGCGGGACGTCCGGGCCTTTGTGGAGGTCGGCACGGGACAGGTGTACAACCCGAGCCGCACGCCGCAGAAGGAGACCGACAAGACGAGCAAGCCGCACACGAAGCAGGCCAAGTGGAAACTGGCGGCCGAGGAGGAATTGGCGAAGATCCCGGGCTTGAGACTCTGTGTGCTCCGGCTGCCGCACATCTATGGCCCGTACGCCGGACGGTGGATCGGGACGCAGTTGGCGTTGGCGAGGGTGTATCAAAGCCGCGAGCCGAAGGAAACGCTGAAATGGCTGTGGAGCAGCGAACTACGGACGAACACGCTGCACATCGACGACGCGGCCCGAGCGCTTTGGCTGGCGGCCGCGTGGCGCGACACGAACGACCGCATCCCGAACGCCGGCCCGAACGAGCGCGTCGTGTTCAACGTCGTGGACAGAGGCGCCACGTCGCAGGGCACCATGGCGCACATCATCAAGCAGATCTTCGGCATCGAGACGGGCTTTCAAAACGCGTTGGTCAACACGTTCGCGCGCTTGAATTTGGAGCACGTGGTTGACGAGGTGAACGACGACACGTTGGACGACTGGGCCGATTTGCAGGAGGACGCGGGGATCAAGGGGAACGGGGGCCCGTTGAGTCCGTTTATGGAGAAGGAGTTGTTGAGGGATACGGATCTGAGTCTGGATGGGACGAGGTTCGAGAGGGTGGTTGGGTTTCGGTGAGTGTGTGAAGCGTCGTCGTTCCTGTGTTGCATGGAAACTTGTTGGCTGATGGTGAGATTGTTTAGACCGCAGCACGAACGCATCACCAAGGCCGAGGTCGAGGAGGTGATCGAGAGTTATAAACGGATGAACTGGTGGCCGTGATGTTTTATGATGTGGGCGAGAATTGAGGTTGTTTGTACTTGTACAGCGTCATGTTTGCATTTTGTATTTGAAGGCGTACAGCACTGAGCGCTGCTATATTCCTTCTTACGAGCGGACAATGTGGTCATCTTTTAGCCTCGCTATACGCTTTTGTTATGACTACGTTCACCAGCGGGTCCCTCGCATGGTGTTATGGGTGATGAGGTTCATTGAGATTTATAGTCTGTACAGAGCCCTTCTGGAGAAAACGCCTCAGGCTTCACGTTTCTTCAGCGAGGCTACTACTGTCAGTCGGGGTGAAGTCTGACTCCATAGGAAATTGGTCGGGTAGTCACGGAACACAGGTTAGTTGGCTCTATGGTGCAGGAAGTGTTATTAGCACGTCCAGGAGGATGGACTTCAAAATTCATCTTGAATGGGAGGATTAGCAGACAATCACGTGATAGGGTCACGGAATTCATGGATCCCGACTTCACCTCTGCCGGACAGGCTGTCGCAACAATCGAAATACAGCACGATTGGAACATTCACGTGCAACACCATTCAACATTACCAGAAGAAAACAGACAACAAGACAAAAAGCAATAAACCTCAACCGCCATCTTGGGAAATCCGCAAAACACCCACCCCAACCCAAGTAATGGCCACCCCCCCAAATCCCATCGTCTTCTTCGACCTCACCCTCGCCACCGAACCCCTCGGCCGCATCCAAATGGAGCTCTTCGCCGACACCGTGCCCCGCACCGCCGAGAACTTCCGGCAGTACTGCACGGGCGAGACGAAGAACCACCTGGGCCGGCCGCAGGGGTACAAGGGCAGCCGATTCCACCGCGTCATCCGCGATTTCATGATCCAGGGGGGAGATTTCCTGAACGGCGACGGGACGGGGAGCGCGTGTGTTTATGGGACCAAGGCTTTCGCGGATGAGAATTTCGAGGGGAAGCATGATGGCGCGGGGGTGTTGTCCATGGCGGTGAGTTTTTCTTTCCCTCTTTTTTCTTTTCTCTCGTGTGATGATGATGACAACGAAGAAGAGGGATGAGGGATGTCGAGATTGCTGACTTTTGATGCCTAGAATTCCGGCCCGAACACGAACGGCTGCCAGTTCTTCATCACGTGCGTGCCCACGCCGTTCCTGGACGGCAAGCACGTCGTCTTCGGCAAGGTGGTGGAAGGGATGGACGTGGTGAAGAAGCTCGAGAATGTGCGGACGGGCCGCGAGGACAGGCCGATGCAGGACGTGGTTGTGGCGCAGTGTGGCGAGATGTGAAGGCGTTTTGAGGTCATGATGGAGTAACTTTTCAGCGCGGCGCTGGTCGAGACAGCATGGCGTATGGGACTGCTTGGGTACTCTGAGGTGAGAACTAAGTGCGAGAGATGCTACGATCCCGGGAACACCGCATTCTAATTTTGTAAATCTAGATATTACTCTATGGTGTTCCATCACCCTCCGAGAAGAAGTCATTGGGACACACAAAGACTGCTCAATACGAGGTCTCCCGGCGCCCTCTATCCGTCAGTGTCCCAAATGAAGGTCGATCTCGGTATCACGCGTGAGCCCTTTACGCAAAATCTCACGCGTCATGTGTGTCTGCCACAGCAGGGTAGTAGTCCCCACCGTACGTCGCATTCAGCGTGACGTGCCCACTGACCCCTCCCGTCTCCAACCTCACCCATGTCTCAACCTGACCAGCCTTCAGAGCATTCTCCGTCACCATGATTTGCCTGCTGCCCCTCGTCCACGACCCATACCCACCGTACCCAGAATGTCTGCCGAAACAAAGGTTCAAGCCGTTCCCGGTTAGGTTCATACCGGGTAACGTCTGGTTCCACTTAAAACACCAATCGTCGCCGTGGTCGTGGCCGCTGAACACGCCCATGAGGTTCGGCGTGTCGAGTAGTGCCTGCATGAAGGGGATGTCCTGGCCGGTGTATGAGAACACGGTGCCGGAGACCTCGCCTTGGCCTTGGGCGGACCCTTGCTGCGCGAGCGGGTTGTCGTCGTTGATGCCGGGTTCGCGGTGCGGTTGCACGCCGGGCCCGCGTTGGAAAGCTAGCATGGCGTTGACGGGGATGTGCACGAAGGCGAGCGAGGGCACGTCTTGGCCGTATTGGGTGCATAGTTCGGTTCGTTTGGTCGTGAACCAGTCGACTACCGTCTGGTCGACCCAGTTTGGCTGGGGGACTTCCTTTCCCGTTGCGTTGAGCTGCTGGTAGTACTATAGCCGCAGGAGGAGTCAGCACAGATATTCCTGTAGGGCAGAAAGTACGTCAAGGTCACTCACGTTGCCACCCCTGCTATCGAAGAACCAGAGCAATAGCTTGGGAACTTTCTCATGGGAGTTCGCCGAGTACACTGGCAGGTAGTAGTTGGACACACCAGAGGTGCTGGTGTTCACGTCTTGTTTCGTGAGTGCATTTTTCCACGTCTGCTCTCGGGCCAGGATGGCGTTACGGGATAGGTTGAAGTCACTGTCGTGGTTGCCGTACGTCGAGGCCCAGAGGAGATTCCTCTGCACCAGCGGCTGGACGACCTTGGTGACGTAGTCGGTGCTGTTGGCCTTGAAGGTGTTCTCGCCCGTGATAAGATCACCATTGATCACGACCAGCTGTTGGTGCTCGGCATCCAAGATGGTGTTCATGACGCGCGTGCTGTCGGCGTCTTGCTGCGGGCCCCAGACCGTGTTCTCGCCCTCGCCGAAGTGTAGATCTTCGAAGACGGAGAGCTGAAAGGTCCCGTTGGCCGTGAAGCGAAGGGTGCTTGGAAGAGACGGGGTCGTAGGTACTGCGAGCACTGCGCGTGTGGCTAACAGGGCCATGCTGGAGGCCTGGAGGAGCAGCATGATGGCGTTCCGGTACGGCGAGAGAGATGAAACAACAGAAGAGGACGAGAGAGGGATGTGTAATAATAATAAGTACCTACCAGCTCTTCTTGCTTGCAAACGCTACTATACACATTCAATCTGCGCGGTGAGCTGCGAACGAGTTGCTTGGCCACACAATGCCCGCAAAAGGCCACGTGAAGCTCATGAACGGGCATACGGCAGCCAAAGACGATGAGATCGAATGCACGTGGCAAACGGCCCTTTCGACGCCCGCCAGCAGATCAGTACATGTATCGTTGTCCTTTTAAACACTGGTAAATAAATACCTAGGTATTACCGTATGAGTGATTGGAGATGTCAAAGTAGGTATCGTCCGAGACTCGCGTATCGAATGTTTCGACTCGCCTCGGCGCTCAGCCTGGACTTGAGGTCCCTCCCAAGTCCCATGAAGAGCTCAACGGCTCGACCCTCGGGTACCTGAGGTATGGCGTGGACGGGCTATCGTCATCCTGGGCGCATGCGCTTTTCGGTATAGGTACGCTCGTGGAGGGTCCAGGTCTAGAAAGCCGCGCTCGAGAATTGCGCCCTCCACTCCCCCACTACTCTCAACCAGTGACTGTACTCTTCGCGGACATTCGACGACTACGTGGACGGAGAAATCTACAACGGCTGTGTAAGCAAGCAGCAAATACATGTCCATCCTTCACGGCCTCTGTTCAACAAGTCTCGCGAGGCCAAACATTGGTCAGCAGCGCAATCCCATCGACACAACTTCTTATTTCCGGGTCTAGAAGGACGATTGCCTCACACCACCACCACCACCATCCCACAAAATTAAGACAACGTCGCCAAACTGTTCGCCAACGCCTTCCGCCGCGCAGGCTCCTCTCGACCCCTCCGCTCCAGCATCGCCCTCCCACTCGTCGCCGTCTCCATCTCCAGGCCCGCCCACAACAGTCCCAGCGCGCCACTCCTCTCACCGCCGACAGTGAGCCCGCCCACCCTCTCCCGAACCCGCAAGATGCACAGCAAACTCGTCATCATCGGCTCTGGCCCGGCAGGCCACACGGCCGCCATCTACGCCTCCCGCGCCGACCTCAAACCGGTCATGTACGAAGGCTTCCTCGCCCTCGGCATCGCCGCCGGCGGCCAGCTCACGACGACCGACGAGGTGGAGAACTTCCCGGGCTTCACCATGATCAAGGGCGCGACGCTCATGGACCAGATGCGCGCCCAGTCCGAGGCGTGCGGCACCGAGATCGTCAGCCAGACGGTGGGCAGAGTGGACCTGTCCCAACGGCCCTTCAAATACTGGTTACACCCCATGGGCGACGAGGAGAGTCTGGAAGAGGAGACGCACACGGCGGACAGCATCATCGTCGCCACGGGCGCCAAGGCCCGACGGCTCGACCTGCCGGGCGAAGAGCAGTACTGGGGTAACGGGGTGTCGGCGTGCGCGGTCTGCGACGGCTCATTGCCGATTTTCCGCGAGAAGCCGCTCGTCGTCATCGGCGGCGGCGACAGCGCGGTCGAAGAGTCCATCTATCTCACGAAAAAAGCGAGCAAGGTCACGGTCCTGGTGCGGCGAGACGCCCTGCGCGCATCCAAGGCCAACGCCCGCCGCCTCACCACCAACCCGAAAGTGGAAGTGCGATACAACACGCAAGCGGAGCAGATCAAAGGCGACGCGGGCCCGCGCGGGTTGATGAAGAGCATGGTGGTCAAGAACAGCAAGACGGGCGAGACGGAGGAGATCCCCGCCCACGGGCTCTTCTACGCCGTCGGCCACGAGCCCGCGACGCATCTGTTCAAGGACCAGCTGAAAATGGACGAGGACGGGTATCTGATCACCACGCCTGGAACGACCGAGACGGACGTGCCGGGTGTGTTCGCGGCGGGAGACGTGCAGGATAAGAAGTATCGGCAGGCCGTCACGTCAGCAGGTACGTCTCTAACCCCCTTTCCGACGTTTGTTCCGTCGTGATCTGAAAAACTAATTGCTTAATTTTAGGTTCTGGCTGTATGGCCGCCCTCGAAGCCGAGAAATTCCTCGCAGAGCAGGAAGACGTCGACGTACCCAATGGCGTCGAAGCGGATAGCGAGATCAAGAAGGGCAAGCCGGAGGCCAACGGTGATGTACCCGAGTACAAGAGCAATCCGCTACTGTGAAACGAGTGAATTTGATACCCACCGTCCGTTCCTTCCATTACAGTCGATATAGGATTATCAGCACCGGAGGCTTACAGTTTTTCTGCTGAGCCTGGGTTTTATGCAAGAGCCGATAGAACAAGATGGGTCTTGGCAATCGAATTGTCGGCTCGAATGGGCATAGATCTTTTCGCTCTTGAGGGTTCGGGCGGGTAGAAGATGGGAATTCGATGGGATTGCATAGTCTGGGCGAAATCTTTCCGCATAGCGTCGGTAGGTAGGAAGGTACTTGGGTATCGAGCAGAGAATTGATGTAAAGCAACGCTTGAACGCTTCCAGAAAATGAGCAAAGGAAATCGGCGTTTACTCGTAAACCCGCGCAGAGTGGCATAGGCGGCGCTCGCGTGCGTCGAAATGTATACGAGCTTGCGGGAAGTGCGGGTGTTCTCTCCAAAGGTTGGCGATGTGTTGGCAGCCTGTAGGTGGCTGCGTAGGTGAGTAGATCGCTGCCGGGTGCTTGTGCGACGCTGGCAGTCGCGGTCGCAGTCCACGATCGGTGCGTTGCTCTCGGGTGGTAAGACATATCTTCGCCAACATCGGGATTGCTCAGCAGCGCCGTGGCGGCCGACGAGAGACTTCACTAACTGTAACGTTCATCAAGAGAGAAGATCGAGCGCGCTCTTGAATGCATTCACGACTCTGACATCTATTCCCCCAATTAGAAGGGAAGGTACTCGGTGTTGTCACGGCATTGGTGGAACTCACAGTGCGCCCGCTTCTGCTCAAGGCCGTTCTCTTCGTTTTGGACGTACGCGGTCTGTGTCCTAAGGCTGCGCGAAAAATCAGAACTATGGCGAAAAGCTTCTCAGGATGCGTACGTACCGCTTGAAACTGCGGTCGACTTCATGGGAGCTGGTGGTGCTTGCCCAGATGCTGAAAAACTGCGTGAGCGTTAGACGGAGTTCACGGATCGACACCGTCAGAGATACCTGGCATAGAGATCCGAACTCGACTAGTATGGCTTGGTCGTCCGCCTGAAAGGCGAGCATTTGATCGTGATACCGTTGGTGCAGCTCATCCCAGTCAAAGTCTTCGATGCGGTCCTGTGGGTCACTTGGCGTTGAAGAGGGCACAGAGTCGCAATCATCGGGAGACGGCGTCGGAGCAAGGATGTCGTCCTGATCTATGGTCTCGGTGGGAGCAGCTGTTGCGCCTTTATCTGCTTTGGGGGGTTGAGGTCGGTCACTTCGAGACCTTCTTCCACCCTGCCCAGAGGGCGGAGGCTTCTGTGGCGGTGGCAGCATACTTGATGTTGCCGCTTGCTGTGGTGTCATCGTATGTACTGGTGTGCTGGGTAGTATGGTGAGGGACGGTAGACTCTGAGGGTCTGGAGCCTTGACCTGAGAGCCAACCGGATCGACGTCGCCGGCCATAGTTGCGGAGCTACTGGCTTCTGCCTTGTCTGCTTGATCCGTGAAATCATCATGCGAACGCTTTCTTGACGGTGGTGGCATCATGACGGTCTCGGCCGTGTCACTGGGTAATGGAGGTGAACTTGGTGGTGTCTGTGACGGTGCTTTTGATCTCGTGTGATCATTGGCTGTAGCTGACGGTTCGCTCGCCATCAAGTCTGGGTTTTGAGGTGCCATTGCATTACTCGTCAACGGCGCTGGAGACATTCCGCCGTGGTTCGCTGAGCCCAGGTCGGAACATGGAGTCATGAAATGGACGAGTGATGTTGAAAGCCACCTGCAGATGCAGACGAAGGACGCGACGCTTACATAAGCTTGGATGTCCAACGCGTGATCACATGCCAGCTTCCTAAGTCAGGCCAACCCTTGACAACATCCAAGAACGTACGTGGATGCAATTAACATCTTGACCGCGCACTGCCTGCCATCCCGGGGCAACGCAAGATCATCATGATACGGCAGCACTTCCCGCTGTTCCTCGACAGACCGACTCGAGAGTGGACTACCAACGATACGTGAGCATGGATTGCGACATATGCTCGAAAGAGCTCAACAACCGGAGAAAGCCGATATGTGCGTCTTGCGCGCAAGCGAGCCTTCATCTACCGCGGGTACAACAAGTTGTGGCTCTACTGGATCGGGAGAAGCAACACTCTCACGCTGAGGCTGTGGTGCGCCCTGGGAACGATGGTGTCATTGCCACTCTTCCCGAGGACGCGGATTGGGATGTCATCACGGCTGGTATCAAGAAGCACAGCCTACATCGCTTGCAGGCAGAAAAGGCGGATGTAGAGCGCAGGATTAGCGACATCACCGAGAAGGCTGAGGAGCTACGAAGGCAGATTGATGGCTACAAAGCATATGCGGCGATGCAGAGACGGCTACAGCCTAAGAGGAAGGAAGAAGTAGGAAACGAGGGCAAGCAGTTGGAAAGCCACAAGCCACGGGTGATGGATCCTGTTCAGTCGGATATCATGAGAGTGCATCACAAACTCGAGCGGGTTCATAAGCGAACGTCTGATGCTCGAAGACTGCTCTGCCGGGAGGCGGCAGTGCTCAGCGGGCTCTCCAGGTCTAAAGGGACGGACGGGAAATATGAGTACTGGCTTGGAGGTGGCCCAATCATCGATTTGAGAGACTTGAACGGCAGGCTGGCCTCCGATATCACGGGATTGGACAGCCATGAAAAGGATCCCCTTCAAACGCATGACCTGATTTCGGCCTCTCTGGGAAATGTCGCTCGATTACTTGGCAACTGCTGCCATTATCTATCTATCCGCTTGCCTGCCGAGCTTGTTCTACCTCACAACGACTCGCCGCTCGCTATGATCATGCCGGAGAAGTCGTCGTACAAATACAAGGACCTCTCACGCCCCTGCAAGTCTTCAAGTCAGTCTCCCAGTCCAGCGGCATCCCGTCTTGTGGATCGCCATGGTCTGCCAGTTCCAACACCACGTCTTCTTCACCTCGACCGACGGTTGCCACAACTACTCAAAGAAGACTCTAAGGCCTTTCACATGTTTGTTGAGGGAGTCACCCTACTCGCCTGGGATGTCGCATGGCTCTGCAAGACACAGGGCATCGACAACGTAGACTCTTTCGACGGCGTCTGCGCAGTGGGTAAGAACCTCTACCAGCTTTTTCTGGGCGAAGATAAGAACAGGCCTTCACTGTCCCGCAATCCTTCCTCAACAATAGCGCGGAAGGGCGATCGTGTTAACAGCGCCATGCCTTGGAGCACTGTTCGCTTTGGCTCGTACTCTCACGGCAGCGCTCACCACTTGCTCTCCAGCCACGAAGGCGTCAGACTGTTACGTGGCTGGCGTCTCTCATCACCAGCTCGCCTTGTTGACAAGGTAATGTCGTCCCTGCTGAACGAGATCTCGGGAGCAGAGTGGGACTTTCTGTCAGGTGAGGAATGGGACGATGAACGTGTGGACGAAGTCGCTGTGCTCGTGGGCGGCCAGAGGCGACCGCTGGACCGACATGGACCCGCCATGAGTGTCATGAGTGTCAGGCCGAGCGACGGTTTCTATGACGAAGAGACGATGGACTCCCAGAGACGCAAAGGCAGCGCTGGGTGGATGAAAGTGCGAGGACGTGGTGGAGACGGCTGATCCGCATGTCCGCGGCGTGTACAGTTCTGTCATGAGGGCGACGTGCCAGCGCATCGGGCGACGTTACTTTCCTTCCCTGTCAATCATGGTCGATCGAATGGGAGAAGGTCTCCAGCAACGAAGATCGCGTCTATTGCTGGCACCTCATCAAGGATCCTATCATAGATTCATATGAGAGTTCGACTATCAAATGACTCGTGGGAGACGCACCCGGCCCTCGCCGGCGAGTGCTGCAAATGTCTAGGACGAGGACCCAGCGGACTACGCCCGGCGCGTAAGTACGTGAACGGAGCATTCGACGTAAGCACTGGCTTCTCTACTCCCTCTCCCAACTCTAAACCTCGCACTCCTGTGCATGCGTGGAAATGGGACAAGATGGACTCCTCTCGCCTATGCATGATGAAAGCTGCCTGGATCGGGGAGGGTCGGTTGTGGGTGATGGGTCTTCAATAGTGTTCGCCGGACGACTGCTTTTGTCGCCGACATGCTGCTTGCAGCTTGATGAGTCGATGACTATAGAATTGTGGGCTTTTCGTTGTCTAGCTGGACGACACCACGCGATCAGACGATGTTGGCCAGCTGCCGTCTACCGAGCCGGTACACTGCCGAAGTCCTTGAGGATGCCCTGCGATTCATTTCCTCCTTTCGATAGTTCCTGCGACTAACAACAAGCTCGCGATGTGAGTTCGGAGACGTTGAGAAGGACCACCACGTCTTGCAATTGGTCATTTTCTCTGAAAATCCTGGCAGACAGTGCAGACACGACGTTGTGCATTTTGTGTGACCCCCTCGTTCACCACGCCCGCATTCTTGATTAGGGCTCGCATTTTCCCAAGTCGGCCAGTGAGTGGTTGACTGGCTCCACCCAGTCCTACTGTCTTGTCGTGGGTCGGACGCACATTGTGATGTGTCTGGCTGGCGCAGCCGCAAGGCTTGCGACCTTTCGCCCATGCGGCTGCATGCTTTCGGGTGGAAAAACGCGAGACGGGGATGACAGCTGCACCCTCTTCCCGGACGTGCAGCGCGTTGGGGGCACACGAAGGGGCTGCACCTCGCCCGAAGCAGCGCGTAAGGATGAAGACGGACAGCCTTCATCCCTTCACGTGACCATCCCACCTTACGGCCACCTACCGCCTCCAACTTACGATCTGGTTATTGTTTGGTCGCCTCCCTCATCACCGTCTTCACTTTTCTCGCCCGTCTGTTGCGTTCCCATCCGCGTGGCAAGATGTTTTGACCTCTGACAAACGGCCCCACCGAGCTGCCCGCACGTTTTCTCCCTTCCTTGCAAACATTCACCAAATTCTCCGTAACACAAAGCATCACTCTATGCAAGTTCATTAAAAATTCACATTCAGCCCACGGAGCCGACCCCAAACATCCCGGCTGGTCACGATGATCTCCAATGCACGACGCTCCGCGACCCGAAGCGAGGGATGATGAGGGGTTTGCAAGCAACAGTACACCTTCTACATGCAGCCTCGCTCAACCTAGAGGAAGACCGCCGCGCAGAAAGTTCGGCGTCGCTACCACTACCCACTTCTTCCGGTGACCGGACCTCGTCGACAACATCATCAGTCGATTTGTACAAGGTCCATGTCATGCACCGCTCTGAGCCTCCGACTCGCCAATTTCAGACCTTTTCAAGCGCGCCAATAATTCTCGACGCGACCTTGCCTGCAGACCCTGCAGACTTCATCTACACCCTGGTCCGTAGTAAGCAGCACAGCAGGCAATACTCCACAGGACAAATCTTTTGAGACACCTGAAAAGAACCTTGCGTGACTTCAAAACTCTTCTTCCTCCATCCATTCCATTGCCGCTTGCGTACCCCCTCCCACTTCCCCCAAGGCGCTCCTGGGGAAAGCAGCGTCGGATGCTTCGATCTTGCATTATCGCCCTTGACACATTCTGCTGCCACAGTACATACCCGCCCGGCGGCTGTGGAGCTCAGACACGACGGGGTGGGTCGATCGCGCAACGGCTATCACCGCTATCCTGCGCTTTCGCGCATGCCCGCACTCTCACGGACGTGTACACCTCTGCGCCACTCGCATGGGAACGCACTTGACAGCTCGGCAATCCGCGACGAAAACGTGGCAGCCAGGGCCGGGAACCGTGCTGCACGACGACGTTTGACCCGCGCGGGTAGTGTGATAAGTACTAGTTCGCCGGCGTGGAATGATGGCCGCCATGTTCTATTTCAACAGCCTCCCGGCCGAAAGTCCACGCTTTCCCCCAAAGTCCCGCTCGACCTACTGGCGACCGGCAAAGCTCAGCGGTAAACGCCCTGTCGCTCGTGGGATGGACTTCATCCACCATGCCTGTATGGCACGCTTCGACGAGCCTACTTTCTGCTCGAATGTCCTCCCCATCTTACTTGCGCAGCATTACACGCCACCTTCCACTCCACCAGCGCGAGACTTCCATGACGAACCAGGCGAACTGGCCTTTGCTCCTAGCACCCTGGATCAGCAGATGGCCAATGGCGATGCCATCCTGGAGTGCGAGCCTGAAGACGGCTTATCCTTGCGGCGGGCATCGTCGACACCCACTTTGAGCGTGCATTGCGCGAGTCATCCCAGGCCTAATGACGCTGAATTTTGGGAAGAAGAAGGCGGCCGGAGGGTGCGATTTGCTCTCGACGGCGACGACAACAGTGGAGTTCCACAGTTTTTACCATTACCTGAGAGCGACGACGTAATGGTCCTGGAACCATCTTCCTCTCAGGACGTTCACCTCCCCACACTTGCTGTTCAATCACCTCAGTCAGAGCCACACACAGAGCATGCTACAGCGATAACATCAATATCGAGCGCTTCCGATTGGCGGACACAGCATCCTACGACGGCGCTCCAATATCGCATCTTCACGGACGAGGACTGGCTGCCGGTGGACGACCCTCGGAGGACTTACGATGTCGCTGACTTCGTAGACAATTGGCATTTGCGATCCATGACTGAGAGGAGTCTCGCCGCCTTCGACCACAATCGGCAACCTCCGCACTGTCTGCAACAACAGGATGAGATCTACCGGGAAGACGTGTCTGATGCAGCAATAGACATGCAAGGCATATCCTGGCCCTCACTAGGAACACGAAGGGACGACGCGCTGGCAGCGCGAGCTTTACTACACCCCATGAAACGTCCCTACTCACATATCGGATCGACAGCGATCGACGCGAGTGGGTATAGCTGTGACGCGATCGAAGCACCCGTTTATCGTTTTCGCAATTTTGTGTCGCGCCACCGCGCTCAGTACAGCCACTATCAGCTCCGCAATCTCGTCGTCGCCGGCAGCCGCTCGGACGTCCTGTACGCCAACGGGAGCAAAGTATATCGAACATCGTTGGCTGCTCCGTCGAATCGTGATGTCGTCTTGGACGTGAGCAAGCAATCGTGCACACCGGAAGCCACTTTCCGCATTACCTGTCTCGCTACACCACGATGCCGCGACTTCCCATCTTACCAATCTGACGAAGTCCTCCTCGCCGGCGGCTTCAACGGCGAATACGCCATGCTCGACCTCAACAGCTCCGCGGCGCATACGGAAGGCTACCTCACCCGGGCGGAGAACGGGATCGCCACGCACATCCACACCTTCAACGCCCGCCGCTCTGGCCTATTGCAGGCTGCATTCAGCTCAAACGATCACAGACTGCGCCTGCTGGACACGAGAACGGAGCGCTTCACCAACACTTTCACCTACCCATACTCCGTCAACTGCTCCGCCACTTCTCCGGACACCCGGCTCCGAGTACTGGTCGGAGACGACAACGACGTCTTGATCACCGACGCCGAGAAAGGCGACGTCTTGGTGCAACTGAAAGAGCACCGCGATCACGGCTTCGCGTGCGCCTGGGCGCCGGATGGCGTGCACGTCGCCACGGGAGCGCAAGACGGCACCGTCGCAGTCTGGGATGCCCGGAGCTGGTCGCGACCCTTGCGCTCCCTCCCCAGCACTATGACGTGTCCGCGATCGGTGCACTTCACCGACGACGGCACGCTCGTCGTCGCCGAGAACGAGGATATCGTCAGTGTGTACGCCGCGTCGTCTTTCGCCAAGCGCCAGGATATACGCTTCTTCGGCTCGGTGGCTGGAGTGGCGGTTCTGGCTGGAGGTGCGGAGCTGGTTGTCGCCAATGCTGATAAGACTGTTGGCGGTCTGATGACTTTTGAGCAGACTGCCGGTGGGGGTTCGGGATATGCCGGGCATGCAGAGCGTCTGAGCCGGTCTCAACGACGTTGTCGAACCGCCGGCTCCGTCCTCATGTCGGACGACATACCAGAGGTGATGGTGTGATGGACTGAAGTCGATGGATGTTCTTTCCTCTTCTGTCAGTAGCCTTTCGCCCGCTCGAGGGTGGGAAGATGGTCGACTGCTCGGATGCGAATGCCGCCTAGTATCATTCACACTCCGTCATTGAGAGCCGAACCCCTGGCGCGGCGCTGTAAGACAATACGTCTGTACAAAAGGCCCCGCGCCGAGACACCAGAGCAGCAACTACACCCGCCGAGCATAGCGACCATCACCTCATCGACTGCGTCGGAGAACTTCGTCCGGCATCCCGCTATCAGATCGGAGTTTGCCGAGACACCGTTCTTCTCATGCAGTAATAGGCATGCATTGGGGGACGAGAGCGCGCGAGCGCAGCAAAGCGAACGGTGCCACGGCGCTGACGGTCTGTTGGACGCGTTTTCCGCGCATTACCGCTGCCTGCCCTGCGGACGTAAGAAGAGGAGACAGGTTGGCTGGCGAGCTGGGCTGGGCTGATTGGGGATAGAGGATGAATTGATTCGTTCGCGATCGAAACAATTCGTCGTACCTCCCGTGGGAATGTGAGCCCTCAACTCCATTGGGTGGAGAGGTCGTGTGCCGACTCGTGTATATAAAACCTTCGATAACACATCTGCTTCAACATGGGCGCCTGCCGACCCCATTCGTTAGAGAAGTGTACAAGTCGATGAATATTGACTGTCATAAACAAGTTCGGTCTGGTGTCCATGCATGTACATGCATGTATCCTTTTCTCCTCGCGCTGAATGACGACATCATAGTGATGCGCGTTTGGACATCTCAATATCAAAACAAAGATGAGAAATCTACGATGCAGTTGCGGTACGAATTGGGTCCATCCTAAGGAAAAGATCCAACGGTTGATGTGTTCGACATCGCCTTTACCACAATCTTAACATTATTGACACAAGCCGCCGCGATCTTCGCCACGAAAGTGCTTTGATCTCCTAGTGACAACCTCTTGACACGACCAACGATGTCTCAATCGACAGAAGTCGAAGGAATGGAGAACCTCGCACCGGAGCTCAAAACTGCGCTCGAACGCCTCGAAGAAGAGTTCTGGGTGGGAGCTGGGAAACTCAAGGAGATCAGCCACCGGTTCGAGGAGGAGCTGGTGGAAGGACTGGGTGAATATGGGATGAACATCGTAAGTCGAACTATCATGCGCCGTGACCACCCTTTGCTAAAACCCGTCGGCGTTTGCTACGTAGCCCATGAACGTCACCTGGACTCTCGGCTTCCCGTCCGGCCACGAACAAGGCGACTATCTCACCCTGGACCTCGGCGGTACGAACCTACGCGTATGCTGGATCCATCTGCAAGGCCGTAGCCGCGAGACGGAAGTCGATCAGGAGAGCTTTCGCCTCCCGGACGACATCAAGACCGGCCAAGCCGAGCAATTGTGGGATTATGTCGCCGATTCGCTGCGCACGTTCATTGACCAGCGTGGTCTCAAGGGCGACGCTGATGACCCGCTGTTGCTGGGGTTCACGTTCTCGTATCCTGCGCATCAGGAGTTTGTGGATCATGGGGTTTTGCAAACGTGGACGAAAGGGTTCGATATTGATGGGGTGGAAGGGAAGGATGTTTCGCAGCAGTTGCGGGAGGCTATGGAGAGAAGAGTGAGCTTCCGTCCTAGATGATCTCGATGGTCAGTCACTGATTTGTAGAATCAGGAGTTACCCATTCGACTCGTGGCATTGGTAAACGACACCACAGGCGCCATGATTGCTTCCGCATACAACGATCCGGAGACCATCATCGGCGCCATCTTCGGAACGGGCTGTAATGCCGCGTACATGGAACGCGTCGGCTCCATTCCCAAGCTCAAAACCGACTTATCCCCGGACACCCCCATGGCCATCAATTGCGAGTACGGCGCTTTCGACAACGCCCACCGCGTGCTGCCGCGGACGAAGTACGACGAGGAGATCGACCGACAGAGTCCACGCCCGGGCGAGCAGACGTTCGAGAAGATGAGCGCCGGTCTTTATTTGGGCGAGATCTTCAGGCTGATCCTCTGCGACCTTCATGATCGGGGGTTGGTGTTCAAGGGCCAAGACGTGTCGGGTCTTCGAGAGGCGTACAAACTCGACACGGGTTTCCTGTCATCAATCGAAGACGATCCGTTGGCGGAGACGCGGCAGCGCTTCGAGGCGCTCCTCAACATCTCCATCACCTGGCAGGAGCTGCAGCTCTGCCACCGGCTGGCGGAGATGATCGCGGTGCGTGGCGCGAGGCTATGCACTTGTGGCGTGGCGGCCATCTGTCACAAGACGGGCATCGGGTCCGGGCACGTGGCGGCTGACGGGAGCGTGGCGAACAAGCATCCGCAGTTCAAGAAGCGATGGGCGCAGGCCTTGGGCGAGGTCCTGGATTGGCCGAGTGATAGGAAGGAAGATCCGATCGTGATCACGAGTGCCGAAGATGGGTCCGGGATCGGTGCGGCGGTCATTGCTGCCATGACGGTTCAGAGAGCGCGTGACGGGAATATGGCAGGTATCAAGGAGAGATCGGCATGAAAGGACTTGAGCAGAGAGACTTCACTTGGCGTAGTCATCTGGCCGTATCGGCTTCGACACGACATGCACCGCGCAAGATGCTAGAACTCGAGCTGAGTGATTCTGATATTCTTGTGTTACTTGTATTCACGTGGCACGACAGTGGCTTGGACGTGTCTGGATGTCTGGACAAGGCACCTTGAAACGGGCGAACCCGCGGAAGCCGCCAGCTCCCGCAAACGTCTTTCACCAGCAGATGATCTCGGCGACGAGGCAACCTCGCTCCGTACAGTATGCGACTCCCAAGCGTAATCGCCGCTCGTGCATTGCGTCGCCATGTTCATCTACGGACTCAACGAGGCTCAGAGAAGCCCATAGATGACTGGCATATTGCTCACCACAAGCAATCGGGAGGCGTGACTACTGGTACTACGTGAACTCTGCAGGGTTTCCAGCCAGATTCTGCTCGGACAAGCGATAGATCTCGGGAACGAAAGCGGATGGAGCAACGCGCGGTTTACACCGCAACCAACGACCCTCTGCGAAAACTCTTGCAAAAGCTCATCCCGGACCGCTACGGCTTCGATCGGGTTTCTCGGGAGACTGTCGCTGCACGCCAACCTGACCGAGGCCGTCCAGCGATTCGGGATCGCTTTCCTCGGCGGCGCGAGCCTGTTGGTGCCGATGATGATCATGACGTTCAAGGTTTCGAGGACTGCCCGCCTCACCACGGTGTGTGTGGCGACGTTGGTGTTCGCGTACTGCATGGTTTTCATTTCATCTAACAGGCAGGAAATTGTGGCGGCAACGGCGGCGTATGCGGCGGTGATGGTGGTATATGTTGGAACGGCGTTGCCGAGCGCGAGCTAAGGTCGCTTCTCTAACGCCATAGCGAATCTTGTATCAAGCTCGTTGACGTAACTCTAGGTCCAAGCGATTCGTGGAAGTTGGTGTTGTCCCGGGTTTTCGCAGCATCTCAATCCCCCTTTGTCGCAAAACTCGGAAGCAGAGGCAAGCCCAAGGTTGACCACGGCGAAACACTCACAACACATCAAGGACATAACTTCAATCGTTGTGATGTTGGCGGCTAGCACCCCATATCACTCCGACAGTCAAAATAAAAAAAATCGAGCGGCAAAAGAAAGTCCGAGGTGGACTATGCAAAGCTTCCAACGCGGAGAATCGAACTCCGTTTGGCCACGTGATTGCTCACGTGTCTCCCCTCATGTGTTCAGGCACGTGCTGACTTTGCAGCGTTTGTTTGCTGACTTTGCAGCTTGTTGTTGATCGAGGTGCCGACTTTGCAGCTTGATTGCAGGTGCCGACTTTGCAGCATGATCGAAGAAGGGTCGTGCATGAAGACATTTTCACCCCATGGCGTCCAACGAGGGCCGTGGCGTCCTACAGGAAGGGGAGACAGGTTAAAGCGACACGTCCTAACCACTGGACCACATTGGAAATCAGAGTTCACAAGTTGATGATGAGCGAAGGCTGGACGGTTACGGGATATGTAGCCACTGAAGGCAGCAAGCCGAAAGCCGCCAACGAAGCAACGACGAATCGTCCATCAACAATTCATCCACGCTAAATGCGACCTACCGCGAGCAAACGCGCTCCGACATGCTCCTCCCCCAGAATTTCCC
>Ga0268244_10000374_pt1 | contig 19145 bp, 20 predicted proteins | sample AgamicMgSfe_FD_200258 | JGI IMG/M metagenome (GOLD analysis project Ga0268244, IMG submission 200258) | Agave microbial communities from Guanajuato, Mexico - Mg.Sf.e (v2) (version 2) | ecosystem: Host-associated > Plants > Phyllosphere > Phylloplane/Leaf | place: Guanajuato, Mexico | collected... | reverse complement strand
GGGGAAGGGAGGGAAGGGAAGGGAAGGGAAGGGAGGGAGCCCGACGAAGGATGATGATGATGATGGAAACGAAGTAGATGTATCATACTGGTGGTGTAACTGATAAGTATGGAACGCGTTCGGGGGGAAGGTGGGAAGCACGACGTCCCATGGACCAAACCTTCGGGACTCCCACTTGCGCCCGTGACCCGAGCCTCCCAACACCGGGGAGATCCTGGGAGAAAAGGTAGAGAGATCCGATGGTGGTCGAGAGACGAAGAGGCGGTGGAAGGGGAACGGCACCTGTCACACCGCAAAACCTTCGGCTGGCACGCTAGAAGCAGTGGCGGACGCGTGATTGGGATTCGAGAGACCCGGGAGTCTGGGAGGGATCCCCGGCCCGACGTGCACTTTCACATGACATGACACACGCTACGTACTGGCATCCTCCCAGCTTCCGCGTCTTGGCACACCACGTCTTCTTCAGTCCTACATAGTACCTCTATAACCTCCTGGTGTATATTCGGAGGCGATAAAGAGATTGTGGATAAGGTATGTTGTACCTTTACGATCAAAAACAGAGCTACGACATAGCGATGGGTTTTGATACAGCATATGCGGCATCCAAGTCAATAAACGACAAAACCCAAATGATGGGGAAATTGCAGAATGCCGTGTACCCGGACAGCTTTACTCCGGGGGAACGCGACTCATTACGGATCACCATTCATCGCACATCCAAAGAAGAGCGGTGAAGCCTGAAAGAAGATCGAAAAGTGACAGCTCCGGAAGAGACACCAACAAGAGCCGGCAGATGGAAGGAAGAGACTAAGGCAGCTAGGGGCGATGGCGCGCGGCCGCGGAAGAGGGAATGCGAACGGCAGCGAACCGTTGTAACGTCCGCGCAGGTGGCGCTGGCCCCCCGGCTGGTAACCATGATATCAAGCTATCATCGTTCATCTAGGCGCAGCTTTGATGAACACATCCAGTGCACCGAGTGCAGCACGCCCGAGGAGTACATACATGTACTGTACTGCAGAGAACTTCGCGTCGTAGCAAGCCCCCTTGCCTCCATCCCCGATTGGCTTCGCGCGACGATCACGAAGAAACCCCCCCCCAACTGCCCCAGCATGAGGAAGAAGCCGCGCGACGCACATTTCCCACATCACAATAAGGGTGGAAGATGCAGATGGTGTGGCTGCCATCATGGCAAAACCCCACCTCGTGGCTGCCGCGCCTCCTGATGAAATCTAAAAAAAATCCGTGAGATCTCAGATGAATGCCAGATGGGTAGGGAAAGGCCAACCCCGACACCGGCGTTTCGAAAAAAAAAAAACAAGGCCTTCCCAAATCCCCCTTTTCCCTCCAGTTTCCTTCCCTCGCGGACCCCTACTAGGGGGCTGTAGCGGCTTCCGGCTCGCCGCGCCAATAAGAACAGACAGGCGAAAAAGATGTGCCGGAGGATGTGAACGGGCCCGGAGGCGGGGGGCGAACGGGGAAGTGCAGCCGATGGATGGTGACTCGTCAGATACATGTACACACATTCTGTACTACCTAGGTTATGATAGTACGTGTGAGTGTGACATGTCGTGACTTTGATCGTCACCCCCGGCCCGAAGTCCCCTTTACGAACGACCGTGACAACGAAGCGCACTCTATGCCGGATGGAATCCCGCAGTGCGCTGGCGCCAGCGAACCAAACATCATTCGGCGCCTTTGTCTCCCTCATGCCGCCATGCACCCTCGCTGATGGCTGGGCCTATGGGCGGTGGTGGCCGAACTTTTCCATTCGAACGATGCGTTGTCTACCGTCACGGCAGGCACAAACATAAGGTACCTACCTAGGTATGCGTCATGTTTCACTCTTCTCGTTCTCGGGGTACAGCCATACATACATACCTACCATTCATGCACATTACAAGCTTCATTAGTCTCTCGAGGGGGAAGTCGGATCGATACCCAGGAAGTATACTACAACGGGCATTACGTAGGTACCTAGGTAGTCAAAGATGTGTCACGCGACTTTGAAGCATTCAGGCCACGACGCTATCGGTCCGACTTGCCCATCGATCCCGAACTTCACTCTTGTGAGCCCAGTACACCGCATGCGGCGCGCGGCGCGCCTGTCTTACCATCACCCCGCAATGGTGTGATCCTCGCCACCGGGGCCTCGGAATGACCAGATCCTCGGGTTGGAGGACAAAGGTGGTACTCTCGGTTTACCCACGGACCGCATCCGCGTAACAGTAAAGAGTAGTAGCTTGTACTCGTCCATTGTCAACACCGCGTTCAATACTTCGGCTGTTGTGCGCATGCATGCTTGGGATATCGGTCGTGGCTGCGTGATAAGCTCTTGGCGCGGCGGGTGCGCCGTTGCATCGCTTTCTCTTGATAGTTACGACGTAGCACCGCCCTTCCGCGACAACAGTGCGTTCCCGCCATACAGAGAACCCGTGCCAGGACCTGGAACGTCACAACCGCAAAAGCGGAGGTACCTCACCGTCTCCGGCCTTCCTTCCGTGGAATCACATCCACCTCCCCCGGCATCCACTTCCGCAGGCACTCGGGCACTCTGACGGTCTTGGTCGCCTCGTCGTACCCATTCTCCAGTAACGCAGCCAGCACCCTTGGCACCGCCAACGCCGTGCCATTCACCGTCTGCGGCCAGTCGAGCTTGCCGTCTCCTCTCGCCGGCTTCACGCGGGTGGCGAGCCTCCGCGATTGATAAGTCCCGCATTGGCTGGCGGATGTGACTTCGCCGTAGCCGTTGTCGATCGCCGTGCGGGAGGGGAAGAAGGCCTCGATGTCGATCTTGCGCGAAGCCGACGCGCCGAGATCCGTCGACGGCATTTCGAGGATGCGGGCGTGGAGTCCTAGTGAGGAGAGGATTTCCTTCTGGATGTCGACCATCTCGTCGAAGACGACGTCGGCTTGGTTTTCGTAGTCCTCTTCCGCGAACCTCTCGCCAGCATCGTCGGAGTGTGCGGGCGAAGAGGTCCAAGCAAACATCTCCACCTTTGTGAACTCGTGCACCCGATACAAGCCCTTAGTGTCGACCCCGCGGGCACCGGCTTCAGCCCGGTAGCAGCGCGAAGGGCCAATGACCTTCAGTGGCAAGTCGCTGTCTGAAAGTGTCCTGTTGGCCTGTGAAGCGGCGAAGGGTATCTCGGCCGTGCCAGCAAGGACCAGACTGGCGTTTTCAGCGCCCGTCTCCTGCCCGATGCTGTAGATCTGCGTCTCTCCATGCTGATCGCGAGGCATGAAGCCACAAGCACTGGCGATATGGCTATAGACCAGGGAAGGGGGTGTCATCACCTGCCACCCCCGCCTCATAGCCACGGACAGCGCGTATTGAATCAGAGCTTGTTCGAGGAGCGTGCCTTCGTTCTTCAGGAAATACCATCCCCAGCCGCTCGTCGTCGCGCTGGCTTCAAAGTCCAGTAGATCCAGCTCCTTGCCTATCTCCACATGACTCTTCCGTGAAGCATGCTGCGAAGGATCTATCGGCCCGTCGCCGTTGATGTACCCGAGCACATCAGGTTCTTCCCCAACTGGCGTCCGCGAGCTGCTCAGGTTCGGCAGCTCCAAGGCCAAGCTCTCCAACTGTTGATGCACATTTTTCTCTTGCTTCTCGAACTCGACGAGCTCGGCCTTCAGCGTCCGCGCCTCTTCTACCAGCGAAGTCTTTCCACCGGACCGTTTGAGCTCTTTGCCAATGACGTTATTACGCTGTCTCAGGGCTACCACCTCCCTCTGCTGCGCGACCAGCTTGTCATGGAGCTCGAGTATCTTCCAGCCGTTCTTCGCCTGCGGACCATAATTTCGGTCCACGCAGTTCTGCTCGTAGAGACCTGGGTTTTGCCGAATATGTCTCAGGTCAAGGATCGGCTTGGGAGCGAACGGGGGGCGCACGTAGCCTCTCCTGAGAGAGCCACGGTGGTGTACTAGCAGGCATTCACGGAGCTGTTGTCGGCACGAGAAGCAGACGAGCAGAGGTTTCGACATTGGACCGCGAGGACATCGATCAACAGCGTGAAAACGGAAGCTCGGCTTCGGCGACTGCTCGGGATCCACGCGAAAACACGTGACTACATCTCCGCGCCGCGATCTACGCTCTCCGCATGGGGAAATAATCTGACTGCCCGTTTGCATGGAACTCTTACCTCTTATTCCCGAAACATGGACAATCCGTATATGAAGAACCGACGTCGGTCTCCCTGGCTGAGTATACCTGATTGATGTTTTCTTGGAGCATCTCTTTCAACCGGGTCACATAAACAACCTGCCCACATCTCAATATTCTCATCATCATGGCGAAAAACATCTTCACGTCTTTCCGCACAGCTTCTCGGCTTGCCCCTACTTCCTTTTCCAGCGTATCGCCAGCATCGAGATGTCTCGTCCAAAGGTCCTTCTCCGTCACATCCCGTCGGCGGCTGATGGAGACCTCGGGGTTTTCTGAGGAACAGATGACGGTCCGCGATGCCATTTTCAAGATCTGCGCCGACTTCCCAGATGATTACTGGATGGAACGGGATGAGACCGAGACTTACCCTCACGAACTACACGCGGCCTTAGCCAAAGATGGATGGCTAGGCATCGCTCTGCCCGAGGAGCTTGGTGGAGCCGGCCTAGGGATCTCAGAAGCCACTATGATGTTGCAGTCGATCGCCGAATCTGGCGCTGGGCTTGCAGGAGCGCAGAGCATTCACGCGAATGTGTATGCTACGCAACCCGTGGCCAAATTCGCGACGCCAGATCAGCGGGGCCGGTTCCTCCGTAGGATCGTTTCAGGTGAGTGGCGGACATGTTTCGGCGTCACGGAGCCGAACACCGGACTCGAGACGCTCAAGCTCAAAACTACCGCACTCAAGGACGGGGACGGCTACAGAGTCTCGGGGCAGAAGATCTGGATCTCCTCCGCGCAGGTGGCGACGAAGATGGTCCTTCTGGCTCGCACCACACCCCTCGAAGAAGTCAAGAAGCCTAGCGAAGGGCTCAGTATGTTCTACATCGATTTCGACCTTTCCCAGCCAGGGCTCGAGGCGAAGCGTATCAAGAAGATGGGCGGGAGAGCAGTCGACGCCAACCAAGTCTTCTTCGATAACTATTACATCCCCGCCGATAGTCTGATCGGCCACGAAGGCCAAGGATTCAAGATCATCTTGCATGGCATGAACGCCGAGCGAGCCCTCCTCGCAGGCGAGGCGCTCGGGCTGGGATACATTGCGTTGAAGAAGGCTTCGGCCTACGCGCGCGAGCGCGTCGTGTTTGGCCGCCCGATTGGCCAGAACCAAGCCATCCAACACCCTCTCGCCTCTGCTTACATGCACCTCGAAGCGGCGAAGCTGGCGACGTACCACGCGGCGCGGATGTACGACCGAAGTACGCCGGGACACCCTCAATACGATTCGACCATCACGCAGCATGCCGTGGGCGTGGCATGCAACAGCGCGAAATACCTGGCCGCCGAGGCAGCGTTTGTTGCGTGCGAAAGGAGTGTCATGAGTATGGGTGGGATGGGCTATGCCACGGAGTACCACGTGGAAAGATACTTGAGGGAGTGCTTCGTCCCAAGGCTTGCACCTGTCAGTCGGGTGAGTACTGCCCTACCTATTTTCCACCACCCTCCGTCCGAAGTCGGGCCATTGTGTGGCAGCAACGACCTTGCGTGCGATATATACAGGCATTTTGCTGACTCTTACTGCAGGAAATGATTATGAACTTTGTGGGGGAGAAGGTCCTGGGTCTCCCAAGGAGCTACTGATTTTGTACATCCCCATTACGATCCAACGCTGTCAGCCCTGCAGGTGGCTTTCACGACAATGTTCGCTTCGATGTATCAAAAGAGGACGGGCTAACGCACCTGCTGATGTACGCTCAATTTCAGCCGAAAGCCTGACTCAGCACTAGATAATGCTCGGGTGGGCCTGACATTGAAGTCCCTACGCCCCTCCTCAGCTACACCCATCACCTACCAGGCTACCGAAACACATAAGGCTGCTTGCACTGTTCCCATCCAAGGTAGGAGAGCCTTACGTTTCGTCACTTCGCTTTCTTCTTTGTCGAATCGCCACGGCGAAAATCGCCCGTTCGGCATACATCCTCGACATGACAACAAACGGACACCCAAGCGAGCGCACGCGTGGTCCGCAATCACTTGAACATCTTCATAGCATTCTCGCCTCGACCGAAATCTTCACGGACGGCCAGCCAGAGTACAAGCAGCAAAGCGAGCCATGGTCGACGTATGCCGAACTTCACCCTCGAGTCGTCGTGCAGCCGACGTCACTCGAGCAGATGCAAAAGGTCGTCAAGTACCTTTATGAATCAAATCTCGACTTCGGGGTGCGCAATACTGGTACCGGTTCCGTCTCTGCTCGCGACGTCGTCCTCAGCACGCACGGCTTCAAGTCTTTTCACTTCGACCAAACCACGGCGACCGTGACGATCGGTTCCGGTTTCGACTGGGGCGAGATGGACGCCCTGATGGAGGAAAAGGCGCCGGGCTACGCCGTCGTCGGCGCACGGTGCAGCTGGGTGGGTGTCACGGGCAGCGCACTAGTCGGAGGTCTGAGCTGGTTGAGTCACGAGTACGGCATGATTTCCGATCCGCAGAACCTCCTCGACATGCAGGTCGTTCTCGGTGACGATCGAGTCCTCTGGGCCAGCGAAGAGCCGGACCTGATGTGGGCGCTCCGAGGCGGTGGAGGCAACTTCGGAGGTTAAACCCAACTCCGTTGCCGCCTTTAATCGTAGCTCTGAGGCTGACGGGCCGATTGCAGTCATCACCGCACTCAAATTACGTGCGAGGCCATATCCGGACAGGGTCTTCGCCGGCATCCTGTTCTTTCCCTACTCATCCCTGCAAGAAGTCTCCGCAGGCGTCTCAGCAATGGCCGCCCGGACCGCCGATCCGAAAATCACCATGCACGTCGTGAACCAAGGCCCAGGCATGGGCATGCCGGACCACGGCGCACGGCCTGGGGTAGGGATCATGATGTACGACGCTCGAGGCGAGGCTCACGCTCGCTCCAAGGAAGGCTTCCAGTGGGCTTTCGAGCTCCCTGGTGTGCAGGTGGGACCCATGGGAGAGATGTCGCTCCGGCAAGTGAATGCTTTGGCCGAGACGTTCAGGGATTATCAGGGAAGCAACATATTCTGGTTATCGGCGCCACTGATTGCGGGACTGGACGATGAGACGTTGGTGCGAGCTTGGCAGTGGTACGAGGAGTGCGTCCGGCTTCACGAGGGCTTGGGCGCCGGGTCGTCGGTTGTGTTTGAATTCATGCAAGAAGTATGATTGAGATCAGTTTCCACCGCACTGAAGTCAACTGACGCGTGTGAAAAGGCAGCCTTCAGCAGCTCCGGCTCCCGCACGGCGACGGCGTGGCCGCACCACGGCCGACGGCACGTCATGCAACTCGTCCTCGGTTGTCGGGCCCAAAACGCACCCGCCAACATCAGAGACATCGTACACAAGCAGTTCGCGAAAGCTGGTCCGCGAATCGGGATGGGAGAGTTTACCGGCGAATTCCACGCCGGGTTCTTGCACGAATGGAATGAGTTGCAGGAGGTTTACGGGGAGAATTTGCCCAGGTTGAAGGAGGTGAAGATGCGATATGATTCAAAGAACAGATTTAATAAGGGGGTGGATTTGGTCCAGGGTAAGGTTAGTGAAGGGATGACGGTTTGAAAGTCGCGCTTGAGTAGCGGGGAAGCTGTAGGCATTGACAGTACCATTAGTGGGATGGTCTACGACGGCATTTGCAGGAACTGATGAAACACGAGCCGGCATGTATTGGCAAAAGAAAACACGAAGCATGCAGAAGTAACCAGGGTATCTTTCCATAACGCTCAAACGCTCACAACAAAAATCACGTCCCAAAGAAAAAATCGTCATCAGCGAAGTAGTCCACCGGGATCATGTAGATCAAGATCATCAGGTTCCCGTCGCCAGTACGGCGCTGAGCCAGCTTCTTTTTGCGAAGATCCATCCTGTTGAGGCCCGCTCACTACTCTCTCGATTGCTGGAGCGCTCGCATCGTCCGGACGAGTAGGGCGCGACAGGCCACCACGACCTCGAGAACTCTGCTGCGCCCTTGCAGGCCTGTGCGGTCGAGCTTCCGGACTTTGCATATCAGTTCCAAGGGCCATGTCCACTAGCGAAGGCGCTGTCGTAGTCATAGACATACTGCCCAATAGGCCCCCCGCATCCTGCAGGCTCTGGTCACTGTCTCTACGCTCGAGCATGGGTCCCAACACGCCCATTGGGGCGCTTTCGTGTCTGCTCAAGCGCGACTGGGCGTCGGAGTGCCGTCTCACGAAGTCATCGCTGCCGTGACGGCTTGGCCTCAGCGGCTGCGTTTGAGCAACGCCAGGGACAAAGGCGCGGGACCCTCGCCGCGATTGTCCGGGTGTCAACGGCGCGAAGTCGTGTGCGATTGTGTCGGATGCACTCGATTGCATGATAGTTGTCGACCTTGGCCGCGAGTCGAGCGATAGCTGGCGATCCTCGAGCAGACCACCGACATCGAAGAAGCTCGCGCTTTCTTTCGTCGATGGAGCAGGCGAGGACGGGAATGGCTCGGTGGCTGGTAGCTTATGGAGCGAGTCCTCGCTGCCGCTGCCCCTGCCGACGACTCCAGTGGTGTGCAGCGCAGTCCTGTCCGGCAAACGGCTACTTTTCTGCCTCTGCTGCATCCTATTTGCAGGTAGTGCCGCGGGTGCTGGTCGCGGGAGTGACGTGGATTCATCTTGGAGATGATCAGGCATGCGACACCCTAGCGAGCGAAACAGATCCTCCTCGCTTGCACGCTGCTGCAGAGCTGCCATCGTCGGGCGACGCAGAGAGGCTCGATCGATGCTGTCGGTGACGCTGTGCGTTCTGTACTTGTTCTTCTTGGTGCCTTTGCCACGGACGAAAGAGCCCAGGATGACGGCGTTGGAAACCATGGTCGAGGCCAGAATCTCACTCGAAGCCCATACAGTCCGGTATTGCTGTCGGCCGAGATGCCAGATGACCTCGGGCACTCTTGTGACGGTGACCGCGATCATGATCACGGACAGACTGAACAGAGCGGCCAACTGCAGCTTGCGTTTCCATGTCTGCCCCGAGCGGAGCATGATCGGGATGGGAAAGGCGATGAGGAGGATGTCGGTAATGATATCGCACGTACCCATGGAGATCAAGTTGGCGTAGCCTTGCCGGCACTGTTGGCCAGGGTCAGGGATGACTTGCCAGTAGTGCTCGAACGGTTGACACTCGGCCAGAGTGGCAATGACGACGGCGAAGAAAGTGGCCACGAGGAAGATGCGGATGCCTTGCAGTGTCACCTCGTAGCTTCTGCGCCAGATCCGAATGGTGATTCGCTTCAAGAACTCGGAAACGGTGAGTTTGCTCATCCAGATGAACGCCGCATAGGAGATCCTAGCCGCCAACACCAGTCTCGCTCCGATACTTCTGTGATATAAATCCGTGGCCGTGAATTGGTGCCCGACCGTTTGGATATTGTTCGTGCCGTAAAGCAATACCACGTGTATGAGTGCCATACGCGCAAAGAGCGGGAGGAGCGCGAGCAACATGATCCAATCCTCTCGGAATAGGACATCACTGCGCACTTTACGACCGAGCACTCGGGTGAGGATGATAACCATGGAGAAGCCTGTACACCACCAGCTGTATAGAAGGGTAGGGTAATTGTCGACTCGGTCTCGCGGCATCGGCGCTTCGGTGCTCCATGCTACCATCGTGGGAAGCTTAAAGGGCCGGTTGTGTCTGCCGTCGCCCGCAGCTCCTCGCTACGTGCGCATGTGCTACCCGTCCAGAGGTTTATAGGCCGTCGGGCTGGAACACCAAAGCGGTGGTGATGAGGTCGGCAGTCGCAGGCATCTCGACTCCCCGGACTCGATAAGCGTACTTCTCGACACAGTAACAGACTCAAGCGCAAAGGTGCACTGTTGAGAAGGAGACGGAAGTGTTGGAGGGAAGAGGGAAGGGTAGATCTCGAGTCCAGTCGACCACAAGGTACAAACTTGAAAGCGAACCCTCGGCTACTTCCGGAAGTATTGATGATGCACCTACAGTAATGTACCGTTGGATTCATCAGACCAAAGATAACAACGGTTCGCAGAGTACATATGTACCTAATGGACTACCGATTCCCCTCGCTACTCGATGTGGACGTCGCCGGAAAACCAAAGGCAACGGGCTCCGCCTGTGTACAGAATATCCGATATCTCCAGCTTGCTCACACAGTTTGGTCTTCAACCCTTCCAGCCGCGGCTGAGAGACGATCAGCGCAACACGCCTGCTTACCGAATCCGCATGGCTGAACCACACACCGTTTCGAGGTTCGCGGTCTATTATGAAGGGGGGGGGGGGATTAACATAAGCTGAGGAACCCTTGCGTACGTCTGTGGCTGGCTTCAGATCCCACACCTTATGCTACCTTCCGTAGAAAGCAACGTCCAGGCCGCATTTGAGGACATGAAGAATGCATGTGCGGGCGAGCGCAAGGTCTGCATAGCACCGCTTTTGCGTAAACAAACATGATACATCCGCCACGCGACATCGCATGACGTCGACCCTAGAGCGTAGTATTGTACTCATCCCCTTCGCCCTCGCGCTCCGGCATAGCGGCCTTGATCTTATTGTCCTCGTCCTCCAATTCCTCCAGCCGATCCGCCGCCATCCGGTCCTCACTCGCCAGCGCGTCCTGCTCCAACACCCTCGCCGCGCTCTCGACGTCTGCTTCTTCCGGCTCAAGCGCATCGTCCTTCTTGACCACGGCCGAATCGTCCGTCCCTGCGATCATTTGCTGCAACTCCTTCGCGTCGCCCTCGGCGTTCGTACCACCACCGGCAGCCTGCTTCTCCGTCTTCGCCGATCCCTTGTTATCTTTTTTCTTCTGCAAGGGGTCAGAATGGTTGACTAACTCAACGTCTTCATTGAAGATGCGAAGGAGCATCGCTTTCCGCTCCTCCTTCGGCAACATCAGGTTCAGCGAGTGAATACTCCGCCACAACGGCAGGGTCAAGGCTTCGCGGAACCCGTCCTTGTCGTCTTCGCTGGCTTCCACGCGCAGCATACAGCATCCCATCCCGATGTTGAGAACCTGTTCGCCGATCTCGCCCAGCTCGCGCCATCCGGCTTCCGGATCTTCGGCGCGGCCGATGCGTGGGAACATCTCCACGAGCAGTTTGCGTAGAGTAGCCTTTTTGCGCAACCGGATGACACGCCCTTCACCGACCCAACCTTCGATGATCGGCAGACCCTCGGTTTGGATACGCCATCTACAGATGTCTTGACCCTGAGCGTCCTGCTTCATGAACATCTTCACGCCAGCGTGCACAAACTTCATGCCGCGGCCTTCGTTGGTGATCAAAATGTCTTTGGCGAGCTGGGACGAGTAATAAATCCCTTTCACCGGATCGCCGGCGGGATTGCGCACGAGGAAGCGGTCACGGGGAAACTCAGGCCGGAGCTCGTAAAATTTGTAAATGGACTCCAGCTCCGGGTGGGTAGATGGGAGGTACTTGAAGCTTTCTTCATTGACCGGATCGTCTCCTCTCCTGCGCTTTCGCGGGGGTTGAAGTGATGTACCAGGGAGACTCTCCTCGAATGGTGCGTTCCTGGCGGCATCTTTGACTTCGGCCGTAACCTCGGCACCACCGTCAGTGGGTATATCGGTATCGAGGACCTCAGCGCCAGGCTTGTTGTTATCAGCCTCGAGAGCCATAGTCACGCTGGGCGGCGGCGGCCAGTGCTCACGACGCGCCGTATCGCTTGTTGTCGTGAGGTCGGCGGGTTCGTCGCCGAAGCGTGCCTTCTTGATTGTTGTTTCGCCAGCAGCTTCCGCCTCTTCGTCGGCTCTACGCTTCGACCCAGTAGAGTTTTCCTCGGCATTCTGCCGTGCTGCGGCAGACACGTCACTGATGTGCACGAGATCATCAGGGTGTGGGTTCGAATTGTGCAGATGACCATTCTCGTCCATAGGCTCAGACTTTACATCGTTCAGCAGCTCGCCGAAAGCCGTGTTCTGGGTACCTTCTTGAGGCTCGCTGAATGTCCACTTCTTGTTCAGGCATTTACTCTCATTCTCCGGCTTCGCGCGAATCTCGCTGAGTTTCTCCAGCACCGTGATGAAGAAACCGCCAGTGTCTTGCTGGTGCGGGTAGACACGCATGCAGTGCTGCAACGGGATGCTTTCGTTGGCTTCAGGGGCGAACATTCCAGGCACGACTTTGGAGCCTTCGGCTTCGTATTGCTCCGCTTCGGCCCATGATTCGTAGATCTCTCCGGTCCGACTCATGACAGACCAGTCCGTCAGGCCCTTGGAGCGAACAAGGCCGGGTAGCCGATCGGAGCAATCGATCAGCTTTACCTTGTCCACGCCGCCACAGCGCTCAATGGCAGACGCGACAACTGCTTCGTCCTCCACTGGGTTCATTGAGCAAGTACTGTATACTACACGCCCACCAACTTTCAGCATCTGAAGCGAACGCGTAAGAATCCTGACCTGAGTGATGTACAGGCCAAGACCGTTTTGGGGCGACCAATCTCTCCAGATACCGGGATTCTTACGGCACGTGCCGTCACCTGAGCATGGAACGTCGGCGAGGATGCGATCGAACTTTAGGTACTTGCGGCCCTTTTGCTGACCTGGCGCGGTATTCGAGGAAATCTCGATTGAGGGAAACATGGTCGCGTCGTGGTTCATAACAATGAGGTTTGGCGAGTTCAAGCGCTTGACCTGGTGGACAAGCATCTGTGCGCGCTGGTAGTTGACGTCGTTGGCGACAAGCAACCCAGTCGCTCGACCGGAGTCTTGTATGTTACTCTGTCCATCTGCACCCTCGCCGTTGTCCTCTGTCCTGCCTGCTCGAGCAGCGTTGATCGCTCGGTCCACGCGTTCCTCCTCCCCCGCGTGGATCGCTTCAATCAGCTGCGCACTCTTGCTCCCCGGGGCAGCGCAGAGATCCAACACAGTGTGCTCCGGCTTGATATCGAGGACCAACGGCGGTATCATGCTGACCTGCTCTTGCCTGCTGATGTTACCTACGCCAGTCTCACTGACGAGGAACTTCTGGAATTCTTTGAACGGTTCGTACTTCCTGACGACATTCTTCGGCGTCGTCATGCTGTATGCCAGACCTTCAGGATACCAAGGCATGGCCTTCGGCAGCTCCACCGGCTTGCCTTCATGCTTGATTTGGCTGATGAGTGGGAAAAACCGTTCGACCAGGTTGTTCCTGACGCTCAGCGCATGTCCTTTAGATCCAGTAAAGCGGAAGGAGTTCGGCAACTCTCGTCGTAAGGCAGTCCAGAATGCTTCGCGTTCGGATCCCTCTGGAACGATGTCCAGAGTATTGTAAAAGCGCTCGAACTTGTCGTTGCGTTTATTCACTTGATCGAACGAAACTCGGTTGTCCTGCTGCTGTCGTGCGCCACCACCACCGCCACCTCCCCTTCCTCTTCCTCGACCTCTACCTCTACCACCACCGCCACCACCACCTCGTTTGGTCTTAGTCCGACTCATGTTGCAGCATTGGGGTGTAATAAAATTCGTTGTTCGAGGACTGGGATTTGGTACAACACTACTGCGCGCGTCATTGGAAAATCGAGGGCTTGGCAAGTTTCTGCGGCTGTAGCCGAATGTGTATGTTGGGACGTCTTTTCATAATAACACTCTGCAACACCGACACGATTTCTCATTTGCAAGCCGATGATCCAATTCTGCTGTCTTCGAAGATTGCAATACTTCGATGTAACCTGCCGCCTCAGGCGTCCTCAAAACTCAAGGAATGCAAATCTCCTGTGAAGGCGCTCAAGTTGACCAACTAGCTAGCTTCGAGTACGGTTCATCGATGTCGGCAAGGCGCCCGCCTGTCACTACCGCAGCCGTGACTGACGCTGGACATGACAGCATTCAGGTTCCGGTGATCCTCTGATCCCCATTTGCACGCGAATGAAGATGATCCGGCAATGGAGGCGCATGAGCAAAAGGTGCTGGGACGAGGAGGAGCGCATTGCTGCCTTAGGCATGATTAAAAGCCGCGAGTTCGCGAACGCACGTGAGCTGAACGACACATGAATGCAACATTCTATTAACATAATGGGTCACAAGTTCACAAAGCGCCGGGAGAAGCAGTGAATCTATCATTTATGCTATCGCTATGAACGCCGCATGTCATGGTCATAAGCATCACTCTTCGCATATCAGGCCGGGCACACCTTGGTCTTCTGACCCAATCCATTCACACTTTCGCACTCGCGTACCCCGGTCACGGCTCGCTTTCACCAATTCTGAAACTTGCTGCCCACCGTGACTGTCTTAGCACACGTTGACGGAACGGTGTAGGAGTGGTTTGGATCAGCCTCCCAAACCACCCAGCCACTACTAGTGACGTTGACGAACTTGTACTCGAACGTCGTGCCGGCCGGCAGCGTCACGGTCGTACTCCAGAGGGTGTTCGCGGCAGTCTGCTGCCCAGCCGAAAGGGCGACCGCGTTTGCTGGGTTCCAGTTGCCGAGCTGGGGAAGGGAACCAACGAGCTTGATTGACTGCCCGGAGATCGTCGGGACTTGCTCGTTAAATGTGATGGCCACGGCAGTGGCGATGGCGCAGGCGGTTGTGGGTGTTGTTTTGGAAGTAGCAGAGGCGGTAGTTGCCTTCAAGGTTGTGCCAGCTACGGTGCTCGAAATTGCGTAGGCAGAAGCTTTGTAACGTCAGCAGATAGTCTCACTGCAGTGGAAAGGTATACTTACGTGCGCTATAGCCGCAGAGGCCACTACCAGCTAACGAAGCTGAAGGGTAGAAGATCAACGGAAGCCCATTCTTGATAGAGACCGCGAGGTTGCCACTCAGATCCGTCAAGTATGTCTTGCAAGTGAGTAATTCGATTACCGACTGCCTTCCCGTGAAGCTCGTAGCTGATGATGGCAAGCTGAGTGAAGCACTGCCAGAAGACCCTCGGTTCGTGAAGAGGCTGATGACTTGGGTGCCAGTCGAGCCTTTCCGCATGACGATGGTTTGCGCGTCAGAATAGACCGGCTTGGCCTTGTAGGTGAGGTAGGAACTGTCCTTCGTGACTGCCCATTTCCTGATGGCGTTGATTTGCTTGATGTAGGTGTACAGCGTGGCAGTTTTCGAGTACCCAGACGTCCAAAGCGCCTCTCGGTCGTTGGGCACAACACCGCCAGAAAAGTGCTGCTCCTGTCCTTGGTAGATGATGGGAATGCCGTCAGCTAGCATGGTGAAGCCGATGGCGCTCTTAGCGAGGGAGTAGTCTGAAGTGTAGCTGGGGAAACGTGGGTTGTCGTGGTTCTCGATGAACGAGCCAAGAAGCGTAGTGTCGGCACAGGTGGCCTGCATCCAGTTGATGCCATTTGCCAAGGTGCTAATACTTCCCGAAGTCGACTCGAAGGCTTGGGTAATCCAGAAGTAGGCAGGATAATTCAGCATTCCACTCATGTACTGCTGATAAGGGCAGAAAACGTTGGGATCGCCGTTCAAGACTTCACCGACAGCGTAGATGCCCCCAGCTGCTTTGAGGAATGGCGGCCAGAAAGCTTGGTTGACCTGCTGCGCGCTGTCGATTCGCAAGCCGTCGACTACCAGAGTGTCAATACGCAACACATGTTGTCTGTGTAATCGAATGCTCACTTGTGTAGTTCGAGACCAACTGCGCAATCCAGGTTTCCCACATGCCGAGCACCTGCGCATCTTCGGTCTTCAGATCGGGTAGAGATACGGTATTGTCGCCCTCCCAGCATTGCTGGATGCTGGTAGGGTTGCTGTAATCGATAGCGCAAGACGGATGGTAGTATGATGGCGAGTTGAAAGGGTTGAAGACGCTGTAGTCAACGCTATTCGCGCCACCATTGTAGCCCATGTGATTGGTGACAACATCGACCATGAGATACTACCCATGGTCAGTCTAGGTAGCCATGTACTTTAATATTTCGAGACTCATACCATGCCACGAGCGTGCAGCGCCGAGGACAGCGCAACGAGGTTGGCTGCAGTTCCGAAGTGCGGGTTGACCTGATAGATGTCCTGGGCCCAGTAACCGTGATAGGCATCGCCATATTGTGTGCTCTGCGGGACGTTCTCAACCACAGGAGAAACCCAGACCTGAAGACTAGTCAGTATGCTTGGGAAGGCGAGTACAAAGGCGATAAACCAACCGCCGTGAACCCCATGCCCTGAATGTAGTCCAAGTGGTTTATGAGACCCTGCCATGTTCCCCCACAATAGTTGTTCAAGTTACACGGAGCAGTTGTGGAGCCATCCGTACGGGCGAACCGGTCGGTTATGACTTGATAGATTGACTGAGACCTCCATTCCGCTGGTGTCAGGCAGTGAACACCGACCGTAAGGAGCGACAAGATGGTAAGGAATGCCAGAGGAAACATGTTGTCGAGAGAGTGATGGATGATAGAAGTCCACCTCAGGGTCGTGACTGGGAGCTGTTGGATACTTTAAGATGTTGCGATACGTTTGCTGCCATCATCCACTAAACCGTTGACAAAGGATCTTCGAGAGGACAGTCTCGATTTCCACATTTTCGACAATGCCATCCTTTGTGCTAGCCTCCGTTTTCGTTCTAGTACTGCCACGCCTTGCAAGTCTACCCTGGTTGCGCATAAAGAGACTCAGATCGCCAGTCTTCGCAACGGCCGCAAAGGCAAGTCGAGACTGTAGATGTGGATGCTTCGAGTACGCCTGAATTTCCGGGTAGTGGCCGAAGAGCGCGCATTGACTGCATGCATCGCAAACAGGCCGAGTGTTCGGTATCCCAACCACGGGAAGGGGTCACTCATGCGAACCGAACAGTGGTGGTTGAAGGGTCGAGATCGTATGAGGGACCTGATATCGTTCTCCCACGGCGATGCCGGGACCCATCTGTTCACGATCGCCCGTTCATCATGGGATTCTAGAAAGACTGGCGAAGCGATAAGCGTGCTTATGCGACCAGGTTAAGAGAGGTTCATTATTCTATAGCCAACAAGCCGGTGGTATAGCAGTTGGCTTGCACCCTGAACCGGAAATGCAAGCACCGCCTTGATCCGGACTTGTCCTTCCAGGAGTCTAGCCTTGTTGCTGGACCTTTCATATATTCAAGACGGAACCGGAGGTCGGTCCTGGCAATGGAATGAACTGCCCAGACACGACGTAGGATCGTTGCTGTACATCCATGCAGCTCGTCGCGATACTGAGGGCGGCATTCTTTCCGTTGCGGAAACGCCAACCGCAGCCAAACGTGACAGATGGGCTGAGGTTGATGAAGAGAAGGATGCGCAATCAGCCAATTGTCGAGAGTGACACGAGCAGACGTTTGACTCACGTGAGGCAGCGTCGATTCTGTATGTACGAGGTGGGCGAGCAGGTCGGCTCAAAGCCCAGATTCTCCGGCCCGGATCACGTGACCGAGGGAGAGGCAGACTTTCGCTCAGAGAAGCACACGGAATATACATGATCTTTCAATACAAGCCTGTATATACAGTCAACGCACGCATACGTCTACCCAAAGCCACAAGGGTAAGTGGTCCAACTCTCGCCGTCAATAACGGACGGATAGTCGCCCATCCCTGCCTCCAGCATGTCGCGCCTAACCTGCAGCAACACCCGGACCCCTCGCAATGCGCCCGAAACAATACAAGTCTTCTCCCTACACTCCCCATCCACTCTCAACGTACGTCCCTCATCTCCTAAACCCAGCCTGTACATCCGCCTTCGCGAACTCCACGGCAACCTCCTTCTCCCCTTCGGCCGGCGGGTAGACCTCCCCGATAATCCTCTCCGCGCGTTCGATCGTTCGCTCGTACGCCCTTCCGGTCTCTTTACACACCATCTCCACCAGATGCCGCGAGAGGACTTCCTCACCCGCGTCACCGAAGTGCTTCTCGATACGTTTGCGCAGCGTCTCGATGCCGCGCCGGATTTCCTTGCTGTCGTACTGCGAGAACAGGTTGCGCGCGGCTTTGCGAGAATAGGAGGGTCGGGAGGCGATGGCGGTTGGGTTTGAGGCGTTCGAGGAGAGCAGGGACTCGGTGGAGTCGAGGAAGTCCTATCATGCATCAGTAATGAAACACAGTTGACGTACGTTCTGCACGGGAGACTCACCAGAAGCTTCCCCAATGGCCGCCGGATGACCATTCCCACGTACGCGTTCAGCGCCTCGATGCGCTCCATCATCGCTTTGCCCCGCCAACTCGCCAACGACCCTTCCCTCCCTCCGTCATCCACTTCCTCGACGTAATGATTCATATTCTCGATAAGTAGAATATGGTAATTCAGCATTTCCTTATCCTCTGAGTCTTCCGATCCAGCGCCGACGCCACCGTGTCTGGCGCCTGCTGCACCCGGCGCGTTGGGTGACTCCTTGGCAATCGCCTTCAAGCAATCGAACATGGCCCGGTTGATCCTCTCATACGCCTCGTCCACCAGCCTCCTGACATCACGCATCGACTCGGCGGGCCCTTCATAGGCCTCTTGCGCGACAGCGGAAAACACGTTCTCCACCGCGCCACTAAAATGCGGGAACACCTTCACAAACCCAATCACGCCCTTCCTCTTCTTAATCTTCACCTTCGTGTCCTCGATCGCGCGCACCTGCTCGTCCACGAACTTGGCCCACAAACTCGTCAGACGATCCGTGAGCGCACCCAGCATACGCAGCAAGAACTCCTGGCTCGAGTCTTGCAAGAAGAAAGCGTGCTTGCTCAGGCACGCCATGACGCCGACGCCCTGGATGGGGTCGCCGCCGACAGCCCACTCGAGCAGCTTCCCCATCTCTTGAGCGAAGAGGCTGAAGATGCCGTCCATGGCGCCCATGACCTGCCTCGCCATCTCCCGATCGGGGTCCATCGGCATCGGCTGTCGCACATCCTTCCCGATCCGAGCATCCGGCGGCGTGCGGGCCACGAGGTCCATGAAATCGCCCTGCTCCAGCCCGGAGGCGTGGAACAGCTCCATGAGAAAGTTCTGCTCCTGCGACACCAACGGCGCCATCTCGTCGACCGCACCGGCAAATACCTCTGAGCTCATCATCGACCCGCTAGCAAAGCTCCCACTCCGATCCCTCCCCGACCCACCAGAGGCATTCCGTAAAGTCTTGGCCAACGTCTGACTCCTCTTGACCGTCAGCTTCCTCGCGGC
>Ga0268244_10000370_pt1 | contig 19298 bp, 26 predicted proteins | sample AgamicMgSfe_FD_200258 | JGI IMG/M metagenome (GOLD analysis project Ga0268244, IMG submission 200258) | Agave microbial communities from Guanajuato, Mexico - Mg.Sf.e (v2) (version 2) | ecosystem: Host-associated > Plants > Phyllosphere > Phylloplane/Leaf | place: Guanajuato, Mexico | collected... | reverse complement strand
GTGCAGCAACATATCATCTGGTCAAAAGCAATTAGAAGATAGTTTATCAATAAAAAAAAAATGTAAGGGACTTCTTTCTCATAAATGTCAATATGAATGATCGTCCAAAAGAGCTTGTATTTTACGAAAGGCGTGCCCAGTATCGGAGTTATATAGCTTACCACCTTCTGTAAACAAATGACGATCTTGGCACATGAGGGATTTGTAAGCGCGAATTGTGAAGGATACATACAATGTATGCATTTGATTGCTCTTTTCCCAGAACATAGCTTCCTCGATACGAATGATGGAGCGGATCACCATATAAGACGTGATGTAATCTGCGTGATCGATGTCACTTAGATTACGAACAAGCAGAGCTAAAATGATGTTTGCAATGATTTCATCGAGGCTATTGTATCGAATTGTCAGGTCCAAGTACATAGAAAGCAGAGTATACACAACAACGACGCAGGATGGTTGGCGAAGTAATTTTGGATATTGCAAGACAAAGAGCAACAGTTTGCATACAGGAGACAACATCAACTGCAAGGATGCATCTTTTTGAACTGTAATGAAGAATGCAGCATAGAATTTGACAGCGTTGGTAAATATTTGTGTGACTCGTGAAGAGCAATTTTCCAGAGTGCGGGCATCCATCTGCATTACTAGCTCTAAAGATCTATCCACAATACCAGCATGATCGTGCGCAATGGCTGAGGCAATGTCATCTGCGCAATAAATGATTCTGGACAAAAACAAGAGCATTTGCAGATCGAGCTCTATCTCTAGCTTGAGAGACTTGTGACATGCCAACAGTTCCCGAAACTGGGCTGGCTCGCTGCGGATGATACGCTGGAATTCGAGCAGCGAATCCTTATCATCAATAATCTCAGCCAGTACAGCAATGATTTCTTTGAGAATGGAAGGCACCTGCTCAAAATCAGTATTGTAGCAGATATGATTAAAATAGGCGACGAAGACTTCAAATAACTCCATCAAATTATAAAAGTGATGCTGCCCGCCGCGAAGCGCACTTAAGATCAGATTAATTTCCACCTCCGATGCCACAACTCGCGGGGCTGCATAAGGAGTACCTCGATCGTAATCGATTCTCTGATCACAACTATGTGCTGCGCTGCTGTATCGCCATAAGATCTCAGCAATCTCCATTTCATTGAAGTCGGTTATTAAGGGTTGTTCCAGATCGAGTTTAGGTATTTCGATGAGTTGAAGTTGACCAATGGTCTGAGTCAGGTAGTCCATCTCATCATTCATCTGCTCCATTTTTGAGTCTGACTTCGTCTCGACCTCCATCATATTGAGGTTTGTATTTACTACTACCAAAGCGCCACATTTTTAAACGGACCAAAAAAAAAACGTATTGACCTACTTCACAAGTAACCAGCTTCCCGCGCGCGCTTCAGCTTGTTTTCGATTGGATAATTGGATGGATAACTCATCCCCTTCAAGTCGATGATGTGCTGTTCGATAGATTTCAAATGTTCTGCCGACAAAGATGGATATCTATTGGTCCGTAATGCCTCGCGACATGTCTCATCGACAGCTGTAACCTTATTAGGATCCCTGGTTAAATAACGCAGCATCATAGCGTCATTGGAAGACAGATCCGGCAATTCGTCCAATCTTATCTTGCCCATCATATGAATATAAAGGTAGTTTATGTGATGACTTCGACGCGTTAGTATACAATTTTCGATGATACATAGAAGTTCACCCAGTTCAACGGCTTTCATACAATCCATGTTTTCTTTTCTCCATTATAACCATTTTTAATTTACTTTGCGGATCGTGCGCAAGAATAACAACAACGATGACTATTTATCTCCACATTTTCTTTCTATTCTGTCTTATCACATCAATCGCAGCGTCACCCACTCAAAACAAAAAAAACACGAGAAGCTCACATCCTCGTCTTGAAGAAGGTGCAATGACAGCACCCCCTTCTTTTGGTAGTAGCCGACCAACGGCACACCTATTGTCGCCGCGATCTGACGATCGGCCGGGAGAGAACAGTGGGTCATACTTCCCATCGGATTCGGGTCGGCCTTTACAGCAGCAACAAGGACCTCAAAGCCCCTCGGCGCCACGCTCACCTTATACTCACAGCACTATGGCACGAGATGCAAACACACGCCCGTTTCTTGCAAAGCATGTGACATCTGCTTCCGCCTCTGGTGTGATGATTCAAGGACAAGGGGGGATGTTATCACCCTCTGTCCCCATGTACTCTCCGGCTTATCAACAATCACCCCCACAAATTGTGCAGAGAAGAGTTCCCTCGTCACCATCGGGCATTCAGCGACCCATTCGAAGTGCGCCTGAAGTAGTAATGAATCCACCTCGACAAATTGTCTGTCCTCTCTGTATGCTTCATTTCAGCAGGGTTGATCTCTTGCAGGCGCATTTGAATGTACATAGGTGATGATTGCTTGGTATTCATAAATAAGGAACGAATTCCATAATAATATGAATAGACTAGCGAGCCAATACAGGTGTCGAAGATACGGCCATATAGTCAATGACACCATGATACTGGCAAACGTCCATTGATGCAGTTTGAGAACTTGTGACTCGGACACCATCTTTTTTTTCTCCTATCAAATATAAAGAAATTCGATCCTTAGGCGCGTCAATATGCAAGTCTTATATTATGTAAATTTTTCCAAGAATTGTAATAAATCGTTTGGAGAATTGGATCGATGGACGATCTATGTGCCGATTTATCACAGCTTGACATCGGCGCTAAGACAAAGCTACGATACAAACAATCAGCAGTGAAATACAACGAATGGTGGATAAAAGAGGCTAAACGTGCTAGATGTGATGATGTAAATTTGGAAGCGAAGATCAGAACATTGATGATAAAAACCGACGATTTGCTCGATTTGACGGTCACTCTCGAAAATAGCGATTACGATCTTCTTCGATTCATGACTTCACCTGTCATCAGTAAGGATCGTCTGCGCACGTTTGCCGCTTGTGAGCAGCTACCTGCTGTTTCGGAATTACTCGATGACAAGCTATTTCCCTGGCTGATCACGTCAACTCACCCTACTGCTACGGAACGAAACATGGCAATTTACAGTTTATCTCGTCAGATGCAAAACGTCCAGTCGGCTGCATCACTACGAACCAGACATGAGGCGTATCAAAAGGCATTTGTCGAGGATATGCTGCTACAAGCTCACTTTGTGAAATTGGTGTCGATGACCACTTCTGCTCTTACGACCCAGGGGTTCACGACCAAGTTAGTAGGCATTCGACTGAAACCTGATATGGTCATCTGCAACGCGAAAGGTGATCTTTTACTTCTAGAATTCAAGGCTTGCGGCGACCGCACCAACTCCATCAAACGAATGCAGGAGATGAGTGCAAAAAAACAGACACTACTCGCATCACTTACTGAGCTTAATCGATGCATTCAATACGTGATGGTGTTATTTGGTCATTTTGTGGAGCATTCAGTTGATGCCACTGGAATCGGGTTTATTTTTCAGCATGAACTTGGTGGTTCATCATGTCCAATCAAAGCATTTATCGACCCGCACGTCTTGTCCGTCGCAACGCCAGTAATCGTTGAGAGATAGCGGTACGCAAAGCACCATCACCGGATCTCAACTGAGCTGTGCGCAGTACAATTTCATAATGTGATGCGATAGCAAGCAATTCAGCTCGATTCAAGGTGTCAAGATGTGGGCGTAGTATCACATTCTGTTGACTCCTGCCGTTCAGCCATTGATCAATGAGAACACGTGATTCATCTGAAATAACACGTTCTCGTATAGCACCCCCTGGTCCATCAGTGGCTATCGCCGGCCGATTAGTTGCTTCATCATCTGCAGGAGCTGGTGTGGTGAAGCCATTAGTATCTGCTGTTCTCTCCTCCTCTTCTTCACGTTCTTGGCGTTGACGATAATCAAACAGATTAGTATCTGCTGCAGCAGCCCGAAGTTGACCATTCAATAACTCATATTCAAACGTTGCTCTATCGAAAGCAACAGCTAAGTCGTGAGCAGATCTCATCGTAAAGTTAGTCTGTGTTCCCATTAGTGATAGCTTCTCACCCAAATCATCAATTACCGTTTGAAAAGATATTGCTTGTTCTACAAGATCTAAATCGTGACTTGTTCTCATTCGATCCAACGTTCGTATCATAGCAGGTATCATTTGTGACATATAAATGAGCTCTTCTCTTCGTTCGGCAGTTTCAGCCGCCATTGTTAGCATTCGTCTCTCTTGTGCTCTAGCCGCACGCTCAACAAGAGCAAGCTGCGCCATCATCTCATTGAAGTCGAATGGTGTGTCTGGTCTGACGGGTTGAATTTGCCGCCTTCGACGGCGGCGCTGTTCTTCGTCGTTGTTCTCCATGCTTTATTCCTTTTCATTGGAAGAATAAAAAATGACCTGTTCACAGTGTAACCATATACGAAAGAGCGGTTTGAGATGCCGGCTGCTAGCAAGCTGTAAGTTGGGATGTGGACTCTATTGTTGGATACACGCTGGGGAGCACATCATCGGTGATTTGTGTGAGGATTTTCCCGATGATGCATTTGTCGGTCATGGTGATGAACGACGTCAGTTAGAACGTTTACAGAAACACATACAACAAATGTATGACTACGCACTCGAATGGGAGGAAAGAATGGAGAGAGAGGCCAAAAAAGTACCTTATCGCAAATCTATTTAATTAAGGGATGTGGCGGCAACTTTGTAACGCCACATTGGCATCAGAGGAGCAACCACTACGGAATTGCTCGTAATAGGCTAGCACTTGTTCATAAGGTGGTGACGGCGTCGTGTAAAAGATTTTTTTGCGAAGAGCTGTTTTACGTCGAGCTTTCGCATATGTTGAAAGGCTAGGATCAGCATCGACGATCTTACATTGTGCGACGAAGCATTCATTCTCTTGACGTATTAGTTTTTTGTTGACCATATCCTTCACCAAGTATAACCACACCATCACTGGATGTTCGAGTCTTTCATCGGCTAAGAATTGGTCTAATGGTAGCTGTGTCAGTATGAAACCATAATAATCTCGACAATATTGACATGGAAGGGTATCGCCCACCTTCAAGAAACGATCCAGATAAATTTCTTTTTTGTTTGGATGAGGAAATGCTGAGTAATTAAGAGCCTCAATAAATAGATACTTCCAGTAGCTTGGACCCCATACTGTTGTATTAAAACCCATTGTACTTTACTCATTTTGGATTTGGAGAATAGAAATGAGACTTCTTTTATTCTTGGCATTTCTTTCTGTTGTGGTTGCCAACCCCTTCATCTTACCTTCACCGGCGAACGGTTTCCTTACCCTCGAACTTGGGACTGGTATCGCTGTGAGCCTTGCATCATGGCGGGGTCCGAGTATTTCAATTCATAGATTGGCATCACAGACGGTGACAGCTCTTACCTCTCGGGATGATATGCTCACTATTTACACTACGAATCAATTTGGTGATCAGACAACAGTGCTTTTTAGACATGCTCATATGAAGTACATTTGTGATACCGCCAATTGGCAAGACAGTTATGTCACTGTGAGTATGTATGATAATAAATTTACCGTGTTTGATACTGAAAATTGTCAGCCGGCACAGGCTACTCAACACGATCTTGAAATGTTGCAGGCAGCTTATAACTGCGTAAATTGAGCGCGTAAAAATAAAAAAATTGAAATTTTGACCAAGTTCAAAGGGAAAAGGGAAGAGTGAATCAACATGCTGCAAGTTTACAAGGTGGGTCCGTTGCTCATGCATGATGTCGCGAAACAAATACCAAGAAAAGTCAATTTGAGAGCCAGAATGCTGTGGCGGAAGCTCAGAATTAATCTATGGCGATTTGTGCGGCCTTGCAACAAAAAGTTAATCCGATTCGTTGCGAGCTTGAATGGGATCAAAATGGTGATGCCACAATGCTTACCGATGGAAGTATTGTTACAAATTCTTTCCAACTTGACAACGCAAGATCTCATGGCACTCGTGAGAACGTGGGCCGGTCTCAGTAAAATACGGACAATAAAAATCTCACCTCTCGCTGGTATGTATTAAACAATATGAACAATGGTAAACATCCCACAGCAGTATCGCTCTAATTGCGGACAAAAAGTGACACTGACGTACATTATTAGATCTGCTATCATGAAACACGGCGTGATGCTGAATATTTTTTGATGGAATGATCAGCATACGTTCCATTATCATCCGTCGCACCCATGTCTCGTGTTCAAAAAGAGGAGCACGATGTGGATACTTTTGTATATAATCAAGCATTGACTCTATATATAGCCTATACTCTCGTTGATGTTGATTCATTTTTTTATTCTTCCAGTGTCTTCGCTCACCAAAAAAAGGGTTTTATAATCAAGATTAAGATGAATAGAAATCTAGAACTCTTTGGTCTGGTGTAAAGAGATCTTTCAGGTATTTACTGTCAAACGATTTCAATCCGAGAACACGTAGGCCTGCTTTGGTTCTTGCGCGAGATAATGCGACATAGGCTTGTGACTTGGCAAAAATGTCTGCTAAGTTCACTGTAACTGGGTCGAGAGTGCTCGATTGTGCCTTATGACAAGATATGGAATACGCCAGAACAAGAGGGTACTGAGTCTTCGATGCTACAACTTTCATATTCTTACTGTAGGCATCTCTTTCTTCCAATTTCCACGTCCAGCGAGAAATGATATGTGTGGCGAACGATTCTGATTCCGGAGTGTAAAACTTGACAATCGGACGAGTCTCACCATCTTCTTGCATGAAGCCGGTAACTTCTCCGCTGGAGCCATTGAGTAAACCAATTAGTGGGTTATTGGCCAAGTGAAGGACTGGGCTGCCGATTTTCAGTGATAATGTATCCGGTGCAAGACAAGCTTTCATTCGCTTCGGTTCTCCGGTGTACGACGCCGTAAAGGTGATTTCGGGATTCGGGTTCTTTGCATGTTTCTTAGCATTCAAGGCATCTTTGGCTGCATTTAGTGCCTCCAAAACGACAGCTTTATCGGTCACATAGCACTCTTTTTCTCTTTCGTTCAACGGCTTGGAGAGCTCCTTTAGCATATCAATTTCTTTTGTCCCAATAGCACCCACACGCAAGTTGGTCATGAAGGTGGCAAACGCTGGATCAGGATGACGCTGCGAAGTAGTGAGCTGAATAGAAACCATTCCTGACAATTCCAAATGCTTCCAAACACCCGACTCAAAGGCATACAAAGGTGAGGCACTACTCTTGGCAACTGGCCCAAGCTGAGCAAAATCACCGACTAGAACTACTTGTAAGCCACCAAATGGTAGTGATGGTTTGCGTCGCTCATAACGACAGATACCATCCAGAAGATCGAGTAATGTCGCCGATACCATGGATATTTCATCGATGATTAACATTGATAATGTAGTCAGTGGACTCTTTGATCGTCTCGATTGAATATAATCAGAAAGCTCAATGGCGTAAGGTGACAGTTTGAAGAAGGAGTGCAATGTGCTTCCATTTATATTCAAAGCTGCAATGCCTGTTGGCGCACAGATTTGGTATTCTATACCCTTTTGACGTGCTTCTTGTTCTATGTGCGAAATGAGGAAGCTTTTACCGCCGCCGGCTTTACCTCCTATGAAAGTATTTTTACGTTTCATGATGTGATGAGCTGCATGCGCCTGCTCTGCACTGAGACCTTCCATCGTGGGCCTTTTTGTCATCTTATGGTAGATCTTTGAAATCATGAAATAGTACATGCGAAAAAAACAAGAGGAAACAGAAGATGGATAGTTATTGGCTGTACATCTGAGTGATGGAACCGGAATAGAATATCACGTTGGATAATGTTGCTGAATTTGAAACCAGATCGAAATAAATGCCGACGGTTGGGTCTGTTACGTTCACCTCAAAACTGAAACTAGCAGTCAAGTTGGATACATTTCCAGTGTTCAGACATGTTTGTCCGTAGCATCGAGCAACAGTGGTATTAAAGCACCGAATATAGACGACACCAGTAGTACTCGTAACATTTGAATAAATGAATGCCGTGACTTTGTATATACCTTTACTTGGGAAGAAAATATTTCCTGTTGAGTCTACACGATAGACGCTATTATTGCTGCTCACTGGGATAATTTTGAGTGCATTCGGTGGATTGTAGTTCACAGCTGCTGACGCTGATAAGTCCGCATATACATTTGCAAGTGAGGGCTTGAGTAGCCCCGTCGTAGGTAATCCAGACGCAGGTGTGAGGAGTGATCCAATTGTTGTGGCGGACATGACGTTTTCTTATCTTGCATACGATAAAAAAATGGCACCTCAGAAGCTTCTTCAGGGAGGCGCCAATATGCTCTTTGCAGTAAGAGGTGGGGGATGTTTACTTATTCGTTACCTTTTTTCGGATCTTCAACGGGAAATGCGACCGATGCATAAGGTGTGGTGAAGTTGCCATTTTGGATATGTCTAGTTTTTGCAAAGCCATACCCCTTTCGTGATACAATGCAAACATCATCGGTACATCTGGGGAACGGGTCATCTTCATGAACATGATTCAGAACATGTAATTTGGCAATGGGGGATAAATAGTCCTTCGCGGAGATAAAATCGGTATCTTTGCAACTGTTACGATGGGCAGTGTACAACTGGCCCATAATACGGCAATAATTCGTCTGCTTGACAAAATAGTCCATCTCCTTGAGCTTGATAGCGATTTCATCGACAGGGAGCCCGTTTCCGCCCACAAATTGTTGACACAAGCGACTATCGTCTCGATATCGAGCCCCAAGTTTGCGCAATTCTCGTTTGAGGTACACTTCTCGTTTCTTTTGCCTCGCTTCACGCTCTGCAATATCCTCCAGAATATGAGCACTTGCTTCTTCGTCCAATGGTAAATGACCAGTTGGTTCGGACGGGTTCAAGATGAGACTTTCGGTTGAGAGCATTGTGACTGATGAATCTTCTCAAATCCTTTTTGTTCCTCTTCTGCTCCCTAACCAAAAAAATTCGAAAAGAGAAAAAATTCGAGGGATAGTGGAGCTGCTAAGCTTTTTTTTTGCGCACTCTTGCGCGACCCCCATTACGAAGTATAAAAGACTGGTGGAGAATTGGATAGCGCCGGACCAAATCCTGGTGATCCTGCAAATTTACTACTTCTCATCTTAGAGCGTTCACTGAGGCCTTTTACAAGATAGATGAAGAAGGCGACGATGGATATCATAATGATGACACAGCAAACCCATAACCACCAGTCTTCATTGCACATGGTATCTACATATGGTCTCCAGAATGGATGATCACAATGATGTCTGTGTGTCCGTACGTCAGACTCGTCATCTTCAGTATCATCTACGCTAGTACCAGTGCTCGGATCTGACGTGCCTGAAGTAGTGCCCGTGTTGCCTGTTGTAGTACCAGAGGTGGTGTTCGAGCCTGTTGTCGTCCCACCTGAAGTAGTACCAGAGGTGGTGTTCGAGCCTGTTGTCGTCCCACCTGAAGTAGTACCAGAGGTGGTGTTCGATCCCGTTGTCGTTCCTGACGTTGTCCCACCTGAAGTAGTACCAGAGGTGGTATCAGAACCCGTTGTCGATCCTGATGTGCCTGTGTTCGAGCCTGTTGTAGTCCCAGAGTTGGTGTTCGATCCCGTTGTCGTTCCTGACGTCGTCCCACCTGAAGTAGTACCCGACGATGGTGTTGTAGAATCCGACGTTTGGGGAGTGGTTGAATTTGAAGACATGATGTGATCAATAGAATTTCTTTAAGTCTTTTATGTAAACATAGTATATTTGAGATGCATATGAATAATTTCCATCATCGTGATGCCATCTTGACGAAGAAGAATTTGAGTGTAGAAGGAGATAGTACGTAACCAAATGTTCGCGCGCTTTGTGTCTTCCTCATTTTCAATTTTCTTCTCTTCCCACAATTTCCGCTCATGATACAACTGATCTAATGTGGCCGAATCGTCGTCCCACGTGAAGGGGATGATGGTGTCTGGCAACATGCCGATACCGCCAACATGCTGTAAACCACGTAGGACGTCGCCATAAGTGCAATTGGTGTGCATGGAAAAGGTTGGTAATTTATCATTCATTTGCAAAATGTATGGCATTTCATTGCCCTCATATTGTGGGAATGTGGTTTCATCGGGAGTTCGATAGTACAAAGGTGCTGACGGTGCTTTTGCCACTGCTGTTTTCTCTTTTGAATTGGGTGGTGAAGATGGCAGCATCCAAATTGGTGGTGATGGAGATTTGATGATGTCGGCCCAATTGTCAGGAGAATTGTTGATGTAATTTTTAAACGGAAAGATTTGCCACAATTCTTCTCGTCCTTGAACATCAGAACAACATTGTAAAATCTGTTTCAATTGAAGATGTGTCTTATCCTCTGTTAAAGTCAGCTCTGAGCATGCTAGAAGTTGCACCACAATATTGATGACTAGAGGCTTACCTACCTTCTCTGCCTCCGCAACCTCATATCTTTCGTTTTCTCTGATCACTCTCATCAAATCAAATCGCTCACTAATAGGCTTGAGATCCGAATTCACATTAAAGTATAAGACAATGGGCGCTTCTGGTTTGAGCCAGATATACTCTGCCACACAAGCAAGTTCTTCGCTATCGATCGATAGCGTTCGAGGTGTTTCTTTGCAAATGTTATCCACATGAGGCTTTAATTCATTGACTCGGGCCACGCGTTGATTAAGGTAAAATAATTGTTCGTGAGAGTGATAGGCGTAGGCGTAATGCGAACGGGTCATGTTTTCATTTTCTGAAAAGACACTCTCATAATTTGATAGTGGTGGCACTTCTTGTGGTAGATTAAATGTGTGATTGGTCAACTCATCTTCATTACCCGTAAAAGACAAGGTCTCACCGTACTCATTGATGTACTGTTGCGGTTGTTGCTCTAATGGTAAGGGTAAAGGACGGGCAGGCGACAATGGTCGTTGTTCTGATAAAGGACGGGCAGGTGACAATGATTGATTGGGTACAGTAAAGGTAGGACTGACGGCTCGTTCCGGTTCCTCCACCGCTACAGTATCGGCGGGGACCACTGGAACGGCGACGGGTGGTGGAGGTATCACTACTGGCCGCCACGTCGCAGCTCGTTTTGTAATGGATGGAGATGGTGACTCCGGTCTCGGTGGGTCAACCGGAGCGGATTTCTTGATCACACGCGGTTCTTGAAGATTTATAATCGTTTTACGATTATTGCTGTGAGCAGGAGGGGGGTCATCTGTTTTCATCTCTCGAGCATCAACGAATTTATCATTTGTTTTTGCACGTGAACTCGCGTTACCCATTTTGGCGCCTTTAGATACGGCCCGTTTGTTTGTACCACCTCCTGCTTTTTTTGGTGGCATATTTATCGAAATATCAGTTGAGAGAAAAAAAGAGAAAAAAAAAATTGAAAAAACAAAATTTGCCGAATTTTCTGCTTGTGTTACGGCGCGTTAAAAGAACTTGTTGTGTGACCCTTTGGTGATACAAGAAAGCTTCTATTTTAAAAACAGGGGTTACACAAGGTGTTGAAACATGAAAAATGTATTTTGGGCATAACCGAAATGACGAGCTTGGAACTTCTCGAACCAACTACCTGCTTCATCAATCATCCAATTGGGCACGATGATGCGTGTACCGACATGATAAAAGTCGAACCATTGTGGAGGCAAACGAGTCACTGGATCACCCTCTACCTCATATCGAAAATCTTCCAGATGTAGAGCGAAATGTTTGCTATAAGCAAGCGCGCTCAAATGGGTAAAGCATTTCGGGGCGCCCCAGCTGGTCACCACTATACGATCAAATACGTCTCGTCGTCTACTGGACCATAAAGAGAGGAAGAAAGATTGATACAGATCAGGACTAGTGAGAAAGTCCCATGCAGCGAAACGACACATTGTACCACCGAGAGACCAACCATTGAAAATGAGACCGTAGCCGCTGTGCTCATTACAAACGACAGACAGTTCGTTTTTGAGAGCGTCACGTATAGTCAAATATAATGTCAAAAATCCCTTGTGTGCAGGCATGCTTTCAGTCCAAGGCATTACGGCTTTGCGTAATGTAGAATAGACATCTACCTGTCCTCTTGTTTGTGTACCTGGGAACGTAACAATGATGGATTCCGTCGTGTAATCGATGAAAAGAGAGAAGGACATCAGCGGGGCATCATGATCCCTGATTAATACCCCACGATCAAAACGAGCATGTCGCTCCCGACGATCTTTTTTATCTAATGACCAGAACGAAGCTCTCACATCAGGTGATAAAGTCTGTACCAAGGCTAATTGAAACAGAAAAGATTTTGTTCGGACATCCATCTTTCTCTTCCTCATCTTTACAATCAACTTTATGGCAAATCAATATACAAATGAGCGCCGAAGGTATTGAAAGCATGCGCTCGGGCTCTGAACCCTGCATCTTCCAATTCTTCCGCAAGGAAGTGTAATAGCTCCACATTTCCTTGATGGAAAAATATCTTAATGTTGGGTGTTTTCATGCGTAGCAGATGCTTGTTCACTTTGGCTCGATACTTTGTCAGGAGCTTTTCGTCTAACTGCTTCTGACGCTTTGTATGTTCCTCCACACGAGCAATAACATCCGATACGGTGCTTGTGAACGACATGCTGGCGCGTCGGTTTATTTTTTTCTTGACAATTATTCTTTCAAGGCATCTGCAGTTGATGTTTCTTCAAATTCACGGATAACTGTTTCCACTTTACGCTAATTGTAAAGATCGATGCTAAGTGAAGCACTTGAAATGATATGAACATTTCCAAGTACAGGCGCTGCATCTCTGGTGCGAAGGATTTTTTTGAGCAGCTCGTTGATTGGGCTTGCGGCTTTGTCTCTCACTTGCGTCAGTGAGCGCACTGTTAGCGTATTTTTCTCTTTTTTAAAAATTTTGCTAGTAGAGGGAAAAAGGAATCAACATGGCTGTTCGCTATTCATATTTGCCTTTTCACATGACCCATTTGATCAAGCAAGTAGATGAAGATGTCAATACCCCTGAAACTCTATTTAACACGTTGTATGACCTTACACCTCAATCGTTGATACCACGTCCCTCATTGGCTGATGCTTTGGCAGCCAAGCCAGCACTTTCGAAGCAACGTGAGCTGATTGCCTTTTTGGTGGAAACGGCGGATATTGACTATGATGATTTCTATCAGCTTTATAAGCAGGCACGTGCAGCCGAACCTTGGATGAAAGATTTGAATGCCAAACAAGCTAGTACGAAGATATTTCGTGCCGCTTGGGCCACTGAGATTCGTAACAACCCATTATTCTGGGGCGATGTCACCATCATTGCCGTATGGACCAACGCTACAAAGACAATGGTGAATTTTGTTGATAATAACTTACATTTCATTTATCGCATTGCCCCCACTGAATGTGATGATACGCCCGAAAATGATGATGACGAAAGTTGGCGGTGTATATATATGATGCTTGAAAGTCCGACTTCCTGCGAAATGCATCGCTGTGACATTACTGACGCTGACGGAAAGGTTGAATACCCAGGAGCGTTATTTCCTCATGAAGGAAATACAGAAGAGTGGAATAAATTGATGGAACGTCTCCAACACGATCAGTGGACAGGAGCGTTGAAAGAAGTTGATTCTGCAATGGCGCAAGCAAAAGTGGCTTCACAGCGCAGTATTTCCCACACTATTGGCAAAACCGCATGCGCTAGTAATGTCACGAGCTCAATAGTGAGTGATGATACGATTAAAAATCCTTTAACAGGTCGGAAAGTTAAAATAGGTTCGAAAACGTATCTGGCTTTGGTAAAGGCGGGAACAATACTGGCTGTGTAACCACTTTTCACCCATAAATAAAGTTATTATTCGAGAGGCTTTGAAGTCTCTCTACCCTTTTTTTATAATAATTGCAAAATGTCATCCATTTTATCTCGAGAGGGTGGAAAACTGCCATTAGCGTTAGATATCCAGCAAGATGTACATACCGATAATGCGACGAGCAGTACAGGTCCACGTGATCCGAAGCGCCTTTTGATGTTGGAACGTCAATGGAAAGACTTGCTGAAAGAATCACGGAAGTGGGTTTATGCAAACGCTTTCAAAAAAGAATGTTAATATCTCTGAAAAATCGAGCATTCATCTCCTACCTTACAAAGGACGATATTTGATAATAAACAGCAAGCAAATGAGTCAATCTATTGTTCTTAAATCTCAACAACCAATTTGTTCGAATGTGTAGGCAAAAAAAAGACATCCAGTATTATCGCTGGTTGTCGCTTGTGATTGTTCTTTTTAGTGATTGTTTATTTTTTTTTAGATTTTGTCGCTGCTTGCGCTTTGGAGTAAGCAGACGCGTCGCTGTCTTCCCCCTCAGCATCTTCCTCTTCCTCTTCGTCCTCATCCTCATCGTCATCTTCGATGATCTCATCGTTGGCACCATTTGTCGTTTCCACTTCGTCGTCTTCGTCAAGTGTTAAATCGTTGAACTCATCGAGCGATGGGGGTACTTGTGGTACACCAACAACAGCATCTCCAAGATGAACAACACAGATAGCATCGATTCGAATGGAGCCTTTGCGATCAGATTCGCCGGATTTCATCTTCTGAAAGTACACATGGCATAGTTGAGCAATGACTCGAACGCGAGATTGTTTGGGTACTAATTTCTCAATCTCGGATAAGACAGGTGGAGCACGTTTTTTGATCTCTCTTCCTTTCTCATTTTTCGTAACTTTGATGATCAACGGTAGCCCTTTTGGACCCTCGGCATTTTCGTCGTAGCGCTCAACAAGACCGATGTGATCTAATTTGTTAGTTGGCGATCGAAGGGTGCGAAACTTGATCCTGATCTCGGGCTCAAATTTCTTGAGATTTCCTGACTTCTCATCGAATTTCTCACGTGATACGATGGGTCCATCCACAAGTTTCGCCAATTCATCTGCTGTGTACAAAGAAGAGCTTTGCAAACCCCGTAATTTGTACCCATCGGTTTGAACCATCTTTTCAATGATCACTTTCTTCATAGCGTTGATTCCATTGACTTGGGCGTTCATCTCTGCATCTCTACGATCCTCGCTGCCCACGTTGAGCATCATTGTCGGCTCACCAGCTCGCTTATATTGAGATGCCCCGAATGGGGAATTGTACTCTCCCAAATCCACATACAAAGGGTTGCTGTCAGCACCATACATAATTTTGAAAGTAGTGTTGCCATCTTTATCGAGATAAGGGGCAGCTACTTTAATCTCGTCCCAATTGGTGTTTGGATCAGTGACTTTGATGCAGCTCATGATTGCTCTTTTATTTTTGTCGAGTTGTTGTCGGTTTGTGTGACGTGTAATGACGATCTTGAGCGGTATTGAGTTTTCTATATTTGGTTGCACTGAGATTTATTACTTCAAAAAAAAGAAAATTGAAGACTGCGCGTTCTTCTTTTTCGCGCATCCTTAAATCATCATGGCAAGTGTCTACCATTGTGTTCATGAACAACAAGGCGACGTCGGCGTCATGCCGAACTATGTGGATAAATGGAGTGGTAGTTTGATGTTCATGACAATTATCACGCCTACATTTAGCTTCCAATTCTTCAACGCATTCAAGAATTTCAAACTGAAGGAAACTATGCACCAATCAGCTCATAGAACGCATTCATGGCCGAAAGGAGGGGGTAGGACCCATTTCTCCCAATCTGAACGATTGGGAGGCTCTATTGAGAGGTAATCAGGCTCTTCAATGAGGAAAAGATCTTGGTTCTCGATCATAAGTAAAGAACGATCCCGAGTTCGGATGATTACGATCATATGTTCTTACTATTTGGCAATCTCATCCGATCAAAAAAATTCAAACCGAAACAAACGATAAATGACAGAATCACGCGATCCGTCATTTTACGCACTGCACTCATCATTCACCTTATATGATTCGATGATTTTGAAAAAGTCGTGAATTGTTACGGTTGGTGCTTTTATTGGTGCTAAGAACATCGAAGAGGTTCATATTTTTCTCAAGACGACGACGCCTTTGTTCACCGTCGAGAAAATTGGTGGGGTGTGGTCGTTTCGAGGCATTGATATGTACCACCGCGCTTCAGTCATTTCGAAGACTTCTCACACTTACGAGCAGGATATCAGCGCCCCAATCTACGCCTCATTTCGGTTCAAAGAAGGAGATCGTACAATAAACGCGTGCATATACGCTACGACGATGGATATCGAAATGATCAACGCTCATCGAACCATATTGAAAATGTCGCGAGATCTTCAGATGACTACTGATGATACCTTGGCAGTATTCGAGCAACAAACGATCCTGGGGCATCTACAATTAGCAATGAATGTACCTGTCATTCAACGCACAGATGGAAAGCGCTACTTGCTTTACAAAGGAAGAATGTTACCAACAGATCAATAAATCATTTACTCTTTTTTTAGCTCTTCTTTGATAAAGTTGTACGTGAAGCGACTATTTTTTGACCCATAATTCGATTTACCATTGATATACAGATGGACCAAACATTGAAGCGGCGGCTCTTAGACCTTCAACACCATTGACGAGACGACGCGTTGAACCAGATTCGTATTCTTGAGTCTCGCCATCCTGTTTGAAATTTATATTATCAAAAGTGGACAAAAAAAATTGGTGTGGTGTGCGCAATCGTGCTCATGCATTCTGCAAACTTTTTTGACGCCAAACGTTGGGTAAAAGCACATTGATTGTATCCGCATACCCGTCTGTTTCTTCTTCTGTTTGTAGATCGAGAACATTATCACCAATGGTACAAAGGATATAATACCCCGCGTCTCGCACCCTGTTTCGGTTTTCCAATTTGCTGATCGCAGTACCGACACGTCGATCATCACAATAGACAGCTCGAATATGGTTTTTTGCTCCCGGACCTACGGACATACCTAATTGCGCGAGCACTTTTATGATAACAGAAGGCTCCGAGCGCGCTGTGATGATGTATATGGGCAGATTACTACCGTAGGTCTGATGAATAAATTCGACGAATGAGATAGTGCAGGAGAACATCTCGTCATTCAAACATGATCCCTCCGCCATGAAGACGCCATCAAAGTCCATCACGAGGGCAAATTTACGACCTGATTTCTTGCGCTTTGCCATATTGTACTCAATGTTTGCCTCCGCAAACTCAAAGCATTGGCGGATATAGGAGCAATAGCGTGGGAGCAATTTTTGATAGAGCGGATCGGCATTGCATCGCTTGGACATGGTGATTTTCTTTTTTATTCTTTACATCATAAAGTAATAGGCGAGGAGATAAAAGATTTAAAAACTCTTCAACGCTGTTGAGAGAAGTATTTTAGGAAAAAATGAGCGTTACATCAGCGTCAACTATCCTTGCCCCGCCAGCGGGATTATTGGTCAAAAATGGTTCTCTGGTGAAAGACTCTTCAGTCTCATATAGCGGCACATGGGCGCTGAACACAGCAACATCAGTTCCAGCTAACACGGCCACTCCGCTCGCAAATGCAGCATCACAATGGACTCTAGTGCCTGCTCTGAAAAATGCGAATGCAAATGCCCTGTTAAACAGTTCAGGAGCATTCGTTGCACCTACTGACGGAGACTATACATTCAATATGACGGCCACGACAACTTCCACTGTAGCTGATTTCGAAGTTTGGTTTATCTACACTGGCGCAGCGGTAACATATGCGCCAAAACTCGGTTGGCAAAAGTACAATGTACAATTGTATGCGCCAACTTTATCGACACAATCTTCTATTTCTTTATACAAAGGTGATGTCATTACCCCGTACGTTTATCAACAAAACAGCGGCAACAGCGCCCTCACTTTAAGCACAGCTTCGTCTGCAGCAGGTGCGTCCGGGTCAACCTCTACTTACGGATGCATTTTTAGTGTTCGTCGTGATGCAATCACTAATTAAAGCCAGGTTGAATTTTTTTGAAAAAATTTTTTTTTTATCGGGACCTCTCCTATAATGTAAAGAAAATACAATGAACAGAACTTTCATCATTCTCATCACTGTCCTTTTCCTTCTGATTATTATTGGTCTTTCCATTGCGCTTGCTATAGTGCTGCGGCAACAGAAATCCAGTGTAACTCTAACATCATTTCATAACAATGATATGATATTCCCGCAAAACTGGGGTGCAAGGTACAAAGATCGGTTGGCGAATGCTAGCTCGACATTGGTTCGGATTGCGGTGATTGGTGATTCTGTAACTGCAGGAAGTTATGTATCCAGTCAATATCCAAATGCTAGCGGCACATCCTACACGTCGATTTTACGCAGTGTTTTGCAGGAAAAGTATGGGTTCGGCGGTTCTGGGTTCACATCTGTGTCACAGAGTCAAATTGGGTTCGGAAACACACCATATGCTCCATCTGTAACGCCATTTCCAATTCGAGCTACTGGTTCTTGGTATACGCTGTATCAGCAGTATGCGGCACCTGCATCATGTTATATATCCTCGACTCTGATGAACGATTACGTTGATATGTACACCAGCGGCAAAAATATCGTATTGACATACATGTCGGGACCAGTTGCTGATTTTAGCTCATCCGCGAGTATTACCATCACCGACAACAACACTGGAATGCAAGTCACACCGATCGTGAGTACCCTCAATACTCAGAACAGTAATGTCACAATGCCGACATGTTCTGAAATTGTACTTGCGAATAATTTGAGTTCTACTGGAGAGTACACCGTCCGAATCACAAACAACGATGCAAATAAAGCGCTGGCTATCTGCGGCATTGCCGGTGTGAATGATGTCGGCGTGACAATTGATATCATGGCCATGCCGGGACAATCGGCATATATCATCGATCAGACGAAGAGTTGGACTCTCTCATCTAATAGTGCCGACTTGGTGATATTTGCGCTTGGGCTCAATGATACAGATACAACTACAAATGCTCAATGGTCGCAACTTTTGCAGAACGCAGCAGCGGCCTTTAAAGGCAAAGATGTCATGTTCTTAGCGCTACCTCTGGCGGGGTATTCTGAAACGTGGCGTTCTAATAACGTTTATGGTGCCAGTCATATTGACCTCAGTAAGGCATTTGCGACAGATATGGGATACAGTTTCTTGAATCTTGATGGACTAACGTCGTCCAATTTTGATACCCTCGTAAGGATGCAATACTTGTCAACCGGCACAGGTCCTTCCGGTTCCCCAATGTGTTTGTCCACACCGCCACCAGGTACTGCCGGTGCCAGCTCGTCCACATCAAACGCTGTTCACCCTGGTGACACGGGCAATAAACTGATTGCATGGAGTATTCTACCTTTCTTAGATCCTTGATGCATACATCCATAATGATCGGCATTGGTAAATGGAGAAG
>Ga0268244_10000367_pt1 | contig 19346 bp, 13 predicted proteins | sample AgamicMgSfe_FD_200258 | JGI IMG/M metagenome (GOLD analysis project Ga0268244, IMG submission 200258) | Agave microbial communities from Guanajuato, Mexico - Mg.Sf.e (v2) (version 2) | ecosystem: Host-associated > Plants > Phyllosphere > Phylloplane/Leaf | place: Guanajuato, Mexico | collected... | reverse complement strand
GGGTGTGGTGGAGGTGAATGAGGAGAAGCGGAGGTGGATTTACGACGATGATGCCATTGGTTTGCGGGAGCTGCGTGAGAAGGAGGAGAGGGGGAGGAAGGGCAAGGAGAAGGGTGATAAGCTTGATAGTGTGGATCGGTACACGATGGCGGCCAAACGGATTTGGTAGAAGCACGATTACTTGCAGAAATGTTGACAGCGACATGTTTCGCTCTATGGCGGCGTCTAGTGCCAACTGGATTGCAGTGACACTGCTTTGTCTTCAGATGAAGTCAAGCAACGCCGAAGTTCGAAGTCAGGAACCATTGGCGTTGTTAGCAGCTTGATGTATGTTCACTCCAGCACCCCGAACACCATGTTGTTTGACGCATGACAACTTTGACCGTGAAACCTTTACGACCATCACTCGCGGGCACCAAAATGTCGGCACGTGAGCAGCCTGCCATTTCTCAACACATTTGCACTCCTATAAAGCATCATCACATCGGGAAAGACATCCCATAATCTCAGGCGCTCCGGGGCCTTCGAGTGTTTCCAAGATTCGAGTATGACGAGCATTGGAGTCAGGTGCGCACGGCTACAAGGACTGAACGAACCGTGGAACCGTGTCGAGAACCACGGCCCACGGGCAGCCAGCCAGCCAGCCACCTCAGCCGTCATCGTCAGTGTCCTTTCGATCTCAGGATTCACGAACCTGGGCCTCACGAGTCACGGTGAGACCCTGTGCGGTTATCTCATTGGTATATCGCACCATGTCGATGAGACTGATGAGGACATCGAGCTTGGATCCTCGCGTCTCAAGACCTGCCACCCGATTCATTTTACTACATGTTTGGACCTCGGTAGACATGTAGGCGTGTAGAGGTGGAGGTGATGACACAGCCCGCTTAGATCCGTTCAAGCCTCCGATTGGCTTGGAATTCATCCGGCTATCTCGATCTCGTCTTTTCCCCACGTTGGGGAGACGCCGATATGGGCTTAGCGCGGAGACCGATCGCAAACTCAATCGCCGGGAGAAAGTCAAGTCATCGCGCTTGGATCAAGGACAGGAACGGGGGGGACCAGATGATCGTCCACTTTCACATATCAAGAAGCATCCCGTCATTAGTATGATTTCATCATGACGATCGACCAGCCATTGAAGCCGCCATGAGTCCATGACGCGTTACTTCGACGTCCTGTTCCAAGGCAGAACGGGGAAAGATAGAGACGACGTTCGGAGCAATTGGGCGACCTGCAGGAACGGTCCATTACGACATGGTCCCGGGCTAAGCGCAATTCATCGTGGATCTCATCAAAGGAGGCGGGTAAAGGTGCGTCGTGTGACCGTGTCATGCGAGCCAGATCACGCATATAGAAGGCCTGCCGCACCTCGAGTCCGTCTCCGTCTTCCATCTTAACAATCACACAACGCCAACCCAACATCAACCCAACACTACTCAATTCTACCTCATCCAACACATCAAATCACCATGTCGAACCCAGGTGAGTAACATCCTTGACACGAGTGCGTCGAATTTTCCTAACCTTTCCTTACAGGCAACATCGCGGGCGGCCACAAGGCCAACCTCAACAACCCCAACACCTCCGAGGAGTCGAAGCAGCACTCCAAGGACGTCCTGAATAACGAGTTGGACGGCGGCAACGTCGGCAAGACCGGCTCGGACGAGAAGAACCCCAACAACGTGTATGTCTTGAACCCAATCCTGGACCGCGCCTATTCTGAGCGCGTGCTGACGATGTTTTTACAGCGCTGGAGGGCTTAAGGCCACCATCAACAACCCGAACGTCTCCCAGGAGGCCAAGGACAGCGCGAAGGAGCGTCTGGGCCAGTAGAGCCTATAATGGGTCAGGACGATGCAAATGTCATGAATTGTATATAATTAGTGTACATTGAAATTCGGAGATGTTATATCACTCCATCGCGTAGTATTGTTCTTCGATATCATATCAGACGTACACAATCTGTTACCCCATCCTAATCACCCTCATCCGAATACATCACTCATATCAGACGTATCAGCATTATCACGACACCTGCAGACCATTTTCAGCGAGTGTGTGTTGCTCTCGAAGTCGGCAAGCTTGACGTGCAACCATTCACCGCAGCGCTCAGTAACCAAAGCTCACTCCCTTCTCTGCGAACAGAGGGAGAGGTGACGATACCGTCTCACCGTGGTTCGAAACATGATCACCCATTCCGAGCGGATGAAGTAACAGTTATCTATACCTACATCTACACTTACCCTCTCAAAGCAGCAGCCGTAAGCGAGATAATAACGATTCACTGTATGCTCGCCAGGCACTCGTCAAGTAACTCTCCCGGACGAAGGGTACTGGGATGATGGCGTGGAAGTAATTCTGCTACCCACACCGCTTAAGCTAGTATTACACGATCGAACTTCTCCCCAGCCATACGGTAGCTTTCGACGCCAGAACTCCCATCAACAACCGCGCAATCCATGCACTCCCATGAAGCCAAAGCCAGCGATGAGTAGCTCGATGAGGTCGACTTGCATTCTGAGCTTAAGTAATAGTAACTCCATATAGGCGCCCATTGCAGGCTAGCACGGTACATCCAGTTGATTTACGCATCGATAGAGTTCTGCGCATTCTGCTGGGCCTCAATGACCATCAACTTGGCCTGCGCGGTGGCGCTCTTGATGAAGACGGCCAGTCTCTCGGGGCCGATCAGGTAAAGCTCAGCGACCGCGAGGTGCAGAGCGACGACGGCGACGGTGAACTGCGCAAGCACCATCTTGACGTATACCTTCATAAGCCGGAGGCGCGCAGAGCGGTCGAATGAGCGCCACGCCTGCACGAAGAGGGCACGAGAGCCGCCGCAGACGGAAAGATCGACGTTCTCCATGATGGCCTGGCGGTCGAACGGCACGATAGTCTGCTCGTCGTCGGCGAGGAGGACGGCCTCGATGCGAGTGAGAGTCACGGCGGCGGGCATGAGGACGGCCAGAGCGACGAAGAGCGCAGTGGCCGGGACGGCGAGGAAGCGTAGACCCATGAGCGCCATCTTCCCACAGTCGTGCTCACCGTGGTGCGCCATGACCTCTTCATGCATGCCATGCACATTGAGGGCGACGGCGACGCAGAGAGGGATGACGAAAGTGGCCTGCTGTGCCGTGGCGAAGACGAGCGACGGGAGAAGCAGGGCCTTGGCCTGCTGGCGTGGCACGACACGGCGGTACCACGGCTTAGAGGACTGTGCGATCATGCTGTGGGTCCAGAGCGCGTGAAGACGAGCGGTGGCCACGCTGATGAAGATGTAGACGATCGAGTTGCCGAGAATGCCCATGCCAAGCCCGGCCGAGATGAAGTTGGTCAGGAGCGCGTGCACGGTATGGTACATCACGCTGACACCGGCACCTCTCCATCGGGAAAAGAAGCCTCCCGTGCGTTGGAGCTGGCCGATCGTCGTCGTGATCTTGGAGGTGATCGGCTTGTGGCTGACGATTGTGACTTCAACATCGGCTTCCGCCTCGACTGGCATCAAGGGCTCTTTCTCCAGCGGCTTGTCCGAGTACGGTGGCGGAGCCTGCTTCGGCTCGATGATGGTGGTAGAGGAGGGAGACTCGATCATGGCCAGGCTTGCCATGACATTGCCAACGGTGTAGCGGATTGAGCCGATAAGGAGAAGGGCGATGAAGCCGGTGATGAGGACGGGCAGGAACTCCACCGGCGAAAGACCCTTGACGCCGGACTTCTCGTAGAGCTCGGCATCGTGCTGCAGCTGGCTCACGTAGTCCGCCGAGGGTGCCTGGGAGAAGTGTTCCTGGGCGGCGGCGAGGCCACGCTTGGCGACGTGGCCGATGAGGTTGTAGTGGGCGGCCGACATGATGAAAGGCTCCCGGTCAGAATACTGCAGTAGAAGGGTGACAAGGAGATGGGAAGCAGATGAAGTTGAGAGAGAAGAAGGCAAAAGGGAAGAGAAGTGAGGCGGTGGTGGAAGGAGGCGCGGTGACGTTAGGTTATACGGCCGCCTACCTAGGTAGAGAAGGATCACCCGGGAGCGGGACAAAGCCGAGACCGACACGAGACAGACAGCAAGCGACGTGGGCTATTTTGGGCTCCGCGCCGTCGCCACAGAGAGATAGCAACAGCACAGCCCTTCGTCGTCACATGCTATCACTTTACAACTGAGGACGAACCGATACTAACGTACCTTACGACGACGATTAGTCCTTGACCTTTCGTAGAGGATATATGCTACCTTCTGGTAACGGCGCTGACCCTGCTGGACCAGTGTAAGACATAGTCGTCTTATCGTCTCGTACCGTCATCACAGTGTGCATAGCGACGGTAGCAACAACCTGTGGCTGATACTCGAGACACAAGACACATTTGGGCCGCCAAAAGGACAGCACAATGGTATACGGAGACTGCGATCCGCAAGACATAATGATCAACAAACGAAACTCATGTCTCAGTCGTGCCATGATCACAAGTACAATTCCATTAGTCTATTCTCACATCATCTTTTGCTTGCGAAGCACCCAGACAAAGTCCACCCTCACGTAACAGACGCCGACGAGAAAGAGGAACCATCCACATCAATACGGCCAAGTCCAGCTCGTGAAATCTTCCGGATCAAGCCCCGTCTCATACGCGTAGTTCATCGAGCGAATGCGACGATCCAGCAACTTCTCCCGCGGTCCCGAGCCCTTGTTCCCCAACACCTGCTTCAAGTTATCGATAGCGGCGATGGCGAGCGAATAACGATCCGTCTCGTTGCGGATGGCGAGCTCGAGGGGCGTGTCGATGTTGCCCTTCTCCTTGTAGCCGCGCACGTGCATGAGGTGCTGGCCCTCGCGGTTGTAGGTGAAGCGGTGCACGAGCCAGGGGTAGGAGTGGAAGTTGAAGATGACGGGTTTGTTGGTGGTGAAGATGGCGCCGTATTGGGCGGCTGTCAAACCGTGAGGGTGGTAGCCGTTGGGCATGAGTTTGAAGAGGTCGACTACGTTGACGAAACGGATCTTCAGCTCGGGGAGATACTCTCGCAGTAATGCCGTTGCTGCTAGGGCTTCTTGGGTCGAGACGTCACCGCAGGAGGCCATGACCAGGTTTGTTTCTTCGCCGGCATCGTTGGACGCCCAGTCCCAGATGCCGAGACCCTTCGTGCAGTGAGCAATGGCGTCTTCCATGTTGAGGTACTGCAGGTGGTTCTGCTTGTCGGCAACGATCACGTTCACGTAGTTGGTAGAGCGGAAGCAGTGGTTCATGGTGGAGAGCAAGCAGTTGCCGTCGGGGGGAAGATATATCCTGACGACCTCGGGCGACTTGTTCGCAACCACATCGAGAAAGCCTGGGTCCTGTGGAAGATGTTAGCTTGGTAAATAGTAACGCCTTCATCTGCCGTACCTGATGCGTAAATCCATTGTGATCTGTTAAAAGCACGTGAATTAGCTTATGGCATGTGACATCATGGCGGACAAGTCAAGACTTACCTTGCCTCCACACCGTAGATGTGAGCAAAATATTGAGCGAAGCGACCTGCTCCCTCCAGCTCACCTCCAAACACTTCTCAATCCATTTAGCGTGCTGGTTGACCATGGAATCGATAATGTGGATGAACGGCTCGTAGGAGTTGAGCATGCCGTGTCTGCCCGACAGGATATAGCCCTCAAGCCAACCCTCCACAGTATGCTCGGACAGCATTTCCATGACTCGGCCGGTCGGGTTCAAGTTGCCGGCATCCTCATCTTCCGGTAGGTATCCATTGACCCACACTTTCTTGCCGGCCTCGTAGATTGCCGAGAGTTTGTTCGACTCGGTCTCATCCGGACCCATCACGCGGAAGGTGTGTGGATTGTCTCTGACGATCTGCTTCAAGAATTGAGCGAAGTTGGCCATACTAGGTTCTTGCTGCTTGCCGGGGTGGTCGATCTTCAATGCCCAGTTCTGGAAGGGGTCCAGCTTCAACGGCTTGCGAAGAATACCACCATTGGTGATGGGGTTGGCAGACATGCGCTTGCTGCCCTTTGGCGGCAGCTCTTTCAGCTCTGGAATTAGCTTGCCTTCTTTGGTGAACAGCTTGTCCGGCTCGTATCCGCGCATCCAGGACTCCAACGTCTTCATTTGTTCGGGGTCACTGAGCACCTTAGGCAACGGAACTTGATGCGCCCGCCAGAAACCTTCGAGGTAGTGGCCTTCAATCTCACGCGGTGCAGTCCAGCCCTTGGGTGACCGGAGGATGATCATGGGCCACATTGGCCGGAAGACCTTGCCTGACTCACGCGCTTCTTTCTGGTGAGCTAGGATCTCTTGAACGCACTTCTCGACAGTGCCTGCCATTGCTTGGTGCATCTCCTCCAGATTGGCCCCTGCCACGATGTAGGGTGTCCACCCATATCCTTTCATGAGCGATGTCAACTCCTCCTCCGAGATACGGGCGAGGACGGTCGGGTTATTGATCTTGTAGCCGTTCAAGTGCAGCACCGGCAAGACCGCGCCATCCGTGATGGGGTTCAAGAATTTGTTGCTGTGCCAGCTGGTGGCCAACGGTCCTGTCTCGGATTCGCCGTCGCCGACGATGGTCAATGCGATCGTATGCGGGTGGTCGAACACGGCCCCGAACGCGTGGGAGAGCGAGTAGCCGAGCTCACCGCCTTCGTGAATGGAACCGGGTGTCTCGGGTGTCATGTGGCTACCGATACCGCCGGGGAAGGAGAACTGCTTGAAGAAGCGTTGCAGGCCCTCGACATCCTCGCTCTTGTTGGGATACGTCTCGCTGTAGACACCCTCAAGGTAGAAGTTGGAGATGAGGCCAGGAGCACCGTGACCTGGACCGGAGATGACGAAGGCATCGAGGTCATACTTCTTGATCATGCGATTGAAGTGGATGTAGCTGCTCAGCAATCAGCCATTGAGACCTCACCTCTCGTGGAAGTCCGTCGGGCTCACGTGAAGGACTGTCCCGCGTCCGATCCCCAATGCCCCAACAACCGAGGCTTGATGTGCTCTTTCTTGAGCGGTTCGGCGAGCAAAGGGTTGTCCTTCAGGTACAGCATGCCCAAGCACAGGTACAGCGTCGCGTGGAAGTAACGCGTCAGCTTGTCCAGGTCATCTTTGCTCAGCGGCTGCTCGTTGATCGTGGACCGAGTCTTGCTGTAAGCAGACCACTTGTCCGCATCGCCCGTCAAGGTGTGCACTGCGCTATCTGAGGAGGCCATCGTAGAGTCGTTGTACTCAATAGCTGCCCTCGTGGGAGTGTGAACAGATTCCAGGAGGTGAGTGCAAGGAAGTAAAGAAGTTGGAGGGCCGTGAAGAGAGACTACGACCACGTCATCCTCACCCAAACACGAACCTTCATCAACTCACGTTCTGTTACATGTGCACATGCAGCTGGGGTTCAAGCTCCGCGCATCAGGTCGGGTATCGTCACCGACGGAACACGGCGGTAGTGCATGCATGTGGAACGTCACGTGTTGCCATCCACTCCGATGTTTCCGTCGTGGTCATCTTGCACCAAGAACAGCGGAAAGTGAAGGTGTTGCGCACATACGGCGCATGACTACCTACACGCGTCGCTGGTGCTGGGTACCTCGTAGACAACATCGAACATGGTGCATGATGTGAGAAGATGTGAACATCACCGACCCTCCGCAGCGATCCGCGGAGCTTCGGCCAACGATGATGGACCTCGGCAGGACTTGCCCTCGGTCTCCCAGCTTCACACCTCACGCCTCATCTCTACCAGCATCTCTTGATGAGCATGCCACCGGCCTCGTCGCCCGGCTTGTTACCTACCGGCCAAGGTCCAAGGGTCGTCCTGTACCAACAAACACACCACCGGCCGAACAATGGGCCTCCGGTCTCCTTACTCCCTCTTATATCCAACAACACCGGTGTGACGCATGTCATAGTCGCAGCAATCCATATCAACGAGGAACCCGAGGCCATCACTTTAAACGACAACCACCCCGACCACGAGAAATTCAACACACTATGGGGAGAGGTGGCATGGGTGCAGGCGAGCGGCGTGAAAGTGTTGGGGATGCTTGGCGGAGCTGCGAAAGGCTCGTTCGAAAGACTGGACGGTGAAGACCCGGTCCGCTTTGAAGCCTATTATACACCGCTGCGAGATATGGTGCGGAAGCATAGGTTGCATGGCTTAGATCTGGACATCGAAGAGCCGACGTCTCTGTCGAGTACGGTGCGACTGATCGACCGCCTGCGCGCGGACTTCGGCCCGGATTTCCTCATTACTTTGGCGCCTGTAGCCACTGCCCTGCTTGTCAATCAACCGCATCTTTCGGGACCCAGTTTCAACTATCACGAACTCGAGCGACAGCGTGGCCACGAGATCGCGTGGTACAACACTCAATTCTACAATGGCTGGGGTGACGCTAGCACGACGTTCTGGTACGAAGCCATCATCGCGACGGGCTGGAAGCCGGAGAAGGTGGTTCTCGGCATGCTCACGAACTCGTCGAATGGCGGTTCCGGCCACGTCGCGCTGCCGCAGATGCAGAGCGTGCTCCGTGCCTTACGGTCCAGACATCCCAGCTTCGGCGGCGTCATGGGCTGGGAGTACTTCAATGCATTGCCTGGTGGTCAAGAACGTCCGTGGCAGTGGGCAGGCATCATGTCGAGTACCGTTCGCGTACCGTTGTCACCTGTGCCAGCTTTTCCGGCCCAACAGCAGGCTGCCGTTATGCCGTATGGTCAACAGACGTCCCTGCCACCTGCACCACACCCCTATCCAGCAGAGAGCGTCCAAACGTTACAGGACCTAGGATTCTCTCGACCGCAAGCTATCGCGGCACTGAACTCAACCAATGGAAACGTTGAATATGCCGCCGGTCTGCTGTTCGGAGATTGAAGAGAACCGCTGATGTTGTCGTCCTATTACTGTCTGGCGTGCCTACCGCGTGCGTTGCGCTTGCTCTAGCCGAGCAGACTGTTATCTCTAATGCCTCAGGCTCGAGTTGTAGTACAGGCAGTCTTGCGATGACTGCGCCCTTGATCTACCAATATGTCCGAATACTTCGCAGGTCCAAGTACCGTTATGCTTCGTGGATTGCCAGACAGCTTTTACGCTGCCAACCCACCATCGCATCCCGATGCCAGCACTGTGAAGACTCCGTACAGAGCTTTCAAGCCAGGAAAAGTATTCTGCAAGCGCCGAACGTCCGTTTGCGAGCTTCGGAAGACTGGAATGATCGGTTTGAGAGCAGATTATGCACGCTCTTCAGCATCTGGCCTGATTGGGTGGATAAGAGTCGGTGTATGTAAGGTGTTTTTGGTGTCCATCGTCTGATACCCGTATTGGAGGTGTAGCGCTACCAAGCTCTTGGGACGCCCATTGCTGTACAGCTTGTATAGGTCGAGGGTGATGTAGATCTCGTACAGCACATGTCTTCACAGCAGTCGTCTCTTTGCCGCCGTTTGCAGGCGACTCACTATGAACCCTGCGCCAGGTTGTATGCACGTACTGTATATCCCGCTCATCAACAAGCGATGATGCAACGCCAGCTGTCTGTATACTGGCATCGAGATGAAATGCTTCGTGAAGGCATATGTCACAAACCGTACCTCTTATAGACTCATTCGAAGGCGGTTGACAGTAGGATAGACCTTGGATTCGCAGGACATTAAAGTCAAAGTCACGTGTGTACTAAAGAAGCTCGGGCCACCGCTGCTGCTCCGCTTTTGAAGGTCAAGTTTCTGCGAGTTTGCGCCCTTTGCCGAAAACAACATCACCACCCACTTCACTCCATCTTGGTTTCATTCGCAAACCTCACCCTCCAGCCTTCTTATAGGCACGATTCACAGCAGCAGCGCGATTGCGCTCGATGAGAACCTGTGAGTCTTTGTTATCGTGAACATCTCCGACGGCGCGCCGGCGGCCGCGACACAGCGCGGTCGCGTGCTCAACTCTTCTTCTCGGGCGCAACTCGAGCACGGCGTTCATCCAGCGTCACATCTTCACGTCTCAACGAGCGCACAGTCTGTGGCGTGTTTGTGGACTGGTGGAGGATTCGGGAAGGGCATCAGTAAAGGACAGCAGCACAGCAGCCACCAGGGATATCGCGAGGCGACTCGGTGCCATACTGCCTGACGACGAGCGCTCCACGTCCGTTCGCTCGACTCGTGCTTGAGCTTGTCGGAGCGTCAAGTAGAGCAGCACAGTGGGCGCATTTGGAGGGTGTTGTGGTGTATTCCAAGCCTCGCGATCGCGAATTCAATCGCGATAGTGTATCGCCCGCGCGTGATAGATATTATCCATACCCAGTGTGAAGTGTTTCGAAGGGTTGTCTATTGCCCATTCCGTCGTCATCCCTGTCAGCCGACAGCATAGCGTCAAGGCGCTGCGCAACGAACAAACATGGCAGGTAAGCTAGAGCATGAAACCCAAGCATGATCTGTCTCACCCACGCATCGGCGATGTGAACGTGGACAGCATATGCGATAGCACGTGCGAGCAATGCTGACGAGGATCTACAGATGAACCGCGCCGCTCGGGTCGGGCGACCAAAGGGCTGCACAACAAGAATGCTTCGTCCTCTCCGGCACCCAATCCCAAGCCAGCCAAGCCATCCAAGTCTAAGCCCGCGAAGAGGTCCACCGAGCCTGAGCCGGAGGAGAATGCCGACGAAGGAGATATACGCTGTATATGTGGTGACAACAACCCCAAAGACAAGCGGGCCTTCATAGGGTGTGATGCTTGCACTGTGTGGCAGCACAATGTGTGCGTGGGCACGCCTGAGGACGAGGACGACGTACCAGACCACTATTTCTGCGAAGAGTGTCGCCCTGCGGAGCACAAAGAGACGCTGCGGGCCATGAGTGAGGGCGTGAAGATATGGGAGAGGAGGAACAATATCTGGAAGAATGAGAAAAAGATGAGCAAGGGCAGGAAGAGCAAGGGCAAGTGGCTCAAGAAAGAATTCTCCGAAGAAGAAGACGGTACGACGAATACTATCGCACAAGGGGAGACCGAGCCACAAGAAATTGGTACGAAACGCAAAAGGGACTCCATCAAGCAAGAGGCAGTCCCGGAAGAAGGTCAGCGAGACTTAGAGCCAGAACCACAGGCGACGAAGCCGACAGCAAGACCGGACAAGCGTCGAAAGTCCTCTCAGATTAACGGAATGGGCTCAGCCGATGCCGAAACTGCTCTTGTTGATATCGATCAGCTTCCGGCCGATCGCAAGAAGGTGGCCGAGGTGTTAAGCAAACTCATCTCGGAGGATGTCCAGGACAGGGCCAAAGCCGGTTATAGAATACCGGATGGGCACACGGCCAGCTCTCTTGGTCAGCATTATGGGTCTCGCATAGAGTACTCGCTGCACATGAACCACGGCACCCCGAAGGAAACGTCCTACCATAATCAATTTCGTATGCTGAACGCAAACTTGAAAAGGAACCGGGCGCTCATCGAGCGCTTGCTGGAAGGCTCCCTTACTGCTGACGAGCTGTCAACCATGGAGAGCAAGTACATGGCGAGTGAGGAGCAGATGCGTGAGAATGCGAAGCTTAAGGAAGAGCTTGACAGACAAGCTGTGGCGATTGAAGAGGAGGGGCCCAGGATCAGGCGCACTCACAAAGGAGACGAGATCATCGAGGATGAGACTCATCGCGCCACTGACTCCGGTGCCAATGCTCACCCAGTCAGGGATAGGATGAGCATAGCCGAGGAGGGCGCAGCTGCCAACAGCCCGCCACATGCGGATGGTCAAGGCTACGCCGGATCCCCGATGCAGAGCGATCAGCCATCCGTTGGAGTAGATACTAAGGTGCCACCGAATGTGAGCATAGACAGGCGAACTTCGAGTCAACAATTTGACATGAAGAGCATCTGGGAGAAGACTGCACAGTCACCGACCGGAGCAACTGCCCAGCCGAGACCGATGCAGATGGCACCACGTCGTCGAAGCTCAGTGCAGCCGTCTAGGGACCGAGAGGACGGCGCGAAGCATGACCCCGATGTGGACCGCTTGCTCCAAGATGACGACGAATCGTACTCGCCTGCTGAGTATAGCACCGACGGTACGATCGTCTGGCGTGGAAAGCTCGTGCACAGTGGCGAAGCCGAACCCACCGTCAATGCTCGTTTCGTCGCAGGGCGTGACCTTGCACTGACGGTCCCGTGGCAGGAGCTGCTGCCGGAAAAGATGACGATTGATGGCAGGTTGCAGGTCGCGAAAGCCGAAGAGTACCTATGTAGCTTGGAGTGGAGCAGCAACAGCGACGTCTCGGTCCTTGCGTTCACGCCGCACGATGACGCCGAGGCGTTCAACACGCTCTTCGAGTACTTCCACTCTCGCTCGCGCTATGCCGTGGTTAGCAGTAAAGACCGACCGCGTATGGCCAAAGACCTGTACATTATCCCCATCGAAGTCGGCGCCAGGCTGCCGGACCATGTTGAGAAGCTCGAACATTGCACGATCAAAGTCCCTGTTGAGGAGCGCTTGCTACTGGCTACTCTCGTCGTGGCACGAGCGCCAGGCACACCCCAAGTCGCAACACCTGGCCAGCAGCCTGCTGCAGCGAATGGACAACACCACCTTCCGCAGCACGTCCGCGCCAGTGGTCAAGGACCGTCCGGCTCGCCGATTAACACACACAACCCGTCCTTCTCACCCGCCGGCAATACTCCAATGCAGCAGCCACCAGTCGCAGGTTATGGCACCAACAGCCCGTTCCCGCCGAATGCCTACGGTAGCGCTGCTGGACCGCCAGACCCACCGCAGCGATTGGGCCAGTACCCGCCGCCGCACATTCCTTCGCATCCGAATCCGCTCGTGGCGGAGGTGCTGGGTAGCCTCCAGCACGCCCCGACCGCGCAGCAGGTTGTCGCGGCAGATCCGAACATTACTAGAGAGAAGCTGGAGAACTTACGCAAGATCTTGGAGGAGGACCCTGCGGCACGAACGCAGATCGAAGCGTTGGCGATGCGACTGTCGGCTTGATTGTCTCGTCCGACTAGGAAGCAGGACGGACTGAGACGTCCTTGAACAGCATCTGTTAGGTAATAGCGCGACAGGCAATTGAAAAGGGGGCGTATCTGGCGCTTTAGGTCGGCATGCTTTGGATGCTGCAGATACCCAGGAGAAGGGCCAGAAAGGGGATTGTGTTTCTTCATGCTGTCCACCACTACTCTTAGGATGGTATGTTGTACGTGTGTTCCAGGTGAAGTCATATGTTTCGTGCCTGAGGCTACCAGATCTGTATTCGCCCCACCACCCCGCACACCGAAATGTGAAATGAAATGGAAGTTCTTGTTTGTAATTCTGACTCAGATCGTCTACATACCAAGGGTATACGTAGTTCCGCCCACTGGGTTCTCGTTCTCGATTTGACATACATTCACCATGGCGAACCCTCAAGATGCGGCCGAAGCATTGAAAGAATCGGTGCAGCAGGTCGCGGACAAGGTTCAGAGCTTGACGACCTCGGACGGTCCATCAGGTGGTCCTGCGCCGAATCAATTGCTGGACGAAGCAACGGGCGAGTATGTGTCCAAGTCGGAGTTGAAGAAGAGGCAGAAGCAGCGGGAAAAGGACAAGCAAAAGGCGGAGAGGGAGTCGACGAGACAGGCGCCTCCACAGCCGAAACGCAAGGCGGGTAGCGTGGAAGAAGAGGAGGCCAAGTTGAATCCCAATGTGAGTTAATGGCACTTCAAAAGGTTGTGAACAGGGAGACTAATACTGGTGATCGATCAGCAATACTTTGAGATCCGTTCTCGCGCCGTCAAGCGCATGAAAGAGACCAGCTCGCCCAATCCTTACCCGCACAAGTTCAACGTCACCTACGATTTACGCAACTTCGAGAAAGAATATGGACACCTTAAGAAGGGCGACCTGGTCAGGGACAAGGTTATCAGCGTCGGCTGCCGCATCTACAACATCCGTACTGCAGGCGAGAACCTTCGCTTCTACGAGATCGCTGTCGATGGCGCGGAGACCCAGATCATGGCCACCAACATGGAGAACACGTCTCAGATGTCTTTCGCGGAGCAACACGACCATCTCAGGCGAGGCGACATCATCGGCGTCATCGGGTTCCCAGGCAGGACGAGCCCAAAGAGAGAGGACAACCCCGGCGAGCTGTCCATCTTCGCGCAAGAGGTCAAGCTGCTGGCGCCATGTCTGCACCAGATCCCGTCGGAGCATTACGGTTTCAAGGATCAAGAGGAGCGCTACCGCAATCGACATCTCGATCTCATCATGAACAAATCCACCGTGGCGACGTTCAAGGCACGGGCGAGGATCACCAAGTACATCCGCAACTACTTCGATAACAACGGCTTCTACGAGCTGGAGACGCCCATTCTGCTCAAGTCTGCAGGTGGGGCAACTGCCAAGCCATTCTACACCGAACACAACGACCTCAAGATGACGCTCGCTCTGCGGATCGCCACTGAACTGCCTCTCAAGCAGCTGATCGTCGGCGGAATCCACAGAGTTTACGAGCTCGGTCGACAGTTCCGGAACGAGGGCATCGACCTCACCCACAACCCCGAGTTCACCACGTGTGAGTATTACGAGGCTTTCGCCGATGTCTATGACGTTATGGAGCGCACCGAGGATCTCGTTGAAGGGTTGGTGAAGGAGATTTGCGGATCGCTTGAGACTAAATTCACGACGCAGACTGGCGAGACGTACAACGTAAACTGGGCCAAGCCATGGAAGAGGGTTGAGATGATCCCAGCCCTGGAAGAGGCATGCGGTGAAACGTTCCCGCCAGGCGACCAACTGCACACTCAGGAGACGAACGACTTCCTCCAGCGGATGTTGAAGAAGACCGGCACCGACTGCACGCCTCCGCTCACCAACGCGCGCATGCTCGACAAGCTCGTCGGCGAGTTCATCGAGGAGAAGTGCATCAACCCGACCTTCATCACCGGACACCCCCAGATGATGTCTCCACTCGCCAAGTACCACCGCAACAACGTCGGTCTGTGCGAGCGCTTCGAGGCTTTCGTGTGCAAGAAGGAAATCGTCAACGCCTACACGGAGTTGAACGACCCGTTCGACCAGCGTCTGCGTTTCGAGGAGCAGGCGAGGCAGAAGGCACAGGGTGACGATGAGGCGCAGGTGCTCGACGAGGGGTTCTTGACGGCTATGGAGTACGGTTTGCCGCCGACCGGTGGATGGGGTATGTTACCTTAACAAGATGCCACTGAGGGGTTTTCGTGCTGACAATCTGATCACAGGTATGGGCATCGACCGTATGGTCATGTTTCTGACGAACCATTACTCCATCAAGGAAGTACTGACCTTCCCGTTCATGAAGGATGAGAACGTGGCACCGAAGCCGAAGGCCGCGGAGGTGACTGGGGTCGAGCCGATGCCGGAAGAGGGTATCACCCATAAATGATCGGGAGGCGCGACTAAACGGCTGAAGTGTGACGGCGCTTGAGGAAAGGGCATGCCATGTCACTACTCTGTGTGCGGCGACTGACTGTGGACGACTATCGCATTGATATGCCGGCAGTTGGATCAGACGTTGTCGGAAAAGGCAACCATGCTCATTGCGCAGGCTGTTCGATAGTTGACAGAAAGCCGGATGGCAACAGACCTAAATCATTCACGTTTGGCCATTTCTACTTAATCCGGTCTTTGCGAAACCATATATAGTTACACAGTACATGCACGTGATCGAAGTGGCTTTAGTCTTCCCACACAGCGCAGGTACCCTTCTCGTGCTGAGGGTAGCATCATCTCTCCCATCCCGTCGCCGCGAGACTCATCACTTCCCTCTGCAAGCACGGCCTGGTGCGACGTTCTGCTCGGAACATTGATCATGCTCGATACCACTGGCGGATAGGCGATTTGACTAGAAGGCGGCGCCGAGGGTAATGAATTCCCGCAAAGCATCGAATGCCGAATTGGTTCCGCCACACGAGCTGAACGGCAACCAAGTCATATTGGTGACCAGGTTTTGAGATGTCTTAGGGAGTGGTTCTGGTGAACCGTGGTGTGCAAAGCAGATGGTCGTCGTAGTGTGTCTTCCATTGAGGCGATGGGAGCTGCATTTGCTCATTGCTGCGCTTAAAGTTATTTCCTGCAAACGCGTTACTCACATAACATGCTTTTGGGGCGCGGAAGAACTCTGAGAAATTGCCAGACACAAGATGCAGAGGCGAAATGCGCGCGGTGTGATAAAGTCCTTCCAAATGACGATTGTAATGCGCCGACGAACCACGCTGATGCCAACAAGCGACTTCCGTTCGTCGTCACATCGCCGTTCCGTGCAGGTCAAAGAGCACCGCAAAGTCGCAGCCTTCGTCCTACTCTGCAAAGCGGACTTCCACTACCTTCTGTACCCCCTCTAGGATTTCCTCAAATGAAGAACGTCGTTGCAACACCCTTCTGCATCCTCAGCTTTCACCACATCTTCCCGCACGGTCAATCAGGTGCACTTGGGGTGATCATCATTGTGCTGATGGTACCAACACCTCGGGCGTTCGCTCGCATGCCGGTCGAAGCTGACCTTCACTTTCTTATCCCAGCCCTCCCGCACCAGTCGATAGTACTCCTTGATGACCGCCTTGGCGAACGTCAACGTAATGGTGTCGAAGTACTCCCCCTCGAAATTGCTCTTGGAACCTTCTTGAACCAGAAAGTCCACCATCAGCCGCTGCAGAGGCGAGCGCTCGGGCGTATAGTCGAAGATATACTCGGCCCATCGATAAGAGGGGATGCCATGCCTCTCGTCGCTGAGGTGCACGATGTGATCGATCGCGAGGTTTGCGGAGGTCAAGTCGCCGAGCTTGTCGGCGAGGATGTAGACTTCGATCGCGAGGCCGAAGCATGCCGCGCTGCCGCTGCGTCCTTCGCACGCGATGGTGTTGCGGTACAGGCATCGTAGGTAAATGGTGAAGACTTCGGGCGTGTCTTCGGGGAGGTTGATGACGCGGGCGGAGCCCTGCATGTCCCAGCGTTTGGCGCAGGCGGCGCGGAAGAAGGGCGAGCGGCGGGTGATGAGGGCTTTGTCGACGGCGAAGGGCGTCGCGTCCGGGCCGACTAGGACGCGGGTTTGCTCGGGGGAGGTGGGTCTGCTTGTTGGTTAGTCTTGAATGGGCGGTCAGAAAGGGAGTAGATGTACTTGGTCTCCATCTGTGGTCGTTCTGAGAGATCCATCGTAACGATCGATGGGGTGTACTGCCATGCAAAGGTTGCGTTGTGTCGTCGATGCTGGAAAGTGCAAGTACCGCAAGCCGAAAGCGTCCCATGATGGAAAAGTCCTGGAGTAGAAAGTGTTTTAAAGTGAAAACAACCGAAGTAGAAGTGTCGAAGGTGAGTAGCACGAGGTGAAGTGCACCGGCAGGATGCCAGCCTACCAACCTGCCTAGCCTATCTTCGATATCCCACTCTCACCCTTTTCCTCATGCTCGATATCCCGCCCATGAACTTTTCGGTCCAAACCCAGCTCATCACATCGTCACATCATAACCTGCCCCGGCATCACGGATGACTCTTCACAATCATCCCACCCTCAAACGTGTCACCGGACTCCAGCTTCTGCCACCCATCCACGGCGCCCACCTCGACGCACACCATCGTCTTGTACCCGTCCTTGGGCTCGAAATCACTCATCCCCTTGGCCTTCTCGATCCACGGGTTCCACACCACGGAGTCGTCGAGCCGGTCGCGCGTGACGTCCAGGCGAGGCTTGCCGTCCTGCGTGATGGAGGTGGTGTCCTGCTTGATCGACTTGTAGACGCGGTCCGTTTCGCCGGTGATGCGCAGGGACGGGGTGGATTGTTGGTGTTCGGTGGCGTTGAGCATTTTGTCGATGTAGGTCGTGCTGCCGAGGCCGTTGATCGCGACTTTGGAAATGTCCTGTCTCGCACGTTCAGTAGATAATTCAACTATCGAATCGAGTGATGTCACTCACGTCGATCTTGAAGTAAGTGTGCAGCAGCATCTGAAACTCGAAGCTCTCCTTGCCCTTGTTCTGCACATTCAGCATCGTCTGCAGCCCATCCCGGCTCAACGTCACGCTGTAGACGAGCGCAAAGTCGTAACCCCATGCCTTCTTCGCCTCCGGGCTCAGTTGGGCCGACGACAGGCCGAAGTCGAGCTTGACGCTGTCGTCGTTGCCTTTCGCCAGCGCGCCGGACTCGGACGACGATTTGCCGAGGTATTCCCATTGGGAGTTGCGGGCGAAGCCGTGTTGAGGGAGCCCGCCGGTCGCGTGGTCTTTTGGTGGTGGGCCAAAGCACTAATAGTACAAAGTCAGCATATTGCTTGATCCTACAATATATGTACATCGAGTGGGACTGACCGGGAAGACGATGGGTACGCCTCCTCGCACCGGCTTGCTGCCGTCGAGTTTGGCCGCGCTGCTCAACCACATGTTCTCTCGGCCATTGCTCTTCCAGCTGATCACTGTGGCACCGTAGAGGAGGACTTCGACCGAGTCGCCGGTCGGGAGGCTGGCAATGACTCTTCCTTGGTCGGAGTGTACGCTCGGTTGCGGACCGGTAGTGGCGGGCGAGATGGCGGAGGGTTTGTTTGGACGGTCCATGTTTGTTTGTGTGAATCGTCTTAACGTAGGCGAACGAGTTGGCACTATCTGGAGACGTGCCCTTGAACTGTATTGGTCCGGGTTGGGGAGGGAGTGTTATTTGACGTTAGGACAAAATGGGTTCGTGTTAGAAGGGTTGTGAAGTGTCAAGTAAAATAAAGTGAAGTGAGTGAGGGAAGCTGTGAACAACATCTGAAACGCGTGAGGACAGGTCACGATGACGTCGAGCAATCGTTTCACCGTTTCATACCGTTCATCTCAAATCAAACAAGATACATCTATCTACCTTGGACTGAAGATGTCTACCTTAACGATCACTGTGCTCAGAGTCCAGACTCGCGAACCCGTGCCTCAACGACAGTCATCCGCATTCGAGAATACCTAGGTACAGCTGCTGGGATTTGCCAGCGCAAGCGAATACGACAATCCACAACTTCCTCGTAATCTACATGACCCTACGCATGGACTCCTGGTGGCCGACTTTCCAGCAGAGGATATGTTTCTCGCGGCATTGAAGAGGAGATGCGGCCATGACAGGACTTCGGTTGTCGCGACGTAACCGTTGACAGGTCCGGAAGCCTCCCGATATTTACTACGGAGACTGCGCTCTCTATCTTGGGGGACGCACCGGTGGCAGCGATGTGTCTCCTCGAGAGGCAACCTTTCGCAGAGGCCACGTACGCCGCTCGTTGGTCAGAAGACATGGGATTCTTGATTCCAGTGTGGGAGCCTGGCATTTCACGTCGCAGGATGCTGCAGGATGCCGCAGGATGGGCGTCTCTGTTTCAGAATTTATCAAGCGGGCTCCTGGGGAATTTGAGGTGTAGGTGTATTCTTCAACATCGGTTGTT
>Ga0268244_10000365_pt1 | contig 19405 bp, 19 predicted proteins | sample AgamicMgSfe_FD_200258 | JGI IMG/M metagenome (GOLD analysis project Ga0268244, IMG submission 200258) | Agave microbial communities from Guanajuato, Mexico - Mg.Sf.e (v2) (version 2) | ecosystem: Host-associated > Plants > Phyllosphere > Phylloplane/Leaf | place: Guanajuato, Mexico | collected... | reverse complement strand
GGGCAGGGAGGGGGAGGTAATGTGTAATCGTCGGAGCTTTTTTTCAATCTTCAATTTGACTTGAAAGGAAAGGGTACTGGCCGAATTTGTGTCAAAGAGAGAGAGGCGGGCGAGAAAATACCCCTTTTGGAACGACACGGTTTTGTTTTTCTCTTTTGGTTTCTTGTACGATGGGTCATACAGCGAGCAAGATTGGAGGAAATCATAATACTCACTATTCCCTATCGTGTGAGGTAGTGGTTCAGATTCATCTTGATTCTAATCCGTACGTTATGCGAGATAGGGTTGGGTTTTTATGTACTACATGCATGTATGTGTAGTACGTGGTAGTAGATGTATTTGTATGTCTTTTAGGCGACTAGCGGGCAGCGTGAGAGGTACGAAGGAAGGTTTGTATGCGTCTTTGTTCTGGCACGTCTCATGAGACAACGAAAGTGAGGAATGCGCACTTACACTGGTGTTTGCAGACGTAGAAAAGCTACTGTAATGAGGAGTCGGAAAAGGTGGGACGTGTGTCATTTTTAAAGATAGGATACGGCGGATGTAATTCCACGTGATTCATGGTCATACCGCTGCACGCACAGCTTCGCCAGGCTTGCCTAGCGCAGAAATGTCCACGTCTATACCCAACTACTTTGCTCCATTCATCCAGACCCACTGCCCTCCTAGCTGACCGAGAAGTCCCTTCTAATCCTCAGTCAAATCCCCATACTCCCACATCCCCCTCCTCTCACTCTTGGCCGCCGCCTCCTTCGCCTTCAAATCCTTCACCACGTCATCCGCCGCCCGCTCAAAGGGCCGCAACTTCCTCGCCACCATCGCCAACCCCTCCCCCACGACCTGCGCGTTGAGCGTCCGATCCTTCCGCGACGCCGCCTCGCCGTGGGGGTCCATGAGCGTGACCCACATCAAATTATTCTCCCGCGGATCGGTGGAGTCGATGTTGGCGACGAGTTCGCGGTCCCAGGTGATGTCGGCCAGGAAGTGGCAGGTTTCGGCGAGGTATTCTGGGCTGGTGGGGAATTGGAGGAAGGAGAGGGCGGCGTCTTGGGCTTGGGGTTTGAGTTTCTGCACGCCGAAGCGCGGGGCGTCGAGGGCGCGCAGGGCGCTCCAGGGTTGGGTTTCCGAATTGCCGTAGTCGATGTAGACCACTTCGGAGGTTTTGTTTTCGCGGTCGTTGCGTCGGACGCGTGCGCGGTACCAGACGCCGTCTTGGGTGAATTTGGCCGAGACGATGTCGCCGGCTTTGGGGGGTTGGGGCAGAGGCTGGGCGTTGGAGGGGGAGAGGTTGAAGGAGGCGAAGTCTTTCATCAGCGAGTCGAGGTTCGCTTTGCCGGCGCCTAGAAGTTGGACCTTCAGGCGTCCGTTGGATGGGTCGACGTATGTGACGGTGACGTCTTTGTAGTTCCTCTCGCGTGGGGGGAGCGCACCACCGGTGGGGTCGCCGTTGACGGTACTCCCGTTCACGACAGCTCCGTCGTCGTACCCATCTCCATTCTCCTCGGCTTCCTTCGACGGATCCCAATCGTGCCACATGCCGCGTCTGGCCTCTTTGGCCTTCTGCTCGGCGGCGAATAGCTCGGGACCGTTGCCAGACTTCTCCGCGCTGTAAGCGTGAACCGAAGCCAAACCCTCCTCGACGAGCAATCTAGCAAAGCTCTCACGGTTGACGTACATTGTGCCGATGAAGCCACCTTGCTTGTCAGTATCGTCGACGTCGATCTCGATATCCCGCTGCATGCAGCGCTTCGCCGCGAAGTCATGCGCTTCCTGGCCAAAGGGCTCCGCCGCGTCGTTCGGACCTCGCGCACTCCTCGGCGCTCGAATGCCACCCAGTACGAAAGTCAACCGGGCGCCGTCACGGGGGACAAGGACGGTGAACCTGCTGCCGGACTTGACAAAGTCGACGACGGCGGGTACCTTCTTTTGTCGTGACAGCAGGGTGAGTTGCCGCTTCGCCTTCTCGAGCGATTCGCTGTAGTCGACAAAAACTGGCTGTTTGGACGGCTTCGGGCTCCACATGCCCTTTTGGTCCTTCTGCGCAGCTTCCTCGGCGGCAAGCAATTCGTCGTATAGTGGCGAACGATCAGTGTCGTCCATGCGATGCCGGATCACTGACGCGTAGCCGCTTTCCACCAGCATCAATGCGACGTTCTTGTTGTTGCTTGACACCGTCGCCATCTCGCGCTCATCGTAGCCCTCCGTCGCAGGTCGCTTGCCGTCGATCGTGATTTTGACGTGCTTTCCGATGAGACGCTTACGGAGAAACTCTTTCGCCTCCGGCCCGAACGGTGATTGCTTGGGGTCGGTCGGTTTCGGCTGTCGTACACTGCTGAGGTTGATGCGCTTTTCCGCCCCGGTTTTGTTTCGGATGTACAACGTATCCGCAGAGAAGACCCTGCTGACGACGGCTTCTTGCTCGCCTGCTGCGGAGCGCTGTGCGACGTGACTCTTGAACTGACCGAGCTGGTGCTCCTTTGCATGACGCTCGGCCTGCCGAAGCTTCCCCATTTCCGAACCCAACCAAGTCGAGTGATGATCCACGCAACGCGCAAAACCCTCCTTGAGCAGGAACTCTCCAATGTTGCCCACCGGATGGTGCACCTCCCCGACTAAGAGGTTGTTGGGTGAGACGCCGAGTATCCTCACCTTGACCCCACGCTGTAATAGTCGCTCCTCCACAAACGCTTGCGCCTCGTTACCGTAGGGTTCGGCGGGTTGACTCGTGCCATCACTGGGATTCGTCCGAGCGGTCGTAGGTGCCTTCAGACCTGCGATGAGGACGGTGGTCTGCACGTGCTGTGACGGCGCGATCATCAACCGGCATATCAGGCGATCTCCACTCAACACTCTCTCCACGATCGTGTCAATCGCCTCGCCTTTGTGTTCTTCCACGAATGCCTTTGGATCTGGGATCTCGCGCATGCTCTGGATGTTCATGGGCTTCGTGCTCCACACGCCCTTCCCATCCGCCCTCGCGTGGGCCTCGAGAGCGGTCAATTTCTCGAGTAGCTCACTCGCTTGCGGGCTCTCTGCTTTCCGGTCCGCATCGTCTCTTAGCTTCGCCCAGCCCTCTTGTACGACAAGATCGGGGAGTTGCTGTCCGTTGGCCAAGTGTACGATTCCATAATCCCTACTCTGACCTCCAGATTTCTGTGGGATTGCGTAAAGCACCTGGAAACGGATGACTTTCCCGACGCAGAGCTTCCGAATGAAGTCTCGTGATTCGAAGGAGCACGGTTCGTCGCCGTGCAGACGGGGTGCGTTGATGAATGCAAGACTCAGTGTACGTTCTTGCTTGGCTTTGTTCTGTAGGATCAAGGTGTCGCCGGAGAGTACACTCTTGACTCTGCCTTCTTGTGCAGCGGACATGGTGGGCGGGAGGAGGATGTCTGGCGATTCGATGTAGATTTGGTGCTACGTGATCGCGGATCGATGTTTTGTGAATGCGAGCTGCGACGTACCAAGATGATGGCGCGACGATGTTCGTTATTATGTACTTTGAGTGAGGTTGTGGTCGTGTGAGGTGTCGTGTGCCTGGTTATGCAAAAGTTCACAGCTGGCGGCAATGTGGGGTCGGTCTCTCACTCAGGGTGCTGTTCCCGAAATAGGTACCAATGCACAATGGGAAAGGGGGGGTTGGGCATTCAGATCAATACACATGTACACACTTTCATACTTGTTTACATGTCTCTATCTCGGCGCACGTGAACGCTCACACCAGAAGCGCACCACCGTTCGTACTGATCATGGTCCCCGTAACGTTCTTGTCCTTCATGAGGTAAAGGTAAGACTCGGCGACATCCTCGACCTTCGCCACCCTACCGGTGGGCATCTTCGCTTCAATGCCCTTGAACCTGGCGTAACAGAGTCAGCATTGAACGACGTTTCAGTAGCAGATGCTGCAGTCCTCACATTTCCTTCTTCTGGTCTTCACTCATCCCACGCCACAATTCCGTATCCACGGCCCCCGGACTGACGAGGTTGACTCGAATGGGCTTCAGGTCAAGAGCGAGACCGCGACACATGCCTTGCAGACCGGTGGCAAAAGATCCAATGACCGACCAATTATCCCGCGGCCTTTCGCTCACGGATCCCGTCGTGAGCGTGATGGAGCTGTTCGGGCCCGCGGAGAGATACTTCGGCGCGTACTTCCCGATAAGCAGCGGGGCGAAGAAGCGCACCATCCCGGCCTTCTTCATCTTCTCCATGTTGATGGTGGCCAGTTCCATCATGGCGAGCGGGTCACCAGCGGTGTACACCACATGGTCTAGCTGGCCGACCTTCTCGAAGAGGTTCTTGATATTGTCTTCCAAGGTCGCCTCGTCTCCAAGATCGCAGGCATGTCCGGAGATGTTCGACGATGCAGAAGGGTATGCTTTCTTCAGTCTCTCGACGGTGTCTTGAACGCGCGATTGGTTTGATGAAGAAATGACGACGACGCTGCCGTTCTCAACAAGAGCTTCTGCCACACCGAATCCAATGCCTGGTCACCATATATAAGTCGAGACTCAATTGACAGGATCTCCCATCGCCGTTTGTTACCTGATGAACCACCGATCACCAGGACCTTGGCGTCCTTCAATTTCTGCGCGTACTTGACTTGGTCTGGCATCTTGTAGGCTTGCGGAGCTGTTCAACAGTGAGAAGTGAGAGTGTTATGAGAACGATCACTACCAAAGGAGAATGCGCTTCAAATATGCGATTGACAGAAGGAAAAGATATATCGTACCAAGTGAAGATACTTCGGGGTTTACTCCGGAGTTTGTAATCCAAAAATGACATCACGAGACGGACCTCGGATACATGTATGTGATATTTAGTAATAAGGTGCCAGACGTAAAGGGGTCAATTGGGAGATCGTGTTCAACCTCGAATGTTTTTATACTCGAAGAACTGCTCCTCTCCTGCCTCTGTAAGCTGGGCTGCAGGCGAGGGGATATCATTGCCGACGCTCATTTGCTCTGGCGAGATCACAGGTCGACAAAAACATGGGTTGCTGGCGAATCGACCAGAGGGAGTTCAGATTGAATGCAAGTTGGCTGAAGACACCATGGTATGAGTTCCTGCTCGTCTTAAAGGCTAGTCGGTACGAGGACGATCAAGTCAGTCTTTGGCGTCGCCCGCCCTTGAGATCAAACAACCAAATCCACCGCGACGACGATACGTCATGCCACACCAGCTTCTGTCAACGGGGTGGGCTGCGTGAAGAAGCGTAAGGTCCATCGTTTGATGATACGCGCAGGTCGTACCGTCCACTGTAACGTAACGCAGCAAGCATGTGGCAGCCTGTTTCGAAACTCTTTGCCATCCGTGACTGAGAGAGACCAGAGTATCCGGAGCCACAGTTAGTGCACATCTGCAGTCAATCGAGAGTGACTGCGGAGGCTGTGCGACCATTCCACCGTTTTGAACGCCCTGAAGGAAGTGCGGACGATATTCCGGCAGAGGCCTGCTGCTCTGTCTGCTGTTTCTTGTGCAGGGTTCGGAGAAAGTCGAGTGCTAGCCAGGGCACCCGTCATGCCCAATGTGGCGCTAGAGCACACTCCTTGGCAAGTCGGTAGAAGGTGAGATGCCATCCGATGGTCGGAATTATCTTCTTCAATTGTGTCCTTGAGCGTGCGGCCCTGCGAGAGCAACCATAGCTGCAGAGCCAATGCGAGGCGCTTGCGCAGCGAGACGTCAGTAGACTGGCTCCGAGCATTCAACCGATCTGGTCACACGCGTCCGGTCGATTTACCCGCGCACGATGAAGCGTGTAAAGACTGAAGGCACGTCTTCGAACTCCAGAGATACGACAGATGCCATCAGAGATACTTCTTCGCAGCCATCGCGACCCTACCCTTGAAGATCGGGCTAGTAACGACTTGATTGCTCTGGTAGAATGGGTTCATGATGCACTTGACCCAAGCCTCGTAGACTTCAAACATGAACTGTCGCACTGCTTCTTCTGTCTGTTGGCTGGTAGGGTTCGCGGCTAGAACAGCAGTGGAGCTCTGCCGCGCGGTCGAAGGCCGGGAAGGCGGTGATGTCTGGAAAGCGGAATATGTGGTGGCGGAGGGGTCGGGGTTCATGAGGAGCATGAACTTGACGTTGCCACCTGTCAGTAAGCAGTGAATGTGGTTGTTCTGGAAGGTGTCGATCTTCTTCAGGTAGCTGAATGGAATATTAGCTGGGATATGGAATTGATGGGATTCGATGCTCCGCCTACAGTTCCTTATTCGCCCATTGTATCTCTTCGACGGCATCTAGTGCTGCATGTACGATGAATTGGTTCATGTACTTTGCCTCCTCCTTGAAGCGAGCAACGCCGTCCCCGCCAACCTTCGAAGTGCCAAAGTCGAGCTCGAAGAGGGGATTGTCGCGCGTGCCAATGATGCTGAAGTAGTAAGACATCGTGAATGTCGAGGCCACGTACGTAGTACCAGCGAAGTGACACGACCGCAGACGGCCGTGTATTGAATCGTCTTCCTCTGGCTTCTTCAGAACTTCGTTACAGAGTGTCAAGATCCGACCGGCACTGATGTGGTGAAGAGCTAGTAAGAGATGCTGATGGCACGACTCTCGGATAGAGCTACTGCGCGTGCAACCCTTCCGTTTCAATTGTGCACGATATCAGGGGCCTGATGTACCAGTCCGTGTTCACGGTTCGCCTTCTGGCCGCTGCAGCTCTGCATAAACCGATCTAGACAGGGTCGCCTTCCTGGTCGTCTTTACGAATCAGCGGAGAGAGTATACACCGGTCTTCTCCGCTTGAAGCATATGTGTAGGGTTTTCAGAAGTGTGGCTACGCGAAGAAAGTAGACCGCGTGTGTGAAGCGGCAGACAAAGTGTTGTTGCGTCTCGAAGATGAAAGCCTGAGGCAAACATTACGGCAGGCGACCAAAGCACAACCCATCGTCTCGTCTCTGAGAGAACACTACCCAACTGTCTGCTTCAATCAACCATGTTCGGCGCATTCAAACCCTCAGCGCCGTTATCAGGCGGCCTGCTCTGGTACATACCCCAAACCCGCTCGACCTCAAACAAACAATACTAACCAATCCCCTCCACAGGAAAATCCCATGGCGACTCTCCCCACCCCAAAAAATCCGACACCGCCGCCGCATGCGCCGAGTAGACAACATCGTCTCGGTCTTGGATAACGCACTACAACGACAAGCCGCCACAAAAACAACAGCGACAACAACACCATCCTCCCAGCTTCAGCAAGACCAACCACCCGCCCACTCCCCAGCCTACGGCGCAGCCACACCCACCGAACTGGCCTCCACGGCCGAAGGCCAGCGCCTCCTCTCCCACGTCACGCACAGCTCCCAAGAGCAACTCCGCCACGGCCGGGGACCCAAGCAAGGCGAGATACTCCAACAATTACCAGGGGAGAAGCGGATCATGCTGGGGGACCGGGCGCGAGCGCAGGGCACGATCAAATTGCTGGAGCGCTGGAAAGCGGACATGCCCACCGAGGGCGAGATGTTGCCGAGGGATAAGTATACCATGTTTGATCGGAAGCAGCGGGGGTATCGGAAGGGGGTACATAAGTTGCCGAAGTGGACGAGGGTGAGTCAGAGGTTGAATCCGCCGGGTTTCTAAAGAATGGGCTTTCGCTCGGTCTCGCTTTGCTGGGTTGGGATGGTGTTCGCGGAGTTCTTGACGGGCTCGATGGGAGGCGACAAGATGCGGGGTTTTGCTGGTTTGTTACTGGCGGTATTGTTGTACATCACATAAGCTGTACTATACACTCGTAAGAAATCGAGCGGCGAAAACCGCTGCACGCGACCAACTTCATGTCGCTAGAAGCCAAATGCAAACGCCCTTCGCTATGCAAGTTCACTCACTCCACCTCCTCGTCTTAACAGCATGGTATCCATCAACGCTCTTTCCTCACCACACTCCTACTACCCGCCGGCGGCTTCTTTTCTCCGAAATTGTGCAACCGCTCGCCAACCAAGTACACCTCATCCTTAATCGACTGACGCCACCTACCCGTAGCCTTCCCAAACTGCAGTCCAGCCAGCAAGACCACGACCCAGCTAGCGGCTAGCGGATAGCTGTACCTATACAGTCTCACCACGTCCTCCGCCTCGAGCGGCGCGCGGTGGAAGACACCCTCCACGACCGACAGAGCAGCCTTAGCGAGCGCGGGGGGCGTCAGGAGTACGAGCGCGGAGAGCACGGTGACGGGTAGGACGAGGAAGCGTGTGGCGAGGCGGACGTTCGGGTTCAGGTAGCCGTCGGCTGTGATGCGCCGGAAGGCTTCCGCGGGGCGGGATCCGGGGTTGAGGACGAGGGCGTTGACGAGGACGCGCACGTACAAGAGGCCGAGGCAGTAGTCTTGGAGGGTGTGGATGGTGTGGATTGCGAGACGGTCGGCGAGGGGTGATGATAGATCCTGTGTTGCGTGTTGGATGAAAGAGGTTTCCGTTTCTGTCATGTTCGTCCCTAGTGACGCCGAGGAATTCGAGGTTGGGCTCATGGTAGGTGCTGTTGTTGCGTGGGAAGCTGTCCACGTGTGCATTGGCAGGATGACATAGAATTGCAATACCAAGGCGACGACCACAGGGAGCACGACGCCGGCGAAGCCGTACACATACAAACACGCAATGCTTCGGATGGCGAATTGCTTCATGAGGCGGAGAACCGCGAAGACGTCGATAGCCGGGACTGTGAACGTCGACAAGCGTGACCGGGCCTTGAGCACCGCGAACAAGACGCCACCCAAAATGTAGGCTCCAGCCGAGTAGGCGTAAATATCATTGACCCTGATACCGCGCGGCATGAAGGATGCGATGACCGTCCGGCCGAAACAGAGCGGCACAAGCGTGGCACAGAGACCGGTGAAAGCGGAGAAGATCCAGAGGCAGACCATGAAAAGGGTGATCCGCAGCCGGAAATGGGGCGGCACGTAAACCTTGGCGAAATGGTCGTTCTTCTTCCCGTCCTTGTCCGCGACGAAAACGTCGTAATCGTCTCCGTTGCTGGTAGAAGTTGGCGTCGTGTGTAGAAACGCCTCGCCAGGCTTCGGCGGCCGGTACTGGTCGTTGCAAGGCGTAAGGACATACTTGCCATCGCGCTCGAAGCGTACCTCGGGCGTCTCTTTGTTGTTATGGGTGATCATCGGCTGCCCTTGCTCGTCCGACATCGCCGTGCGCATCAGGACATAGCTCGACCAGCTCTTCCGCACATGGTGACCCTCCTCGTCTTTCCTTCGATCGTCAAAAAGAAAATGCGACAAACGCAAAACCCGCGCACAGCGCCGTAGCCACCATCCATACATCGCGTTGACCGCGTCGCTCGGTCGGAACAAGCGAATGACGAGCGGCGTGACGGCATTGTACAGGATCAGGTCGAGTGGGAACTCGAGCACCGGCTCCGTGGAGATCCAGTAGATGGGGAAGATGCCCTTGAACACTCTGCCGATGGTCCAGATAACGCCGCCGAGACACAAAATGACCAACGCGCCGTACACCAGGGCAGAGAAAGCTATCTTCCGAAGCTGCGTCGTGACGTTCCGCTCCAGAACGTCGCGAACGGGATGGAAGGTCGGGTCATCGGGATCTCGAATGAACCACAGGACACCTTTGCGCAGGATCTTGCGACACATCCCGACGAAGAGAGCGAAGTGAAACATGTAGCACGTCCCGACGAACCAGTGCACGAAGCAGAAGAGGTACGGCCGCTCGCCAGCCCATTGCCAACGCGTCGCCACGCTCGCGTCGCGGAACAGTGGCAAGAAGGCCAAGTCGAGAAGCAAGCCACAGTACAGCGGGAACACTAGCATTTCGATCGAAATGATGAGGATCACTTTGAGCACACCCCCAGCTTGCCGGAGAGTGTCGCGGATCACTTTTTCCGTCTTGCGGTCAGCTTCCGTACGTGTCATTGGCGTGTCGACAGCGACATAGACCGCGGCGATCAGCGCGAAAGCAACGTAACCCACCAGAACTGCCAGGAAGCGGTCGGTAGAGGACCAGTAAGCTAGACTGGGCTCGAATTGCTGCCCTACGTGAGTCTGGAAGGTCAATGCGCCGGTGCGAAGACTGTTGACGAGCTCGAGCAGTGGCTGAAAGTATTGCTTGAATGCCTCGACGCCCGCCACCAATTTGGCAGGGATGTCAGCAACTTCGGCCAGCGCATGGAAAGTGCGCTGCGCAACAAGCGAGAAGGAGCCAGTGGAGATGGTTTCGACGATAAACGTGATCGTCCTCCCAGTGTAGTCCAAGATGCCGTGAACCTGGCCCTCGATCTCCTTGAGCGAGGCGTGAGAATGCACGCTCGCCCATAAGAAAGCCCAGTTCCACCCAAGGCCTGCATTCTCTGCCGGTTCAGTAGTGACGAACAGATCTTGCAGTCGTGCACCACTCGCTTTGGCCGTCGTAGTGGCGAACTCGAAGATCCAGTCCGACACACTGACATCGCCGAGCTTCGGCACCCAGACTTCCATTACGGAAAGGAGGAAATCGGCGCCCAGCGCTCCCCCAAACACTGACCATCCACCAATGAGGAGCGTAAGGTCAACGACAAAGTCCGCGATGAAAGAGGCGGCTTGCAGTGGCATCTGGATCAGGAACCACATTGGACTGGCAAGGAAACTCAGCACCAGCTTGCCCCAAACGTACGGCAACCCGACCGCGCCATAGACCGAGCCGGTGACGAGGACTGTGCAAAAGGTCGATGTCTGAAACAGACCGATCAGAGGTCCCTGGAGGCCGACGAGTTCGAAGATACCTTCCAAGTCTTCAGCGTCCTCAATGGCTTCAGCATCTAAGCCAGCGGCTTGAGCCGCAGCGACGACTTCCGGGTCTGCATGCTCCGGGTCATGGTCATGATCCTGATCCTGGTCCTGATCCGGGTCGAGATCCTGCGCTGCAAGGCGTGCAGCGGCAGCAGGAGGGACAGCTTGTCCGTTCACAATGGGCACGAAGGGCGCTTCCTGTTGCACGTTGATCTCCTCTTCCACTCGCTCTTCGCCATCTGCAGGGATCGGATCGGGGACATTCTGGGGCTGTATGTCACCCCAAAACCAATCCACCAAGCGTTGCAAGCGACTGGGAGGAGCCTCTGCTACCATTGGGGCCAGTTCTTCGGCATCCCCATCATTCAGTACGATGTCACCATTGGGGACTAAATCGGCCTGCTGTGAACTTTCCCGTGCCTCCGCCTCCTCTGACCCCAGATCCTCGCGAAATGCGCTAGTAACGTGTCCATCAGTGCTTTCACTTTGCTGATCACGCGGGCCATCCTCTCGAGGCCGCGATGTATCCTCGTTCTGACCGTCCACCATTTGCGAGTCGTTAGATACGCCGCCGCCAGAGCGCTCCTGACTGCCGGCATCGTGCGTGATACGGGCGGCGTCTTCAGCCTTGATCTCGTCCTCAAGTCGTCTCAATGCCGTATCCTGCTTCAGACGTTGCTTCAGATCGGCATCGCTAACGACTATGCTTTCATCGTCCTTCGGTTCTGGAACAGCCCTTGGCTTGCATGTACCGCTTCGCCTGATGTTAATTTTGGCATCAGGCCCAGCGTTCGTGATGGGCATCTCGTCATCGGCCGCTGCACTAGCGATCTCATTTGACGGGTTGTTGCCGTTGTCTGAAATCGATTTCCGTCCGTCAGGCAGGCTAACAGGCAGGCTGCTTTCCTGGTTTGAAGAGGCAGCTGCGGCAACTTCAGCCAGTAGCTCGGGAACATCGACGTTGCCGACAAACGGACGATGTTGATCGACATCTGTGTTAGCTTGCATTGGACTGACTGCGCCCTCAGCTTCCTCTAGTAGACGCCGAATTTGGGTTGCTCGTGAGAAGGTGTCTCGATCGGGCATTGATGGGCGACGGGCCGTATCCAACCCCTCGGCCTCACTTTGACGCCCGGATAATTCATGCGACGGTTGCCGCGGACCTGAATCCGATTGACGACGGGGTTGAGCTTGGGTGTCGGCAGTTCTGGCTGCGTCACCTGAACTCTGTTCCTCATGTTGCAACTGTAACAGTCTCCTCCTGCCCTGCTCGAGCAATTCTTGCTGTCGCACCAGCCTTTCGTTGTCCGCCTGCACACGTTCGGCAGCTTCACGCAGATGCTGGTGGACGTGCCCTCGATTATCTAAATTGACAAGTGGTTGCTGCTGAACGACCCATTCGCGAATGAGGAATACCAGAATGAAGCCGGTTATGACGACACAGGTGATCAACTGGCCTTCGAAGATATCGAGAATGATGCGGTTTAGGCTGGCGTTCGACGTGAGCTCGGAGATGTACGTCCATGACGACAGGATGGAGGTGTCCGCCTGCGGCCCAACGGATCTCGGGTTGTTGTGGGAAGCGGTAGCATTCTGTTGGGAAACTGCATCACCCAGCAGAGCCGATAGCCCGAAGTTGTCGAGGAACTCTTTCGCGAACTTGGCCGTCTCCGTGACCGTTGCGCCGGAGCTGAACTGCCTGTTCATGAACGCCTCTCTTGCCCACCCCGCATCGGCGATCCAGAACATCCACCTCCATGACCATCGCACCATCCACGGCAGCATAACCAGCCATATTGCGCTCACCAGCAAACCTCGGCAGGCCCTCATAACACTTAGGCCCAGGTGCGCGCAAGCCCGGCGAATGAAGACGGCCCAGGGGAGCGAATGCGGCATGTTGGCATCGTAGAGCTTGGTGAAGCGGAAGGGCGTCTTGCACAGTTCGCAGTGCTTCTTGTGCGAGTGAGAGAGCCATTCCATGAGACATTCTTGGTGGACGAACTTGATGCTGCCGCTGCATTTGCACGGATGGAAGAGCGGTTCGTCGGAGGTGCCGTCGGATCGACAGATGCGACAGGTGGGCGCTTGGTCGGACGAGGCGGTGTCTCGGCGGGTGGGCAGGGGAAAGGAGGGATCGTCCATAAGGTCGGGTGGATGTGAAGCCAGCGGGCTTGGGAGAGGGCCGCTGGGGGGTGTGATGTCGTCTGCCATAGTATCTTCACGCCGCGCCGGGCGAGCAGTGATTGTCTAGGCTATCATCGAGGATGCATCCGGTGGGAAGACAATGGCAGTTTGCAGGCTCGCCGAGGGTACATGTACATGCCCCGTATTGACGGTATCGCCGTGTAGGTGCCTTGGTGTTCGTGTGCAGTCGGCGAAGTTGCCTTGTTCACTGGCCCTCAGGCACGAGCGTTCTAAAGACGCGAAGCGCTTCGCCAAGGCGGAGAGAGTCTCGCTATGCAGCATGGCGTCACTGGAGCGGCAGCGTGCGATGTTTCTGTTCTTTTGGTGGACGCAATAATCAGGTTTGCCATCACAGTGATATTATTACAACTGCTGCATTCGGACGGTTCGGTCACGGGACCTGAGAGTTGCCCTCGATACACGACCTTTTGCGCGTCTTCTACATATCTCCTACAACTCACTTCCTCCCTCCTCCTCCTCGGTCTCCTCCCTCTCGTCGCTGTCACATGCTCGCGTGCGACCTCCCCTGAAGCTCTAACGGAACGGAACGCGAGACCCGAAAGCTTCCTGTATGTCAAAAGCTCCAGCTCCCTCACTCCAAGTCTCCAACACATCACTCAGGAACACGCACACTCATGTAGTCACGCGTAATGAGTATCCGCTGACCGTCTCCAGACCATGGCTGCTCACCGCAACGGCAAGCCAAAGGGCTCCGAAGGCACCATGAACGGACAGCCGAACGGCAGTATACACACATCTTCCTCTCCATCCTCATCCTCCTCGTCAAAGTCCAGGTCATCTCGGAGGCAGAGGAAGAATGACCGGACGTGGATCTGGTGGACTACAGGTATGTTCGAAGCAATACTTGACATGACCACGGCTAGGGACTGGCTTGCATGGACGCGTGCACAATCATGGTCACCTGTCGAACTGTTACCCAAGCTGCAGTCTCAGTCTGCCGAAATACCCACATCAGCTAATAATTGACAGACAAGGCCGCGAAGCTCTTCGTCTGGTATGCCCTTTACGCCATTGTCTTTCGATGTCCGTCACGGCAGGCCGACATCACAGATGGTACGCCATCACTCTGCGGACCCTATCTGGCGACTCGAGACTTTGTCCAGCCATACGCACAACCCTACTACGACCAGTACCTCGCACCTCATCTTCACAAGGCACAGCCATACCTCGATCGTGTCAATGAGCAGGTGTATCAGCCTGGCTTAGCAGCCTACCAGACCCATGGCGCCCCACGCGTCCAGCAAGCGCAGGAATTTGGTGCCAAGCAGTGGGAAAAGACAGTCAAGCCACAGTTGGAGGTCGCAAGGCAGCAGGCGGGCAAGCACTACGAGGCCACTCTAGGTGCACACGTCAAGAAGGTGGACGACGCAGTGCGACCGTACTACGATTCCATCAAGTCATCGACCACCGATATCTGGCAGCTTGAGATCGAGCCCGTCTACCGCAGTACCGCTCCCTACGCGCAGAAATTCTATACTCAAGGTCGGCAGTTCGCTGTTCAGACAGCTCTGCCACAGGCGCAGTACGCCAGTAGTGCAGCGTGGAGCTTCTGGGTACGGCAGATCTGGCCGAAGGTGCGTGTCCTCTACGGCGAGAATGTCGAGCCACAGCTCATGCGCATCACTGAGCGTCTGGGCACCTACAAGGATGGCAAGAAGCTGCAGGCCGAAGTCAAGAGCATGGAAGCATCCTCTAGCTTGGCCGAGGCTTCTTCCAGTGTCACTTCGGCAACTTCGTTAGCCTCGTCGGTCGCTAGTGCCGTCACCGATAGCCCGTCATCTGCCGCAACGGTCGCCGCGTCAGAGGCGACAGCGGAGTCGACCGTCACGGCCGCCGAGCACTTCAAGGCTGACCTCGAAAGCTGGGAGAAGGTTTGTGTCAAGGCAGTGGATGAAGGCGCTGAAGATTTGAAGGAGCGCATCAGGGACATTGCCGATCATCATTCGAGCAGTCAGGTTGGAGGCACTGCCAAAGCCCTCATCATCCAGCTGGAAGAGACTACCGAGGCAGCAATGAACAGCGCCAAAGCCCACATTCTCTCGACCGTTGGAGGACTTCCCGAAGGCGCCGATGGAGCTCGACTCGAGGAGGCGAACGATGCTGTAACCAAGGCAATCCGCAAGGAAGGCCAACATGTCAAGCAATCTGCGCAGGCGGTCAGAGAATGGAAGCAACAGTATGAGACTGACCTCGATTCCTCGGTCCACAAGGCACTGCAATCGACCCTAGAGACCATCGACGGCATACGGGAGCTCCGTCTCACGGAGATTGGGCATAAGTATGCCGACAAGGATCTCGCGCACAAGGAATGGAGCAAGTACAACGAGCTCAAGAAAGCCACGCGTGCCTGGCGCGACAATGTCGAGAAGGTGACGTCGTCCAACACCGACATTTCGAGGGCCAAACAGGCAGGCGAAGAGATCGAGCAGAGAGGCATGTCTATCGCCGAGGAGGCCGCCAAGGAGCTTGGTCGACTGAAGGAGGTAGCGAAGTGGAAGGTCCAAGCCGGCGACGCCACTGATGATTTCAACACCAAGAAACTCCCGGCCGCGGTAGAGCATGCTAAGAAATCTGTCGTGGATAAGGCTGCCGACGCCTCTGACGCTGTTTCTGAGGCCGTCGTGGGTAGCTCTGAGCCGGTGAAAGGCTCCGTCGAGTCTGCTACGTCGGTCGCCTCCGAGAAGGCGAGCGAGATGTCAAGCAGTGCATCGGAAGCCGTCCTGGGGTCGTCATCCTCAGCCTTGTCAGACACCGTTGCTGATGTTACCTCAAAGGCGTCTGAGGCTGTCCTTGGCTCCCAGGCGCCCGGATCACAGCTATCCGACAGTGTCGCGGGTGCGGCCTCGAAGGCTTCCGAGGCCGTCCGGGGATCGGAGACCCCTTCCGCTGCCAGCATATCCTCTGCCATGTCGTCCAAAATCATGGATCATCCCGTCAGCAAGAGCTTGGGACCCAAGGCGGCCAGCATCTTGGCTGCTGGCAAGTCGAGAAAGGACGCTGCAGGCAATAGCGCATCGTCGGTGGCTACGGATGGCAGCTCGATGGCTTCATCGGTCGCTTCCGATGCCTCGGCCAGCGGATCTTCTGCTGTTGACGAAGCCGCCTCCAGTGTTTCATCGGTTGCCACGGATGGAAGCTCGATGGCTTCTTCGGTCGCTTCTGATGCCTCGGCCAGCCCGTCCTCCGCTGTTTACGAAGCCGCCTCCAGTGTTTCATCGGCCGGCTCAGTCGCTGCGGAGAGTGTGTCTTCGCTCTCGGATGATGCTGGCTCAAGTGTCTCTTCAGCCAGCCAGGTCGCGGCAAACGCTATTCCTACAGAGGCCGAAGACGATGAAGAGGGAAATCCCGCCGAAAACCAACAACAGAAGAAAGTTTTCGCTGGCGCCATGGCCCAGGTTTTGGTCGAGGCGCGCGAGCCGATTCTTGACGACACGGTGGAAGACAGCTACAGCGAGAGCATGCAGTCTATGGTCAACGTGGCCATGGATGAGGCCACGAAATTGACGCAAGCCGTTGCTGATGCGATGCGCATTTCGACTGCCACTGGCGCCGAGGGTGCGGTCGAGTCTGTTACGTCTCTCGCGAGCGAGCAGTATCAGAGTGCTGTGAGTGCAGCTAGCTCTGTACTTTTTGGTACCGGTGCTTCCGCGAGCAAAGGCAGTGCGGCCGCGAAAGAGCAGTACCTCAGTGCTGTCGAGGCCGCCTCGAATGCAATCTACGGGACCCCAACCACCGCCGCCGCCATGTCTTCTGCAAGCTCTTTGACCGATTCAGTTCTATCGCAAACGGCTTCAGCTACTGCTGGTGCTGCTTCTGCGGCGAGTGCACGTTACGATGAGGCTGTAAACCAGGCCTCGCAGCACTACGCGGCGGCAAAGTCTCGCGTCTCCATCCAGGTCTCCGGAACGCCCAAACCCGTGCACCAGCAAATGTTTGCGTCAGTAGAATCGGCATACTCCGATTCGGTCGCGGCGGCCAGTGAGCGTCTTCAGGCGGCCATCAGTGCCGTCAGCCCCACGGCGAGCGCTAGCGGCCTCTTCGCCAAGTCCACGCAAGGAGCGTACGAGTCTATTTCGTCCATTGCTTCCTCAAGGTTAGCGGAAGGCTTGGGCTCTGCTTCTGCGCAGTACGAAAGTGCTAAGGTGGCTGTTGGTATCGAGCCAACGCCGGCTCATCAGGCCTACCTGGCCTCGGCACAGCGGGCATACTACGAAGGTATCGGCATGGCCCATGATCGCTACTCGTCTTTTGTCAATGCGGCAAGCAGTGCAGTGGGAGCTGCACCGACCACTGGCTACCAGGTATACCTCGCCGGAGCGCAGGTAACATACAGCTCTGCTCTTGCGGCCGCTTCCAGTAACTTGAACCAGTTGAGGGAATCTGCCAGCAGTGCTGCAGGTGTCGCTTCGCAGATACCTGGAGAGAGTGTGTTGGCTCAAATGTCCTCCGCATACGACAGTGCTGTTGCTGCTGCTTCTTCACAGCTCGACAGTGCCTCTTCGCAGGCTAGTCAAGCCATCTACGGCACTGAAAAGGGGTCCTACCACCAAGCTACGGACGCAGCCGGTAGCGTCTACACCGACTATGCCTCTGCTGCTAGCTCGGCAATGTATGGCTCCGAGACCCCATGGACGGAAGCAATGGCTTCTCAGGCTTCACAGAACTGGGACGCCCTCATCTCTCGCGCCAGCGATCAGGTCTATGGCCAGCCTGCCCCCTTCACTGACTCCGTCTACAGCCAAGCGACCGCCTACGCCGCTCAAGCGACCCAAGCGGCCGCTCAGCAGTATGAAGCCGTACAGGCACTCTTTTCCGAGCTCGTCAGCGGCAGAGAACCGGACTTCACCGACAGCGTCATGCTCAGACTCCAATCCGCCTACTCCACAGGTGCCCCGGCAGCAGCGTCGGGCGCTTCGAGCTACGCAAGCGAGGCGTACGCTTCAGCTTCCTCGGCCGTGAGCGCCGTGTTCACGCCTCCAGCGACCCTCGACACGCTCATGGCGCAAGTGAACGAGCAACTCAACGGTGCGGTCGACGCCACGAGCGGCCAGTTCTACGGCTCCAGCAAAGGCACTTACGATAGTGCGACGGAGTACGCGGCGAGCGCGTACAGCGATGCTGCCTCTCAGGTCAGCGAGGCTGTCTACGGGCATCAAACTGGGTCAGTCAAGGCCGGAGTCTCAGCAGTGAGGAATCACGGAAAGAATACTGATGATTCGAAACCCCGCAGATACGCCGAAGACGCCCAATCATCAATGCAAGACATCGCCTCGGCCGCCTCGCGCTCCATCTCCGAAGCCATCTACGGCACACCGACGGGCACCGTCGCCGCCGCCTCCCACAGCGCCGCCAGCGTCTACGACTCCCTGACCTCGGCCGCCAGCGCGCAAGCCGCCGCCGTCTCCTCGGCCGTCAGCTCGGCCATGTCCGGCGAGGAGAAGGGGTACGTGGAGGGGCTGCAGCAGCAGATCTCCGCGGCCATGGTTAGCGCGCAGGCGCGGATCGCTGAGTTCGGTGAGGGGGCGAGCAGCGTTGCTGCGGGTTCGATGAGCCAGGTTTCCGAGCAGGTGGTCGAGGCGGTGAGCAGTGTTGGCAGTGCGGCCAGTCAAGCGACGAGCAGGGTCAGGGATGAGCTTTGAGGGGAGAAAGCCCATCGGGTGGGTGGTGATCCCCTTTTGGTTTTCTCTCCGCGATGTGGCGACGGAGGGGTTCCGGAAGGCTGGATCGATTCTGCGAAACATCCTCTCAACCGAGGGAAGTCAGGTGGTTGAGGAAGATCTCTTAATGGTCCGTTGACGAAAGCAATCTGGGATCAAGGGTTCTCGGGAGAGTGGAGTGGAGGTATGGTGGGGATGGTGGAATGTGGAAATGTGTACATGATACCATCTATCCAAGAGAGACAGGTGTGGGAGCTGAGGACGGAAGGGGGTGGGTTTCTTTTCTAAATCTTGTGTTCATTTGTTCTTTCAACTTTCTTCCAGGCGGTATGATATCCCAGCGCGCAGCGAGCAAACGTGGTGATCAGTTTTTTTTTATCTTTTCGATGAAGTTCTGTGTTTTGTAGTATAGTAGCCAATTGAAACGGCAACGACTGTGTCTCTGATCGTCGTTCTTTGGCTTATGGGATTGTCCGTGATTTATGGAGAAGACTTCGTTCACGTGGTGGCGGCTACGTTGATTGTGCCACTTTCCCAAAAAGCCATGAAGAGTTTTTTGTTCGACGGCCCTCGGTGTGCGTGTCAAGTTGAACATGTATCTCGTCGTTCCCATGTTTCCCTCCCCACGCCCACCCTCAACCCCCCGGAGGACGCAGCGTCAAGTGCGTTCACGGCACAGACGGATCTGGACGCCACCATCTTGTGATGACTGTGAGCGAAATGCGTCTATCAGACAGACAGACAGACAGACAGACAGACAGACAGACAGACAGACAGACAGACAGACAGCTGTCTGTCTGTCTGTCTG
>Ga0268244_10000359_pt1 | contig 19507 bp, 13 predicted proteins | sample AgamicMgSfe_FD_200258 | JGI IMG/M metagenome (GOLD analysis project Ga0268244, IMG submission 200258) | Agave microbial communities from Guanajuato, Mexico - Mg.Sf.e (v2) (version 2) | ecosystem: Host-associated > Plants > Phyllosphere > Phylloplane/Leaf | place: Guanajuato, Mexico | collected... | reverse complement strand
CCCCGGTGCCTTTCTAACGGCATGCGCGAGCGAGCGTGGAGTGAGAAGGAAGGGCGAGCACGAAATTCGCTGCTCCCCCGAACATTTCCTCAGCAGATGACCACGGACACCACGCTGAGACTTCCTGTCAGCGAGTCTGGCCGCAGAAGCGCATGTAAGCACGAGCCTCCTGGTCTTACAGAGACGCACGATAACGATGTTTAACGACGACGGTTTGGTGCCAGAGCCGAGGAAGTCGCTCTCCTCAGCAACGAAGGGCGCAGCAGGGGCAACAGGCATTTCGCCAAAGCTACAGTACACGACTTGAGCTACGCCAGATGTTCATTAGGCTACTCGCTCCAGGCTACAGATGGCACATCCGATTGGGTTCGCTACATGAACAGCTCCGATCCTTCCTTTGCGTGGAGTATGTCGTGCATGCTCCTGAACGAGAGACACTGATCGCGAGCCGACTAACACTTGCTTTGCAAACAGACTGATGCGCAGGAAGCGGCGGGCAGTCAGTGAAGCCTTCTCACCAGAACGGTCGCCTTCAGTGGCTATCTTTAAGAGGGATCCTCGATCAATGTTTCTGACATTGCCGAACGAAGGTTCCGTTAGGCATGATGTTTGGTGCCAACGTAAAAGTTCGCAGCACCTCAGGAGACTGTTATGAGTCCGCAACGCGATGTCGTAAACCCGTCCACTGCTCAAAGTCGACTTTATCTTGGTTTCCCTTCGATTCCACCTCAAGCTGCTACGAAAGCTCGCTTTATAGCTCCATGCTCGAGGCGTTTCAGGTGACATATCTCGAGGATAGTAAGCAAGCCTCGTGCCTCCGACCGCAGATTCGGGTGTTCGTACCGTGCTGTGGTATCACGGTCTACCCCCACCGATCACAAGCCATACTCTCAAGCCTGTCTCTTCGTTCATGTGCAGGAAGTTGGAGAGATCTGATTGTTATGTATATACCAGCACATTCACTGAATGGTTTCGCTTTCGGGTGTTGGCCTCGCTACCAGATTCGGCACGGAAGTCGGTAGAGAATGCACTGCACACGAGTCCCGCGACATTCGTCCTTGCCACCCATGCCACGGCCCAAGACCCGTAAGAGGCAGTTCTTCCTTCCATACAAACAGTTGACAGTTCGAGCGTGCTAGGAGTCTACGCCCCTGTTCGTCTTCTAACCGATATCATGTGATTGATTGGATGCAGTGGCAACAAACCATGGACGGATCCCGCCAGATCCGGCAATCTAAAAGCTACCGCGCAAACGACCTCGCTTAGAGCATTCGCGGGTATCATACAATAAAAGACGAGCAGCATTCCCGCGACGACCACGTCTCTCCGCTGACACTGGGACTTTTCACCGGCATTCCGTCAACACCTAATAACCCAAGATGCCTTCCCAGCACGCCGTGTGCACCCAAGTCACGCCCGAGTGTTCCGCCTCGGCCACGACCTACGGCTACGCCCCGAACCTCGCCTCCAACATCGTCCTGCTGGTCATCTTCGGCATCTGCACCCTCGCGCAACTCGTCCTGGGCCTCCGGTACCGCCTGCGCGCCTTCACCTTCGCCGTCACGGTGGGCTGTCTGGGCGAAACGATCGGGTACGGCGGGCGGATCATGCTGCACTACAACGCCTGGAGCCAAACGGGCTTCAAGACGGAAATCGTCTGCCTCGTCCTCGCCCCTTCCTTCCTGGCCGCCGGCATCTACCTCACCCTGAAACACCTGGTGATCTTCTTTGGCGCCGAAAAGTCCCGGATCCGACCGGGACTGTACACCGCCATCTTCATCTCCTGCGACGTGGCGAGTATCCTGATGCAGGCCGCCGGCGGCGGGGTGGCGGCGGCCGAGCAGGCGAATCTGGTCGATATCGGGGACGACATCATCGTCGCGGGGATCTCGTTCCAGGTCTTCACCATGTTCGTGTGCCTGTGTCTCGCGGCGGATTTTGGCTGGCAGGTGCTGAAACACCATTCGCATCGCGCCGTGAGCGGGTCCGAGGTGGCCGAGGCCAGGGCGTTGCCACCGAGTTTCCGGTACTACGCCGCGTGTTCGGCGGTCGCGTTTCTGCTCATCTTCATCCGATGTGTTTATCGGTATGCTTACGCCCTTTGACGTGGCAAAATTTCCCTCTGGGTGAAGCTAATGGATCTCCAGTGTGCCGGAGATGGCTGGCGGCTGGGGAAACCCACTGATGCAGAACGAGGTCGAGTTCATGGTTCTCGACGGAGCGTGAGTGCCTGGCCCTACGGCATGCAGTCGTGGGCATGATCGGGCTAACCTCTCGCAGGATGATCGCCATCGCCTCGATCCTCATGACCATCGCCCATCCTGGCATCTTCTTCCCGGCCATCAGCTCCAGACATCACCTTCATAAAAAGCCCAGTGGAAATGCAGGCTCGAGGGGCGTCAAAATGTCCGAAGAATCACACGAGCTCGAAGCGTAACATCGACAGGATACAGATGCACAAAGTCTTCTTATAGATAATAGATACCCTTACATGCTGTCAACTTTCCGTCACGCCATATCCATCAACCATCAAACCACCCGTAACCCCACAAAGTCAGCACCATAAGCCTGCACGCCAACATCGCCATTGGCATTGCCAACAACAATCTCGTCCTCCCCACTACCGCTGCCGAACCCACCCACAAGCACACCCAGGGTCGCCGGGTCACCCCACCCCCTCATCGGGCTAAAAAGCTCACTGCTCCGTCCCGACAACGGCACCTCCAACCTCACGGGCGCCGCACCATTGACCGCGACCGTGATGTTACGCGTATTCGTGCCGAAACCCCACGAAGTCGCCAACGCGACGTCGTTGTTGATGTAGGTGATCTCCACATAGCGCGAGTTCCCGGCCGCGGAGGCCCCGGCGTTATTGCGGGGAACGGACAGGCTGGCGGTGCCGTTTTGCGTGAGGTTGATGATTTTCGAGCCGACGGGTGCGCAGAGGCCGGGCGTGCAGTTGTAATGTGCTGCGGTGCCGGCGACGGAGAAGGCCGTGCTGGGGAAGAAGGTGCCGCTTGGGCTCGCGACGTGGATGGATGTCACCCGGGCTGAGGTTTGGATGGTGATGGTGTTCTTGTTGCCGGCGACGAGCGCGATGGGGAGCTTGGCCGAGTTTCCAGAGGCGTGGACTGTCTTTGACTTTCCTGAAGCGCTGGAGGTGACTGTCACTGCTTGACTGCGGTGGCTGCCTTGAACCAGATTGACGGTCAGAGTGTAGTCGGAGCTATCGGTCAGTCCGTAAACGTTGGAGAACGTTACTCCTCTATTGCTTGACTCAGCACAGCGGTCAACTTGGTAAGTACCAGCTGGGGTAGTCTCGCCCAACTCGAGCAGCAGAGTGCCGTGTGACCCGATCTGGGCAGAGTATGAGGTCACGACGTTCTGAATGGTCACGTTGCTCCAGACATTTTTGGCCGTACCGGCAGATTGCAGACCAACGTCAGGGAGATCCAAAGTTCCTGTCACGGTCTCGTTGTTCCAGTTGAGAAGCGCCACGACCGTGCGGCCGCCGCTCAGTGGACCCGACCAGACGTCAAGGCCGGCCTCGGTGTATCGTCTCGTCAAGTTCGCGGCCGCTCCCAGGCTGTCTTGGTTGTAGCTGATGACATCTGCGTTCTTCAGGATCGCGAGAGATGATGGCTTGATGGTGTGGAGCGTGTCGTTGAGCACACCCCCCATGATGAGCGGGCTTTTGGCGATGGCCCACAGGCTGAAGTGCGTTTGCTCTTCGGGTTCGGTGAAGATGTCGTTGCCCACTTCGAGCATATCCAGGTCAGGCCATCTTCCCGGCGCTGCATACATCGCTGATGGCACGAACTGATTCAGCTGTCGGAAGATGGTGCGCCACGCGGGGATGATGTCGTTGGTAATCCTCCAGGTGTTACCCAGTGACGGAGCCCATGCCGAGGGAAAGTCGACGCCCCATTCACAGACCTGATAGAGGATATCACGGCCCGTGGCGTTGAGTGCATCTCTCATCGTCTGGAATCGGGGGGCGGGAGAACTGGTCGGATTGTAGTCTGCATCCGGATAGCCATGATCTTGCTCCGAATAGCAGTTATCGTATTTGAGGACGTCAGCTCCCCAACTTGCGAATGTATTGGCATCCGTCTGTTCATGGCCCAGACTCCCAGTTTGATTCGGGAGGCCGTTCATGCACATCTGGATCCCAGCATCAGAGTAGACGCCGAAACCCAGGCCGAGGTTGTGGATGTACTCCCCCAACGCAGGGAATCCATCAGGGAACAATGTGGCGTTCCATTTCAATGTTCCGTCGAGGTTCCTCTCCGGCTCGGTCCAACCGCAATCCGTGATGACGGAATGGTAGCCCAGATCCGCCAGACCGAAATCGACAATCGCTTTGGCATTGGATTCGACGATAGACTGGTTCGGGAGGCACGCGTACCTGATCGAAGGTTAGTGTCCTATATCGGGGCCTTCATGCGGCGTCTCTGCCACGGAGGAAGTTTGCACGAGCCTGTTGTACGTGTCCCACTGTGACTCTCAATCAGCAAATCGCCTTGTGAAGGTTCATATCGCGAGCAACAAGTTGAGGGACTGCTCGCGAGCGTTTGTGACATGCAGTGTATGCGTGAATACGTACCCCCATAGGTGGTGTGAGAGCAAGCCCATTGTCGAGGCGCTTGGAGAGCTTGTTAGGCGCAGCGTGTGCGAGAGAGGCTGCAGCAAGCAGCGGACCCAAGGTCAACATCATTCTCCCCATCCGTTGCGGACTCTTCAGTTCGTCAATTGAATGTGACGTGCTGGAGGGAAAACAAGAAGATAAATCCAACTCAACGATGCTGCGCTGGTTTTCCCCTCTGCGGAGGCCTTGCCACTACGCTCATGACCGTATAAATTACCCGCCACAATATTTCCGTGACCCGGACGCAATTTCGCCGGAGACACAATGCATTGTAGCGACAATAGCCTGCATGTCTGACTTCGGAGACAACGGAGTGATGAAACGGTCAGTTGCCGTGTGGTCTGCGGAGAAGGAGTCTGGAGTCGGGCCATCCCCCACTTTCTTCGGCCACGAATGATGATCAGTACAGGGATGCCGTGCATGCAACATTGCAACCGGTGCAACGTCTACGAGAGTGACGGAGGGTCGAGGCTGTGACAGGAGTTTGTTGCCGAGCCGTTTCCGCTCGCCATGCAGTCTGCCATAATACCGACAAGCCAAACGCCACCTCCTTCACTCATCTGGCGTGGCCGCGTGCAACTTACCAGCTTCAGCTATTCAGACTCGGCTGTTGACGCCGCTTCCATCTCTCATTCTTCACGGGGTAGAGACCAGCAGCAGCAGGACAGTATGTGCGGACGCCGACGCGTGCTGTCTTGTCGAGCCATCAGTCCCTGTGCTTTTCTCTGGTCTCACTCGAAGCGTATCACGAGAGCTAGCGGGCCGACTTTCCCATGCCGTACGATTCTCGCTGACCGACAAGGAGCTGTGAGCGTTGGTGTAGCCACATCGGCACAGCACCCGCGAGTGCCGTGGAAGGTGTTGCGGCGGTCGGTCCAGCTACGGGGATGCTCTCAGACAGCTTTGATGGGTTTTGGTCCAATAAAGTTGAGCACGGAAAGTCGTCGGTGGATACGAATGTGCCAAGGCTCTTCCTACTATCATACACCGGTAAACCAGCAATCCCCTGACATGCATGTGAATGTAGAGAATTGAACGCTGCAATGACGACGGTAAGAGACAATACCAGGCCCCAAAGTCCGATCCGTCAACTTTTGACCATGCCTCCTCGTAGATCATCATTAGAGAAAGGAGAACAGCAGCACAACAAAGGTCGTAAAGCTCATACCTATTCAATTTGCGTATAGCACGACGCTTCCCCCATCTTCTCGTCTCTCCAGAACAGTGCTGCTGGCTTCCGCTTACCCTGTGGACGAAGGGTAGGCTCTGCCGTGCTGCCGTCCAGTCCCAGTATCTGTAGGGCGGTTCAGTCAAGGGTGTTCGAAGACTCTGTCGCAGTTATGCAAAGCGTGATCCGGACAAAATCTGTGTGGCCCAGCTATGGTGCAGCACTGGGTGGAGATACCACAACCCTCGTCAGACTTGGGCTCTCGTCGCAGCTGTCCGGTGAATGCGGATCAGGGACATCGCGCGTGAAGATCTCTCTTGACACCTCGACAGGCCCGAGCGCGTTCTTGTCCGGCCTTGCAAGGTGGTCCTCGGTAGATTTTCCATCGTGAGGCATGCTCATATGCTCAGTAGAAATTGCGACTTTCTCATAGCAACCCCGCTTGCGACGGTTATTGCAACTCATTCCCGGCGCACCGCAGAACCCCAGGGTACCGCCTTTCATACCGCTACCAGGCAAGGCTTCGCGCGCGTCCAGCTCGGCGGAAACGGTAGAAGGGGCAGCTTCGTCGTCCGAGTTGAAACGCACTCCAACTGCGCCTTGGGGCTCCGCACCCAAATGTGCGACCGTTTCTGGTGTATCTCCAACGCCCGTTCTGCCTGAGGGCTTTCTCGGTCCGGTATACGAAGCAAGCCTTGATGTTTCTGTGATGGCGACTCGAGAGCGTCTACCACGGGGCATTTTCGAGCTTGGCACGGGTAACGGAGCTAGGATAGATCCCGAAGGTATCGTCAACGAAGCCGGCTCCACCTGCAGTGAGGACGAGGGATTCCGTTTGCGAGGCAAGCCTGGGCTTAGTGTCGAGTGAGTTGCCATGTTCTCGCCACACAGGATATCGCCGCATACTGGCAAATTCGTGGGATTCGCAACAGTTGAGACGCACAATGGACCAGGGTATATGCAGTCGTCTTTTGGAGGTGGTCCATGTGTGCCCGGGCCTTCTGTGACTACGGATGACCTTGTGATGGTAACGAATGTGGTCGGAACCAATACATATCCCGTCAAAGAGGTGGTGATAGGATAAGAGCCAGCGTAAGGCGTGCTAGCGCCGTTTGGCATGAGCCCATCCGTGGTCGACGTCTCGTTCGGCCTGACCGCAATTGCAGGCTTGACAGCGATTTCAGGAGACGCATTGCTGTCAGTCTCAGAAACCGAGTCTAGAATCGTGGTGATGGAAGATGCTGGCCAACAAGTACTCGCTGGCGTGACGGAAAGTTGGCGAGCATTGCCGACTAATAAGTCAATAGAGCTTTTCGACGGTGCTGGTATTCTTGTAGACGGCGAGGGAGCCGTCTCCGTGTGCAAGTTCCCGGCAGCCTGATGCGCTCGGAGGCGGTCGATGACCCGGTGAGGCTCTGTAGAAGCTTGTGAGATGGCGGCAACCAAGTCGTTGCACGATTGCGAAGCCTGTGCATACGTCTGAACAGCGACCCACCAGGCGCACATTAGAACGACACATGCGTGCATTTTTTTTCGCGCTGCAATAATAACGACTTCAAGGGCCAGGGAGAGCATGTAGCATTCAGACAAAGAGGAGGGATCGCTCGAGTGTATTCAGTAACGACGCGAAAGGCAAAATGACGGAAGGCGCTTGTGCGGTACATGCAGCACCCATTAGACGGAGACATTGGGCGAACATTGGGTCTTCCTGGGACGTTTGTGATCGCAACGCAAGACCATGCAGCAAGCAATGTAAGGTTGTGGCTTTAGCACGAGCAAGAAGATAGCGTGAGAGTGGAGAGACTTACTCATATCCGTGATCACCTAGGTCCTCTCTACCACAGAGCGTGAAGACGGATTGACAGACAGTATCGTACGGCCTCATTGTCATACTCCATTTGTCTTCACGGCCGCTTCCGCCGCGCTGACGATGGTCGTACACCACACGGGCAACGCACAAACGGCCAATCGTCCTCACTACTTGCACGACGGTTGGGATGTCCAGGACCGTGGGAGCGGCGGCCGCCTGCAGGTTGCGCTCGCTGCCGTGCCTCGTGGGCCGCCATACGGGTTCGCCATACAAGCCAAGTCGCGGGCGGATCAGAGGTCAGTAAGGAGATCGGCTCCGCTTCACGTGATGATGATGACCACTGCTGCCATCCGGCCCAAAGTTGGTGATGAGTGAGGCGGATAGACTGGATCACCCTGCATGAGATGGTGAGATGGAGTATGGAGGCCGAAGAAGTGTGGTCGGGGGAACTATCCGGCGAAGACTCTGCAGTACGCCGTAACCCCTTATCTATAGTACTATTCCCAAACACAAACATCGTTTCACGGATCCTGAAGACTGTTGAACGTACGCGTCTCTGCGCTGTCATCCTCTTGACGAACTGCACCTTTTGTGTGGCAAGACCATAGCTAGCATGAGAAGCTGCAGCGATCGAGCTTTGCATCCTCAGTCCTGCCTACAGACCTACGACCATGGATCGCCTATCGTCCCTCGTCCCGAAATCCCCCTTCAGTCCAGCAGCCTTGCTGATGTCACCCCCTAAGAGCCGGACGAGCGACGATCTTTCCCACCAGACTCTATCCACTGATGGCAGCACAAGACAAGGCCGCTACCGAGACCGCCCGAGCCAGACCCCGGAACTGAGTTATCTGGATGCGCCAAGGTCCATCCGTCTGATCAGCCTGTCGAGGTCTCCGTCACCGTTCGCTCGCCTGCGAAGTGCGCACCAGAGCGAGGATGAAGATGAAGAGGAGACCCTAGCAGACACGCGCGCGGGACAAGTCGAACCGCTCGTTCGTCGTGTATCGCGGAACGATCCACAATACACGAAGAGGCTATGGCAGCGAGGCGGGCTGGGCCACTTTCTTTTCAATACACCTAGTGGGCAAAGGGTATATATAGGCCTACTCGTCTTCTGGCTAGGTGGCTGCGAGTTTGGAACTCTCCTGCTCAATCGCTTCATCTTCTGGACCGGCACCTATAAGTTTCCGTACCCGCTTACCATGACCCTGCTCCAGCTTCTGCTTACACACACGTTGTTGCTCGGATTTGCCAATCTGACTCGCATTGCCCGCAGTGCGTTGTGTATGCTCGGTCTCGGTGCTGTAGTCGCGCCGTCTGGACCTTATGCAAACGGACCGCAAGGCTTCAACCAACCACCAGGCCGGCGTACCTTGTGGACCAAGCTAGCCAACATGCTTGGATTGGGCAGAGGCGGTATTGCCGGCGGTGGCCTCTTCGAGTTCAGATGGATGACTGCAAAGCACGTCCTGCCGCTCGTGCTCGTGTTCAATGCGAAGTTGGTGCTGAGCAACGTATCTTATGCGTATGAAAAGCCCTTCTCGCTTGCGGATGCAGCCAGTAGTTGATTGTCTCGGTAGGTATGCCGTTTTGCCTGTATACCAATGTGCTCGCATTGGTGTTATACCCTTCTCTCTGCTCTTCACGTACATCTTCAACAAGACACCGCACAATGTCCAGACACTCTCATCATCGCTGACGGCTGTGCTCAATCTACTCCTGGCCAGCATCCAACCCAACCTTCGAGCGCCGTGGCAAGGCATCGTCGCCGGCGTCTTCAGCGCGATCTTCGTCGCGCTGTACCCAATCTTGCTCTTGAGCACATACCAAACGCTACTAGCAAAAGCGGCCTCTCGAGACGATCTCCTGGCGGATTCCGATACGGACGAAGAAAGCACTTCAGAACCTAACACCACCGCCACCGCATCAACGAGAGCCATCTACAAAACCCTCCACTACTCCTCCCTCCTCTCCATCGTCCTGTTGACCCCGCTCGTCCTCCTCTCCGGCGAAATGGGCCAAATCCGCCGGAACTGCTATTTCCTGGACGTGCCCTGGTTCTGGTTCCTGGTCTGTTGCGCGTCCCTCGGCGGGTTTGCGGTGTTCACGAGTATGCTCCCGATGGTGTTGGCCACCAGCCCTCTGACCGCGACGTTTGTGGCCGTGCCGCGCAGTGCGTTCCAGTTGGTCGTGCTGAGCAAGTTTCGCTTGCTGCCGCATTCTTGGGTTGGTGTCGGGCTGTGTTTGGCGAGTTGTCTGTGGTACCTGAGCGCGCGAGGGAAGGAAGGGAAGAGGGTGCATAGGGTTGGGTTTACGCGAGGTTGAGTGTATCTGATATGTACTGAATGATGTTGGCCTCATGTTGGATACGGTTACTGTACGTGAACGCACTCGCGCGGTCCACCTCTGATCTGAATGCCTACCTGCACAGACGTTACGCAAGATGCCTATCTATTCAACATGCGTGTATTGGAACACAAACGCGTCTGTGAGTACACGAAAGGGTGGTCGAATGCTTAAGCGGACATGTTTGTAAGGTGCGCAAGCATGATGAAAAAGAGACGCGAGGACGGCACCTCCGCCTCTCACTCCAACACCATGGAATGTATTGATCGACACCATGTGATTTCAAGACATCTAGCCAGCACGAGAGCTTCACGGCGCGTCCTACCGTCATGAATCCTAGGACTTGTTACACATACACTCCCAATGGGCGATTGACCAAGCGAGTATCAGCGCCGTCGCGTGATGTACCCACATGGAGGCCATACCAATTCTCTACCTTCCCAGATAGGAAGTTGTGCGTTCTGCAGACACCCGCTAGCTCCGTGTACGTACAGCCAATCAGATCGTCGGAAAACGCGGCACTTTCACATGTCATCACGTGACGAGCGTCAGCACACGAACCAAGTGAATGTGAGCCAACATGAAATTTGAAGTGGCAACGGTGTATCAGACATGAACAGGGCATGTACCTTTACCAACATGATCAAGTAGAAGACGCGTGCTTTCTCCTGTGTTCTTCGTCGTCTAGCCAGGCTCCGAAACGCTACGGACCTTCGGATGACCGATGGCCCTTCCGAGCACGGCTCTCTCGCCCTCTCGCTTCTCGCCCCTCGCCTTTCGATTCCAGGCCAAGCGACATTGGGGTTTTGATGAGACTGGAAAACGTGGAGATGGCTCCTACAAGACCACGCCATCTCTCACCGTCTCGCATGGCGGGAGATAGGGTGTTTGTTCTAGCGGCGCCGCCTCCATCCACGGAACGCCCATCCTCAGCTTCCCGCCTGCAGGGTACTTGATTGAAGTACCAGGTATCCTATACTTCTATAGATGGATCGACAGGGGCACTTTCGGCAGAGTCAGACAACCTAATAATTTTAACATCAACGCCTCCCGGAGTTCCGTCCCTGGCCCGTGGAATCGTTGACGAGGATGAGAGGATACTCAGGAAGCCTTTCCGACCACACGACTCCGCACGCCGTCGACTGTCTCTTAAGTCGTCGTAATCATAGAACCATCGCGGAACGCAGGAAAGGGGGGAGTGAAGGATAAGAATCCAACCTGGACACCGTTTTCTACGAGAGGGTTTCCGGAAGGTACATATATGTATATCCCATTTTCTATCCCTCTCCTCCTCTCCTCTCTGAACGTCTGCGTGACCTTCGATTGGTAACTTCCGGGTTGAAAACACTCCACGACGACCGAATACACAGCTCCCACCCAGTCACGTTTTCTGTCACCATCATCATCACACCTTCCTGTGTGGACTCACCCGATCTTTCCCCCATCGATCTTCTTGCCTTGCCGGTGCCCTTGATAATAGAATCGGTGGAGGCACTAGTGGCAGGGTCTGCAAAACCCTTTCCCTCATCGCTTTGCGCGAGCCTCAACTTCCTCCCAGAACCTCTGACGTAGCTTCTGTTTGTTTTTCTACCCGAATCGCTCTCTCGACTCCGACACTTTTTGGTCTCCAGATCTCGACAATCCTTTCACCTTCGACCTGATCATCCTACAACAGCAACAAGACCCGTTCATTGCAGCTATTCCATTAAACTCCTCGACTCGAGACGACACCTTGAACTCGCTACTGAAGCGACCGTTGCTGCTTCCAGCTTAATCACACACGCGCGCACAATGTTCGCACGCAGCGTCCTGAGAACGGCTGGCCGTCAGGCCTTCCGCCCAGCAACCGCACAACCCTCCCTCTTCCGGGCCTCCTTCAAGAACAGCTCCAAGAGCAACGACCCAGATGTGCCCGTCGTCAGCTACCAGGACGGCCAGCGGACCGAATCGGCATTGCACGTCCCCGAGAACGGCAGCACCGGTCCAGTCGCTCCACCAGGGATCGATACCCAGAAGACCGCGACCGCATTGAAGCCGAATGCCTACCAGCATCTCACGCCCACGCTTTCGAAGTTCACACTCCCGAACAAGGTCGCCATCGTCACAGGGTGAGCAGAGGATAGTCTTGAGTGACATTGTACGTGCTAATTGAGTTATCAGCGGTGGCCGCGGTCTCGGACTCAACATGGCGCAGGCGCTCTCGGAGGTCGGCGTTCGCGGCATCGCCATCATGGATGTGCAGCAAGAGCTCGGTGACAAGGCAGCTCGCGAGCTTAGTGAGCAGACTGGCGTCGACGTACGCTTTTACCAGGTCGACGTGCGCGACGGTCAGGCTATGAGCCAAACCGTCGAGGACGTCGTCAATCACTATGGCGAGCTTAACATTCTCGTCAACGCTGCCGGTATCGCAGAGTGAGTGCTATCGTTGAAAATCGCGTCAACGTACAGACTCAGTGACTGACACAACACTCGTGCAGCTCAAACATGAAAGCCGAGTACTACGACCACGAAAAGTTCCGCCGCCTGCTCGACATCAACATCACCGGCTCCTTCCTGACGGCCCAAGCTTGCGGGCAGCAAATGATCAAATCCGGCAAGGGCGGCAGCATCATCAACATCGCCTCCATGTCGGGCTCCGTCGTCAACTACCCGCAAGAGCAGTCGTGCTACAACGCCTCCAAGGCCGCCGTCATCCAGCTCACCAAGTCGCTGGCGGCCGAGTGGGCGCGCTACGGCATCCGCGTCAACTCCATTAGCCCGGGTTACATGGACACGGCCCTGAACCGCGTCCCCGCCCTCGAGGCCCAGAAGCGCATCTGGGTCGACCACACGCCGCAGAAGCGCCTCGGCGCCGTCGACGACTTGAACAACCTCGCCGTCTACCTCGCCAGTGACGGCTCAGCCTTCATGACGGGCAACAACTGCATCATTGACGGTGGTTACACTCTCTGGTAGAGGATAGAACCCCCGATCGACTTTTGCTACTTCCAAGCGCACCAGCGACTGCTTCTTTTTCCAGGCGATGGGTTTAGTGTTCCTCTCTTCTTGCGGCATTGGTAGCCTGCATCGCGGGCATTCGGGACTGGTGTTAATAAGACAGCGTGGTATTGCCGCTGTATTTTGGGGAGGTCCGCCAAATGGTAAAGGCCGGGCTGAGGGAAGTGCAGCTTCCATCTAGAAACTTGTGTGTGTATACATCGAATAATGGATAGAGAATAGAGAACAGAGGATCCTAAGAAGGTGGTTGGAGTTCCACGTGCGGTGATGAGACCGTTCGAGCCGCATTCCACAGATCATAGACGATTACCGACTCACAGGAATTGGGACTGAGGTATGCAATCATTCCCAACCGCCGCGCGTCAACAAACCGATTCCCTTCGTGGCATCGTCATTGCTCCAAACGAAGAATCGGTCAAAGCACGCCGTTGCTCCTTGCGAGGAACGATAGAGACGCATTTGTCGGATCTGACCCCATGCTGAGCGAGGGCAGAGTCGAATTTACTAAGACCGTCACCCAGCCATCGTTCGGCCGCGAATCGTCGCGAGCTCTTCGGCCCAATACCCGTCTAGCACCGGACCAGATCAACAGCCCGCAAGCGCGACCGCTCCAACATGGCCATAACACCAACATGGCTCCTCCTACTCCTCTTCAGCCTCACGTCCGCATCCGCCCAGCGTCTACCACCCTACCTCCCCGACATCAACGAAGACGAATTCTTCCTCAGCCGACTGGAAACGACGGCGAACCCGCTCCCGCCAGCCGAGCTCAGAATCACCCAGCACGTCGTCCCGCTAACGCGAGCCGAGGCGATCTGGTCGTTGAGCGCGGTGTACGTGCAGGGCATGAGGCGGCAGGCGGCGGCTAGTCGAGCGACCGTAAGTCCCTTTTCAAGCGGAGCAGTCTGATGGTGCGAAGCTGACCTTGGGTAATTATGGTGACAGAACGGCTCGGTCACGCTCATCGGCGCCGAAGCCGGCGCCGTCTTCCTCGCGCCCGTCACCGTCGGCGGGCAGAACTTCGACGTCGTCGTCGACACGGGCAGCAGCGACCCCTGGCTCGCCGCGGCCGGGTACACGTGCGTGGACACGCAGACCGGGCAGCCGCAGGCGCAGGCGCTGTGCTACTTCGGCCCGACGTACAACAGCAGCGCGTCGCCGACGTACGCCGTCCTGCCCAACGAGAATTTCAACATCAGCTACGCCGACGGCGAGACCCTCGCCGGGACGATGGGCTACGATTCGTACTCGTTGGGTGGCGTCACGGTCCCGAACCAGGAGCTCGGGCTCGTGAATTATGCGGCGTGGGTCGGCGACGGCCTGTCCTCGGGTCTGGTCGGCTTCGCGTACCGCACGCTCACGTCGGCGTATGCGGGCACGGATTCAACCAAGGACCAGAAGGGCGCGGCGCTGCTGTACAACCCGCTGTTCGTCAACATGTACACGAACCAAGGCGTGCCGCCGGTGTTCAGCCTGGCCATCGACCGCGACCCGCGCAACGGCGGCGTGCTGGCGGTCGGCGGCGTGCCGGACGTGCCGCACAGTCCTTACTTCGCCAGCACGCCCATCATCCCCGTCGGCGTCAACGTCTCGTCCGGACAGCTGGTGTATGAGTTCTACAGTATGACTGTAGGGGGTTACGCCGTTTCCTCCTCGGCGAGCGCGCAGTTCAATGTCTTGGGCAATACCAACAGCCGGAAAGTGTCGTTGCTCCAGAACGGGACGAACGCGATCGTCGACTCCGGCACCTCGCTCGTGTACGCGCCCAACGACGTCGCCGCGGCCGTGGCGGCGGCGTTCAATCCGCCCGGCCAGTACGATCAGAACGCGATGGCCTACTACGTGTCGTGCACCGCCAAGCCGCCCGTCTTCGGCGTGGCGGTCGGGAAGAAGATCTTCTTCGTCAACCCGCTGGACATGATCTTGCAGGTGACGAGTACGCAGTGTATCAGCGGGATCCAGCCGAATCTGGGCGGGTTGACGATCCTGGGCGATGTCTGGATGAAGAATGTCCTCGCCGTGTTCGATATCGGAGCGGAGCAGATGCGGTTCGCGGCGAGGGAGTTTTATGGGTTGACGTCCCAGAGTGTGGTGCCCACGACGTGAGCGGGCGGGCGGGGTGCGATGTAGACTTTTCATTGTTATGCACTGGGTGGAGTTTTGGAATGAGTCGGCGCGACATGTACAGCAGAGTATGCGACTTGTCACTCGTCTGACTGCGATCGTTCCTCCGATGTCTGTGACGACGTCTCGCTCTCCGACCAAAGGCTTCCTCCCAAGTTGATTCGCATCCCTTCACCGAAATGGGCGATTCTGCGTAATGCCTCTTGCAGCTCCCGACTCTGCCTTTCCAGCATCTCCCATTGCGACGCTATCACCGCCGTTGCGCCTCTATCAGCGCCGCTTGCTCCTGAACCTCTCACTGCGGGTAGCCACTGGCGGTTCAGGCATGTCTAAAGCGTAGGCTTCATGAGCGAGACGTGCCCATGGGCAGTTGGGCCGTTTCGGTCATGCTCAATCACTACTACCTATGTACGCTTGGCCGTACATGTGTGAATCACGTGATTGACGCGCCCCCCGCCTGCTCCATAACGTCGAGAGGTGACTTCACTTCATCAGTCCCTGCAACGACGGAGTACAGTACGTGTATTTCTTGCTGGTCACATTCTCGCTAGAGTCAGGAGTGCCGTACAGAGTCCTGGCGTGAAGTCTCACTAACGAAAGCACATCTTCATGACATTAGGAATCGCCAGTCAGGAGGTGGCAGTCTCAGGTAAAGAGGACAGGCTAACGACGCACTTCACGACAGACAGGAATGTATCTGGATGTGCCGAGTGAGCAGTAGCCTGCGATGTTTTCGTATCACCCGATCGCGGACAGGAAGGCTGTGTGCAGGGAAGCAAGTGGGATCTCCTCCGTACTCAGTCAAAAAACATCACCATGAAGGACGCTCGTCGTACAAGAAGTTTCCTCAAGCAGGACTGCAGACTCACCATGCCGTCAAGGCTGTCTGCAACCGTACAGCAGATGTCTTGCGAGTGAGCAGGGTAGGTAGCCGGTCAGGCTGCTCAGGTTGAGCTTTGGGTAATGTGAGGGCAAACTGCAGATCTTGAACAATACTCAATCACTGATGAGGTACGCCTCAATTGTCCAATCTGCGGGATTGTGGGACCCATTGAGCCCCAAACGACGGGAAAGGGAGCGATGTGTTTCTCCACTGGTCGTGAAGGTACTTACACCGTCAGGCTGAGCACAATAGCAACAATGATGCCCGCCTGTGACAACAGCATCCGGCGGTGATAATATCAGGCGCCAATAAGCCAGCCATCATTGTCTGAACGTCACAAGCGTGTATTGTGCGTTAACTTTGTCCATCCCCATTGACCCAAGCCGTGGAGGAATCGTGAGCTTCAATTTGGTTTGTGAGGTCGTAGAGGGAACAAAACAGGCCGCAGATGCATCTACGCATCGTGGCCGAGTTTGTTCCAGTAGCCAGGGCCTCGAAAGGTGTACGCTCCTGGTGCACAATGTCAATAAGGCTGCTTTTCCTCTTCAAATTCACTCTGTATGCATCTCCGTGCGCCCATAGTTGATGCCTATGACGTTATTATCAGCGAACAGGGAAGGAGGTTTGCCAAGACCACAACCTCACTTCACCACAATGGCTGAATAGGCTGCTGCGAAGCTATTGTCAGCAAAACTATATCAAACCTCCTCGCACCCACCCACCTCTATCCCTCAGCAACATCACCACCACCACCACCTACCACCGACCTCTGCAGCAGCAGCAGCAACACCAACAACAACAGCAACAGCAACAACAACAACAACAACGACAACAACAAGAGCAAGAGCCCGCTCTTCCCACGGCGAACGACAGCGACACCAGCACCCGTGTCGCCTTTCAGCACGTCAGCATGTTCTGGCTCAGCGTGCTCGACTTCCTGGCGAGACTCCTCTTCTGCGTCGTGCTCGTCACGACCACCTTCTGGGTGCTCCTGCGCGCCGACTCCCAGAGCGCGGCCAAGCAGGATGCGGTGACGTATCGGCCGTCAGCGAACCTCGTCGCACTCGAGGAGAAGGAGCGCCTCCGCCTGGAACGCGAGCGGGAGCGCGAGAAGGAGCTGTCGGCCGTGCCGGTTCGCTCGGGTCTCCACTGCTTCGGCCGTCCGTGGGTGCCGCTGAAGCGGTGGCCGATCACCCGAACGGAGGTCAAGGGGCCGAGATACGGCCGCCCCTTCCACTCGCTGTCGCCGCGTGGTCCTGTTCGGCCGATCACCCGGGTCGACGACACGCCGCCGCCGCCGCCGCCTCCGGAGCCCTCCCCACCGGAGCCATACGACCTTGAGGGGTACAAGGCCCGTATGGACTACCTGACGGGGCTGTTCGGCCAGGAGAGGCCGCAGAAACGGCGCCCCGCTCGACTGTCCCGCCGCCTGCGGCTCGCCCACTCGTGCAGCCGACACAGCCGAGTGCAATCACTGTCGTCCGGCAGCCTCCGCCGCGCCTGGTCATGCAAGCGCCGGCGCCGGCGCCCCGTCCGGAGACGCAGGCTCCGGCACCGACAGCTGGGCCGTCTGTCCCGCCATCTCTGCCCGGCCTGTTCCTCCACCCGCCGCCGACAGCGACTCCAATGGGCCAAGAGGGGCCAAAGGAAAAGGGGCGGCCTCCGGCGACTCTCGAGGTCGACTGGAAGAAGCTGGCGGCGACGCGGCCTCCGCCGGAGATCATCGAGGCGCCGAAGAAAGCGTCTCCCCTGGTCACCAAGAAGCCTCCACCTCACGTGGTCGCTCAGCGGAAGGCAATGTGGGCCGCCAGCCAGGCCGCCAAGTCATCCCCGCCGGGGAAATGATTGGCTCACGGCGAGCTGGATGGCATTGTCTGGGCACGGGGGCTGCGGGCTAGCATGGGGGTGCTGCACAAGGAGGTCGAGAGTCTGTGGAAGAGTCAACATTGGATTCCGTGTAGACTCAACATTGGGTCCGAGAAAGATTCAACGTTGGGTCCATTGTAGACTCGATGTTGGATCTGAGAAAGACTCGATGTTGGGTCCAAGGAAGGCTCAATGTTGCACATCCGAGACTCGACGACATGGACCGGATGGCAAGTGTCACAGATAATGATGGTGGTCTGACAGAGCATTTGACAACAATGCGTTCACCTACAGCAACCGCGTTCATCAAGGTCTTCATCATGTGACAGGAAGTGTCAAGCATTCATCGACTTTTTCATTCATCACATGTTCAACCAGTCCGCTTTCAGCCGCCGGAGGTGCAAGCGGAGTACAATCGAGCCGATTGGCTCGGTGAGCGTGACCCTGCCAAGAGTTTCAATTGTCTGGAGAAGCTGCAAGTTGGCCTTTTCATCAAACGAGTGATGGAATTGACCCGAAAAAGAGCCAGCTTGCGCTTACCTACTACAGAGCTATCCAGGTGGCCTTTTCACCAAATTCTTCCATAAAGGACTCTCTCTACCCTCGACATCCACGACCTCTCTCCCATCTCCCACAATCTCCCTTTTGGAACCTCGCTCATTGACTGAGCTGTACAGCAACACTTCTCGACACCCACGCGAGCTCGGAGCCAGCAAGCCAGCTCTCCCGAACATACGTCACACCTATAGCAGCTACCGCTCTCTACCAGCCACGCCATGGCGCGGTTTTCACGGAACAAGAGCCATTCGGCGCGGCCGACAGTCTCGCCATGGATGACCGCCTTCTACGTCTGCGCCATCCTCCTGGCACCAATGCTGTTCATGGGCATGATCCCTACAGCTTCGGCCGAAGAGAATGTACAGGACGCGGCCAAGGATAACTCCGTCACAGGCCCAGGTGGGTGTTCGACTGCATGAAGATGACCAGTGGACAGCGGGCTGACAGGAACATGTATAGTCATCGGTATCGATCTTGGAACAACTTACTCCTGCGTTGGTATCATGAAGGGCGGCAAAGTCGAAATCCTTGTCAACGACCAAGGTAACCGTATCACACCATCTTGGGTAGCGTGGAACGACGAGGAGCGATTGGTCGGAGACGCAGCGAAGAACCAGTTCGCGTCGAACCCGCACCGGACCATCTTCGATATCAAGCGGTTGATCGGACGAAAGTTTGAAGAGAGGGATGTGCAGAGAGATATGAAGCATTTCCCGTTCAGCGTCGTCAACAAGGGTGGTCAGCCGCGTGTCAAGGTCGACGTATCTGGGTGAGTTAGGAAGAGCTTGTGGCCACGTAAGGATGACTGCTAACAGCTGCTCAGCACCGAGAAGACCTTCACCCCGGAAGAGGTTTCGTCCATGATCCTTGGCAAGATGAAGGAGGTTGCCGAGAACTACTTGGGCGAGAAGGTCACCAACGCCGTTGTCACCGTTCCGGCTTACTTCAACGACGCCCAGCGTGCCGCCACCAAGGATGCGGGCACGATTGCCGGCTTGAACGTTCTCCGTGTCGTCAACGAGCCTACCGCCGCCGCCCTCGCCTACGGCCTCGACAAGACCGGCGAGGAGCGTCAGATCATTGTCTACGATCTCGGTGGAGGTACCT
>Ga0268244_10000355_pt1 | contig 19623 bp, 17 predicted proteins | sample AgamicMgSfe_FD_200258 | JGI IMG/M metagenome (GOLD analysis project Ga0268244, IMG submission 200258) | Agave microbial communities from Guanajuato, Mexico - Mg.Sf.e (v2) (version 2) | ecosystem: Host-associated > Plants > Phyllosphere > Phylloplane/Leaf | place: Guanajuato, Mexico | collected... | reverse complement strand
GCGGTACAGCAATTGCGACTTCACGCGGCTGTGAGCGACAAACAATCCGCGCCAAAAACACCAGCGAGCATCATGGCGCAACGGAAGCTGCAGCAAGAGATTGACAAGGTGCCGTCATGTCGGACTGGAGACCTGCGCGATGGGTGCTGACCGGGTGCGCAGGAGTTCAAGCGGGTAGCAGAAGGCATACAGGCATTCGATGGCATATATGAGAAGCTGGCACAGTCAACCAACGCCTCGCAGAAGGAGAAGCTGGAAGATGCGCTCAAGAAGGAGATCAAGAAGCTGCAGCGGTCACGGGACAAGATAAAAGGCTGGGCGAGCCAGAATGACATCAAGGACAAAAAGCCGCTGCTCGAACAGCGCAAGCTGATCGAGTCTGTGCGTGGTTGACCTGCTCCGCCAAATCATGGGTTCAAAGACTAACGGCCATGCGTAGCGAATGGAGATGTTCAAGGCAGTCGAGAAGGAGATGAAGACGAAGGCCTTCTCAAAAGAAGGCTTATCTGCCGCCGCGAAGTTGGATCCCAAGGAGCGCGAGAAGATGGAGACCTGCCAATTCCTGTCAGACATGGTTGACGAACTCGGTCGGCAGGTCGAGAGTCACGAAGCCGAGGCCGAGACATTACAAGCAGGACTGAAGAAGGGCAAGAAGGACACCGGCAAGGCTGATCGCTTATCGGAGCTCGAGCGGACAGTGGAGCGACATAAGTGGCATTCCGGCAAGCTAGAAATACTGCTCCGCTCCTTGGAGAATGGCAGTGTTGAGACGGAGCAGGTCAAGGACATTGAGGAGAGCATCAAGTACTACGTGGAGCAGAACCAAGAAGTGGACTTCATGGAGGATGACAGCATATATGATGACCTCAGTTTGGAAGAGGAAGAGGACCTTTACGGCGTGCCCAACGAAAACGACAAGTTATCAAGTCAAGATGCGCAGAGTACGCAGGACGAACCACCGGAAATGGAACCGACAACACGAGCGCCCAGTGCTGGTGGCGCCAAGAGTAAGTCCGCATCGATCTCCGACGCGCCACCATCAAATCGTAGGCCGAGCATACAAATGAAGTCGCCGTTACCGGCGCTCTCGACACTCCACTCAAGCTTACCAAGCAATGTCAACGGAACCAAAGCCTCAGATATGAAACCAGCGCCCTTACCGACGATACCAAACGGTCAGCCTTTGAAGTACGCGTCGGCCGCAGCCGCAGCCGCTGCAAGCGACAAAAACGGCGTTGGCATCGCACCTCTACCACCACCCCCAGGCGCGGCAAGGGCGAGCGAGACGTCATCTCCCGCACCCACAGCTGCTCAGCCTGCAGAACTGCCCTCAAAACAGCCTACGCCTGCACCACGGGAGGAGGCGAAACCGTCGGGGACGGCAGAGTCAACAACGGTACAACCTTCGAAGCCCGGATCAGTCAAGCCATCACCCCAAGCAGCACAAGCGCAGCCGGCGCGGCAAGCAGACGCAGGCCCATTGAAAGCACCTCAACCGCCGTCGCCAGACTCAGGCATAGCAGGCATAGCACTGTCGAACGGCGAGCCGGTGCAGGAGGAAGAGGAAGAAGAATCCATCTATCACCTACCCTCATCGCTGGCTGACTTGCTGGGTTCGTATGAGGAGACGAAGAAAAGGGCGAGCTCGGACCAGCCTTTCGACATGCCGATGCTCAACGCCTCGCGTCTCACCTGCCCCACCCCGCTCGACGCCGAGAAACCGAACCATTACAAGCCCGCCAACCCGTACGCCTACACCCCCGCGCATTACCCCCAAGAACCCCTGGGCATCTTCGACGACCCGAGGCTGTACAGCCGGATCGACACCGACAGCCTCTTCTACGCCTTTTACTACCGGCAAGGCACGTATCAACAATACCTGGCCGCGAAGGCCCTGAAGAGCCAGAGCTGGCGGTTCCACAAGCAGTACCAGACGTGGTTTCAGCGGCACGAGGAGCCGAAGAACATCACGGAGGAGTTCGAGCAAGGGACGTATCGGTTCTTTGATTACGAAAGCACATGGTACGTATAGCCTCCAAGGAGCATTGACATTCGTGTTGATTAAGGCTGATCTTTTGTCTTCAACAGGATGAACAGAAGGAAAGCAGACTTCAAGTTCGCATACAAGTTCTTGGAGGATGACCTATAGACGTGGCGGGTGGTGCTATCACTCACCCCTCACTGTTCGTGCGGGCGGAAACCTTCGCTGTCACAGTGGCTACGGCTGTTACTCGCTCTGCTCTCGTGGTAAATATCCATACCCGAGACAGATCTGTGGGAATACAAACTTTTCGCTCCGGTGGGAGCTTTCACCTCAGTGGCGCGTCGCATATCGTTCCATGTGCAATCCCAGCTGGGTATCCCAAGGTGAGTTTTGATTCCTTCCGAATGCCTTCTGAATGCAATACATTGCCCTTTTACAGCAGGCCCTTTATTTTGCTTTGCTTTGTTATGTGGGCAGCCTCAATCTCGTGAACGCTTGTAGTCTGTCCTCGAGCTTGATCCGCGCTGTTCGAACAACAATTTCCGCAGTCTGTCATTTCCGTCGATCAGACGATCAGCATACGGCGACTCTAGCCCCTTTTTCTTCCTAGTACGTCACAAAAATGCAGGCCTGCTCGCAGGCTTCGCACGGTACTCGTGGGGCTGGGCGTGATTCCAGGCAACGAACATTGCGGACACAGGATCTCGTGAAGCATCGTGCTACGCTGATCGGCATGACTACAGCGACTGAGTGGTAAGTGTCTACACGAGGCGCCCGTGTCAAATAAGGCTGTACTACAGCGTGCAGGTACGGTGACGATAGAACGTTAGATGATGGCCACGTGCTGGGGAGCGCTGATAGTACAAGCGACAACTGTTCGCTAGCTAAGCTTGGTACATCGTACAGGTGAGATAGAGCTGGGCTATGGTACAAGGGTAAGTTTGAAGAAGACGAGGCCCGTGCTGGCTATTTAGTTGGCGACTCAGCGGGCCAACTCGGCGCTCAAGCGCAGGGTGTTGCAGAACCAGTGGCAACTCTCTCTGCGCAGCCTCTGGATGAGCGACGGTGTGCAGGACCGACAAATGAGGAGGATTGAAACATCCCTGATCGCTTGTGTGCCATTCATACAGAACCGATCGGCCCTCGGCGTAGCTTTACTCTTAATTCAGTCCTTCTCGGCGATGGCCTGCAACCTCTCGTCAATCTCCTCCTCCGTCAGACTTCTGAATCCGGACTGGGTGCCCTCCTTGCCATCCGCCCGCGGTCCGCCAACGATGCCGATCTCCAGTTCGCCTTTCTTGAAGTCGACGCTGAGCACGGTGCTCAAGGTTGAGATGCCGAGCTCCACAACCTCCTCCCAGCTGCCCTCGGCGTTGTCCTTGTTCTTGAGGTTCTTCTCGAGGTAGTTCAGCGCTTCTTGCGCCTTGGGACCGGACGCGGTCGCCTTGTAGCCGACGTAGTAGCCGGCGGGATCGCACTTGTACAGTTGCGGGCCCAATTCGGAGTCGAGTGAGATGAGAGTCGTGGCAACGCCTGATGGCCGCAGGTATGCCTATCATCACAATCAGTGACCACGTCCACGCCTACCCGTTGCCGTCTGCGTGACTCACTCTTTGTGTGTACACTTGCGAGATGTTCGCCAGTCGCTTCGCCAGCACGTCGCAAGGCATCTCGTACCCAAACTTGTACCTGAACTCTGCCGCCTCACCTCTCGCTCTGGTCACCGATGCGCGCGCGTCTGCTATTGATCCGGTCATCACGCAGCCCACAGATGGCGAGAGTCTGTACACGTAGGAGACCGAGGCAGGGTCGATCAACTTGTCCTACAGCAGCAGCATCTCAGTGACCTGACCTGCATTCTTGCAAAGCTCTTGGACGTACCGGTACTTTCTTCTGCGACAGCACCACGGCGCACTCCTTTCCTCGTACCCCCACGGATGTGATGTTTGCGGCAGTGATCGCTTTGAAGGCATATTCTGGTGTTCGTTTAGCATAAGCAGCGGTTCGTAGGCTCGGTGCGCCACATGAGAGACGTACCGACTTGATATAGCCGCCCTTGGTCGCTGAAGATGGTGATGTGTCTATCAAAGCCGGCGCTTCCTGCAAGATTGCCCCATGTCAGCTGAGCCTCGTGCTGGTGCTGTTGAAAGGAGACTTGCCCGACATGGCCGCGGACTACTTGAACGATCTGGTAGAAGAGCGAGGTGGCGGAAGTAGGGTGGGATCGGAGTTCAGGTGGTTTCCGAGATGGTTGATGGGATGAGAGAGGAGCTTGCTTGTACGCTCTCCCCCCAAGCTGTGAGGTCGATGCGACGCGTAGAGCTGCCTGGCGCTGAACACGGCGGCCCGAGCTTTGGAAACGCCGACAGCGCCAAGACATGGCGACCTCAGTCTCAAAAAGTTTTGTTGGAAAACGACGACAATTCGGTAACTGATATTGCTCGACCAATATCAATTGCAATCTGGTCGAGGATCTATGGCCGTCCCCGAACCGGCTGCTGCCAGTCATGTACCTGCATGGAAGAGGTTGGGACTTAAGCTGAAATATGCCAAAGATACTGCGGACGACACCGCAAACGCATCAGCGCCACGACAGATTCCTCGGAGCGAGGTTGGATCTGATCCCGCTGTGAAGACGCAAAGCAAAAGGTCCGGTGATGCGGACTCCGAATCGCACGTGCGGGCAGCCAAGAAAAGAAGAACTGTGGACTCTACTCATGATGCCCTTCAGCCATATTCACCCCAACATGAAGTCAGTTCGCAGACAAACGGCAGCAGTGTTAACCGCGGGGCCAATGGCGAGATAGATAGCTCTGCAGAGTCTATTGCAAAGTCAGACTCCTACAACACCAGCCCGTAAGCGATTCCATTTGCTACAACAGTTCATGAAACCTATGCGTGACCTTGCAAAGCATCGCTCTATGTTCCTTGGACAGGGCTTGACTCTGGTGTAAGGCCTTCGGAGAGAACTGACATGAAGTCTCAGCGATCACGATTCGGCGAAACGACCCGAGACGCTCGTTCGGACCAAGTCTGTGACATTTACTCCTGACACGAAGGAGGAAGACGGCTTCAGCGCTTCGAGGCTCTTCAAGGAATGGGCTTCTGAAGATCAAGCATCGAGCAGTTCAGAGCAGCCACCACAGCAAGTTCCGCCTTCGGGTGTCAAGTCGAGCAAACGAGAGAAAAAGCGCAAGAAGCAGCAGCCGGATAACGTTCCGGCCGGTACCAAGGACAGTCAACAAGAGCCCTCCAAACCCATCACCCAGTCAGACTTACCAGTAATTCCGGAGTACGTGCACTACCTCCAGCAATATCATACGGACAAGGCCAACTGGAAGTTCAACAAGAAGAAGCAGAAAGATGTGCTGAAGAATCTCTTCAACGTCTATCGCATTCCACCCGAGCACAAAGACGCTCTTGTCGCTTACATCTCAGGCCTCCAAGGCGCAGGTGCTCTACAGAGACTTCTAGAAGACGCCGAGGCCGTCCTCAAGGCGCTCCTGGAGCGGCAAGGTCGAGCGGAGGAAGTCGAAGGCATGGAATCACGCAGTGCCAGGAAAGCAAACTACGAGGCAGCGTTGCAGCGCGAGCTCGAGAAGCTCAACACCGTCGGCGTAGGCCTCAGCGAGTATACTCGTGACCAGATCCAGGAGATGAGGCAAGAATACGAACGTGGCAAGCGAGCAGAAGCTGTTCTGTCGGTGCTGCTCACGAAGGAGCTGGCACCGTCTACGCCTGCGCATGTGCCTGCCTCTGCTCCTACACCTACTCCGACAGCCCCTCGTCCGACAGGACCTCGTTACACAAAATTCGACGACGACGAAGACAACAATACCGCTCCGATCGCGGCAGCAAAACCTACAAGTACGCCACAAGCCAAGCCCAGCAAGCGCAAGCGCAAATCCCGCACCGAAGTCTCATCGTCCTCAGATAGCAGCAGCAGCAGCAGCAGCAGCGACAGCGACGACGACTAGAACTCGTCCCGCGGCCCCGCTACTGTGAGCGACGCCCTGGGCATGAAATCCCGCCCGAAACTCAAGGATCCTCGCCTCGAGAAACTCAAGCGGTCCTCGTCGTCCGGAAGACTCTCGGCACCGGCCCCTGATCCACCCGCTGAGCTAAGCCACAAGCAAGAGATGACGAAGAAGAGGAAGATCTTCGACGACGACTTCCTGAACGAGATCTTCCCGAGAAGGAAGTAGACGTACAGTTGAGACGGCATCGGAGCGCGATGCCAGGCCAGCAGTAGAGGACGCAGGCGAGGGGATGCGCAGATACGCATCGGAGGAGGAGGAGCGCGGCAGTGAGGACGATGGGTAGATTGTCCTTCGGCAGGTAGTATGGATACCACCAGAGAGGGAGAACCGTTTCCAGTACTGCTCACTCATGCAATGATATCCGCTATACCTGCGGCAAGTGTTTGCTCACGTGGAAGCGTGCGCTCATCTATCCCCCCCGTTGTTGTGAAATCTTCCGCATATCGCAAGTGGCGAAGTATGTTAAATGGTTTACCTTTTGACCTCAAGTGGCTGGGGTGTTTGCCGGCTTAGATTTCCTAAGGACCGCATCTGTACATACAAAGTATTCGATCAAACGGGGATTGATGATCACTTCTTTTCATTCTAGGCGGTAAACGTCATTGGAAACCAAGCAGCAGACAATGCACATCTGAAGATGCTGTTGGAATGTGGACAGCAAAAGATATCATTACACGTTCGCAATCTATCATTCTACGCTAAACCTACAGACCTTCCTCTTCAGCCAAGTGGACAGCCTCTACTCCGGCACCAACACACCACGGTACCGCATCTGGCCGTTGTTGAGCTTCTCCATCGCATCCGTGATGCCCTTCTCCGTCATCGGGAACTTCTCCACGATCGGCTTGATCTGATGCTGGGCGGCGAACGCGAGCATGCGCTGCTGGACGTATCGCGAGGCGACGAGCGAGGCCTGGACCCGCAGGCCGTTGATGAGGAAAGGCATGTACGGGATGCTGAAGTCGCCGTCGGCGACCGACAGAGGGAAAATGGTGGCGCCGGGTGCCATGATCGGCACGATGAGGTTCCAGTCTGGCTGGGCGGAGGTCGTGACGAGGAGGCGGTCGATGGGGCGGGAGACCTTCAGCTCTTTGGCGCCTTTTGTCGCGATGAACTCGTGCGCGCCGAGCTTCATGGCCTCCTCCTTTTTGTTGTCGGAGCCGGAGAGCACGACTACTCTGCAGCCCATCTTCGCGGCGAACTGGATTGCCAGATGGCCTGTCCATTGTCAGCGCATTGTTCAGTGCCCTCTGCGAGATCCACCATATTGCTCACCTAAACCGCCAACACCCATAATACCGACTGTCTCGGTTGGCTGCGTGTTGAACAAGTGTAGCGCGTTGAACACCGTCGCACCGCCGCATTGGAGCGGGGCAGCGGCCTCATCCGGCAAATCGTCCGGAATCTTGAACAGGAATGCTTCGCGCCACACCGCGCCGTGCGCGAAGGAACCCTGGTCCAGGTCGGCCATGCCGTACATGGCGCGCTCGGGGCAGAACGTCTCGGTGCCTGTCAGGCACTGCTGGCAGTGGCCGCAAGAGTTGTGCTCATAACCCCACCCGACGCGATCGCCCTTCTTGAGGTATGTGCAGTCCGGGCCCGTCTCCTCGACGATGCCCACGCCCTCGTGCCCGAGCACCATATCGGCGTTGCGGTAGTGGAGATCTGGAAAAAAGGCCGATTGTGAGCCTCGTTCGTGGGATGGTACGATACGACGTGACTTACCGGTGCCACACAAACCGGAGGCAGTGACCTTGAGCAGGACCTGATCGCGGGTCAATTCTGGCTTTGAGGTCTCGCTCTTCTTGATCGAGCCATCTTGGGTGCCCTTGAACACGGTGAAGGACGGCATTGTGTTGTGCTGATGTTCTTAATGGTCGTGCAGATCTTTCGTATCTTGTGTTAGATCGTGAAACGAGCAAATAAATGTCTTGATAAGGGTGAACAAAAGACGGCGAGTCGAGGAGATTTGAAGGTTACATGTATCAACGACGTGAAGAGAAGTGGAACACCCATGACGTCTCCTACCATATTCTTGAAGCCTACGGTGCCTTTCCACCTCCTTCTCGCCTCCATGATTACTAAGATGGAGCCGATAGCATTGGAATCTGAAAGGTTACGGCGAACGCGTCGGGGAAACTTCCTGCCACGAGGTCGATGAAGTGGTGTTTGCTCGGCCCTCTCGTCCGCCAACAGAAGCCGTAGGGCTCGCGGGTTTCGGTGGGTCCGCCGCTGGTTTCTAGCTTCCGCAACAGCGCCGGTAGCAAGGATGAGCGATAGTGCTACCGTGTGCGGCGTGCGCGGTTCATTTGGCAACGGGTTCGGACTCTCCGGCATGACGCGAGGAAGAGGGAAGAAGAAAAAAAAAACGATGAAAGAACGGTCGAACAAAACGACGTCCCTGCCAAGACCGACCGGTGATGGTTCGGAGGTCATTCGGCATCTTCCGACCACCTATCTATCATCAGTCTCAACTTCTACGAGTCAGACTACGACCGTTGTTGGACGCTCATGTTGGTGAATGGCCCCATACTGCGCTCTCATATCGCTCCATGAACCTCGTTCTTCGATTGTACATGTACATTCCACCCGAGTATCCGCTTGGCCGTTATGCCATTGCAACGCACACTTTCACATCCGGGAATGCCCAACGCACTTGACCGAACCTCTCACGACAAACAGGACAGAATGGTCCTCGTGACTCCTTCCAAGACCAAACCTAATAAGCAGCTAGATCTCACCACCAGCAACTTCAATGGCCGAGCCTAGACCGCAATGTCAGACACGAAAGAACTGATCATCTGACACTTCAGTCCCAGGCCTACTGATTGCATTTATCAAGCATGTACACGACTCTTCGCTCATACCGAATACTGATTACCATTCGCACATGTAGTCCCAAGCTACTGGCGATTCTGCGCAGTGGCAACGTATTTAGATAATGATACAGACACCGTCGCAAGATACTATTCGCCTATCACTCCTATGCTTACTCCTACAAGGATTGTCTGTGGTCCTGATCATGCCGAATGACACCCACTCAATACCCTTATTGAACCCTCATCCACAAGATCTCGGCCCAAATCTTCGCGCCTGAGAGAAGCTCTTGGTCAAACCCTGCCCTACCGCCTCAGCCCATTCGCCTGCGGCCCGCCCGGTCCTTGATTCGCAAACAACAGCTTGAACCCGTTCTTCAGCGCGCGCATGTCCGGGTACTTGTTCCCCCTGAGCTCGAAAGCGTTGGGGATCACTTTCACGGGCCAGTTGCTCAAGGGGGCCGTCTGCCCGGCCTTGAAGCACAGGAAGAAGTAGCCGGGGTACTTGGCGTTGAGGCAGAAGGCGTACATGCTGCGCTTGGGGTTGGCTTCGGTGTAGGTGGTGAGCCATTGTTCTGTCGGTATCGTCAGTATCCTTCGGACGGCAGTTAAAGGGGGGGGAAGGCAGCTGGCGAGACTTACCCGTCTGCTGTCTCGTCCCGCTCTGGAAGCGCTCATCACCCATCATCTCCTCAACCTTCTTGCTCATGCCGCGCACGTGCAACACGATCAATTCGTCCAGATCGCTGTACGTGTACCGGCCGACCTTTAAGACCTTGCCGACGGAGAACTCGTTCTCCTTGTCCAACTCGAGCACATCCACGTGCTGGAAAACACCATCGTGCACCTTCCACGTCACAGCGAGATGGTCTGGACCCTTGGAGGAAGGTCGGATGACACAGTCGCCGCTGGAGAGCGGGCCGAGGTACTCGATCGCTTGCGCCGAGTTGAACGGGTGGAAAAGCGGATGTTTGATGACCCTCTGCGCGCGCCCACCGCCCGCGGACGACGCCGCAAGCGCCTTCCTCGCCTCCTTCTTGTCTCGATCCTCGAGCTCGTCGTCCCATTCATCCAAGCCGTGGTCGAAGTGCCGCCGGAAAGGATTGCGGAGCTCATTCTCCCGCATCGTCAGCTGAGCCGTCAATTTCTTGCGATCCAGGAAGGTCAGCTTGGCTTGAACGGTCTGGTGCAGACTCCAGATCTGTCTGGGCTCCATGCCGCTGTCCTTGACGCTTTCGGGGTACTCCGTCTCAGAGACGCCACCTTCGACACCGCAATCCAGCTTCACCTCGAGGTGATCCAAGAAGGTCCGCTTGATGGAGACAGGCACAATCATGCCCTCCTGCAAGCTCTCCCTCGTCTCACCCGTCAGCATGGTGAAGCTCTGGTCCGTAGTCATGAACTGGAAGTTATGTCTCAACTCTTCGTAAGGGCTCTGCAGTTCCGCGCGAATGGTCTCCAAGGTGGCGCGCTTGCGCTGGTTCATGTTGATCTCCAGCTGTTCGGCGTACTGCTCGAGGACAAGGTCATTGACCTTATCCGCTTGGTCCTCCTTGAGCAGGCGACGAACGACAGCGCTGGGCCCGTTCTCATCCGTCTCCGCCTTGACGTCTTCTTCGTCGAGCTCCAGTGCGTCCGCCGCAATCTTGCGCGCCAGATCGTAGTCTTCGGGGTGAATACGCGTGTTGTCAAGGTGATCGGCCTCCGGTCCGTCTTCGAAAGTGACGTAGAGGAAACTCGCGCAATTCGTCCACACGGTGGGACCGACCGCCTGTCTCTTATTCCTGTCCACGTCACCCACCAAATCTGCGCGGTTGACCACTTCGCCGCCATTGAGGTTGACGACTTTGAGCACCTGCGCCGCCTTCCTCTGTCCCAACCCACAGATGTAGGGCAAGAGATTGGCAGTGTACTGGTCCGCCGCCGCCTCGTTGATGTCCACGCCGACAAGGTTCACCATGTCCACCATGGCTGTCTCCAAGTACCATATGAGCTTGTCTTCGGGGATAAGGTGCTGATTGGAATCGAAGGAGATGGAGATGATGTCGCGTCCGAGAGCAGCATACTCCTTCATAGGGTTCTGCATGTATCTTGCGAGCGCGATCGCATATCTGGTCAACGGCGGTACACCTGGGTGGTCCTTGTTCGCCCGATCGCTGGTATGGTAGAGCCTGGCGACTTCGTCGTTCACGATCAGAACTTCGAGTGGATCCTCCTGCTCTCTCTCGTCGTCGTCTTCATACGGTGCCCCGTGGAGGTTGTGCTTTTCCACGATGTCTTGAAGATCTTTGTAGAGCTTTCTCGTCTCGGCAGACCAACCGGAGACTGCAATCACATCCGGTTTTCTCCTCTCCACCAGCTCAACAAAGGGAGCCACGTCTTTTCCGTCCGGCAGATACTTCTCTTGGTTGCCCAGGCGAAGCTCGGTAAACTTGCCGTTCTCTTGCACGCGCCCATTCTCCTCCATGTAAGCCCAGCAGATCGCATCACCACGGTTCCCGGCGCCGTTCGAGAGAGCAAGTACACGCGGAAGCGTGCCGAGAACCATACCGCGCGGCTTGAAGGGTGCTTGATCGAGACGGTCTGTGTAGGCCTTCCGACATTGGGCCGCAATTTTCGTCTCGCATTCGTTCTTGATGGTGTCTTTGACGCCCTTGGAGATGACGCGTTGCATCTTCTGCCATGCAGTATCCACAACCTCTCGGCGGAGCGCGTTCCACGCATCGGCAACTTCGGAAATGTTGTCACTCTCAATAGCACGTTGCAAGTCTTCCTTCGCTCTGCGCTCGCCTTGCAGACGCACGCGCACTTCTATCAGACCATCCGCTTCGGCCTTGAGCATCCTCAGGAACAGCTCGGGGCGATCGATCAGGAAGTTCCTCGCCTCCTGATTGCGCAGATACTTGAACTCATAGTATGGGTGTTCTTCGTCGATCTGTTTCATGCCTTTCTCCGTGCGGTGTACGTCGAAGACGCCCTGCTCATAGTAGATCTTACGCATCCAGCGTCTCATACGCGGACTCATGACGATCTCTTCAGTGAACATCGCCTTGGCGGCCGTCAGCACGTCTTCGCCCGTTCTGTAGTCGGGGTCGTGGACTAGAGTATCCGCCAGGTCATCTGGGCGTCGATCAGAGTCGTCAGTGTACGTTCGGGGACCCGTCTTTTCAGCATTCTGCGCCAAGGCATCGGCGGTGATGCCGAAAGCGCGGACAAGGTGATAGGCTGGGCCGGAGCGGACTTTATCCCATATGCTGCGTAGCGTGCCCCCTCGAGCGCGTTTTTGAGCTCCGTTGGCCTCCGCCTCCGTGATAGCTGCATCCTTCAGCTGCGCAGAATACTGAAAGCTCAGGTAGTCTTGCAGATCTTGCAGGTCATCCAGCTGCGCAGCGAGAGGAACCAGGTCTTCGAATGTAGTGTCTTTGAAGTCGTCGCCTGAATCCTCTTTCAACAATTCGACACTCTTCTGGATAGCATCCCGACGCTCGGTGAACGCACGGAACTTGAGATCCTGCTCGAAGACGTTCCATAGGTCATCTTGGCCGAGCAACTTCTCGGCGTGGACCTTGTACCCTGGTGTATCAGGCCTGTTTGGGTCAGGAGACCTCGGGACCTGCTCGGAGTGAATGAGGTAATCCTTGCGATTTTGGAAGATGAACGCGGGCTCGAAGTCGTCCACATTCATGAAGCGCAAGACCTGCTTCAGCGCAGCCTCGAACGGCTCACGAAGGCCTGGCTCCATGCGCTTGCGTGGGAACATAACATTGGCGATCCACTTCGCTTCCTCCGCCGAACGGTCGGCCATTTGCTCATCGGAGAGATCGGTAAGAGACTTGTAGGGCTTGCGCTTGAGCTGGAAGCGCTCTGGTACATCAGTCATGCGGATGACGTTGTCATCGTCCGTTAGCATCTTCTCGATAAGCTGGGAAGGCTCGAACACATCCTTGAGCTCGAGTGGCTTCTGGCGGTCCATAGTCTCTTCGTTGTGCTCAGCCTCGGCCTCTAGTGCCCATCCAAATTCGTCGCCGTCGCCGAAAGCGCCGCGCATGTCCTCCAGGTCTGCTTCATCGAGGCCGGAATCTTTGAGTTTTTGCAAGTCCGCGAAACCAGCTCTCTTGGGCGCGCGGATGCCCAGATCATCCTCCCCACCAGGACCTTCCTCGTCGGGGAACTCATCCTGCTCGATGAAGTCGTCCATCTCGTCGCCGTAGCCGAAAGCGCCTCTGCCGCGCGCCGCACCCACGCCGTCAGCGCCTTCTTCTTCATCGGAAAAGATGTCCTCAACCCCACGAGCCTCGCTCGTGCTCCTGTCCTCGCGATGACCCCTCTTCAATCGCTTGAACTTGCTGGTTTCCTCCTTTCTCCTGTCCATATTCGGATGAGTCTCGCCAATGAGGTCTAAATCTTCCTCATCAAGGAGCTCGTCTTCCGCCTCGCGCGCCTCGCGTTCTTCACGCTTCCTTTTCTTACGCTCGGCACGTCGTGCTTGCCGCACCTCCCCATCGTCCTCATCCTCGTCGACGATGAAGCCCTCGCGCACTTGACGTTCCGCCTCTTCATCGTCCTCATCTTCTTCCTCGCTTGAATCGTCCATCTCGCCGTTGGCAGCGCGAGACTTGCGCGGCCGGTCTACAGCCTCACCGGTCTCCTCATCGATCTCTTCCTCCTCCTCTTCTTCGTCGCCCTCGGCAGCGGTGCGGTCAAAGAACTCGTCCATGGTTGCCTATCACGACGAAGCAGAAAGGAGGTCGTGGAGCTGTCCGCCGGTGAACCGATAGAACGACCGTCAAATTCTCCCGACAGAGCAGAAGCACCTAGCTGAATGGAGACGGCGTATTGGTGGGTGTGGTTGGCGCGACAAGTATAGTGGCTTCAAGACAGGAACATTCATGTTTAGTGATTCCTGACCTTACGCTAGCGCGCGGAAGCGGCCGCGAGTGAACACGGGAGTCAAGAGTCACGTGTTCGGCAGAGCGTGAACATGCATCGCCCAACGCTGCACGAAAGACGAAGTTTTTACCCTGACTCCAAATAGGTGTAACACCGCTCCCTTGTGGGCTGTCTTGACATGTTGGCCTACTTCCGGATGATAAGTGGCCGGAACAGTCCGCAGGGGTGATGAGACGGTCTAGAGACTGTGAAGGCGGGACTCGTCCGAGGTCTCTTGAGGTGTCCATCGATGAGACAGCGTGCCCCTATCCGACACGTAGATGGATTTATACATCAGTCCGACTGGCCGCCTCTACACCTTCTAGCCTCCTCATTACCTCCTACAGAACGACCCATCCGCTATCAAGCGTTCGACGACCGGACTGCCCGGCGGCCCGATATATTGACTATTGACCTGAGTCTATCGATTTGCCCCACCAGGCCAGCTTTCCGACCTGCATATAATAAGACACACATCGAGTACCACCATACATACTCTCCTGAATCTGGGCTCCCACAGATATCCCGTTCACCTCGCACCTATCCCTCGGACGGTCACATCAGGATCCTGGACCGCAACGCTGCCAGATCACTCGCTCGTGGCACGCCTCTGTTGGGCTGATCTCGCGACTGCATCCCGCCAAATGATTGGCTGAGCCGCATTCACCAAGGAGCTGCAGGCGGGTATTGGTGGTACAGATACCTTTGAGGTGCCAGCACACCCGGACAACTAGCGACTCTGATATTGAGGGTCATCATCGCGGACAGATTACTCTCCTTCGCCAAACCCAGCACCCTTTGACTGTATACCACGCACCTCACCACCGACCAGCCCGGCTCGGGCGCTGCATTCCCGCCACGATGAGCGACCCGTTCAAGGCGCGTACGATGAAGCGCAAGAACGTCAAAGGCCTCGCGCTCTCCGCACCGCCGAGACCACCCATGCCGTCGGAAGAAGATGCACAGATCCCCGCCTCCCTCGCCAACCCCGCTTCGAAGCGCAACGACACACTCGAGATTGGCGTCGAGTTCCGGCCCAACTGGCGCAGCGAGGACCTCGAGGTGATCAAGACCCTCGGCGCGGGCAACGGAGGCACGGTGAGCAAGGTGAGGCACACGGGGTGGAACATCGTGATGGCGAGGAAGATCATCCACGTCGAGGCGAAGAAGGAGGTGCGCAAGCGCATTGTCCGGGAGCTGCAGATCATGCATGAGTGCAACAGTCCGTACATCGTGAGCTTCTACGGGGCGTTTATGAACGAGAGTGGCGATGTCACCATGTGTATGGAATACATGGACACGGGGTAGGTGGAGACGGCCGGATCGAGCACTGCTCAGTGTTATGCTGACATCCTCTCAGATCGCTAGACAGCATATCCAGGAAGTTCGGGCCTGTACGTGTCGACGTGCTCGGTAAGATTGCCGAAGCGGTGCTCGGCGGCCTGAAATATCTGTACCTTGCGCACCGCATCATGCACCGGGATATCAAGCCCTCCAACGTCCTGGTCAACAGCAAGGGTCAAATCAAGCTTTGCGACTTTGGCGTTAGCAGTGAACTAGACAACAGCGTGGCGGACACCTTTGTCGGCACAGGAACGTACATGGCCCCGGAGCGGATACAGGGCAGCCCTTATACCGTGAAGAGTGACGTGTGGAGTGTAGGCCTGACGCTGATGGAGCTGGCCATTGGCAAGTTTCCGTTTAGCCTGAGTAGCGAAGATGACGAGGACGACGAGGATGCAGCTGGTCCACAAGGTATCCTCGATCTGCTGCAACAGATCGTGCTCGAACCGGCACCGAAGCTGCCCAAAAGCGATGCCTTCCCCCAAATCTTGGAGGATGTCATCGCGAAGTGCCTCGTGAAGAGCCCCGAGCAGCGACCGACGCCACAGGAGCTCTACGACACCGACCCTTTCCTGCAAGCGGCCAAACGCACACCGGTCGATCTCGAGGCGTGGGCCGTCAGTATGATGGAGAAGTCCAACCGACGGTCCCACCTCGCGCCACAACTCTCCCCGTCCACCCAGGCGCTGTTGAGAGGGGAGGATCAGCCCAGCACCAACACATCCGCCTCGCATCGAACGGCCACCGTCGGTGTGAGCGCGACCCCTCACATGGCGAACATGCTTCCCACCCCGCCGCGCACGGCTAGACACCACGCCTCGGCGCAGCCGACACCGACGACGGGCGACATCCCGATCTCGACGATGGCGCCGAACGCGAACGGAGACCGCCGGCCGTCCTTCCCAACCCGGACGAGCAGCGCGCAGACGGTGCCGAGTTACATGCAGCAGCAGCCGATGCAGTTGCCCATCCGGCAGGCGCCCAGCAGCCGGTCCGCGAGACCGGAGACGGCCGGAAGCGACCGGGGCGGCGATGGATACCGACGGGCGCCGAAGTTCGAGTCCGTACAGTGAGCGGTACTCTACGAGAGCAGATCTGGAAGAAGCACGGCATCGTCCACAAGCGTATGGAACGAGGAGGACGAGCGTCGTGAAACGGCCGCGAGGGTCAACCAATACCTGCAGCGCGTTCGACTACAACCGCCGCGGATTTCCGGACGCACCCAACCACTGCTGAGACGAATCGGAAAGCCGAAAACGCCTGACGATCAGTCTTTGGGAACCTCACGTCGCATGCCGCGGGTTGGCCGACGGGAAAAGCCCAAGACACACGTGGAAAACAAGAGGGAAGCGAGGCTGGACTGGTGACGATTGGTCGGATGTATGGGTACGATGGACGAACGAACGAACGAGGAAGAAGCGAGATACCCCCAAACCCATTTCTTATCTTCTGATCTGTCTCTCTATCATTTACTCGTCGATCTCGGTTGTGGCATCTAGCATTGTTGTTGATTTATTTACATGGCCACTGGCGTTGAGGTTTTCTTTTTGATTTTTGTGACGGGCTCTAAGACGGAATGCTTTTTCCTCTTCTGTCCTTCTTTTTCCTTTTCCCATGATGCGAGACAATCTACAGTACGGAAGTGTTTTCAGTATTGGAAGGGCTTTCATTGTATGTGTGTATGTTATGTAGCTTGCCGCATCTCGTGGAGGGGATCGATGATTGTTACTGGAAGATCGATTCATACCTAGGTACTACTCTGTTACTCCGTATTCGATGTGCCACCCTTCTCGCTCTAGGTTTTGGTTGCTTCTTCTATGGAGGTGGTGTCACTCCTGCTCGGCTCGGGTTTCCTGAGTGGCACGCGTGACTGCCGACATGATGGTTACTTTGATGGTGTCGACGACGGTTGTGCGCTCCGTCGGGCGTGTGCTGTGGTACGGTAGGATCATGGAGTCATCAGAACTCAACTTTTGAAAGTCCGAGGGTCGTGTGACTGTGTTTACCTAGGTAGTGAATTGTGCAAGGTTGACGACGGTGGACCGAGGCAGCACCTTGATGTTTTGTTGTTTTGCTGTTTTGTTTGTCCGTGGAATCTTCTCCGCATTCTCCCGTGGCTGCCCGGGCATCAATGATTTATGATCCTTGAGCCTTGAGGATATAATACTGTACCCCGCAATCTGATGTGAGTGATGATGGGAGTTCACGCGGTACGTACCTCCGTACTGGGAGACCTCTCGACATGTTAACCTACCACTCCACCTCATACTCCCTCCCTCCCTTTCGGGCATATTCCGCCGCCCTCCACCTTCGATCTGAGCATGCCATGGTGCGAGGTAGGGCGCCCAGGCAAACGAGAGACACAGACACGCAAGGCTAGACACGGGTCTGGTGAGATGTACACGTGTACATACCACCATTGCAAGACAGACAGGCGGACAGAGAATGAACATCCGTCCACACACCGTCCTTCCTCCACTTGGCGGCCGCGCTTGTGTAAAGGAGGAGGAGGAGGAGGAGGAGGAGGTCACCTGCCATGCCCACCTCATACATTCTTTCTTACGGTACCGGCGATCTTGCTGCAGCTAAAGAAGAACGTGATGCTACCCTTCGGCTGTCTGCTCGGGGCGGCAAAAGTTCTGCTCTCTGGAGAGTTCACCGAGCGGGCGTGCTGATTGCCGATCGGTTGTGCTTCTTTCTGCCACTGATGAATGAGGCGGACAGCTCTCTGTCGATGTGTCGGGCGCGTACGCCTGTCTCAAGACGTTGGCCGAGACTGCCAATGGGTGGTCCCGAGCGTTTCCGCGCTCCACATTCCCTCCTCGCGCCCGGCTGACCTTTGACTGCACCTCCCATCATCATCAACCTTTACCGTTCCAGTGTGTGTGGACGATCAGCGTCGGAGATGGCATTGGGGCCATACTAGCGCATACGCAACCCAGCTTAAGGATGTGTCGCTATAGGCTACGACCGGTTCTCCCGTCGCACTACGACAGTCAGCTGCTCAGTTCACCGCTTCACACCAACAGCGACTGGTGCGAATGAGACGGCGGTGCCTGGCGGTCAGGCGCAAGACTCCTTGTGGGAATAAATCGGCTTACTCGTGGACTGGCAACGCATACATACTCGCGCCGACCGAGGAATGCTGGGCGGAGCCGTTTGGAAGCTCGCTTCTGCTGGTATGGGTCGTGAACTTCGTCCGAAGTACGTCACGCTGGAAACGACCGCAGGAACGCTCCCCCATGGGCAAAAGAAAGACCCTAGGTTCACCTGCACCTGCCAAACACGTATATCCTCCGAGTATGTGGCGCTCCTCCCACCGCAGCCATTGCTACCCGAAGGGCTCCCGGGTGTAACCCATTGCGCCATGCTGCCGCAGCCACCCCGTCCGAGCCTTCTGATCAGCCCTGGAGAGATCTTCGTCCCAATTCGCGACCCTCGGCCGGGTTTCACCTTTCATCGTTGTTTCCAGCACTAGGCGCCCTCGGCTACGCCTATACTTTGCGTGTAGGTGGCCAATTCCTCCGGAAAAGCTGGCAGCTGGTCGGTATAGCTTCGATGCAGCTATGATGATCCATTGCTGCTCACCAGACTTGTGACTTCCTTTTCGTCGGCGGTACGGCAAATCGCTTACTGGTGATGCTCGCGTCGCAGCCCTTGCGATGACGGCGTCACTGCCCATCGCACCTCGTGACATGGCACGCGGCTTGTGATGTGCGGCTAGGTGAGGTAAGATAAAGAGAAGACTCCCTCTCACCATCTCGTCGGCCTCCTGTTGCCCTGGTGTGTCCCCGTCGATCAACCTCACCTTTCATTGTCCTTTCGGTCAATCCATCCCGGTTCTCACGTCTCCAATGCAATAGTCTAAGGATTACACTTTATACTCGACATGTACTTCACTAGCATCTCTACGGTGGCATTGAGCCTGGCGCTCTGCCACACGGCCGACGCAGCCACGGCAAGCGACTGGCGCGGCAGGTCCATCTACCAAGTCCTCACCGACCGCTTCGCGCGATCCGATGGCAGCACGAGCGCGACGTGCAACACCGCCGATCGCGCCTACTGTGGCGGCAGCTGGGCCGGCATCGCGAACAACCTCGACTACATCCAAGGCATGGGGTTCGACGCCGTGTGGATCTCGCCCGTCACTCGCCAAGTCCAAGGGAGCACGCCGGACGGCTCCGCATACCATGGGTACTGGCAACAAGACCTCTACGAGCTGAATTCGAACTTCGGCACGGCGGATGACCTCAAGAGCTTGTCGTCGGCGCTTCACGCCCGCGGGATGGTGAGTCAGTTGCATTATCCGTCGAGGTGTCACATGTGTCACGCAAAGACGTCGGCGAGCTGCATGATATCGGAAATGGGCTGACGCGATGATGTCGACAGTACTTGATGGTCGATGTGGTGGTGAACCACAATGGCTACAATGGCGCCCCGTCGTCGATCGATTACTCCACCTTCCACCCGTTCAACAATCAGTCGCACTATCACCCGTGGTGCTCGATCG
>Ga0268244_10000354_pt1 | contig 19637 bp, 18 predicted proteins | sample AgamicMgSfe_FD_200258 | JGI IMG/M metagenome (GOLD analysis project Ga0268244, IMG submission 200258) | Agave microbial communities from Guanajuato, Mexico - Mg.Sf.e (v2) (version 2) | ecosystem: Host-associated > Plants > Phyllosphere > Phylloplane/Leaf | place: Guanajuato, Mexico | collected... | reverse complement strand
CCTTTCTATTACACCATCTCACACCGTGACAGGGCGCACACATCCTAATTTCCTCCATCCTTGGTCACGTCGCTCCGAGACATATCCCATCCATCGCTTCTTCGATTCTTTCTTTTGATCCATCCAAGGATCCACCTCTCACGTCGGTCAACACATCGCATCACTTACATCAGCAACAACAGTCTGGAACTACTTGCTACTGAACCCCGCATCCGAGGAAACAACATGCCGTTGCAATTACTTCCCGCATCCGCCCAGGCCTTCGCCCCTCGCTCCGCGCCGACAATCGTCCTAAACATCAAGGTCGAGCCATGGCTGACGCAAACCCTGAAGCGAATCAACAAGGTGAAGCGCCCGCTTAACAGTATCCCACAGCATTTCCGTTGTCTCACACAAACCCTCGGCGGCGCCGACGCCATATGGTCGCTTGCCTCGCTCATGTTGCCCAAGGCACCCGACTCCGAACTGCGCAAGGACGACGACCCGTTGGTCGAGGCCCTCTTCAATTATCAGCTCGTCCACATGGAGGCGTACGTGGTGCATGTCGACATGGTATCACAGCATGAGGTCGCCTTCAAGCTGACTCCGGAAACTATTGAGGCGCTCGTCGACTATCACAAGGACATCTACTCGGTGGATGCCTCGGCGAGTACCTGGAGCTGGCCGGAGAAGGAATCCCAAGTCAAGAAGATGCACGACGGTTTCGTCCAGGCGGCGAACCGGTTCGTCTTCCGGACGGGCGTCCGTGCGCTCGAAGGTCTGGAGGAGGACGGTGCGGGCGAGTTGCTGGAAGGTCGCGCGGAAGAGGTGAAGAGTGCCATTATGAACCTCTTCCTTCCGTTACTCCCGCCGCCCCCGCGGATCGTCGATGTTGTCCACCCGGCCCCAGTCCTTCCCAACGCTAACATGGCTGGCCACTGGTGGGCTCCGCAGCAAACGCTTGCCCTCCTGCCGCCAGCGCCCGTCGACTCATGGCGGGTGCTGCCGTCGACGCCTTCACCGACAGCGACCAGCTGCACCGATAGCCAGTCCAATGCCTTTTGGCACGACACGAGCTTCCACGCCTTCCAGCTGCCGTCACCAACGCCGTCATTCAGTCTGCCGGTGTACACGTCTGCCCCAACGCAGTACTACAGCTCGCCGGAATACCTCACCTCGATGCCTGCCGTGCCGCTCCCGAGCATGATGCACTGCGGTGTTGACATGAGCATGGGTGGCTTTAATGACTTTGCTTGGGGACAGGGCGGCTTCCCGCAACAGTACGCCACTCCCGTATGAGTGAGTGAGCTGCAGATGCGACGGAAGCAGCGCCACTTCAGCGTCGCCAGTCGTTACGCGACGTTGCCGTCGGTGTTCTGGCCAAACCCGACCTCCTGGGGAGCTCTTTCCGGAAACATACCTGATGCGCACAGGTCCTTCCTGATATGAGACCCACGACACACCTAATGTCATGCGATACGATACCCGATGTTGATCATCACCAGCGACAAAACACCACATTATCCACTGAACAGTACAGCATATGGACGGCGCGTCTCATTCCTTTTTCGGGTCTTTTGCGGGGTTCTTAGCAAGCGAGCATTCGGCATGTGGTTTTCCTCCGGTTTTCGACGGTGTTGGCTTCGACGGGAGGCATGCAAATCCAAAGACGGGACATGCGGCCGCAAGGTCAACGCGAACTGATTTCATGGGACGGGATACACCTGCGCATCTTCATCTTTTCCTTCGGATCTTCGTTTGACACGACTTTCGGCCTTCTTACTCCACGGCATCTGGCATGTCGACAGCAAGGGTGCTCTTGCATCTGCCTGGAAGCTGCATCATGGGCCATACACTCCGGTCTCGTGGTCACCTTTTACCGGTGGCACGGACAGCGGATATGGTCCACGATGACGGTGATGAGGGCAGACGCACGACGACGGTTTCGCTCTTGTCTTTGTTCACGATGAGGACGAGCGACTGGACTCATCCGCGAGTGACCGTTCGGCGACCGGCATCTTTCCCGCCACACTCTTCGAGCGCGAGCATCTGGCTATGCCGCCTCAACCTAATATGACGCTTCCACCCTCGACACCTCCTGGACATCTCCCCTTTCTCTCCAGATCGATGGCAACCCGTGATCATGCGGAATCTCGGTTCACATCTGCGATGGCACCGAGGTTGGGCCGCCCGAAGCTTGTTTCCAAACGCTAGTCGGGAGGAGGTAGACTTGCTTCGAGCGGTTTTGTTCGACGTCGATCTTGGGGAGTCTATGGGAATACCACCTTTTTCTTCCAGCATCTCTTTCGAGTCGCCTTTGATGGCTGCACTTGTTGGTTGAGATGCTGGCTGGCTTGAGAAAAACCCTTCGGGAATGGAAATGTACGTCAGAACCATAGCGATCATCCTACTATGTCCCCCGAAGCTGGTTTCCTCGGACGGGAGGCTTTCGCGGAGATCAAAGACGCTTGACGCGGTTTTTTTCTCCAAGTGAGAGCGAGTGGATGCTGGATATTTCCTCTAGGTACACGCATTGGGGCCCTCACGCCGTTAGCTGGGTCTGCGGTGGAGGGTCCCTGTTCGATTTTTAGGTTAATTCGATAATCTCACATCGCGTTGTTGGATGTGATGCATCTGCTTCGTTCGCACCTTTTTGTGTCGGGTACCTGCCTGTCGTGGCATTGCTGCACTGATTGATGATACATTCCAATTTCGCGCAAAGAGGTCGCTACATGTATACCTCGGGAGACTGTACCAAAGTAGATGCGTTGCCTTGGCAAGTCCTTTCGAGGGTCCTGTGGTAATGTGACGGAAGCGGCTGACGGCGGAGAGCTGTTCGACCCTTTGTTCCCGCCTGTCACCCACAAGAGACTTTGTATCTCTAGATTGTCGCGTACATTGAGGCTTGTCCACCGGGCCGTCAGATCTCCCTCGTCCCAGTCGGTTCCTTCGCGGCAGCTGCATCGTGCCGACGAGCATGTTGCATTCTCCCTCTCCAGCGAGCCAGCCATGCCGCCCGTAAACACACCCACCGTAACTTCCCCAACCACGGTAAGAACACCCGGTGCGCACTCAAGGGCGATGGTATGGATGCTCTTGAAATGGCGCAACACAACGGGCCATCGCATGATCAGCGGAGACTAATGGTGTGTGCTGGCGCAATGCAGAGAAGCCCCTCGAGCCCGCATTCGCCGGCGGCGCACCATCCCCGGCCTCTGACACCACTGTCTTACCTCTCTTCCCCCGTGCCTGACCTGGCTTCGACCCTCTACTCGCAAGCGGCGGAAGAAGCGGACGAGGCGAATGTCAGCTTCCTCCGGGACTCTCTGGAGTCGCTCGACCATGTGAGCCACGGGTCGCGGCGCTCTCAAGTCGACCCGCAGCGAGACCCTCGAAGGGCGAGCCCCCAGGAGGCTGGTCTCGCGAACGGTCGCTCTACGGCGGCGCACGGTGGGCAGGAGACTACGGGGGAGTCGGATCTGTCGCGGAGAGCACGGCTGCATGCCCGCCTCGATCGCCTTCACGATCCGGTCGCATCGTCAATGTCCGCTTACAGCAATCGCATACCATCCCCACAGCATCGACAGAGCTTGTACGATTGGGCTCCGGGGTATGACGAGCATCACGATAGAAACATCAATGATAACCACGAGGAGGACGACCTGGATGTGATCTTGAGTGAGCTGCGGCGGCAGCAACCCGACACCCACCCAGATATCCTGCGTGTGCTCAGCCAAAGTCAGTCGGCTGGGCAACCGCGACCGCGTCAAAGAGAGGGTGACGGCCTGTCGGCACCGGCAGGTGCGGCCGATACGGCTGAACGAAGAGATCGGCTGAGGGAGCGTGAACGGAGACGGCGGGAGAGCGAGTGGGTGAGCTTGCGCACCCGGGCGGCGATTCAGCGGTCGAGGCAGGAAGGCTCGCCGAGTGCGACGGATAGGATGTTGAGGTATGTGATGGAGCGGGAGCGGAGCGGAATGAGCGAAGAGGAAGAGAGAGCGCGAGGCTCGGGCTGGTTCCGACCGAGCCCGAGCAGAGTGGCGGCCGGCGACGAGCTTAGGAACGCCACTCCCAGCCGAGACAGCTGGCTGTTACCGCCGCCTGCCAACGAAACAAGCGATCGGGATCGGCAGGAGAGGGTGGAGGCGTTCCGGCGTGGATATCTCGCGGAGAATGTACCGCCGAGACTGCCGCGCATCTCGACACCGCCTGCGCCCGTGACGTCGAACCCTCCCGGCGCGGGTCTGATATTTCTGGAGAACGCGTTGAAGTACCTGAGTGAGCTCCGGTACGAGGAAGCATTGCCGACGGCGATCGATTATGGGTTGAAGTCGTTAGCGGAAAAGCACGATGACTTCGTGATGGATCTCGGCGAGAAGGCGCCATTGTCGTCTTCTTCCTGGCTACAGCCTGGCTCCGTGTTCGAAGGCGATCAGCATGCTACCAGTGGGATTGCGGGTCTCGGCCACCGCTCTAACGCTGTCGCCCCAGCCATGGAGCACGTTAATCTTCGCCCTCGCCCCCTCGCCCCCGAAGCAACAACATCCGCCGGATTCGATCATCCTCCCGGCTCGACGCGCGTGGTTTCCCTAGACCCATCGCGGCCATACACCCGGTTCATCTCACCCACCTCTGAATCCCCCGCAGAACCTCGAGGCAAACCTCCACCCAATTTCGAACACGACCATTGGCCCGTCCGCGTGATCGTGCATTGCGTCGATCCGGACACGATGACGTTACAAGGCACGATGGAAGCGTACGATGTGCCCCAACACCCCGCCAGCCTGAGCATCCACTCGGCCGACCGACCCAAAGCCGGCAGACGGAACGCCCCCATCACCACCTACCTCGAAGGCCACATTATCGACCTCACTACCCACTCTTTCCTCACCCCCGGTAATGCTCCTAGTCGGAAAAAGGGACGCCGTCAGCCAGCCGCCGACGGACAACATACCGCGAACCCCCCAACTCCGGAGACCACCACCTCGATAGCCTTCCCCGCCGCCAACGCCTTCACGGACGCCACGAACTGGCGCAAACTCCCGCCCTTCTCCCACCTGGCCTCGGACGAAGAGTGTGCGCGCCTGCTGCTCTCCCGCACCCGCATGCGCGACGTCCACGAGCAGTACGTCTTCATGCGCTGGAAGGAACGCTGCTTCGTGCACGCCCGCGACGACCAGTGCGCCGAAGCCGATCGCCACAGTGACCAGGACCGCGGGCATGGCCTGACTATTTCCGGCTTCTATTACGTTAGTCTGCGGAGGAGCGATGGGGTCGTCGAGGGCTTGTATTACGACCCGACCAGTACGCCGTATCAGCATTTGAGGCTGAAGGGCGTTGGGTGTGGGTGGCCAAGTTGTGGATTCAGGTGATGTGACTGCGCAGCATGGCGGCTGCGTGAGTCTTCTGGGATGATGGCGGTTGAAGTTGGACGGGTTGTTGTGCATTGGCTACACGTAGTGAGGGTGACATGATTAGGGCATTCATCACGACATCAATGGCACATTTACGTAGTGGATCTAGAGATGATGGCGGCAAGTACCGTCTGGTGGCTTGATTTGTCTATCTCAACCCTCACACCGACCGTACAGATGCTATACACCTGTTTCATGTCCGGTGCTCTTGGTAAAGACGCCTTCAATTCCTCATCCAATACCAGCTTGTCATCTGTTCAGATTGCGGCAAGGCAGCGCTGATCGCTGTGCCCATCTCCTTCCGAAGGTTGTGAGGTCGCTGGTGAATGCATGCATAGGGGCGAGGGCCGGCGGTGCTTCGTGCGGGACATGCGCGCGTTTACTGCTCCGTCTGGAAGTAGTTGAGCAGGATGGAGCGCTCCTGCGACTCCTCACCCCAGTCCTTCACGACGACGCAAGAGCAGTTGACGACCTTGCGGGCGTTTCCTTCACGGTCGATTTGACCTGCGAGAAAAGGATGCTGATCAGTAGCCGCCATTGCCTTGCCCCATTTCGGCGAGGCTTCAGTAGTGACCAAACTTACACAATCCTGCCCACTCGCCCAGTTGCTTGCCATCTGGCACCTTGATGAGCGGGATCTTGTGCTCGCCGCACAGCGCCACCACCAGCTTCTTGTAGGCCTCCTCTTCGCACGCCTCGTTCAGCACGCACATGTGCGCCTGGCGTCGGTCCAGGGCCTTGGAGGCCTCGCGCAGACCGCGCGCCAGCCCGTCGTGTATCAGGGCGATCTTGAGCACGCCCTTGAGCGCGTCGAGAACGCTCATCGAGCCCGGCTTGCTGGAGGCATCGGCGGCTACTTCGACTTCCTCGGCCTCGGCGACCTCGGCGACCTCGGGAACGTTGGTGGGCTCTTCTCCGTCCGACTGTGGCAAGTGTTGAGTTAGTGATTCCATTCACATCCAAGTACCAAGAGTGAGGGAAATTGAATGCCATGTGGCGGAGTACGTAGACTGGAGGTCTCGTGCAAGCTCCGAGTCAATGGTACGGTACCAGCCATTGCCGCTTTCACTGCCCCGAGGGATGTGAGAGATCGTGGGTGCCTTACCATCTTGAATGCTGTGTTGACGCTGGTTCTAGGTGTCGAAGTTCCTCAAAGAGTTGGTTGGGGGGATTGTGTGGGCGACTTCGGTTCGATGTCGCTTGGGGTGAAGTGAGAACTTTCGGAGCTCGACGTGGCCGACAATTTTGATGGAGTGTGGGAGCTCTTGGCGAAGACGGCAGCGGGCTGATCCGAGCGCCGACCACACACGACGGAGCTCAGTATGTGCCACTCCGCCACTTCAGTATTCTTCACTCCTTCACTCCTTTACTCCTTTGTATACAAACCTAGAACACACACACACACACACACACACACACAAGAGGGAGGAATTCACACATAGAGGGATATACACAGAAAGTGATATATACAAGGAGGGATACACACAAAAAGGGACACACACAAGGAGGGATACATATGAGAAGAGAAAGAGAATGTATACACACACGCACGTACGCACGTACGCATATACGTACACGCACATACGTACACGCACATACGCACACACGTACATACACATATACACATACACATGTATACACACACACACGTATACACACAATTAACTATATACCTAGGTATATACTTTTATGTTTCCCTCTCCTTATTATATAGATAAGTAGATATATAAGGTATATATATATGTATATGTATACATAAGTACATAGGTGTGCGTGTGTGCGTGTATGCGTATGTACGTGTCTCTCTCTCTCCCCCCTCTCTATCTCTCCCTCCCTCCTTGCGTGTATATTCCTTTCTATGTGTGTCTCCCTCCCTATGTGTGAATTCCTCCCTCTTCTGTGTGTGTGTGTATGTGTGTGTGTGTCCAAAGATTGAAGGAGTGAAGGAGTGAAGAAAACTGAAATGGCGGAGTGGCACATACTGAGCTCCGTCCACACTGCGTTGCTGCCACTCAATCACTGGTTTGTCTAGACAACGCCACCATCTTCATCGCCGGTACTGTCTCTTCTTACCAGTAAAGGAAAACCAGGGGACCTCCCGGCCAACAGGGTCACGTTTGTGGGAATGGGAAATGTCTGCGATACCCGGCAGCATGTCGAGGAGGCTGTTTGAGCGGTCGCTGCTGAAGGTGAATGAACAACTAAGGTTATGTCGAATGTCAGGAGACGGGATCAACTACGTTTGGTCCTGCCTGTCGCTCTACTCAGAATTCCTCCTTTCATCTACACGCAGAGTCCTTAGAGGGCTCCACGCAAAGATCGCTCACTTGAAGAGCGGTCACCAGTATGTTGGCAGTGCATCGCCGGCATGTCTTCTCACGGAGTCTGCTACGAGACGTTCCGAAGCCGCCGTTTGTCGACAACACACGACTTCCGCTGATAGCCAGAGCGCAATCTTGGAGTCAACAGGCCATCTCGTGTCAATACATCAGTGGTGCAAGGTCAAGGCTGCTCTCACGCCCTGCAATCGTTTGCAGCGCACAAGCTCAGTGGCCGAAGCAGGGTAACGGTCTTCTGGGGTTCTTTCGAAGCATACCCATGTCCGTACCGACTGTGTTTCTGGTTCGTTGTGTCTTTGCTTGTCCGAGGTCACCGCTCAAGGCTTTACGACCCTTGTTCACCAAGACTACCTTGGGCTGCTGCGTGAGCATGGGGATCTGCAATACCGCTACCACAAATGTGGCCGTTGCGAGCTGGCAGGAGGATGAGCTCCAAGATCCGGGCAAACACGATCGCTACAGCCATAGATGTATTTCGCCCGCCACTGCGACTCTGGCCTTTGATCAGCCCTGGTGAGTACGTCGATTTGAACGACAACGACTTGAATGACTACTACCGCAGAGTCAGGCTTCTCAAACCGGGTGAAATCGAACGGGTCTGTATTGGTGAGCTACAGCCGTAGGCGCACCAGCGAAATCCAATCGTTGGCGGTCCAACCGCAAGATGCAAATGCAGCGATGAAATGGTCAACGGGGCCCATTGTACGGTAGTGGTAAGCAAACGTGTCGCTAAACATGCGCGCGTTGTACGCTGCATCTAAATGTGCTGCAATACTACGAGCAGAAGACGGTTGTCACTGCGAGCCAGCCGTGACAAATTGAACATCGCCATCATCACCAACGATACATACAGTATGTAGCAAGAGAGATGACATATGGTGAAGCGGACAGCAGTCACATGATTGCAGCGTAGATCTACAGGAAGTAGCTTATACTTGTATTAGCGTGCATTACATCATGGTTTCTCTGACTTGATGTTCAATTCACTTCATTGTCCTCATGTTCGGTGTTCATGATTGTGTAAACATGAACCCAAAACTCCTTGAGAAACCAACGGACCACCTTTGTAGCTCAAGTCGTTCGGAAGTGAGCGCCACATATCCGTGAAGAGGCCGATGCTTTCGACCTTGCGACCGCTTCTCCGGCCGGTGCCACTGATCGGTATATCAACAACGGGACTTCTGCTGGTCGCCACCTTTTCATCGTCAACACAACGAGTCGCCATGAGCACAGGAAGCAAGCAATGGCCAGTGAAGCAGTACACACCGCGACATTCTTCCTGGCCATATCACCCTTCGGACTTCAAAAGGCAGGACCCTTCATCGGATGCATCATTCTACAGCGCTCCACGCTTCGTCGCGCATATCGATGATTCGGCGATCGCGACTCTCCGAGAATACTACGATACAGCTCTACCCAAGAAAGGTCGAATACTGGACTTTTGTTCAAGCTGGATCAGTCACTACGCGCCCGACATCGAGAAAGCGGCGGAGAGCGGCGAGCTTCGAATCGTGGGCATGGGCATGAACAAGGCCGAGCTGGATGCCAACCGAGTTCTGAACTCAGGACGTCTGCTTCGCGACCTGAATGAGAACCCCGATGTAGCTGGCGCTCTTGCGGATGCGAAGGCCATCGGTGCTTCGGACGATGAGAAACTGGACGCTTCGACCAATGTCGTCAGTACGGATTACCTCACACAGCCGGTCGAAGTGCTCAAGAGCGTGCGCGATGCTACGAAGGCCGGCGGGATGGTTCACCTGACAATCAGCAACCGTTGCTTTCCCACCAAAGCCATCAGTCGGTGGCTGAGGGTCAGCGAAGAAGAGCGTCTGATGACAGTGGCCGACTTCTTGCACTTCGCAGGCTGGACGGATATCGAAATCGTGGAACTCAGCAATGGTAAAGTGGAGGAAGGCGAGCGGCAGGCGGCTCCGCAAGGCGGCCTGCAGGGGTTGATGAGCTGGATGGGGATGAATCATCGGGATCCGTTGTGGGTGGTGAGAGCTAGAAAGGGTTGAGGGTTTGAACTATTAGGTTTACGGATCGATTCGCGTCTCTCCACAGTCCCATGTATGGAGCTAAAGCGCGAGCTGGCTCCCCCTCTGCCTGGGACACATCAAGATCGCTTCGGACACTGGCTGTGGCAATCAGGTGGCCAAATAGAAATCATGATTACCAGGGTTCGTAAGCATTGTCAGGATCAAAGAGCTAGTGATAGTGAAGAAGTGACTTGACTGGTATATCCTTGCGATGCTCGTACGACGCTATTCACGTGCAACCACATGAGCGCACGCAGCCGCAGCGAAGCCTCCGGGTGCGAGAGTGCGCCTTCCGGCACACACCCTGCGAACCCAGGCATACACCACTTGCTTGCGCGCTACCTCTGAGGCACTACACGCTCCCAAAAATGGTACGGCTGCTGCTCAGGCGCGAAAGAATGCCTTGTGGCAGACTTCCAGCAAGCCCATGCAAGCACTGTCCTCTTGTTCTGCGCAGTGTGTGTTCATGACGACACCGAGCCGTCCGCTGGAGCATATCGTCCTCCATTTCCTTTCATTCCTCAGCACGATTCATCTACACCATACATCCTGGCTCTCCACCTTCTTCGAAGTAAGTCAGATGACTACAATTGGCCGCCCTTGCCCCCTTTGCCTCTTTTCTTGTGCTTGGATCTCTTCTTCCTGGTCGACTGCGTCTGCTCCTTCGCGTCGCCTTGCCCATCCTCTCCATCCGATCCTGCGTCGTTGGCAGACGAGGTCGGCTTATCTTCCATTACAGTAGCCCGGTCATTGCTACCGTCAATCGGCCTCTCCGCGTTCTGTTGGCCAGAGTGACCTTCACTCGTCACCTCTTCACTGCTAGCAATCGGAATGACGCCGCCGCTGCTACATGTCTGAGAGTTCGGCTTGGAGTCGCCACGAGGGTTGACCACTCCGTCATCGCTGCCTTGCCCCATCTGCAAGTCTTGCTTCGAATCGCTGATGGATCCTTCAACGCTGACGTCCGGCATGCCACTGGTCTGCGAATGATGCTCGACTCCACGCTTGTTCTTCGACAAGGATGGCGCTGGCTTGGATAGGAAGTCGACCTTCGTCACCCCAGCAGTGCCGGTCGAGCCGAAGTTAAATGTCGGGCTGTGGGAGTACGAAGGGCCGAGGGGATGCCCGATGGAATAGAAATGGAGATTGACGGGCGGTCCGGATATCACTGGAACGTCGAAGATCTTGTTCGTCGCCTCTGCTTGCTTGCGGTTGTCCATGTTGTCGGTCTTGGATTGACGCACGTCAGACTTCTTCGAAGTCGCAGCCTTGGATTGAAGAATCCTCCTGTTTGCCCGAGCTTTGTCGTTCTTCGAAGCCTCGTCAACAAGGTTCGTGGCAGGCTCCTTGGCTCCGTATTTCTTCGCAAGGCATGCTTCCAAGTTCTCGATCATCTTGTTTAGATGTGCCGCCTCTGTTTTTGCTGCAGATCTCACCTGCCGGCAGGTCTCCTTCGCCTCTTTGAGCTCCAGCTTCAGTCCTTCTGCGACGACTTCATTGTGTTTGTCTGCCGCGATTCTGGTGTCCAGTTGGATCTTGTAATCCTCGGCTTTGATCACCTCTGCCTCCTTCTCCTCCTTGGGAGTGGCGGCGAGCGTGTCGGCATCCTTCGGCGTAAGCGTGGTCGGACGTGGCTCGGCACTGCCTGCTTTCTGTGGCGGAGATGTGTGGGCTGCCTTGTCTGGCCCACCAACGTCACAAAATACGAGCGTGTCGGATCTCAGTAGCGTTAACCTTGCTTCTGCTGCCTTACGCAGGCGCTCGGCTCTGCACAGACGGTCGGAAAGGCCTCTTGTGTTGGTAATGTTCTCGGCCGCCTTCCGCTCGGCGAGGACACCTTGCTGCTCGGTAAGTTGCAGCATGCGGTCGGCGTTCTGCTGTGACCGAAGAAGCTCTTTGCGTAGGGCTTGGATCTCTGCCAGTTGAGGATCCGTGTCACAGAAGGCGAGGATGCCGCCAAGAATGGTTGCTACCAGGAGGTGGACGAACGGGGTCGACTGTGAGTAGAGCGCGGTGTACTCTGGCCAGTACACGGCGCCCGCTCGGTAAACAGTCTGCTCCAGAATCTGCGCGGTCGCAAACCCGGAAGCGGCGCGCCGGAACCACAACGGTAAGCGCCTCTCGATGTGGCTGCTCGCACAGCGGGCCAGCGCATAGGCATACGCGAGACCGACGAGCAGGAGCGGCAGCGAGAAGGCCAGACAGAGCCACAGCGCCCATCCCGGCGAGGAGAGGCCTTCGCTCACGCTGGCATCTTCCGCCGCGAGCGTGGCACGAGCCTCTTGCGTGCCCGTCAACGGGCCGACGGTCTGCATCGGCCACGGGATGACGCCCTTCTCGCCGAGTTAGACGTCGAGCGGTGCCTGTGGGTGGTTGGTGCTGTTTCCAGGAGGCCACAGCAACCGCGTCAGCACAAGGCCAAGTCCAAGCACGCCCACGCCGGCCATGCCATGCCTTGTCGCCATTGCGAGCAAGGCCTACTGGTTGGGGATATAGTCGCTTTTGGACGGCTGTCCCCTTGGTGATGGTGACGGTGACACCTGCTCTAAACGATGTGCGTCAGCTTGTATGCTGCGCGTTCGCAGGCTGTGCCTGTGGTGCTGGTGGACGATACCGTCGTTTTACGGTCGGACCTCTGCTTGGAGATGCTTGCAGGATCGTGCTTTTGTTTGGTGTAAGTGTTGGCGGTATAAGTGGAAGACGGTGTTGAGTGTACGTGAAGTGAGGTACAGTACGTGAACTTGAAGGGGGCACGGGCCAGCTTGATTAAATCGGTGGCTGGGAAGTGGCAAATCCATGGAGGTGTACGAGTATATCACAACTGCAGGTCGTTTTCTGCGCATGTGAGCGTAAGAAGGTGATTGTCAAGAGACGTAAGGAACAGATGAACGTGGCTTCTCCGCAACATGAGCAGATAAGTGCCGTCCACATCATGACGACGGGGCTACTATCGCACCGTACGCAAGTGAGAAACAACCCAAGCATTACTTTGCCCGCGACATCGCTGCCGTATCCTATTACTTCACGTCAGTCGAGCTCTGGAAATGCGATCTGTTTGGTCTCAGAACGAACCAAATACACTTGATAAAAGTCCATCTGCAGTTGGCCATCTTCTTGCGCAAAATGTGCTCTGGCGGACCAGTCTACAGTGGTCGCTTTGCCGTCCTTGAGCTCGTAATCGACCGTGCCGTATAACATCACCTCATCGGACCCTGGGCCAAAGCAGTATATCTTGGAAGGTTTGTGGGAGCGCTTCGCGACCTTCTCCCACATCCCCTTTCGTGTTTCCAAGATGGCTAAGTCGGCATGTTAGCATGACTTGGGCGTGTAGTACCAACAGACAACCATGCGTCCTCACGTCTCGACCCTCAGACGTACCGTCTCTACCAACAGCTTCATTCGAAGCTATGATGAGTTTTGCATCTTTCGTGAACTGCTCCGCATACTTTTCGTGTGCATCGGGCGTGTCCGAGATGGCATAGAAGCTCTCGTAATAGCTTCGGATCTCAGGCTTGACGAGGTTGTCTCCAGGCACCGCGGCTTGGTACTGGCTCATCTTGAGGAGAGTCTTCCTTCGGAAGGACCGAAAACGACAACTCTTCGATCAGGCTATGTTTCTCTGCAGCGAGCAGCTATGTCAATAATAATTGAGCAGAAGACGAGAGCAGAAGAGGGAGGAGTTGAGGTGAGGTCAGAGGTCGGCTACAGTATCCTCATCAAGACCGGCCTAGCTCCAATTGCCCTCCTTCATTTGCTTCATTTTCTCTTCCTTCTTCTCTCCTCAATATCTCATCAATTTTCCTCGGTTTCTTAACATTATACCACATAGCCCGATCATGAACGATTTTGATACGACTGGCGATCGTCCTCAAGAGCCACATCCACAATCTCCTGTATGCCATGCCGCGCTGTGCCGTGATGCGGTCAGGGCATGTGAAACGTCAACACGTTCTCATCACACGCATCTGCCGCCGGTAATTCCATCTGCGACTCCTCACGTTTGTCAGAAGTCTGCGGTGTCGTATACTCAAAACAGTCTTTGCGTGCTCTTCGCAAGAGAAAGATCCCATACCGCTATAATAGCACCTCGCTGGAAAGTCTACCATTCTTCTCGTTCCTTTGCTCCTTTGTCTTGCTTACTCCCTTACTCTATCACTGACCTTAGTCCCTCCTTTCATCATGTTGCTCATCACAGTGGGCGCTCTGTGCACCCTCGCTGCTGGCAGTACGATATCCGACACCGACAAGGGCTTCCACGAGCGCGCGGCCACCGGCTTGAACAGAGTCTTCACAGCTGCTGGCAAGCTGTATTTCGGAACCGCTACCGACAACTCGGAACTCTCGAACGTCGCCTATGCCACAAAGCTGAACAATACCGCCGACTTCGGTCAGATAACTCCCTCGAACTCCATGAAATGGGACGCCATCGAACCAGAGCGCAATACCTTCGCCTACGCCAAAGGTGATGAGCTGGCGGCGCTCGCGAAACAGAATGGCCAGAAGCTGCGCTGCCACAATTTGGTATGGTACAATCAACTACCTAGCTGGGTCAGTGGCGGCAACTTTGACAATGCCACGCTTGTCGAGATCTTAAAGAACCATGTCACCAAAGAAGTCACCCATTACAAAGACCGGTGCTACGCATGGGATGTGGTCAATGAGGCCATCTCTGACACCGGCGACGGGTCCTACCGCAGCAACGTCTTTTACCAAACGATCGGTGAGGCATACATCCCCATCGCTTTCGCAGCCGCCGCCGCGGCGGATCCCCACGTCAAACTGTACTACAACGACTACAGCATCGAGTCCGCTGGAGCCAAAGCGACAGCTGCGCAGAACATCGTCAAAATGATCAAGGCCTACGGTGTGAAGATTGATGGCGTCGGACTCCAGAGCCACTTCATTGTCGGCCAAACTCCGTCTACTGAGGCGCAAGTGGCGAACATGAAGGCGTTCACGGCTCTCGGCGTCGAGGTCGCCATCACCGAGCTCGATATCCGCACCGCGGCGCCCGAGACCACTGAGAAAGAGACGCAACAGGCTACAGATTACGCAAGCACCGTCAGAGCTTGCATGCAGGTCGAAAAGTGCGTGGGTATCACCCTCTGGGATTGGACGGACAAGTACAGCTGGATACCGAGCACTTTTCCCGGTCAAGGGGCTGCTCTGCCATGGGACGAGGACTTGAAGAAGAAGGCGCCGGTCTATGATGCCATTCTGTCCGCGGTGTCTCCACCAGCGTCGACTGGTACCTCCCACAAGGCCGCTTCCGGCGCGGCTTCGGGCCCCGGCAAGGTGCGCCACATTGCCTCGAAATATGCGACCGAGTCTTCAGCCTCGATCTCGTCGGACGCAGTAGCTACCATGAGCAAGTCCAGCAGCGGTCATGCCCAATCCACCTCGTCGACCCACGGTGCGGGCGCAAGCTCAATCCCTTTGGCCGTCGATGCCTTGACCGCGGCCGCAACAAGCGTCAGCAAGTCCCGGCCTACCGAGCACGCGAGCAGTGCAAGCGCCGCAAGTCTAAGCTCCCCCGCTGCTGAGCAGACCGCTTCGGAAACACCGGCGCCGACGGTGGCGTCAGACAGGTCTGCAAGCCCCGTCGAGGCATCTTACACGACATTCTCCACGCTCTGCACCGAGACTACAGACGGCACCACGATCACCACTATCCACGTCCATTCTGCACCAGTCGTCGCACCGTCCTCTAATGCAATCTCCTCCCCATCATCGCCGTTGTCGCAGGTGGCCTCAGAATCACCAGCGCCGACGGTATTGTCGGAGAGCTCTGCCAGTGGTGTTGAGACATCGTACACGACGTTTACCACAATCTGCACTGAGACTACGGACGGCACTACGGTCATCACCACGCACGTTCACTCTGCACCAGTCGTCGCAACAATTCCCGCTACAACCGTGTCACATGCGAGCGCGGCGACTCCTGTCATCAACAGTGCCTTGGCTACGATTTCCGATGATTGCCTGGTTGTATACGTCTATGTTTGAAGAAGCGTCTGGGCGAAGAATGCGAAAAAAGCGACCTGTACGCACCTAGAGTTACTACTGTACTTAATGAGTCGAAGCGCTGTTGACGACGGAACAACAAGAGTTCCCGGACCTTGGCATGCTGACATGTGCCCTTCAACCGAACATGCCATGTGTACGCTCGATTCGAGCCGTTCGCCCTTAACCCCTCGATTTCGGTCTCTGCAACGTGGTAGGGTCCATCTTCATGTTGTTCCAGATCAGCCAGACAGGAAGTTTGAAGCACCCACAAACGGCGGCCACGTGAGAACAGTCGGGCGAGCATTCATACCCGACCTGTTATTCCCAGACGCCCAGAGTTTGGCATACATCAATGCCATCATTCCCTGAATCCCCAGCTTGCTCGCTCCAGCTTTGAGAAAGGCGGGGAATGGAACGGGGTCTTGAGACTCTCAGATCAGCAAGATCGGCAAAAGGTGCATGTAGATTATTGTACGGGCTAGGAGTCCAACCTCTGGGTTCGATTGATGATGATCACACTGAGGGGACGTGATCATAAAGATAGGTGACCTTCCTGTCTTCAGCACTGCTTCCCAACCCCATCGTCAGCGTTGTCCATCTCTCCGCACGTTGCTCCTTCGCGTCTTCGGTCGGCAAGATGTTCGGTCTGACCAGCTTCGAAGGCCGAAAGCTCTACCGTATCATGAGCGCGGCTTGCGGCGCAGCATTCATGCTGTACGGCTGGGACGCCGGTGTATTGGGTGGGATCCAAGAAACACCCCAATTCCGCGACGCCATCGGCAACCCTACCGGAGCATTCATCATCCCCATCATCGCCTCCATCTACAACCTGGCGGCCAGCATCATGTCCCTCTGCGTCACCTTCTTTGGTATGAAGATCGGGCGACGCGGCACCATCCTGCTCGGCGACCTCATGATCTGCATTGGCGCCCTGTTGCAAGCTTCAACCTACTCGGTCGGCCAGATCATTGTCGGCCGCATCGTCACTGGCTGCGGTATCGGTTGCATTGCAAGCGCTGTTCCGACCTACATGGCCGAAATGTCTCTTGAGGCAAAGGAACGCGGGCCAGAGGTCTCGTATCAGCTCGCGTTGTTGATCACCGGCGTGGCCCTGGCATACTGGGTCGACCTCGGGTTCGTGCAGGGCTTGGACAAACACATATACTTGTGGCGGATCCCGCTGGCCCTCCAGAGCTGCTTCGCCATCTTCTCCGCTAGTCTCTTGTTTTTCTTACCCGACACGCCAAGGTGGTATTATGCCCGAGACCGTCACGCAGAGGGCGACCGGACTCTTGCGCGTCTGCATGCGCTCCCTGTCGAGCACGAGGTCGTGCAAATGATGCGCCAGGAAATCTTGTCCTCGATCCAAGAACAGGACGATGACGGCCGAATCAGCTTCTGGCTGCTCTTCTGGGACAATTCCGAACTGCAATTCGGCCGCCGTCTCCGAACATCGTTCTTAATCAATTGGGCGCAACAGTTTTTGGGGATCAACATGCTCGTCTACTTCTCAACCCAGATCTTCTCCAATCTGAATTACTCGCTTCTACTTTCCGGAACTTTGGCGGGTGTTTTGAACACTGCGTTTGCTCTTGCCTCATACCCACCCATCTGGTTCATCGAAAAGGTCGGCAGGAGGGCGATGATGATCTGGTCCGCGCTCGGCTGCGGCATATGCATGCTGATCTATGTCATTGTTACCACTTTACCGGCAAGCAAGCAGACCATTGGCACCAACTGGACGGCCGTTGTGTTCATCATCCTTTACGAGATTGTTTTTGCATTCGGCTGGTTGGGTACATGTTGGGTCTACGGCCCAGAGATCGCACCCTTGAAATATCGTCACGTCGCCGGTAGTCTGGGTGCAGCCGGCGAGTGGTTCTCCACTTGGGTCATGGTCTTTGGCGGAGGCACGGGAATTAACGCCGTCGGACCCAAGATCTTCATCTGGCCCTTGCTCTGCTGCTTCCTTTCGGCAGCTTACGTCTACTTCTGCTGTCCAGAGACAACTGGCAAGACCCTGGAAGAGATCGACGCCCTCTTTGCCAGATCTCAGACAACGCGCGATAAGATCTTCAATCAACAAACGGAAAGACGTGCGTCCGCTGGCTCTCTGCAGCCTGAGAAAAGGCGCGGTTCTGCGGGCTCTGTCCAGCAAACAGAGCATGCTGATAAAGTGTGATTGTTGCTCGGTCGTTCGGGTACCCGATGACCTTTTACCCAACATTGGAATCATGTGATATGAGGGATTCGACTTCTTGTCAGTTCGTATTACGTAGCGTGAGCAGCGCAATAAGCAATACGAACAGCCTATACATTGTCAACAGTATCACTTGTATGGATCTGTTGGTTCGGGCGGCTTCTTTCTGCACCTGACCTCTGTTGGCTTGTATGTGTTGGAAGTAACCTATAACACACCCCAAACAGCTTCTGTTGCGAGGACAATCTTGGTATAGGACGGAGTTGGACGCTACACAATGAAGATGACGTTCTGGTAGCCATGTGGATACCTTTCCACGTGTACCCGCTGTCACGGATGACTGACAAGCATCACTTCGCTGTCGCTTTGCCCCATTCTTGCACTGCCAGCTCTCTGACGTCGTCAATCATCCCATCTGGATCCTCGGCTGCGGCATAATGACCTCCATCGTTTCGTTCTGGCACGTCGATGGTCAGCTCGCATGATCATTACCTCTACACCGACCGAACGCACTCGCCTTTGTAGAACACCAGATTACCGGTCCGCTCGACTGCTCTCTTCGAGCTCGGCTCCGTATCCCAATAGAAGGACGTATACCCGAACGGAACCGTGATCCTGTTATGCGGCTCCATGGCGAAGCTTGCAAAGTGCTCGTGACGAACGTTTTCATAATAGCATAGCATACTAGGCATGATGCAGTCGGTGAAGTAGTACAAGCTCGAGGTGGCCAGAATGTGCTGAATCCAGTAGCGTTTTCTCTGGTTCTGCGGTCCTGCTGCTTCGCTGTATTTCTCACCCACAAACATCATGATGCCTACTGGGTTGTCGTTGAAACCGAAGCCAATTGTGTGTGGGCGCGTTCGCATCTCGATGGCGTAGCCCATGTGGTTCTCGAGCCAATCGTCGACTCGCGCTTGCACCTCTTGTTCGCGCTCGGTGTACTCGCGGCGTCCTCTTTTGCTCAACTCGGGGAGCGGGCTCGGAGCAAAGTTGAAGTGAACCAATCTGCAAGAATCGGTGTACTTCGAGCCCAACCTAGTCATCGCGATGTGGCTTAGTGAGTACTCGATGGCCGCCTGGGTGATCGAGTGATGGACTTACTCTCGCCCGATCCAATGAGCCCAATCGCCACCTTGGAACATGTATCTGTTGCAGGCGCCCAGTCAATTCTGGCTCAGTCCAGGGTGAAGACGACTCACTGCTGGTATCCGAGCTGCTTCATCAGAGCGTCGAAGATCCTGGTGCTGTCTTGCAACGTCCACCCGGCTCTGGGTGGCCAGTCGGAAAAGGCGTAGCCCGGTAACGATGGTACGACAACATGGAACGCGGGTAGGTTTGGATCAGGCGGGTTGGCCAATGGGCCCCAGACTCTGTTGAACTCGTAGAATGAACCCGGCCAGCCGTGCACCATGATCAGTGGAATCGCATCATCTCTTTTTGACCTTGCATGCACGAAGTGAACCTTGACGTTCTCAGGATGGTGGTAGATGAAGTGAGGCGCCGTGTTCATCCGCTCTTGGTGCTCAAACCAGCCAAAGTCGTTGATCCATGTCTCGTAGAGATTTTTGCCCCATGCGTAGGTTGGACCATAATTGTCTCCAGCGCCTGGGACAATCTCCCGAGGAGGCAGGCGAGTATCTCTCAGCTTTCGCTTCAACCG
>Ga0268244_10000353_pt1 | contig 19643 bp, 19 predicted proteins | sample AgamicMgSfe_FD_200258 | JGI IMG/M metagenome (GOLD analysis project Ga0268244, IMG submission 200258) | Agave microbial communities from Guanajuato, Mexico - Mg.Sf.e (v2) (version 2) | ecosystem: Host-associated > Plants > Phyllosphere > Phylloplane/Leaf | place: Guanajuato, Mexico | collected... | reverse complement strand
ATCCAAACCTCCTCCTCACCTTCACCCTCACTCCCACCTTCACCCCCAGCACCGACCATGTCAAAAAACCTCGCCTTCCAAACCTGCCCATGCCCCTCCAACACCTTCCGCCTCGCCCGCTGCCGCTCCTCCAACCGCGCCTTCCACGCCTCCGCCTGATCCACCTCGCCCATCTCCAACGCCCGCTGATCCGGCCTCAAGCGGGAATCCGTCGGGGGCAAGCGATCGGCTTCGACGTCCGTGATTTGATTCAAGGCCGCGGCGAAAGTGGTCAGACCGTACACTTTCGGCGCGTCCGGGACCAGGGAGCCGACGCTCCAGATCGGGGCCCCCGTGTCCGTTCGCTTGAGGCTTTCGGTCCATTTCCCCGATAAGCCTAATGAGAGCGGTGCGTCGCCCGAGGAGGCGGGGTCGAAGAGCTGACCCGTGACGTCTTCGCTCCGGCCCGAAAACATGCCGCCGGATTTGAACGTGACGACGGCACGCAGGCCGTTAGTCTCGCAGCGGACCGTCATGCTCTGCACGGGTTCGACGTACTTTTCGCCTGCGATCACATTACGGAGGAAGCAGGTCGCCTGGTTCCAGGAGTAGTGCTCGTGGGGCGCGTGCAGCACGACGCGGGCGCGGCCGTCGGTGTTCAGTTCGACGGACTTGCCCCAGAATTTCTGCGTGGGTTGCGGGGATTGCGTGAAGGACCAGCCGCCGTTGGTGAGGCTGTCGGCTTGACACGCCATGCGTACGGGGTGATGGGAGACCTTCTCCGCTACGAAGCGGAAACCTAAATCTTCCCGTACCAGTTCGAAGGTCTCGCCGAGCAAGGGGTTGAAGGGCTTGCGGACGGCGCGTTCTTTGACTCTGTTGTTGGCGAAGTACGAGATGGCGAAGGCCGTGACGTACATCAAGCGTTCGGCTGATGTCAGCGATGTCGAGGCGGCACTGTCCAGGAGCTGCGGGTACTCGATGCTTTCGGCCAGACGCTGCAGAAGCGATGTGGGCTCGTTCGCCGTCACGGGCATCGCAACCGTGGAGAGGTCTTTGCCTGCATTCTTCCTCAAAAACCCGATGATGCTGGGAGGTGGCTGCTTGGGCGGTAGGATCGACGCTCTCCGCTTGGCGGGCGGGAGCGGAAGAGGAGGCAGTGCTTGCGGACGGCTGGGGAACAAAGCGTTCTGTGCGGTCGTCGGCGTCGGTGTGAAGATCGAGGGCTCTCCAGCGGTATCACCCTCCTCACTGCTAGTGTCCGAGTCCGCTTCCGTGGCATGGTCAAAAATCGTTTCCTCTTGGCCTTCCTCGATCGCGTCCTGTCGGATATCGAGCAATTGGGACGGACCCTTGGCGCCGTCCTCGGCATCGAAGAACTCCTGATCATCGATGGACTCGAGCGACATCCGTGACGTCGAGGTTGGCAGGGGCGGGTTCCGACGCGCTTTGCTCTCTGCGATCAGAGCCGCGAAGTCAGTGACGACATTGTCGAGGTCGCGCAGCAGGGCCATGCATCGATCATGCACATCCTCGCCGGGGACGACAGCTGTCTGACTAGTAAAACTTGGTCGCTTTCGCACGCTGAGTGAGCCGGGAGAGGGCGAGAGTGGGGCTGGAAGACTGGACGGAGCAGGGACGGCCAGTTGGGCCGACACGCTCCGCTGGAACACCGCCACTGGCCTTCGTTCCTGGCTGGGCTTACGTTTCCAGAACGGACGTTTTCCTTGGTCGTCCACCTCCGGAAAGTAGGGGTTCGCGGACTCGAAGGAAGACGGGCTCGGCATGGCACTACTGCCACCGGAAGGTATCAGTCCGAGACCCGCGCCGTTGACGCCGGGAAGGTACTTTGGATCGGTGTCCTTCGCGAGGCCGCGGAGAGCGTCTCGGGTGCCGGAGACTTTGCTCACCAGTTGCTCGACCTGTTGCCATTCTTGTGCCTCCGCGGGGTTCGGCAGGGTGGATTTGAGCATCCCACTCAAGGCTCTAGCAGGCGTGGTCGGCGCTGAAGCATTCATCAAGGCGGACGAAGCTCGCTCCAACGCATCTCTCCACCCTTCAAAGTCTTTCCGATTCAACGCTTTCAAATGCCAGACTTCCGCCCCCGAATCGATCGAGAACTCGCGCGTCTTCTCGTTTGCGCCGACCGCTGCCAGCGAGAGCGGCACCGCCCCGCGCAAGGCAGATGAGTGCCGGTCGCGATAGTAGGATAGGGTGGACGAGGTGAAGTCGAGGGAGAAGAAGCGCTTGGCGTAGCCTTGACCCTTCTTCCTCCGCTTCTTGTGTAGGACTCCAGTGTAAAACGTCGCGCCCTCCGTTCCTTTACTCTCGACCGCCCTCCCACCTCTCGAAGAAGGCCGTGGGTCTTCGAGAACCGCACGATGTAGCCCTCCGCTTTGCATCCCCGCCTCGCCCGGATCGGACGTAGGCTGGACCATCGAGCCCTGACTCTTCCCAACATTGACACCGCCTCCTCCCCCGCCGGCCGCAGTCTGTGAATAGTGCAAATGATGCCCGGACTTCGGCACGGCATCGGTCGCGTGCGTCATGAGCACAAAGTGCACCGTCTTGGACGTCTGTTTCGAAAAGGTATTGTCAAACACCATCCCATACATCCCGCCCTCGCCCTCGACAACATCATACCGCCCCACGGTCACCTTGTCCGCCTCGCACTTGCCCGCCCACGCCACGCTCTTCAACCCGATGCCCTGCAACTTCTCCAGCACGGCGCTCACGTCGCTTTTGCCCACGGAGCCCTGTCGGCTTCTCTTCCCGATCGGAGCCGCGCCATCGGGGCTCGGCGTCGGGGGTAGAGAGGCTGGGGTGTCGAGGGTGTCTTGCGTGGGGAGGACTGGCGAGAGACCGCCTTTCGTGCCCGGGTGCTTGAAGATGCCGAAGTTGATGCTCTTCTTGTGCGGTTCGACGGACCAGGAGATGGATTGGCCTTCGGGGACTGGGATCCAGCGGACGACGTAGCTCTGTTGTTGTCAGTCACGCGCGCTTAGCTCTACGTTTCGGAGATGTCTAGATACATGGACTTGAATCGCATACCTTGGAGTGAACGATGATCTGTTCTATACCCGCCATGCCGCAAAAGAGTGTGTGATCCGTTGCAACAGGGCCGAGGACGCGCGCTTTTGCACACCCATATGCGATCTCATGATACGGCTGAAAGCTTCAAGGTTGTTGCTCGAGACTTGTCGGTACTTGTCAGCTCCCCTCGCATGCGCGCGCACAAAGCCACTTTGTGCACTCGACGCGCGCCTGGCGAAAACCCGATCCGAGACGAGCCAGTCACTGTGGATTGCTTTTATGCAAGGCGTGATTCTAGCGATAGCAATACCGTACAAAAAGTGATTCGAAGGCATGAACTAACGTTTACATTTTATCTATGGACGAGGCTCAAAGGAGCGCCGATCACATGTGGTCACATGCAGTTCAGACCCCAGCTCCGCTTGGCAAGCGAGTCGTCACGTTCAGGTCGAGGGCTGAGAAGGCAAACATGCAAGAGGACAACAATCACAGCGTGAAAAGTTTGTTGTAGAACTCGCGGATGTAGTACAGTCCGGTGAATATGTACTTTCACAAGAACATGCTTCGAAATTGAACACCGTCCTAGATGCCCAGTAGAAATCAGATCCCCCCAAAATGCCGTAAGGCGCCCTCTCCTCGAGGGAGTCCGCATCATGACTCCTCGCTGGGTGTGGTATCATCGCGAAGAAAGAGGCAAGAAAAGCGAATCAAACTCGAAAACTTTTACTTTTCCATTCCCACCCGTACGCCCAGTCATATGCTCCCAAAAACCAGAGTCGAGTCATCCACATGCCGTGTGGTGGGAAAAAGGACCTTTTGCCAGCGCCATGCTTGGAGAAGCGAGAATCAAGAACCAGCTCGCTCAAGTCGGTCGAAGCCAGAGAGGCAAAAATCATGTCGTGGGTCGTCGTAGTAGATACATAAATTACAGCAAGCAAGAGAGCGGGTTCCGCTTCACTGCTTGCTCAGCTTCCGCGTGAGCTTCCCGAACGCGCCCTCGACACTCCTGCGCACGCTGCTGCCATCGCTGCCGCCTGAGCTGATGCTGGCCGTCGAATCGGTGGAGTAATTCCTGCCAGTCCGGGGCTTGGTCTCGTCGATGACGTTGGCGGCGCCCCCGCGTCCGATGTGGTAGACAGGGGCTTGGGTCTCGCGGCGCTTGACCATCTCCTCGTCGAACTGAAAGATGGAGATCTCGGTTTCCGTCGGGGTGAACATGTTGCCGGCGCCGCCGCGGCCGGCCGTCATGGTGCGCTTGAAAGGCCGGGTGAGGCTGACGCGCGAGGCCGGACCGGCGGCGTTGGGGCCCGAGGAGATTTCGCTGCCGGCGTAGTGCTTGTAGTTGCCTGCTCCGCCCCGGCCGCCGCCCACGTAGCCTCCTGAGCGTGGCACGGATGGGTGTGGTTCGGTGACGGAGAGATTGCGAGACATTGCTGGGGGTTTAGTGTGCTCTGATGGCGGAGAGTGGGGGTTGCGAGAGCCTCGATGTGGTTCGCCCAACCACGTGATTGTGGTTGAGAAAAGAGAGCAGAATGTGTCGTAGTGAAGTTGCAGTGAGTTGGTTAAGTGAGTGAAGAGAGAAGGTAAGGAAGATGAAGAGAGAGGGTGGTATATACCTCCGTTGCTATATGTGTAACGCCATTCCTTGCCCTTGCAGGAATTTGGCGAGGATGGATCACGCGGTACGCACGCCCCCCAAGCGCATGATGAGATGAGCCCAGCTTTGAGAATACAGTGGTGGTGATTGAATGAGGTTGCGGATGCGGACGCGGACGCGCCTTTCAGTTAACGGCAGGTGACTAGCGGTTAACTGCATAGCGCGTGCGGGCCTGCGACGGTTTGCGTGTTCCGAGCACTGCAGAGTTTTCCAAAAAGTACATAGTACTAAAGTAGATAGATGTAGTAGAACTGTAGAAGTAGAAGGTCAATGTGAAAAGCGGGGCTTCGGCTTTCGGATGTCGGCCATGGACTGCACTTTGCATGATGATTATAATGATGAACGTGATGAACGCCACCAATGCCGTCAAACGATGTGCTACTGTCTACACCCGTAACACCTGTCACCAGACTCCTCCATTCCTTGTTTACTGTCGCCATCATCGTCGTCGTCGTCGTCGTCGTCGTCGTTGGTTACGTTATCCACTGACGACTTGCGTACAACCTTTTTCCGTCCACCGCCGCCCGGCCACGGTTCACCATTCGTCAATCCAAGTCATCCAATCATCTGACCCAAAGACTCCAAATGCGCTGGAAAACTAGGTATGTACATAGTACCTGCAGCCAAGTGAGCCAACCCAGAGAGTGGAGTTTCCAATTACCCCCATGAAATGGCAATTCGCCTCGTGGGGAATCGAGATCGTGGCGTGTCCACCGCTCGTCAGCTAACCACCATCCAATCGTCGCCACCACGCGTGATCCTTTTTTCACCGTAAGGATCAAGGACAATAACAGCGTCAGCAACGGAAGCGGCGCCTCCGAGGCGAGCGGAGCGGAGGGAGAAACATGGTGCGATGGTATTCCGGCCCTACAGTATGGTTTTTCAGACTCATTCCGGCCTGTTTGTGTATTCGCCCACAACCATGCCAAGTTCAAAGTCTTTTCATCACGGTAAATCGCTCTCTTACCATTGAGCAAGATACACAATGACTATAGTCGACCACGTATAGTACCTAGGTTGTAACTCCCCGGCGTCCCACTGCCACGGAACGAACCCCATCGCTCTAGATCCAACTCTGCCAAGCGTCTGCCTCGTGCTCGACCAGGACACATGATCATCGCTTCCCCGCAATCATCGCCCTTAGCTCACCGGCACCCCCAGGTGTCTGATCACGGCCGATCGTTTCCAGTCCAGTCATCCTCCCGACTGGACAGCAATGGAAACGGGGCGGCTTGGGTTGTCGTCGGCACCTACGCAAGCTTGGGTTTCTCCTTGCTACATGTTCGCACATCCTTCCACGCGTAATGTCCAGGCGACAAGTACCTCATACGAGCGTCTTGCCTCTGGCTTCGTCCCACTGCCCGTCGACCTTTCACCTCGCCAACACGGGAGCATGGCCAGCTTCTTGGATCAAGCGAACTTCTGATGAACAATTTCCGGGTCTGTAACATGTCAGCCGATGCCTTACACCTGGACGTCAACACCATTTCCCCACTTACTCTCGTGCCAGTCGTCGATACTGACGTACATCTTCCGAAACGTGCTCAACCCCGCCAGAATGCTGCCCCCGATCCACGTACTGTAGAGTCGCTCCGGCGGCGCGAAGATCTTGATCCTCATGTCCTTGACCGCCAGCCGCTGAACCTCGTGGAGCAGCCGATCCCCGAATCCTTTGATCATGGTCGATCCGCCGGACAGGACGATGTTCCCGAAGAGGGATTTCCGCAGGTCCATGTCGGTCCGGTTGATCGCGTCGACGACGATTTGGTGCAAGCCGGGCCATTCCAGTCCGATGATCTCGGGGTCGAACAGGATCTCGGGGGCTCGGAAGCGCTCCGCGCCTACTTTCAGCTTCTGACCGTCGGGTAAGGCGTATTCGATGACTTTGCCCTCGGGGCCACGACTGCCTGCGTTCAACCACTCCTTCTCCTCTTTCTTGGGGTCGAGCGCGACGTAAGACGTTTTCTCTTTGATCTGCTTAACGATCTCCTTCTCCGCGCTCGTGTGGAACACGCTCCCGCCTTTCCTCAACAGCGTCTGCAAGTGCTCCGTCACATCTCGCCCCGCCACGTCGATCCGGCGGATGGAGTTGTTGATCGCGAAGCCTTCGTAGACGGGCACGCTGTGGGAAACCCCGTCGCCGGCGTCGAGGACCATACCCGTCGTTCGGCCGGAAGCGTACAGCGACAGCACCGCTTGGATCGACGTATACAATGCTGGGACGTTGAACGTCTCGAATAGGATCTGGGCAGCCATATCTCGATTCGACCGCGGGTTTAGAGGTGCTTCGGTGAGGAGGACCGGGTGCTTATCTCAGACTCAGCAGCAGCTCAATCATAGCCTATCCACCTCCCCGACTGACCTCAGCCACAAAACACATACCTCTTCACTCAGCGTCTTCAACTCCTCCGTATAAATATACTGCCAAATCTTCTCCATGTCATTCCAATCCGTGACGATGCCATGCTCGAGCGGATACCGGATCTTCAGCAACCCCCGCAACTCCTGCGCCCGGTTCCCGATGAACACATCCCCTTCCAGCCCGCCCGCCAGCACGCGCAGGTGCTTCGGCCGCCCGACGTACGAGGGGAAGAAGCACTTGGGCAGGTCCTCGCCCGCGTACCCGGCGCGAATCGTGCCGCTGCCGTTGTCGATGACGATCGGGGTGTTGTGCAGGTCGGCCATGGCGGCCAGGCGGGACACGCGGGAGGAGGCGCTCGCCTAGAGCGCGCTCTCGCGCGTGCTGGGGTCCATGGTGGGTGAGGTGGGATTTGGTTGTGTGCGTTGAATTGCTGTTGGTTGTGTACATAGGTAGGTAGGTAGTAAGGATGAGAGATCGACGCGACTGGAGGTTGTGCCGCGCTTTCCGCACAATGCCCCGTATTGATGGGCTTTAATCAATTTCAATCAAATGCGATCTGACCCCACCATCAACGTCGCCTATCCAATGCATGCGACTTCACATCGCATTTGTTCGGTCACAACTTACATCAGATCATGAACCCTGTCACCCGACTGTGATCATAGTCTAGCGAGTCTCCAGATTCTCACCACAGCATCAAATGCGCCACAATGAGCGCCATCGAAGCCCTCTACATCTTCGACGAGCACAAGTACGTAAGTGTTCGCCCTCGATACCACCCCCCAAACCCGACCAAACACTGATCCTCGCGCCAGCTCCCTCATCTTAGAGCATGTCTACCATAATCGACCGCCGCCACCATCCACCCTCCTCGCGCTATACCTACAGCATGCTTCGCCCCGACCGAGCCTCATCTACCTCACCTCCACCCACCCGCCGACGCTGCTGTACTCGATGATCCAGGACAACATCCTCTTCTTCTCGCCGTGCTCCACAGACACAGAGCCCCTACTGGTCCTCGAGTTCTTGCACAGAGTCGCGGACGCATTCGAGGAGTTCCTCGGCTCGCCTCTGCTCGCAAGCAAAATCACAGCCAACTACGATGTTGTCGCGCAAGTCGTCGCCGAGATCGCAGACGGCGGGGTGGTTTGCCAGGGCGAAGCCAACGCGTTGCGCGATGTCGTCGAGACCGGCCCGGGTGTGCTGGAAAACCTACTCGGCAAGGTACGATTACCCGGCAACAGCCCGGCTTTCCACTCGGGTCCAGCTGGAAGTCTACAGCGCCCTCCGACTCTCCAGCCAGCCTTGAGCGCACAAGGCTCGGCGATCCCTTGGCGCCGCAGCAACGTGCGGCATACCAGCAACGAGCTCTACGTCGACATCGTCGAGACATTGTCGGTGACGCTCGCGCCGTCTGGCCGTCCGCTGAGCGCTTTCGCCTACGGCAGTATAGCCTTCACGTCGAAGGTCAGTGGCGTCCCGGATCTACTGCTGAACTTGACGACCGGTGGCCGAGGCGCCGGGATGGGCAATCGAGGCGACCAGCTACGGAGTGTTATGGAAAGGGTAGTCTTCCACCCGTGCGTCCGACTGAACCGATGGAAAAGCGACGGCGTGCTGTCGTTCGTGCCGCCGGACGGCAGGTTCGCACTGGCGGGATACGAGGTCGACTTGCTGGGGTCCGACGCACCACTCACGACATCTCGAACGGCGGCAAACAACATCAACCTCCCTGCTACTATCGAGGTGACCACCGGCCTAGGATCTACGGGAAGCGAGTTCGAAGTCCGGCTCTCGCACTCGACGTCCTCATCAACCGCGCAATCGGCAGCAATGTCCAGTCTCCAATCCAATCTCAGCGGACCTCATCCCGGCGCGCCCTTCCGAACCGCGTTGGGCGCCGACCCCCGGTCCCCTGCGTTGGAGGACCTCAGAGTCCACGTGCCGATCCCGGCAGGGGTGAGGAACATCTCTGACCTCCGGCCGACCAAGGGCGAGGCGCATTGGAGCCCCGTCGACGGCCATGTCGAATGGAACCTCCCCACCAAGGACTTCGGTCCCGGAGGCGCGGTGCTCAGATGTACCTCCCAAGGCCCCGTGTCGGACGACGAAGACGATGCTAGTGGTGTGATCAACGGCATGACGGCGACGACGTACGACTACGATGACGATCAGCCGTCTCGTCAGCAGGAGAAAAGCGCGACACCGACGAGCACCTCGAGGGTGACGGACGAACGGAAAGTGGAACGCAATCGGGAGCTCATGCCTACAACCGCCACGTTGAGTTTCAGTACGAAGGGTTGGCTGGCGAGCGGGTTGAAAGTGGAGAGTTTGTTGGTGGACACGAAGAAGAGTCGAGGGTTGGGGCCGGAGGTCAAGCCGTATAAGGGGGTCAAGTATCTCACGGTGAGCCGAGATGGCGTGGAGGTGCGATGTTAGTCCAATTCAAGTCTTGCTCAACACGTCTCCATTGATTCCAGTGGATGAATCGAGAGGCCTTCATGAGATACTGCTCCGCGGTTGGTATGTGTACAGCTCCGTTTTACTCGCAGCACAGTCGTCGCAGCACCTCCTCCCCAGGGACTTCCCGATGCCATAGAGTCGTGCCATCTGCAAGTTCCATTCCCATTCCCACACCATCCCCAACGTGCTTGCCGCTCCAGCGAGTATCGTTGCCCTTGGTGATCTGTCTATACCTGCCCCAGCGCCTCCGATCTCTGATCCTCAAGCTTGGCGTAAAACATATCGCGGCGGCGCGTGGCTGGGACGTGGTAGCCTTTTTATTGCCCAAAATCGGTTCGTCAGCTAAACCATTCTTCTCCTCTCCCCTCTTCCTGCAAACCACCCAACAAAGACACCTCTTCTTCGAAAAACAGCTCGGAGGTTTGTAGGGCAGAGCTCTCTCGAGCCGCTTTTGCTCACGTACCGTACCACCAGAAGTATCCACCAGCAGTGCCGAGGCCTGTACGTGCACGTGAGGGGTCAGCTTCGCTTTTCATTCCATGGCAGTAGAGTATATATGGCTTTTCCTGTGGGGAGGAGGTGTATGGAGGCGGGCGCAAAGATGGGAGATATTTACCGAAAGCGACGGAGAGATCGAGGACCAAGCCCCTGCGGAGCATCTGCGCGAACAAGGCTGTCAGTTTTCGTACCAGGTATGTCAAGGGGTAGAGTTGAAGGAACGTACTCCGGTGATTGGTTTGATCGGCATTGTGTCGACACGGGTTGGTAGATGTGTGTTTTGGGAAGGTCGTGCTTCGTGTCGTGAGGTGGACTGGTTGCAGCTTGAGGTTCGGGGAGTTGGGCTTGGCATTGCCCGCGGCGGCAAGAGCCGGATGGGCATATATATCTCTTGCAGCAACACTCAAGTATCGAGGCTCTTTCACAGATTTCATATCATCAATCTGTTATATATTGGCGTGAGCGCCCTGGGGCATGCATTTGCTCTACGATGGTAGACACCGGTCGCGAGCAGGCTGGTGGATTCGGACGCAAGGACGATGGTAATCTTGGGAGACAGCTTGCTGCATCCGTTTTGCGAGAGCGTTGAATATCACGAATATCCCGCATGTTCGAGCAGCGATGAAGAACGATATGCTTTCAGTACTCCGTGGTAGCTCTATCCTTAGGCGACTCTGTAACAGGACAATGATCGGGCGGAGTGTGGAGGCAATAGCTCTGATGCCATAGAAAGGATATCAGGCCGTAGATCGATCATGGTCCGCATGTCTCCTTTCGAGAGACCATATCGAACCAGGTCGTCCTCGATCTCTGCAGTCCTGTCTCTTCAGTCTCACCGATAAGCAACATCCTCCTCATTGTGGGCTCGAGTTCGTAGGTTATATTATCATCCTTCGAGTCGTGGAGCTCGGGAATGCTTCGGTACATGTACTCTGAGCACAGGGTTCCATGGTCCAACGTCATTCCATCGCGGCAGGAACCCATGAAGTACTGTACCTACAGAATGCATCTTTGAACGACGTACACTTTCGTCAAACAACTAATGTCGTCGGGGCCAGGATACATCAAGCAACTCTGGTTCAGGTGGAAAGCGCTCAAGCTCCCATGGCGCAGCAAGTACCTGGTCGGCGCCGACTTGGCCGGTAACACGTTCTGGGAGTTCAAGGATGCGTTGAACTCGAATCGCTTGCGGCGGATCGCACAATACGGCCGGGCGGCACATTATGCGGATGTGAAGATATCGCGTACGTTTGTGTCGTCTTTCGGTGTTAGGCAATAAAGGGGACGAGACTGACGGATACATATGTTCGCAGCGTCGTGGCATCAATGGCTGCGCCACACTCGCCTCGAAGCTCCGACTATCCAAGAACAACAGTACGAAGTCCGCCGACAAGCCTCGATGAAGCAACTCGCTGCGCGCGCCGACGAGCGCTGGAAGAGCGTGCCTTCCTTCCTCGACGCCCCCGAACGCCAACAGCCCGAGCCCGCCATCGGCGTCAAAGACCCGGGTGGCTACGCACCACAGACAGAACCGGAGAACAAGCAGGGTGTGGCTAGCGCGGTGGAAGATCAGGGGAAGGTGGATGAGATTGTGAAGGAAGGGAAGGAGGGCAAGGATGTGGATGAAGGGAGGTTCAAGGGCAAAACGCGGGAGAGGGAAGCGGCGCCGTGGGAGCAGCAGCAGAGGAGAGGGGCACCGGGTGAGGACTGGCAGCCACAGACTTGGAGTCCGGGTGTGGCTCGGCGTCGATGATAGTTGCTAGCATGCAATACACATGATATATCGACTGTACTGAGTTGAAAAATATTATACGCCACCAAGCTCTTCATTGTTTCAGGGGGTGCAAAAAGAAAAAGAGAGGGGTACCAAAAGATGGAGCAAGGCTGGATTCGAACCAGCATCTTTGACGGCTGCGATCAAACAACCCAATACGAGCAATGTCTTACCATTTAGACCACTCTCTCCATCTTGAACGTAAGGATTTCTGCATTTCATATATAGGAAGATCATCCATCAGCAACAAGCCTGCCAGACAATGCACATAGCGTGTTGTTTGGTGACCTTTGTTTCCACTTTCACATGTAACAGCTGCCTTCACTGCATGTGTGTGTGAGAGCCTCAGTATCTGCGATACCCCCAACGTACCCTGCGCGCCCTTATCGAGCAACTTGCCGCGCCGAGAACACCACACGATTTGTACGATGGACAAGTCAAAGTCAGCACACGTCGCCGCCGCAGCGAAGAAGTTGGAGGGCACGTACGTGAAGCCAGGAGGGTGGAGTGCGCAGTCGCAAGGAGACATGATGGCGATGGACGAAGCGCGTGTTGCTGCAAAGGAGCGCGTTCTCGAGGATGAGAGCGTGGTGGTACCCGGCGACATCGTCCCTCAAGCTTTGCGATTCTTGCTAGGTGACGAAGATCGTGACGAAGCCCGCCAGTGCCTCTACCATGCAAGCCCCGGCCGCAGCTTGACGGTCCTGCGCGTCATCTTCTTCTACGACCTCGACGCAGATCACTCCTTCGACAGCAAGCACACGCAGACGCGCATGTCGCTCGTGCACGCCCAATTGGCAGGCGATGCTGCGCGGTCGGCAGGTGACCAAGCGTACCTGGACGCTGTGCGCGAGGCGCAACACGAGCCGTTTACCTCCACAGCGCGCGAGCGCTTCGTCCAGATGTTCAGAGACGGACAAGCTCCGCTTCGAAAATGGACAAAAGGGGAGAAGAAGGGATACGAGGATTCGCTCTCGGGGTTCAAGAGGCTCTTCGACCGTCACCGCAAGAACCCCCGGGCGGCCGCTGCAGCAGCACTTCAGCTGCTCGAGGAGCGTGAGAAGGAGAGCGCGACGGAAATGGACGAGATGATGGAGGCGTTTGGGAAAGTGGCGCAGATTGTGGGCAGGGGCATCGAGGTGGTTGACCTGGCGACAGCGATGGAGATTTTGAGCGTGGCGGAGGGTAAGGCGTCAAAAGGAATGGACGAGATGCTGGGCCTGTAGATCTGAGAAGCGAGCTGATTTTGAGCGCAATGCATGATGTGGATAGCGTACCCAGGGCACAAGGATTAGATAGTGGGATTCGAACGCGCGGCGAAAAAGTTGGAAAAAGGCAAAGATTAACGTGGCGATAAGCGAGGTTCGAACTCGCGGCGCCGAAGTCGAGAATCGCCAGCAAAAGACCCAGCAAAAGAAATTCAGTCACCACATCAGCGGCTGCGATCAAACGACCCAATACGAATCACGCGTAATGACTTGGCTCCAGTTTCTATCCGCTAAGACACGGAAGAATTTTCGAACCAAGCAATGGTCGGCTGAAGCGACCAAAGCGAATCTCTTGTTAGGGAGGGAAACCTTTGCCAATATATACCCCCAAGTTGCGCTCCGAACTGCTGCCGGCGGCGGGGCTGTTTCCGCGGAGGCTCCTGCGCCAGCACCAAGCTTGCAACGGTCACCACTTTATAACCATCTCTTGTCGTGAAGTCGTCCATAATTCCTTCTTGATGATCGTATGGGGTGGTTCTCAAGGCGAGTATGAAGGACTCCTTCATGATTTCCTTCGGTGGTGTCCGTATACGCAGCGTGGAAGGCGCATTGTGCGCCGCAACACGATTCCATGGAAGCTGGTAATCAATCCGGAGGGTCTCCCTGTTTGCTCTTGCCATCCTGAGAGCGACCGTTGCCGACACGTATCGAGCGGTGCATCCATATGGAGGTTCACTATGCAGCGATCGTCAGGCAGCATGTCATGATTGTGGTAAAGTCTTGATGAGGCGGTCTTCTGGGCTACTGTCAATCTGCCACTACGACTCCAGAATGACACTCCCCAGCTCATTTACTGGAGAGGAGAAGCAAGTCAGCAGTCAATGGCGTGTCCAGAACTCACGGACACGCTCGAATCGCAGCGCCTGACGCGCCGGTGTGAGACTAAATGGTCGAGCGGCATGCCAGTAAACGGCTCAGCGCGATCTTTGTCAGTCCCAGTCTTACATGAGTTCGTTTCCTTTCCTTGAAGATTGATAGTGATCACGATGAAGCGCGGAATGGGACGAGACGAGCACTCACGACTGAAGTGAAGTCGAAATCCCAGGCTAAACCAAGTCGAGACGAGCCCTACATGACGTATCGAAGACAGCTTCCAGTGTGCCTTTCGAGCTCTTCTGCATTCGTGCATGCACCTCTCTGCCTTCGGTCTTCTATACACCCAAACATTAGCAGAGTCCCTCGACAACTGAGCTCGCAATGTCGTCTATGCGAGTACTCCTCCGCTCCGGTCGCATGGCGACTCGCTCAAGCGCCAACGTACGGCCGTTCACCACCACGAGAACCCGCTTCGCTGATCTCAATGACCGCGCGAACGACACGGCCGAAGCATACCGCAAGTCCCAGACCGAGAAGCCGCTCAACCCTCACATGACGAACAGCAACTCGACCATCTCCAACGAAATGCCCAGCATCGGCAAAGACTCACCACCCCCGGAGATGATCACGAGCGTGGACCCGGAGTACACGCCGAAGGACTCGAAGCCCGAGAACACCGAGCGCATGACTGGTGGCACGCAGAAGCCTGCGCCGGAGAGCGGGCCCAACGCAGACCTCCACGTAGGTGAAATCGAGGGCGGCACATTCCGTGTCGAGCCCCTCCGCCGCACCGGCGAGGACGCCAACACCATGCGCGCTCGTCTCCTTTGTAAGCCATTGGCACTTTGAAACAGGTCACTGGCTAACGCTGATGGGGGGCGTAAACAGATCAATCCCGGAAAAGAGGGACACTAGAGTCGGACCTGCTCTTGTCCACCTTCGCCAACGCGAACTTGGAGGTCATGACGGCCAAGCAGCTGCAACAGTATGATTTGTTTCTGGACGAGAACGACTGGGATATCTACTACTGGGTGACGCAAGAGCCGACGCCCACGTCCATGGCATACGCAGAGGGCGCTGGACCTCAACATGCCAGCCCGGAGGCGCAAGGTCAAGCACCCGCCAACACACCCGAGCGAGCACCGGACGGTGGACCCGCTTCGCAAACCGATCAATGGCGAGGCGGTGCTCCCCGTTCCGGCGAGTGGGCGCAGACGGTCGGAACGTTCAAGCCCGCCTACCGACCTGTCCCCGCGCGGTGGAAGAATAGCGAGATCCTGTCCATGTTACGGAAACACGTCATCGATCGCAGCGCTGGGGGTGTGCATGTCACTGAGAACGATGAGGCGAAGGTGGGCGGGAAAGGTCTATCGCAGGGCGTTCAGGGCGTTGGTGGTGGTGGGCTGGGTTTCATGCCTGAGCTGAAGAACTTTGACCGGTGATGTATTTCCATAGGTTGATGCGAGATCGCAGATGTATCACGTACTTCACAATGTACAACCCCATAGGCACTGTACTCCATCAGTCAACTCTCATCATTGTAATTGGTTAATGTCCCGCACACATATGAATGTATCAAGGGACAGTTCATTACCAGCAGCTATCCCACTCTCCAAAAAGTCTATTGCGGCTTTTAGGGAGTCAAGATTGCTTCACACCGACTACAGTAAAGTGTGGCAATGAGGACATAAGACGGAAAACTCAAATACACACAAAGCCTCGCCACCTCGGCCATTCACTCAACAGTCTACGGAAAAGCCACTCTCATCGATCAACCCCCCTCCCCCACCTAAACAGTTCTCTGCCGCCATGCCACCGTCCACCGAGCTCTGGCCTCATAATCACGGTAGCAAGCCCTTGACCTTCGCCCTCCCAGGTTTCGTCTCCCCACTGTCCGTCTCCACGCCATACCACTCCCGGTTGCACTGCTCCGGGCGGCGGATGTGGCAGCGCCAGTGGTGGGGGAATTCCTTGCACGCGGCCTCGCACCACGAGCCCCCGCTCGTGAACGCCTTCCACATGAACCAGTCCGGGTCCGGGTACCCGCCGGCGCGGGCGCGGATGATGGGGCTAGGTGGTGGTGGTGGTGGTTAGTTTTTCTGTGAAGGGGAGTTGGTTGAGGAGGAAGGCGGTAGGGAGGGGGACTTACAGCTCCTCTTTGGCGAACGTTGGTGGCTTGGAGAAGTCGACTTCGTGCTCCGGGTGGGAAGTTGGTGGCATGACTGCATGTCCTTCGTTTGCCGTGGGCAGGGCAGTGACGGCGCCGAGGAGGGCGATGAGTGGGTAGAGGAACTTCATCTTGGTTGATTGGTTGTTTGTCTGGGGCTGATGCTTTTTCTGGACAGTCGAGTGGACGATGGAGAAGGAAGAAGAGGATGGAGTGGAATTCTTGAGCTGTATATATTCGCAGGCCGCGAGAGTCGCTGCAATAGAGTTTGAGGGAGTAGTTGTAGGAGACGTATGGATGCGAAGGCTTGAGGACATTTCCTCAAGCGTAAACCCTACAAGTCCTACCAAGGCATCGTGACGAACCGCCAGCACGGCGCTGCTGGCCGATACCTAAAGGGACGTCTCTCGACGCCTGCGCATACGGTTGAGAAGTCCAGTAGTGGTGCGAAACCCTTGAGCGCCGCAAGGCGTGTTGCTATCGCATGGTGCACAACGGCTGCGAACCGACGTCGACCGCGCCGCATCTTCACCATCGAGGCCGGATGGCAAGCAGTCTGATGAGATGAACATTGTCCTCACTCACATCGGAATCCGGATGGGTGTGGGTCTGCTCGCTGACTCGCTCCACCTGCATTCATCCTTGCAGCCTTGCTCACGCCTCACGAGTCAGTACTCACTCCTCTCAGATGCCAAGCGCGCTGGATTTCGACTTCACTTCGTCTCGTCCCCAGTACTCATCTGCTTCTCACATGATTTGCTTCTCTGCGCACCGGTACATCTGCTTGAAAGATGCCGCTCGCCTTTGGTTCAGTCCGTCGCTATACATCCATCGAAACAGGGATGCATGTGAATCCTTTGATATGCGCTCGCCCGCATGATCCCGTCCCCCAGGACCAACGATGGAGTAAATGGAATGGAACTCTTTGAAGAGCTAGTTTTGGCGGTGGACACAGAGGGAAATAAAGAGAAGCATACATACCGTGTTCAATCCTGGTGGTGTTGATGCGCAATACATACCCGTGCGCCAACATGTGAAAAGGTAAGGACACGAAGGAGATTGTCCACGGCCGTGGCTGCTTGCTGGACCAAGGGCGTACAGAGCGCCCTTCCCACGGACCATGGATGGCAAGTGCAGATGTACACTGGCGCGTCTCACCGAACTCTCTCAACACCACCGCCGACGCTGTTCAATCGCTCCTCTGGCATGCGCTTCTTGTGGCATACCCTTTTTGTACGAACGAAGCGCACAGCGTTCATGTGTCGACATCTGGCTTGTGCAACAGCAATGTGCAAGTGTCCTGTTGGAGCGTCGAAGCTGCGGGCGTGCGAACTCGTTGCCGTCGGCAGAAGTCCCGGCTTCAGTTGCAGCTTTTCCAAGTATAAATGAATTATGGCGACCCCTCATATCATTCTAAGAAATCGTGGTCTAGTGGCTACGTTCCGCGTTAAGTTCGAATCAACGTCAGTGTCAAGAACAGCTAACTTCTTCTAAACAGACTCGTGGGATTTGCGTCAAGGGTCGGGCTTCACGGTTCGCTCCACGGTTCCGTGGAGCCCGACCCGCGACGCACATCCCACGACCCCGTACGATGCGGCGGTGCGACACGGAAGGGAGATGCCCGACATCTCGCTGGAAGGTCAAATCACCATGCTGTACACATTGTTATCCATGAATATATCCGTGCATATATCATATTAGATCATAGGCTCCGTCCACAGATCAAATCATACCAATTTTTTTTCTGCCCTTCTGCGGCTTGCATAAAGCATGTCAACAAGGCTTCAGTATTTTTATCTTATGGGCGCAGCAACAGTCTCGTTCACGTTCTATCCTCTCGTACATATGGTAGACAACGTGAGGGTACATCCGTTGGGGGGCCAGGGAAGGTGATGGTGTGCTTAGTTGGGAAAGCACGGGCCTCGGAACAAGCTCACAACATTCGCTACACGATCACCTTTGCAAAATCTTCACTCCTTCTTGCCACCCCAAGCTGCTACATTTGACCACCACACCACCACCATGTCGAGCGCCGCAGAGAAGAAGCAGCTGAAGAAGGCCGCTCAGGCTGCCAAGAAAGTGCAGCAAAAGCAGCAGCAGGGCACGTATGTGCCTCCAGGTCAATACAATGACCTGCAGACGAGGACAGCTCGTCTTCGCGAGCGCGCCAGCTCTCTTGTGTACGTTCTCGCACCCTACAAAGGCTCCTGCGGCGCTTCTTACGTTGGGGACGCGACTGCTGACAGCTTGACAGCGTGCCAAACGACGTCCACATCGACTTCTTGCGGGCACAGCACCCTGACATCTACGAGTACGTGTTCAGCGGCTCGGCGACCGTCAACAAGAATCTCCCGGCGCACTGGAACCGCGCAGTGTGGTACAACGACGCGGACAAGAAGCACACCTTCAACCGCCTGTACGTACGCTGCCGGGCCCACGCTGCGCTGGTGAAAGAGATGGTGAATGGCGAGCGTGCCGACGAGCTGCCACACCTTCAGATTTTGTACGCCATGGCCTGCGTGGAGTTCGACGGCGTTGCCGAGGAAGGCAAACACTACGGCAAGGTGCCGTTCGAGCTCCGAGAGATCTTCCTGCGCGAGTGGCAAAGCAGCGGCGAGGACATCTACGTGCTCACGCGCGGCGAGATCGACCGGTACAAGTCGATCGCCAGCCAGCTCGCGGCGGCCCTCCCCGTCCTGCCCGAGCTGACGCCCGCGGCCGCGGCCGAAGCGGCCGAAGATCTGGAAGAACTGCACCCGGTATACAGCGTGCTGATGACTGGGGAGATGGACGTCGGCGGCGAGGCATACACCCAGCACATGGCGGGGGCCGACGAGGCCGACGCGCATATTGCGCACGAGGCATGGGTCCTGGTCACTTTGGAGGAAATGGAGAGAAATGCCCGATTCCTGTTGAGCCAGGTCCCGGTCGATTACGAGCTCGTCGAGCGGTACCGCAGGAAGATCACGGACGTCACGGCGAGTCATGCTCTGCTCATCGAGCTCGAGAGGATGAGCATGGGTACCGCCGACGCCGCGGACGCCATGGATACGACTGGCGCAGCCTAGGCGCGACCGGCACGGGACCGCACAAGGCAGAACGGGAGCGTCTCCAACGTGCACAACGACGAGAAGGCAACGGCGCACGATTCGATTGCGCATGAGGCGAGAGGTCAACGGGAGATGAAGCGGGAAACGAGCAGTTGATTGACTTAGGGAGAGCGAACGAGGACCAATTGAACTATAGAAACATCCAAAAGTCGCAAACACCAGCCCCTCTCCGGCTCGTTCTCTTGCTCTCTCGTCATCACTCTCTCACACGTCGTGTCGATCAAGCCGAAAAGGAGCACTGAAACAGACTACGTGGAAAGTTCCAGAGACTGCCGCAATAGTACCATGCTAGCTATCTTACACATACACCCCCTCTTGAATCTCCCCTCTCTCCCTCTCAATTCCCGCAAAATACCAAAAATCCCCCTCCCTTCCAACCTCTCCGCTATGCCGACATCGCCCGAAATCTCCCATGCTGCTCGTTCGCCCCATGCGCAGTTCCTGGCGTAAAAATCCCGGCGAAATAATAGTAAAATAAATCAAAGAACATCTACTATTACCCCACTCTCCTCCCCC
>Ga0268244_10000352_pt1 | contig 19660 bp, 19 predicted proteins | sample AgamicMgSfe_FD_200258 | JGI IMG/M metagenome (GOLD analysis project Ga0268244, IMG submission 200258) | Agave microbial communities from Guanajuato, Mexico - Mg.Sf.e (v2) (version 2) | ecosystem: Host-associated > Plants > Phyllosphere > Phylloplane/Leaf | place: Guanajuato, Mexico | collected... | reverse complement strand
GCCCTACGCAGGTCCCCCGCCATGTATGGGGCCAGGGTCTAGCCTTTCCCAGCCTCCATCATCAGCCATCTCATTGCTCACAATCACTTGGACGCATACAGTACGTCGACGTCTGACTACCTACCTTCGAGCATCGGCCATGGAGTATAGGCCGAAGAATCCGTTCGCCGACAAGTCATTCATTGTTGGTGAACACGAGCAACGAAGAGATGAAGAACACCAGTTGCAGCAGTTGAGGTCTTCTTTTGCCATAGACGTCCCTACGGCGCCAGCATGACATTAAGTTGTTATCATGATGTTCGTACTCGATGGCGTCCAGCGTGGTGATCATTGCTCTGCATTGTGACTACGGACCAGCCCGTCCAGACGTACCTTTGCTATCTGATATATGCGTGCCGATATGGTTCGAGAAGCAACGAGGGCTTGGACAGAGGCTATGGTAACGGTTTTGTCTCTGGATTTTCAGCTTTGTGTTTCCAGCTTTGTGTTTCCTTCTAACGACCACGCGAGCGTCACTCCTAGAAGATCGTCACTCCTAGAAGATAGCGCAGTGTCAAATGATCGATCTTGGTGGACATGTCTGCATTCGTGGAGATCTACTTCACGAAAGACAAATCTAACTCAAGCCACGTGATTTCGCCGGTGGATGGAACGCCAAAACTTTGGCGGCCGAAGTAGCGGGCGATCATCAACCGTGAACCTTCCTGTTCCGTCCTTCGTGCGAGAATGGCGTGATGGGCCAATTTTCAACATTCCAGCATGGTATCTGTAGGAGTGAGATTGTGCGCAGTGTCAGGAGCTGGGGACATATCCTGCTGCGCTTCGCCCTTCGCGAGCCTACGCTGGGACAGTGAGTTCAAGGACAATGGCCGAACTCGGAACTGTACGTTGTGTTCATGAACCACAATCATTCGCAAGCCGTCGACTGACAAGCCACAGCTCGCTCCGGAAGAATCTATCCTCGAAGAGCAAACCGGCAAGATCGAGACCAGCTTCTCGCCTGTACAAGGAAAGACTACCAATGACGAGCACCGCCGAAAACCCCTCATCGAAGACTTCGTCTACTTCGCAGAAGCTCAGCGTCGCGCAGACAGCGTCGCAGATGGCAAGCAGTAGGTCTCTAAATCCATCGCGTGCACCCATGCTGTCACCAAGCTAACAGAGAGATTCCAAGACAGCATGGCGTAGCTGAGAAGTTACAACAACTCGCACGCGGGATCCTGCCCGTCGGACCCGATCGCCCATGGGACGAAACGGGTGACCAACAGACTGCTGGGCTCACAGACCTCGAGATCGAAAAAGTCAATGCATGGCGGGCCCTCCGTCAGGCAAGCTGGGCGGGTGCATTCTTCTTGTGTACGACCGACATCCTTGGACCGTTCAATGCTCCCTACGCTTTCCGCCAGAATGGATATGTCCCCGGAACGCTACTCTACGTGTTTATGGGCGGTGTAGCCTTCTATTGTGGTGGTTTGCTCTGGTGGCTGTACGTGAAACTTGACAGGTGCGTGGGCCTTCTTTATCAAATGGATAGAAGACGGAAGCTGACGACACAATCACCCCTCGCAGCGATCGATTTCCCGTGAAGTCATACAGCGACATCACCGAGCGAACCGCGGGCAAAGCGATGCGCCTGTTGGTCACCTGGCTGGTCTTCATCCACATGATTGTCAACGTCGCTACCACGAGCCTAAGCGCAGCCCAATCCTTGCATCAGCTAACCCATGGACGGATTTGCTTCGTCGTCGCCATTGTCGTATGGATCGTCGTCGGTTGTGTCCTGAACCAGATCCGGACTCTCAAGAGATACTCCTGGCTCGCGAGCTCGGCGATTTGGATCAATATACTGGTCATCTTATTGAGTATCGGCTTTATCGCTCACTCCCCTCCCAACTACGCAGCCGCCAAAGCTTCGTATGGCATACCTGCAGGACCTGTGATACGACAGAAGTTCGCTACCTATCCGTTTTACGAGAGAATCAATGGTGTCATGAACATTGTTTACGCTTACGGAGGTAAAAATTTTTTTGGAATGCCAAGACAGTCACGTGATCCGCTGATGTCTTCTGTACAGGAGCGACCATCTTCCCGCAGATCATTGCCGAGATGCGGAGGCCCATGGACTTCTTGAAGGCCTTCTCCATTGCGCAGGCGGTCATTTTCGTCATTTACATCTTCTATGGCCTTTACGTCTACTCCTTCCAGGGCCAGTTCACGCTCGCTGTTGCTTTCCAGGGCGTCAGTCGATACTCCTGGCAGACCGTCGGCAACGCGCTGCATCTCGTCTCGGCCATCATCGCCGGTGGACTGTACGGGAACATCGGGCTGAAGATCTTTTACGTGAGCATCGTGGAGAGATATCTCAAAGGCCCATCGCTTCTGTCGACCCGGGGACGGATCTGCTGGTCTGCGATCGTGGTCGTCTTCTGGTGGGTCGGGTTCGTCATCGGCGCCGCGATCCCACAGGTTCAGACGTTGAGCGGCATGGTCGGCGCGGCCACGAACATGCAGTTCACGTACTCGTTCCCGACGGGCTTCACCTTCCTGTACCTGGTACAGCTCGATGCTGCAGCAGAAGACGCTCCGTACAGCCCGGGCAGCCAGCTCCATCGGAGAGATAGCTGGCGAGACTGGAGTCGCTGGCGACGAGGTTTACTCGGCAGTCTCCAACACAGGCGACCTTTGATGCAAGCGTTCAAGTGGATGAATTTCGTCCTCTGTCTAGCAGCTTTGGCCACCGCTGGACTGGGAATTTATGGCTCGGGCTTGTCCATCGCTGCGGCGTTTGACAGTTCCGCCGCAAGCTCGTTCGGTTGCGCGGCTCCTGTTTAGCGTCAACGCCCGCAATGGCAGCGCTGATGTTCCCAACCGTGCCGCAGTGGAATCCACTGTAATGCGAAGCTCGGGTCACATGACAGGATGCGGTGGCGAAGCCAGCGGGGCACCTCTCTTCGAGATCTGCTAAAGCAGGATCGTCTACATGTATGCGATCAAAGTCTTGGTCGTTATCATTATAACCAGTCTAAAAGGATGCAGGCTCCAGCTCCGGCAAAGCTCTCGGACAAGGTTGCGTTACACATGTACTGGCAGGTAATTCGCTGGCAGAACAATAAATCCAGCACCTCCGCCTTGCAGGCCACATGAATCAAGTCCAGCAAAGCAGTCCCTTTCAATATCGATGGATCGTGACTTGAGCTCTAGGCACACGTTGCATGCCGAGGACCCATTCACGAGTCAAAATTGTAGTCCCACCAGACCTCTTGTCGTACGAATCTCCGTGGCGGGTTTGCATCCACAGGTCTCGGTATTCTTAAGAGCGCGAGAAACGCACGGTTGAGACGGACCGCTGCGTGCAGCGACATCGTCTTGCCGCTTCAGGCCGAAGCGGTGTGGAGCTGCAGAGCGCTGCGCGTAAACAACAAAATCTCGTGCCTGCGGTGGGTAAGGTATAGGAGAAGCACATGTGCCAAGGGCGTTTTGGAAGGCGTGATGTTGTTTTTGTTAGGACGTTGTTTTTGTTTGGATGTTGTATTTTGTTTGGATGTTGTTTTTGTTAGGATCTTGTTTTTGTTAGGAGGACCAACATTGGTGGTTGGACGGCCTCCGAGAAGCGTCAGTGTACAATGACTAATCCAATACATAAGGCCCCGGGCCGGCCCACCTGGATATTGCGTTTGACGATTTCCACTACAAGTTCAAGGTGTTTCTCACGATGCTGTACAGCACCGATGATACCTTCTGCCGCTGTTTCGATGGGCGAGGTCTCAAGTACATATGCCTTCAGGCTTCACGGCAGCTTCGTATCCATACTAACCCGGTTACCACGCTTGCTCTTCCACCAAAACGGACGGCGGCACGATCGTCCTTAACCTCGGACCGCGGTGACGCGATCTGGCAAACCATCGCCCTACTTGGAGCTTTTCTGGCATGATGTTCCACCAAGGAGATGCGACTGTACGCGTGGTCCCGTGGAGCTCAGGTTTTGTGTACAGAAAAGTGCATGGCGCCGTTGTCACTGTGCAGTCTTCCATTGGAGGGAGAATTGCGGCCTCGGATGGATTTCCATCTTCCCGCCTTTCGTTTTTTTCTTTTCACAGTGCAACAAGTGCGTTGTGGGAATCCAGATTCATCGATCTCCGGCATCGGGTTCAGGAGGCCAGTCCTATGGCGCACGGGGTGGTTGCAGTGTGAATAGACATTGTCGCCGCTGCGGAGCAGTACACATTGTGACGTAAAGTCACCGACGGATTGACAGCAACAAACATCCGTTCACATCGTCTCGACCACTGCGATTTCTCTACTGACAACTCCCTTTTCCTGTTTGATTTCCTGCACATCATGGCGCGTCTCACGATGCTGTCTCTGGCTTTGGCCTCTTCCCTTTTGGTCCCGAATGCAATTGCTGGCGTGCCCCTTCCACCGGCTGACTATACGTCGTGTGTATTGACCACGATCACCCGTACGAGTACTCGCTCGACCAGCCACTCGTCCAGTCACTCCAACAGCCACTCGTCCAGTCATTCCTCCACTCACTCGACCAGTCATTCGTCTACACACACGACTCCCGCGACGTCGGTCGCTTCGGCGACTTCATCAGGGGATACAACGACGTCTGCACTTTCAAGCACCTCTGCGCCCTCGAGCACTTCTGCATCTCCAACGACCACCACAGCTCAAACAACTGCAGCATCCCCGACGGTCGCTGATGCGTGTTACGTGACAGCATACACCGCTGTACCTGCCGCGATTGCGTCGTGCACCGCCATCACTCTGGACAGCATCCACGTACCTGGTAACGCGACGCTGGACCTCTCCAAGCTCAAGGCTGGCACGACGGTGACTTTTGCTGGCATCACGACGTTTGGTTTCGTGGAAGCCGACTACAACCTCATTCAAGCTGGTGGGACAAACATCACCATCACCGCGGAACCAAACGCGATCATTGACGGGAATGGACAGGCCTGGTGGGTATGTACACGGACGACTTTGATGCTCCTTGTGTTTCTCGGACATTTGCTGACTCCGGTGTCTTTCTGCAGGATGGCCAAGGCAGCAACGGTGGCATTGACAAGCCGGATCATTTCTTTGTTGTCAGCAAAGCGCTGGGCAACAGTGTGATTCGTGATCTGCACATCCAAAACTACCCGACTCACTGCTTCACTATTCAAAACTCAGCTGGCCTAATTATCGAGAACATTATTCTGGACAACAGCGCTGGAAACGCACCAAACAACCGCTCGGGACGCCTCGCAGCTGCTCATAATACCGATGGCTTCGATATCAGCGGCTGCAACAACACTATCCTCCGAAACAGCTGGGTGTCGAACCAAGACGATTGCGTGGCTATCACGAGTGGCAATCACGTCACGGTCTCTAATATGTACTGTGACGGCGGTCATGGACTGAGCATTGGCAGTGTTGGTGGCAAGAGCAACAACAATGTCACCAACGTTCTGTTCGAAGACTCTCAGGTCCTGAACAGCCAGAATGGAGCCAGAATCAAGTCGAACTCTGGTACAACCGGTTACATCGCAAAGTAAGTCGGATAGAGGCGTGACCGATTAGTCTTCTATACTGACGCGTCTGCAGCATCACATACCAGAACATCGCAGTCTCCAACATCTCCACCTACGGCGTCGACATCCAGCAAGACTACCTCAACGGAGGACCTACTGGTTCTCCCACGAACGGGGTGATCATCAGCAACGTGACGATGACCAATATCACCGGCACGGCGCAGAGCAAAGCCAAGGACTACTACATCCTGTGTGGTGACGGAAGCTGTTCGGGCTTTACATTCAACGACATCGACATCGTGGGAGGAACAAACAGCAGTTGCAATGTGCAGCCGGTTGGCGACTTTGTATGTGCGCCGTAGGGTACATGAACTCACCACTCGCTAAGATCTGTTTTCGGTTCAACCGGCGCCATATTTGAACTTCGATTCCGTTTGTTATTGTGAGGAAGTCTTATCGCCGGTTGTCTATTTACATGTATATGTGCGTTGTGTAGATGCATTATGTAAGGATTGCCACGTGTATAAAAGATGGGGTTACATATGCAGCCCGGGCCCGCCGCCCGACGCGGATCGGATCCGGCCCGCCGCTGGGCCCTCGAGAGCAGTTTCTCTCACATGCTCCGCTTCAGCATGTGACAGCTTCTCCCCAACATTCCCTCACACTCGCTCCCACCGGCTTCACCAGCCCTCACGCCTCTTCACCTCAATCATCACACGACTTCACACGTACAGAGACCAGACGGCATTCCTCGTTCGAATAGCAACATACGATTACCCGGATCGGCCATCCAAGTGACTGGTTGCGATCGTTCATCCGAAGAAGCCAGCCGTTAGTCCTCGACTGCGCTTGGCTTCACGAGGCACCCTTCGCATCACCTTCGACGCCCGACACTGCAACATCTCTCTTCCGCGAGCGACCGATCGACGGAGATCATCTCGTCACGACTTACCCGCCGTTTACCGCGCCCGTCACCGATATCATCTTCACCGCCGATGAAACCATGTTCCAGCCTCCAGAGAACACCTCCGAATCACTAGCCATCTCCTGTCTCGACATAGACGGATGCTCATAGCACCCCTACGACCTCCCCATACGGCAGAAAAAGCAAACATTATTAGCACATACACCCGGCTTCGTGCCTGCCGCCAAACTGGCGCAGGTGATGGCCCAGTATGGACACACCGGCGTCAATGTGGGGCCATTCGGCTGTGCGTACATCCATCTTCACGTGAAGGACGCCAGTGTAAGCACTTTCACAATAGCTCGCTGACAATGAGACACTAGACATGGCCGACTACAGCGCCGGCTCTTCACACACCGATGCAGCCCAGCAAGACACCGACCATCAACCCATATTGAACAACGGTGACCAAGCCCAGCTTGAATCCTTCTTCGACAACCCTGACGAAGCAAGTACCAACCACCTTCTTTTCGATCAGGCATTCGGGATGGACGGCAAAGTTGACAACAGTGAATTGGGCGCTGCCTCGAATTACAATCACTCCTCCGGGACAATCGTCGACCCTACGACCACCTTCGCACCCACGCTGGGTGGCAGCTACCAGACTCACATGCAAGGCCAACAGCTTCCGCAGATGGGTCCTGCAAATGGTGTCTTCGGTCATACCGCTCCCTTGTTGGACGACGAATCACAAGACATGTTCGTTGCGAATCTACTCACTGGAATGTCTTCACATGGTGCCAGTGGCTCCGGCCATCCATTAGCCGGTGACCCGTTCGCACACGGATCTTGGGGGCGACTCGCGACGTACGGTTCCTCAATGGCGCGTGATAGCCCACAAAGCTCGCTGACGTCTTCGGGACGCCAGTCGAGCGCCGGCATATACCCGCATCAGCTGCCAATACAGGGATTTCGACGCAACCAGCAGCAACTCCGGCAGCCGAGCGTGCAGCCGAGCGTGGCACACGCCCAGCAGCAACAGCTGCATTCGCGTCATCCGTCACTGTCGCTCGACACCATGGCGACAGCCTACCCTTGGAACCAGCCCTTTCCGCAACCCCGGCCGTCATTCTCAGCATCCCACGCTCAAATTCACCCACCGCCATCCCTCTCACACACTTACGGCAGTGACCCGAGCTTTGGCGCACGTGGCTTCTACGGCAACAGCTTCATGTTTCAACAGTCGCAGGACAAAGCGGCCAATCTCACGAACGTGCCGTTTGCGCACCAGGCTGCAGCAAATGGTGCTTCGTACCCACACGACCCAACGAAGCAACTGCGACCCCATGGATTGCCCAGCGTGCCGACTGCACGTCCTAAACTGAACAGTCAGGCCTCGTCACCGGGCAGCGTCGGAGGCTTGCCATTGAGCAGCCCAGCCTCTGCTACTCAGCAACAGCGAACATACAGCCGTACCAACTCACGCGTCCGCCCAGCTCTCCCTGCACAAGATCATGACGAGGTCTCTGAAAAGCAGCCACGCAAGCGCCGCAAGTCGCAGATGGAGCGTGACGATGAGGCTGAGTATTTACCTGACATGCCCACGGAGAGCAACGTGGCGTCGCGGAGTGCAAAGGTCCGAAACTCCAGAGAAAGCAGCGACGACGAGCGACCTGCGCCTCCGCCGAACACAGCAGCCGCGAAACGTCGCCGATCAGGCGGGACCGCGCGCTCGCCACCAGACTCCAACGTCTCCGAATCACCCACCGCCGAAGGGTCCAGCGGCCGGCGGAAGCGCGGCGACGGCAAAGCCCGCCAGAACCTGACCGACAAGGAGAAGCGGCAGAACCACATCTTCTCCGAGCAAAAGCGCCGCAACATGATCAAGGAGTGCTTCAGCGACCTCGAGAACATGGTGCCGAGCCTGGCGGGCGGCAAGGCGGGCTTCTCGAAATCCGAGGCGCTGAAGGAGGTCGCGCTCATGATCGAGAACACTCTCACGGGCAACAAGACGGTCATGGACGGCCTCGGCTTGACGGAAATCGACCTGGTCGGGAGTGACGCGGACGAGAAATATGAAGCGGAGCCTCAAGGTGTTGGGATCTTTGGGTAGATTCCAGCGCCGAGCAGTGCTCCCTGCATTGTTCCATGCCCCTTCCATGAATTCTACATTCTCCGACTGGAGAGCCCAGGAAAAACGGACATCTAATGTTTTCCTTACATCTCACGAGTCTCATGCTGGGAATGGGTTACCTGGGCCTAGAGGGTTGTTTTCGGAGTGTTCATACGGGAAGGAACCATGTTTCCTCATGGGGATGGGGCTGGACACGACCGGCCATATGTTGTAGCGGATATAGCGGGCAGGACTCATTTTGGGGTAGCTGGCGTTTGGGGGATATACCACTGGGCCTTTCTGGCCGGCTTGGGTTGTTCATTCCTTTCTTCTCTTTTTTCTCTTTGCTTGTTTGCTTGTGCCTAAGTGTATCACGGTTCCGTCAATGGGCTACTTTGTTTCGGCCTGTATGTTAGGGGCACTTTGCATGCTATATGCCAGCATATGGTGCGGCGATGTGGACCTGGTAATAGCATTTTCCATGTCTGCCACGGTGGTAGAGAACAAAGGCTTGTGCTCCGCGGTTTGTCATAAATGGCTGGAGCAGTCAAGGTGCACTCTGATCCTGGTGCTGAGCGCCAGGTGTAGCTTCGGATTCTCCGTGTTGTGCTTGTAATGTACTGGACTCATTCTCGTCTAAGTTCTTGAAGTCCATTCGTGTACAGGGTGCCCCGACATCGACAGAAGTATCTGGCTGTACCGGCGCTTCCGACATATCTTCTGCCGCTTCTACGGCAGCAGAGCGTAGAACGAGCAGATAATACAGAAGACCGAACGCGGCACCGCCGAGGTGCGCACTGTATCCGACACGTTGTCCCTGCTGAGGCGCAGTTTTAGATGGCCTTGCAAACGTCCCGACGAGATCTGAAATCACCGAAAAGGCCATGGTCTTCCAAGGCGAAGCACTGATGTCGAAGAACCAGAACTTGAAGGACACGCGCTCCGCAGGCGCGCCCAGGGCCGCGATGACGCCAAAGGCGGACACGACTCCGCTCGCGCCGAACGCGTACCCCCACGGCTCCGGGGAGACGTAAGTCTTATCGAGCAGCAGCGCGGCGGAACTCGCCACCGCGGACCCGATCGCGATGGCCCAGATGTGCAGGGCGGTCATACCGGGGAGTTTGGCGCAGATCTGCCCGAAGCCCAGGAGCGATGTCATGTTGCCGATGAAATGGGCGGGGGCCGCGTGGACGAAGGCGGAGGTGATCCAGGTCCACCAGCGCTTCTCTCCCCAGGTCGTCGGGGAGAGCGTCCAGGTGCGGAGGAAGGGTTCGAGCGCTTTCGCGCACGCGTTGTGCGTGCGGAGGAGTTTTTGCTGTGCGAGCCAGGGGGTAAAGGAGGGGAGCCAGCGGGCTTGGAAGCTGCGGGACCAGTTTGTCTCGGCTGTGCGGACTGCGTGCCAGAGAGTGGTGTAGAGGACTGCGGGTGCAGGGAGGTTGAACGCGATAAGCCAGTATACCGCTCGCGTACCTGATGATGAGTCGTTGGGTTGCCTCTCCTGCTCGGGGTGAAGCCGTTGCCACCAGCGTCCGATCGAGCTGTCGGGGAGCTGCGAGCGCAGCGCTCGTGGGGACCAGGTCAGCGGCCGCATCAGGGGATACCAGATCGCGGTGTTGTGTTGGATGGGCGAGATGAAGTCCATGATGCCGTAGATGTACGGACCTCGAAGACGGCCGGGCTCCGGTGTCAGCTGCCTTGGTGCCAAGTGGATGTGAGATCGGAGTCAGCTAGTACGTCGGTCATTGTGTGTGTCCTCGAGGGAAATCGTGAGTGTTTTATATACGGACGTGCCGCATCTGTGTTCGTTACGTGAAGGCGAGACATACGCTGCAAGGGGGCGTGTCGAGATGCAGAAGGAGGTTGATTTTGCCCCACTTGTTCACCGACTTCAGGCGCAACTGTCCTTCGTACACATACTGACATATACACCTCAAAAATTCCAACATTACCTGTAAACCTTTGAGAGAAGACATCCACTAGCGAGGGTCAAGAGAAACGGAGATCGCATCTGTAACGATAAATTTAGCAAAATATTTCGCGTTTCCAAGCCCAACTAGGTGGACTTAGTTCAGTGAATCAGTGTACAAATCAAACTACATACATAGGTAATCGTTCAACAACTTCAAATGTCCCGAGTATCGTTCATAGATAGCGTACACCCCAGCAAAGCCGGCATCACAGCCGACGCAAGATCTCTCGCATAAAGTTCGCTTGCTTCTCGTCCCCTGGGATGACCTCCATCTTCACCGGCTCATCATGAGTGGGATATAGTGGATTCTCATCCCCACGACTACTGCTGCTCCCTGCAGGCGTGAGGAGAGGCGACCATGTCGGACCGAGCGTTTCGGTCTGCATAACTGGTAGCGCCATCGCGTCGCCAGGTTTGATAGGTTTTAGAGCCCGTTGAGCTATCAGCCCACAGGGGGTCGAAGTCCTTCGCCACCGGTCGAAGATCGGCTCGTCATCGCTGTCGTCTTCGACGACGTGACCGTCCGCACTAGGGTCAGTGCAGTCAACAAAGGCCAGCACGCGTCTCTTAGCCTTAGGCTCAGGCTCTTCGTCTTTGTCGACGATACGAGCTTCTTCCTCGGGATCGGTCACATCATGAAGCGCAGTCATACGTCTTCTCTTCGTGCTAGTCCGACCACCGCCCATAGCACTGCCGACGGTATCTCGCCAGCCGTCTCGGCCCCAGAGCTTTTGCGGTTCCTCGAGTGCCGCCATTTGCCCGGTACCGCTCAGCTCGTGCCCGCTGATCGGGAGTAACCTGGCGCTTTGGATGATCTCCCTGATGCCGCCGTCGTTCTCCAACACCTTGGCGTCCAAGTGCTCGGCTCGCGTCATGCGCTTCGACCGTTCCAGCATCTTCTCCTCAACGCTCCCCTTCAGCACGAGCGTTTCCACAAACACCTTGCGCGTCTGTCCGATCCGGTGCGCCCGCTTGATGGCCTGCGCCTCGATGTTCGGCCGGCAGACCGGGTTGACGAAGTAGATCCGCGACGCCGACGAGAGGTTCAGACCGAAGGCCGCCTGTTCGACGTTCATGAGCAGCACGCGGTCGTGAGCCTCCTGGTCGAAGCGCACGACGTATTCCGACTTGAGGCCCGCCGCGAGAGATTTGGCGTAGATTTCGTGTTTGATGTGCAGCAGCTCCAGCATCTGCGCGATGTAGTAGGCCACGTTGTCGCCGTCGTAGAAGACGAGGATCTTCTCATGCCGGTAGTACTTCAGGATTTGCGAGATGAGGTAGCTGAGTTTCGCCGACGTTGTCCCCACGATACGGCTTGTTTGGAACGGTGAGTCTTGTGGCAATTCAACTGAATCCGTCTCGGGTATGTGTCGTTCTCGACTCGGCCGGCTGGGACTTCCGAACGTTTTGCTCGTGTTCGCCTTTATAACATCCTCGCCTTTTACGGACAGTGGCGACCCCTTCCTCACTGCTTGCTGTTTTCGGACCTTAACGACCTTGAACGGTATCGTCTGCTTCTTCGGTGACATCTTCGCGCCTCTCGCCGTGATAGAGACGCGCTGTTTCGAGGGCTCGCCATCCAAACTCGATGATGGGATGCCAGCTTTAGTCAAGATAGGTTTCACGATCTTCTTCTTCCCAACATCATCGTCTCTGACGCTGCCATGGCGGGCGGGCGCTAGGGATCGGATGCCAGCGCCCGCCAGCCCTGCTCCAGGGTCGTCGAGTGCGGTGCGCTCATTGACATGTTTTTGTGCCTCGAGGAGCTGTGAGACACCCGTCAAGAGCGGTGATCGTGACGCGTCGAATGACCAATACTCCGCGCTTTCCACCGGCCAGTCTCGGACGAACAAGCCTATTTCATGCGACCTACTCATCGACTTCCAGCCCGGAGACGCCAATATAGTATCCGCACAAGCCATTGTCTCGATCAAGAGGCGCCGATCGTCCTCTGTACTGCTCGTCTTCTCTTTGCTCAAGTAGTTGGTACTGTTCTTGATACTCGCCTCGACGTCAGCCTCGCTGAAGCCGGTCCAGAAGAATGCGCTCTGGCGAAGGTTGGAGATCAGTTGATATCGAGCTTTGGCGGAGTTCTTGTGGAAGAGATAGTCGGCGTCTGTTCGTTCAGAGGTGACGGCGTTGGCAGTCAAGACCAGGGTGAAGAGATTGGCAGTAAGCTTGTCGAAGAATGAAGGATCTAGGCGGACAACCTTGTGGCTGAGCGGTGGGAGCTCGATGTCACGCTCCACGTCCTCAGGTCGTGTCTTGACAACCATCGCTTCTAGGGTGCGTTGCAGGCAACTCGAGAACCCGGAGAACGTGCGCTTGCGTAGGCTTTCGTGACGATAGATATAGTCGTCCCACTCTGCTCTCCCTTCACCATTGTCCATGACGCACCAAGGCTGGATTTTGAGGAAATTCGAAGCCAGCGAGCCAAGGCTTTTGACGGCTGCACTGGTATCGTCTTTAGCACTGAAGTGGCGTCTTTGCTCAAGAATGGCATCTCGACAGTCCTTCGTCTGCGGTGTCTGCCACATACTGTCTGCTGCCGACATGTCCACCTCCACACCGAGGAGGTCTTTCGCAGGTGTGCCGCTGACGACCCACCGGTGATCAGCGACGACTAGCTTGTTGGCGACCGCGACCGCTGCTGTGTTGTTGCTCGAGAAGAAGTGGCCCTCGTCGATAACCAAACGCTTGAAGTGCAAGTGCTTGAGTGGCGAATCGTACAGATCGTCGCTTCGCACACAGTGGCAATCTCGAGTCCGTGTGGCGCCAATGTATGGGCAACGGCAGGCTAGTTGCGATGTCAGGATACGTCGCCCTTGTTCATCCGAGCCATCCTTGATCTCCATCTCGAAGCGATTGCGACTAAAGAGGACAACATCGTAGGAACGTAGCTCGTCAGGCGGAGGTAGGGCCCGCCTCAGATCCTCCATGACGAGCACTCGCAGCATGCCTTCCTCGACATGCTTGGCAATCTCGGAGTGCCACTGTTTGCATAGATTTCGAGGCACGACTATGAGAGTCGTAGAGGCCAAGGCCATCTTCTTATCGGGCGGTTGGATGGTCTTCCTATTCCACCTCTGCACCGGTATCGGGATGTCGTAACTCGGTGGCAATGCCGAAAGTCTTCGTACACAACTAGCCATGTCGTTACCAGTGGCGTGGCGAATGCGGTCGAACTCTACCTTCCAGGGCACCGACTTGCGGTTGATGTTGGCGATTGCCATGTCCGCCAATCGTGGCACGATCGATCGTCTACTTGGGACGTTGTATGCTGCCGGGACTTTCGGTAGATGATACTTCGTCGCCAGGATCACGGACAGTAGAATGACAGTCTTGCCAAGACCCATGGTCTCTGCCAGAATCCCACCTCGACAGGCCTCGTAGTAACGTGGATGTCGAAGAAACAACAGATCCTTTGGGCCATAGCAGTACCTCGATCCATCTGGTGCCGTCCGTCGCTCAAGTCTTGGATCCAGTCCCAAACTCGAAACGCACTCGCGCTGCAGCATCAAGCCTGCCGACCGACGCTGGTACGGATATAATGTTGTTTTCAGCCCTGACAACGCTGACTGCGGATCGAGAAGGTCTTCCAGCGCCTCACGGGCGTATCTTTCGTCAACAGCTTCCGGTGACGGTGCTGGGGAAGGGAGCTTGTTGAACATGTAGAAAAGCGAGCCTTGGTCAGCCGTAGCCCACATGTCGAACTTGGTGGCCTTGTTCTTCTCGTAAAGGCCGTTCCATGCCTCTGGACTTGGGTCAATCTCGCTGATCAGGCACTCCAATGCCAGCCAAAGCTTCTTGTCGTGCCTGTCGACAAACCGTTGGCCTACATCCCATGGCAGTATGTACACACGCAGAATGACGAAATGGCGATTGCATCTGCTTCGGCGAGAGTGTAGACGGATCCAGCCCGCTTCCATGAGCTTGTTAACATGGACACCCAACAACGCACTACTGCTAGGAAGTTCTGGAAAGACTGTGACATCAACCCAGTGAGCCTGATCTGAGTGCTCTTCTGTCTTGATAAAATCCTCGAAGCACAGACACCCTAGAGGCATGTAGTTCTTGAGATCCGACAAGAAGTCGGCGGCTTCTTCAGACAGGTTGGCACGACCAGCGCCACATCGTGAGGGTGTCGCTGACAGCGAGCTTGCGGAAGATGGGGAGGTGTTCGCATAATCGCGGACACGTGCACCTTTCGAGGTGCTCGCAAGACTATTCGGTGATTTTTCGCAAGAGTCTAGAGACGATGGATCCGTATTGTCGTCGTGGCCTTCACATTGGGGTGGATTATTAGAGCCGGCGACCAAGGCATCAAAGCTGTCCAGGTGGCGAGCAGGCTGCGGTTCGGTGGCCATCTTCGCGAGTCCTCTGCTTTCGCTTCTCGATCATCTCGGCTACATGTTGGGTGTCGGTCGATGGCGCACACTTCCATCTAAGTATCTTACAGATGCGAAGTGCATGGGCACATATACATACCATACTCCTAGAAGTAAGGTATCTTCGACTTGACGGTACGAGGCAAGTGAACTTCTAGGTCTGGTGAAGGAAGGTAAGGCGAGTACGTGCCACGTGAAGTCCCCTTTTCAGAGTGATGATAAAATACTGTTTCTGCTCCGCTAACGGCCGTTGACCAGTGGGCCCGTTGTTCGTCGGGTGAACCATAGCGGACAAAAACATTGCACTCCTATAGCCGTAAGTATCAGCTCGTTGCCACAACACTAGAATGCAATCTGGAGCGTTATCAATCTGGTATCACCAAATGGGCACTCACGAAATGTACAAAGGGCGGAGTGTGGTGGTCCGCCTGTAGTCGTTCGCAAGCTACTGTACAGATCGCTCTGCAAATCATGTGACATTCGGAGATATCCCCCGAGGCTCTAGAGTCTCTATATACAATCGTCCATTGTTTTCCCATCACCATCGTGTACATACAGTCTGTCTCGTGCGGTCGGTGTTCGTCAAGCGCCGACCGGACTGCTTGCCGGGAGTTCACGATCCCTGTCGTGCACCACCTCATCAAACCGTGGCTGCCCCGACGCAACGCTCCTCCTAGAGCTTCGCGCCCAAGGTCTGCCTGCCTGCACAAGTTCCTCGCCGGTCACCGGACTGTGATACACCTACCGCACACCTACCGCCATGGCCCTATCCAACCCAGCCATCAATCCGCCCGACTTATCATCTGGCCCACGACGAAACCTACACTCGCGTTCCCCATCCCCCTCTCCAGTCCGGTCACACACCAGAGACTTCGACCCCCTACTTCGCAATCTATCCCCCACGAGCACCTTGCGCGCTTTCACCGCGCAACCCGACGTGGATGTCAATGGCACTCACGACACATTGTCTAAAAGCTTCGCGACGGCGACGAGCTCGGAGCGAGCGTTGGGTGTCAAGGCAGCGCGAACGTGTCTCGACCTGCGGTCATGGACACAAGAGCTGGAAAGCTGGCAATGGCCGGGGACCTTTGATGTGCCAGAGCCGTCACGTAAAAAGATGCGAATGAGCTTCGCTAGCATCATGTCCGGCCGTACAAACGCCACGGCTGCAGACGAGAGCGAGCCGGAGTTTTGGGGTAGTTTGCCCGCGCAGACGGTGCAGGCTTACGACAGACGTGCCGACGAGATCGCGCAGCAATTGGACGAAATTGATGTGGAAGGGCTGAAGGGATACTCCCTGTCGGCGCATCAAACAAGAGGCTCCAGGTCGGCGTCGCCTGACAACAGCGGCTCCGCGAGCGGTGCGGTGACGAACATCAAAAGACTGAACGATTTCACAGCGTTGACCACCGCCACGATCCTGCAAGCTCTACCGTACATGTCTCGTTTGGATCAGCTCCTGGATGTCTGGACGATTCGTTTGACGATACTCCGCAAGGTACCCGACTACCTCAACGACCTGAGGCAGGCCTACAGAGATCTTGATCATGGCTGGGCCGCAATAGCCGTGTCACCCGCTTCCGCTCAGCGTTCAGACAATACCGACTTCACGCCGGAGATCATGACTGAGATGAAAGGTGTGATTGAGCAGCAAGTCACCAATCTTGGGCGAAGGCTCGATCGCTTTCTGGACGAGCTGGAAGGCCGAGAGGAGACTGTTCCCGAGACCTGGATCGAGGACTTCGAGACGCTTGAGTCTGCATACGGAGACTGGGTCGTACAAGCCGAGCGAAAAGTCCTGGACAATCAATGGCGAAGTACCAGGGATGAGCAGGAGCAGGAGCAGGAGCAGAATCAGACGGCGGTCGCGCTCTCTACGGAGGAAGCTCAGGTACCCGTTGGCGATCCCTCTGAGAGTGAGCGCCATGTTTTAGAGTCAGACGAACGCAAGAGCCACGTGCAAGATGAAGATGCTCTACTATCCCCATCGTCGCGACCGGCGAGCGATTTCGAGCTCAACTGGGAACCAAGCGTTTCTCTCGAGCAGCTGGATGATTATGCACCCGGTCAGCGAATGCGTACAGGGTCGTCATTACAGGATCTGCAAGCACATCCTGGCGATGACTCCTGGACAAGCTCCACGATAGGCGGTGATGGCTTGAGTCCACATACCGGACCACCGCCTTCCATGGTCGGGTACAATAACAACGACCAGAGTTGGCTTACCGCGGACCTGAGTGAGACCCAGCGAGACAAGTACATTACTAGCAAAGATCAGTCTCCCACACCCACCCATGACTTTCCCGCAAAGCCAAAGGCAGGGGCAGCGATCAACACGGAGAGCAAGGTTGACGTCAAAAAGCGCGCCTCCTTCCTCAGCGGCGACATTGAGCGCGCCGAATCCCTCCAGAAGCAGGTCAAGTCTCCCGTGCGGCCGTTTGAGCACGCTAGCAACGCGTTCACACGACTGTTCAGGAAGGAGCGCTCCTCTGAGCAGACGAGCAGTAGCTCCCAGCACTCCGCCACGACAACGAAGAGCAGCAGTAGCAGAGGAAGCTCACGCGTCAGAGCTGAAAAACCTGACGGTGACGCTGTCGTCTGGGGTGGTCGGAAGTCGTTGAGTCCTGCGTCAAGCGGGAGGCGAAAATCCAAACCGGAACCGTCTGATCGTCCGCCGATGCCAACTCGTCCTCGTGCTGGCTCATCCCGGAGTGTCAATGGCACGCCTAACCCTGGGGTGAAGGTGAAGGTGAAGGACTACGCGGACCTACCTGGTGGCTTCAGGACTCGCTCCCATTCCGATCTGTCGCTGCGGAAAGCGCATTTGCAGTCAAGAGGTTCCAGAACAAGCCTCCCCACCGAACCCGTCCCTCAGCTCAAAGCCGTCGAAGCGTACCGACCGAAACGGCCATCTTCGCCATTCCGACTTCAGTCCGAGGAGGTCCGGGAGGACCCGGAGAAAGAATACCCGGCGGACTGGCCTCTCGCGAGTCCTCCCGAGACCGAGCCCACCTCTCCGGTGAAGGGACAGGCCGGCGTCGAAGTGATGGAAGGATCGGCTTCGGGTCCGGATTTCAAGTCGCCGAGAGACCCCATCGAGACGGACGTCTTTGACCGCATCTTTGTCGAGACTCTGCCCAACAGCCCAGACGTCCCGGAAGATGCTCCGGTGGAGAGGAGACGGTCGTCGAAGCGGACGAAGAGGAGAACGCAGGAGCCGATCTTAGACTCTTTCATGCTCGGCCCGGACGTTACGCCGGGTAGCCTGTCGCTGGCGTCCTCGGTGCTGTCGTCGTCCGCGAATGTCGAGTCGGAGTACTTTGATCTACCGAAGCAAGACTCTTCTTACGCAGAAGCACTTACGACCTATGACTCCTCCCCAGCATTCGCCAATGCCAACACTAGTCTTGGCGTAAACCCGAGCGAGGTCGGCCACTTCGAAGACCGCTATTCCCCTGACGCGGCGCACTCAAACCTCAACGCGGCGGATAATACGCGCCCGAAGTCGAAGTCTAGATCACCACTGAGTCAACGCCTACTGAGGCTGAGGATCCCGGACCAGCAGGCAGACTCGGGCGCCGACCTGGCGGACGATGAGCAGGACGGTAATCGACCGGCCTTAGTCAAGCGCGCTTCCGTTGCCAGTATAGCGAGCCACCCACGAACTGAGGTGCGGGCCATCAGCATCCCTCGTCATGGGTCAGTTTCGTCTGTCGGTTCGTTCGCCCCGGCTCGGCGGGGTTCCGACTCTGCTCCCGTCTCGGCGGTCGAGCCCAGCGGCGCAAGGCACATGTCCGGCAACGCCATAAGGAGCACCATCGTCTCTACGACACCGTCCCACCAACGTAGTAGCGTACCCACCAGCCCCGTCTCGCCCATGGGCATCGAACACAGACGTCAGCGGAGTTCGCTGTCGACCAACACTCTTGTCAACGAGGTGACGGGATCCTCAGGCATTGCCAGTCCCGAGTTAGCGCCTGCGCCGCTGAACGCTGCTATGACGAAGCGTCGGGACAAAACGTCGAGTGGCAAGACGATCGACGGCCGACCTGCTTCGCCCAAGAAAGCCGTCGGCGAGGACACTTTCGACCGGCACGTCAGCGAAGTCCTCGAGAGACTCCCGTCCGCACACATTCGATTTTCCTCTCGGTCCGGCGCAGAGACTCCCGTCGCCCGGACGGCGGAACCTCGCAACTACGTAGGCCCCCGACCCAAGACCGGCCGCGTGCCCTCCCGCACTGGTACCAGCGGCGGCCTCACCCTGACCCCGGCCGAAGCCTCACCGAGGAAGGCCGCCGAGAGCGAAGTGAAACTGTACCACCTCACGCAAGTCGGCAAGGAGGAGCCGATCAAGCTCTTCGTTCGGCTCGTGGGCGAGGGTGAGCGCGTGATGGTTCGCGTCGGAGGTGGCTGGGCCGACTTGGCGGATTATTTACGGCAGTACGCGGAGCATCACGGCAGTCGGACGGTCTCCGGTGGTGGTATTCAGCTGCAGACGGCCGGCAACACTCCGTTAACTCGGAAAGTCAGTGGGTCTATGGACGCCAAGGCCCGAGGACCGATCACGCCCGGGAGTACCGACAGGAACGGCACGACCGACCTGCCGAACGACGACCCGCAACTCCAGCCCAACGCGGACGACAGCTCTTCACCAGACGAAGCCGAGAGCCCCACAGCAGCACACCACCAAACTCCTCCTCCTCCTTCCACAGCAACCAACCGCTCCACCCCGAAATCCACCTCCACCCGCCCCTCCCGCCCCCCCCCCGC
>Ga0268244_10000351_pt1 | contig 19699 bp, 23 predicted proteins | sample AgamicMgSfe_FD_200258 | JGI IMG/M metagenome (GOLD analysis project Ga0268244, IMG submission 200258) | Agave microbial communities from Guanajuato, Mexico - Mg.Sf.e (v2) (version 2) | ecosystem: Host-associated > Plants > Phyllosphere > Phylloplane/Leaf | place: Guanajuato, Mexico | collected... | reverse complement strand
AAGCTCCCCCAAAGTAGAATACGGCAATTGGGCAATGATATTGGATACCGTTTGTCGCTCATTGTTGCCTCGTTTGTGGATTGGGGTTGCCTGATGAAGCAGTAAGAAGAGAGTATCCGGATGAGCCATACCACCTTCCGCTTTTTTCCTTTTTCTGCTGTTAAACGATAAAAAAAGGCCCGGCACGATCAATGGTGTCTCCGCATATCGAGAGCTACCAAGGTAATCATGGGCAAGATCATGAGTACCTCTAAACCGAGAACGCATTGTAGAATAATTGTCCAACCATCGGCCGATGTGCTGTATTTGAGGATAGTGAATGGGACGATGAGACCCCCAACATACCCAATTCCAGATACAATACCGGTGGCTGATGGTGCCAATCCTGCTTCCACAACACACATGAGATAAGCGCCATCCAGAGAATTTTGAAAAGCGTAGAAACAGATTTGATGTACATAGTACAGAGTTAGCATAGCATAGAAGCCGAGATTGATTCCGAAAGTTAGGTAAATCAAGACTCCAGTTGCAACCAACGATGGTAATAGCATAAACCATAAGACTCGACTACGCCAATACGAGAATCGATTGATCAAGAATCCTCCGAGTCCAATTCCGAAAAATATAAAGACTGGCGACAAGCTATCATAGAATGGTACATTTTCACTGGGAATTCCTACTTTGTATCGCATAAAATGAGAGCCGTATGTACCCATTGCCACTGAGATTGCTGACGTGATCAGACTATTCCCACAACAGATGAGGAATCGCGGGTTACTAGCCAATTGTCGCAAGATTTCTCGTGGTTGTGCCACTCTCGCAATCCTTCTCTTGTTGATTGGTTTAACATTACGCTCACGACGGAACAGTGTAGCGGTGCTGAAAATGCCGATAAGTCCAGTGCTACTTATAATGAGCAGTGGTATGCACCATCGAGGTATATTTTGATGATTCGAATACTCCTTGAGAATTGACATGTTGAGAAAGACACCAAGGGTATATTTACCTCCAGCATCACCTATGCAAGCCAGCACTTGAAGAACGGTAGTAATAATGCCGAATTTCTGTACATCATGATCGGGTGAACGATAAATCAATTCGAGTACTGTAACTCGAGTGAAGGAAGCACTCAACTTCACGGCACAATACACAAATACGAAGAAACAAGCAAGAAGAACTCCAGATGCACGTGTAATACCAATGATGCCGAGGGCTGAAAAGCATATACAAGTGCCTATCTGAATGCATAAGAAGACCGCTACTAGTCGGTTGAATCCACGTACAGAGCGCAATAATGGGCCTGAAACGAACTTACACAAGAAAATGAAAAAGAAAGAGGTCATTTGCATGATCGCGAATGTGCGCCTACTGAGATCACCTACATCGAACAAATAAGCCGATGCAGTCGTGATGAGATTGCGTAAACTGTAGATTAAAGTGTAGGCCAAGGCTAGCCTTACAATAAAGAGCAGCATTGATCCTGTCCACATTTTTTGATTCCTTTTATCCCTTCTAGTTTTTTGAGATAAAAAAAGCAGAATACAATGAGTGCGTTAAAGTCCTTTACATTCAGGCTGTTGCACCTGATCTCTAAATCGCTGTATCATTTGAAGATCAATTGGAGTTGTACAAAAAGTTTTTAATGGGACGCCGTTCAACCGATTGAATACAAAGAATAGGCAATAAACTCCACACATGTACTCATCATACTGATGTCGAAGCGTATTTCGCTTGATGGGCTTATCAGGGGATGTTTGAGTAAGTAAGTTACAAATGTATTCCTCTGGCATTTCGCCATAGCTATCGAAATACTCAAATGACCTGGAGTCGCCCTTTTTGACCGGATCTGAGTAGAGTGCAACCCAGTGAACGTTTTTTATCAACATTATACGTACCCAAGGGAGCTTTGAATCAACTAGACGAATGCGCGCCAAATCTTGCTTCAAATCCATTTCAGCGGATGACATAGTATCAAAATCGACCTGCACTCTGAAGTAGCTCAGGAACTGATCAGCTATCAATTGCAAATCTAAGATGGACATCTCCGTGTCACTCAGAGGATTCATATAACGTGGTGGTTTAAGAACGAAATATCTGATAATACGTGCTAATTCTGAGCAACGAGTTTGTAAAAGTGCATAAAGCTCTTCATTGTGTAACCATTGTCCATCAGTGATCTCACAAGAAGTGAGGACTTGATCGAGTAAATTTTTAACATCGTACCACGTTGGTGTAGACACTCGTCTGCCTATGCCTTGACCATACAACATATCCGCTAATGCATTCCATAAGCAATGCAATTCGTTGCCTGTGAAACAGGGACCATGGCGCCCCCATGCGCAATTTTGCCCTTGTGTAACCTGTGACATTTTGATCTTGTGTGACGTCTTTTTCTTCTCTCCCCGCCTTTTCCCGGGGTTCCTTTGGAAAAAAAAAATTTTTTTTTTTAAATTTCAATTTTCTGGTTTCTACATTTAATTGATAATTGTTCACCAAACCATGACCAAAATGACTGACTCATTAACTGCTTATTCTCCCTTCACTAAGCATGATATGGTTGACCTCTTGAGCAGTGAATGGCTCTCCGACTGGCAGCCAGAGAAAGTGTGCGACATTGGCTATCCTATTTTTTCTGACAGAGGTTTACAGGTGCTGGTTGCATACGGCAAAAACGATTTGAAGAAGCTCTACCTAGCGATTTTGCCAATAAAATGGCAAGCATGTACGATCGCCAAACTTTTGTCGTGGTCGTCTATTCATCCCGATACGCTGCCTACATCAAAATCCATTCCCGAAACCGTTGAAGCGCTCCGTGCTTTTGCCAAAAAGCTTGTTGCCGAACCCACTAATGCATCGAATTTTGAGAAGGATTCAACTTGGCCATCATTTGCTTTCGAGTACCTAAAGAAAAACATTAGTGGAAAGGTTATCGACAAAGAGAGCACTAAAATGCTATATTTTGCCGAATGGGCAACTTTACCCCCCTCGCCTTTGATCGAGATTGCAAGAAGTGTGTCCGCCAGTAGCACCGACGAGCCCACACATGGACCTAGTGGGAAAAAACGCAAAATAAATCACGCCAACCATGATTTAATGAAATTCATTACAAACAGAAATGGTGAGGTCGCGAGAAAGGTGGACGAATACCTCACTGAGAATGAGAACCTCAGTAAAGCTCTTGCTGAAAAACAGGAGGGGATCAACACTCTCCAAACAGAGAATAAAAGATTGAAAGAACAGATGGACGAGAAAGATAAGGAAATTGCAGCTCTCGTTGAATGGAGCAATGAAGTGTCAGCATTGAGTCAAAAGAAACCGAAGGTAGAGAAGAAAAATGAAGCAGAAGCAGAAGCAGAAGCAAAAAAATAGATTCTTGTTTTGATTTACATAGTCCTAAGCCATTTTATATTTGATAGTAAAGTCCACATAGTAAAGAACGCTCACACCACCCATAGTGAAAGCAATGTTTGCCTGCGTATTATTTTTGACGCTGGAAACGACGCCGTTATTGATACCATTCAAATTGGCATCTTTTCCTCCCACGTAACCTCTAGCGCTCAACTGATCCGGAAAAGATGTCGTACGGTTTGGTAAATTGATGTTAAATGAAGTAGCAGCGGTGTTTGGATTTGTGCCTTGTACAATGGCCTGACCATCCAGTGTGGCGTCTGTACCGTTTTGTATTAGACGCACGTTAGCCAAGGTTACACTCGTAATATTATTACTCGCGGTCGCCGTTACAGTCGGTGAGGAGAGACTTCCTCCTGATGCTGCATCGGTCGCAGTGAGAACGTTGATACCGCCGATTGTCAGACCCTCAGGAACCTCTACGGGTTGTGAAGAGACGATCTGATTGGTGTAGGTAGTAGGATAGTAATTCGTCATACTTTGAGCGATGGACATCTTGACAATCTCTTATCCGTGTTTATTTTTTATATGCTTATAAAACAAAAACATAAACAGAGCACATATTGTAACAATGAATGAAAATTTAATGATTGGTCTCTTTGTGGTGATCTTCTTGATCCTCATAGCAATTGTATTCTATCTATATCAGATGGAGACCATGGGCGCAACAAATCGCTCAACGGGTACTGCCACATCTAAAACGGCATTGTCGTCGGCATCCGCTGAATGGGTGGCCAAACGAATGGATAGTAAGAGTGTTATCGTTATGGCTGAAGTAACAGCCGCGCCAACTGCATCACAGACGCAATGTTTGGCCACATTTGCTCTACCTTCAGCTGTCAGCAATTTTGACGCGACCGACGGTATTATGGTACTCTCTAAGGATGGACAGGACGCCAATGGTACAAATGTGTCCACCGTTAATCCAGACTCTATCTCACTCACTAATCAGACACTTAATATGTCTTTCTTCTCGAATAACACAAGCACACATACCCTTACATTCGTTATTCTTTTCTACAGCTCGTAAGCGAAAGGCCGCATTCAGGACGCCTCGCATGCATCGGTTGGGCTATACGTCGTAACCTTGCAATAGACCACATGCATTCGGTTTTATTTTTTATTCCCAACGTTGATCGATCAAATGGATCTTTTGCTTCACCTTTATCTTTTGTAAAGTGTGATTGTAGATTAAAAACTTGGAAGAGGTGGTGGAATCTAGCGATGTTTTTTGTTGTCCGCTGTAAAAGATAGAAAGGGGTGTCGATTGTGTTCTCCAGAGACCATGGGTCGGTTTCATTGAAGTTGACATCCAATGATTGAAAATAAGCACGTTGATCTTCTTGGAACCATTTTTGATATACTGAGATAGAGAATAGGCCTTTTGGTCGTGCATGAAGCCGACACATCCAGCTAGGACGTAAATCAGGATAGATATGGCGCCAAAAATGATATGTTTGTCGAAGGCAGTGGCGACAGCTTGAACTCGGATCTGCATAAGTGTGAAATAAAAATATAGACAGAAGTTCCTCGTCGGTCATGGTGGTTGATACATGCACGCTATCAATATTGACTGATGGTGCAAAGGTATTTTCAGCATGGATGCGATGAATCATTTGTAAATGCGGAGGCAGGATAGTTTGCTGATTCTGCGATGAGATCATTGACATCAAGGCGTCGAGATTGTATAAAAGTTGGCAATCAACATTTGAAACATCGAGCACTTGTTCAATAACATGATAAATTAAAAACTGATGATCCGGTCGCTGTACTAGGTTGCGGCATGTGTGCTGGAGCACTTCAATAGGTAAATCGGGTGTGCAAAAGACAGCACCGATGAATTGGTAGATGTCCGAACTTGTAGAACCCTCTTTGCTTAGACCACGATCGATCAAGATATTGAAGCATCGTGTAAGCGCTTTGTCTTCTTGGTTCGACGTCCGTAACTCTTGAACCTTCAGACGAAGTGTGAGATCATCCATTTGTTGGTATGGGCATGCCTCAACTACCATTTTTGCTATGCAGTTGGATAACGTAGCTTATCGATCGAAATAAAAAAAATTCAAAAACAAATATTTTTGGCTTGATCTGAAAATGAAAAACCCTACCAAACACACGGAAAATATGACGATCACAATCTTGGTCTTTCTATTGCTGTTCTGTTGTAGACTTGTCTGTTGTACGGAGATTAAGCCGATGCAAGCTGTTTACGAAACAGTAGATAAATTACAACGTGACTTACGATGGCAGGGAATCACAGGACAACAAAGTGATATGTTATGGTTGCAAGCTGAACTCAATCATGGTGGTATATTGCTCGCTATGATGCAGCGATACTTCCCGCACATAAAAATTTCGAAGACCAACAATCAACGTATGGATGCATGGCGCGCTTTTACGACTTATTGGCCCTTACAATTAGATCCGATGACACCAACACCCATTAGTCAACATGCTCAATTATTGGCTTACTTGGTGCTCGATGTCGGCGAATTGCGTGCTGTTGGCGTGATGACGACAATAACGGTGGCTTATCTTTTCCATTCGGTTATACTACATCAGAACATGGCGATTGAACCTATTCGGATGACACCAATAATAGAGTTGGCAGATGGAGAGCTCCGGCAGGGTATGCAGCTGTATACTCTTTACCATCATCATCTCTGGTTGAATGATGATGAGGAGTTGGACAGTCGCCTACCTAATCTTAGACAATTGGGAGAATGGCACTTGTGGTGGGGCCTATCATTGCTGGAAAGTAAAACAACAGAGGCATCGATCTATTTCTTCCGATCATTGCTAGGAGATGGTGCCAATGGTTTCTCCGAATGGATTGCATCACGCAATGACGTAGAAAGCTCTTACACATCAAAACAGCTAGATCTTTTACAATTGGAGAATGTGTATCTTTCAACACCGCCTTTCGGCGGATCAACTTCATGTTACCGTACGTACGTTCTGCTACCTTTCCAACGGCTCTGTCGTTATCCACTTTTGCTGAACAGTATCAAACAGCAGAATACTCTACAGGTTGACACCACTCATACGCTCAGCGTCATTCAAAAGCAGCTCGACACCGCCATATCACAGATTAACTTGGATCGCAAAGCTGCAGATTTGAGAAACGAGATCATTGGCGAATGGGATACGGATCAAGGATCATTATTGCTCTATGCACCAGGAATACATATACGATTTGGCGAACAGCATATTGCTCATACCCACGCTGTGGCGCTGTATGATAACAGTTTAATACTGATCAAAGAACGAGGACGTGAATTACATATCAGCAATATTATTCCTCGTTATACGATCTACAATTTTAGCCATGAACGTGAAGGAGAGGTTCTACTCTCTTGGATTAATAAAGATGAACAATTTTGTATACATCTTAAATTCCCTGATAACAGTGTAGGTCATCAATTTATGCGACAGCTTGCTGGCACTTGACACGTAACACACACAATGCAATGAAGAATGTAAAGAACATAAATAGAACACTATGAGTGAAACAATTTTCTTATTCGAGTGCAAAGAGGTGGCGCCTGTGGTGATCAAGGCGAAAACTTCCGATGTTGCTGTGGAAAGAGGACTGAAAATGATTGGCGCTCAATTGAAAAAAAAAGGGATTGAAAAAGCAGAGGTCGTGGGCATCGCCTTTGACGAAAATATTGGTTCAAGAGCAAAGATCGTACGCGAGCCACGCTTCGTTTCCATCGTCTCTACATTACCAAAACCGGAAGAAGACGACAGTGGTGCTGACGCTGACATTGACACCGAGAACTAACATGGTATGTCTTATCTGCATGCTGATAGTCAATAAACATTTACCTGCCTGTGAACATTGTTCCCGCTACGTTTGTATCTCCTGTTTTCAACGCGAAAAGAGGGAAGAAGACGGCAATATCATACTTTACTGCCCCAATCACTGTGGATTGATTGTTCGTTTTCCTCTGCGCGTGTGGAGGGCTCTGATCTGATACTTTTTTTTTTTATCCTCCTCAGATGCTTCTGGACGACGAGAAGGCTTTGGGAGAATTTGTTTATTATGATGGTACACGCATCTCGATTCCTGGTTTCTGTCAAGAAAGAAATAGCACATTAATCTCAACGACATAGATCGAGATCTTGGCTACCGTAATACTCCACTTATCTCCCCAATCCCAAAACCTTTCTGGCCAGAGTTAGTCAATAAAAAGAGGAAGCACAAAGCCAAAAAAAACAAAAAATCCAAACCAAAGAATACTAGGAGAACAGACGATACAGATGAACTGACGAAGCAAATGAGAGATATGAATATAAAATAGAGACCCCTCTTTAGCAAGTATGAAGATACGCAGAGGCATAAGTGTCGAAGATGATCTGACACTCATCACATTGAAATTGATCATTTATTGAGGTTTTTTGTATCAGAGCAAGGTTGATTGCATCAACAACGCAATTGATGAAGCAACGTGTTCGTCTGGATTTATGTAGCATCTGATGTTGCCTGCACACTTTTTTCGTCTCCTTCTGAAGTAGTGTGAGATAAGAGCCCATATCTTTTGCTGACGAGAGTAAAGTAATCATTATGTCTCTTTCCATTCTTTATACGTACAGGTAGAGTGTATAGTTGTGTACATTCGTACTGTTGCTGACAAAAGTAAATGTCATGACTCCCGTTGTTGATATTGTCAATGATCTCGATGGCGCATCGAACGGCAAATTTCCAAATGCTACTGTATCCGTTGCGAGCGCGCTCAGATTTTCGTGATGAGCCACAATTGTTTTCGGATCGAGCCCAGAAATCGAAAACGTTGCGGCTGTTGTTGATGCAGCAGCTGTTGGCGTAATCGTACCTGTAATTACATATAATTTTGAGACACCCCCTGTAACGTAAGATGTACTACCGACCTTTTGACTAGCCACATTGACACCCGGAGTGACGGTGACATTGACGGAGCTTCGACTTGGTAACTGCAAGAAAAGATAGATCAGGACACATAAGAGCACGAGGACAACCACGGCGAAAATAATCATCATTCTATCGGGTGCTCTTGCCGTTTGTGGTATCAATTTATTATCCATCTTTATAATGACTTCTGTTTCTCTTCTTACGCACAACGTCCTCTACATGTTCATCGTGTATCGCTCGCTCATTTTCATTACAGTGATTGCTATCGCTACCTCCATTGTTCTTTTGACCAAGGGTCAAAAACCAAAGAAAAGTAGGGCGCAAAAATCACCCTATACCGGTATTTATATCCAACCTAAAGACATTCTTGATTACCGAGATTTGGAGCTAACCTGTCGAGTGCAAACGTGGGGTCGTATCGGCACAAAACGTATTATCATCACGGATAAAACGATGCAACCGCTCATACTGTTTCTCCGTATGTCACCAAATCGAGAGTGGTATCGACTCGATATGACACACGAAATGCGTCAGAAAGCAAAAAACATCAGCAATACAGAAGTTGCGCAAAGAAGTTTGAAGATGACTCGCTGCCGCCAGACTGATCTTGTCGATGAAATACTGTCGATGGCAATCAATAAGAAAAGAGCGTTGGACTACCTCATTACTCAAAATGAACATTCCAGAATTGGCGACTTACTTGGCGAGGGAGTTCGTCTCAAAAGGCGACGACTCATGACCATCCTTGATCAACGCGATAAAAACTAAAACAGTAAGTAAGTTCATCCTATCATGCTGAAAGAGAACATTGAGCTAACTGAGGCACAAAAACGAACAAAAGCATGGGCATTATCCAACGAAAAATTGTTTGGCGGTGGTGTTATTGCAGCGCAGGTTGGTGTAGGAAAAACTCTCATGGCATTGTCGTTGACGGCTCATGATGCTCTTCTTCGTCCAACAGAACGTGATCTCTATATTGTACCACCTACATTACAAGATCAGTGGATTAAAGAAGCTGAAAAGCTAACTCATCTAAAAACATTACTCTATTCAAAATATACTGATGATTTTACATTTGCTCACTTGTACGCCGCACCTCAGCTTCATATGATTGTATTGAGTTACCAGACACTTTTAAGAGCGCCAGAAACTTCCATCCTGTTCAAAATCAAATGGAAGCGTATAATCGCCGATGAAGCACATTGTCTCGGTAATGCTAAATCACAAACAACACAGAAAGTATGTCTACTTCAAGCACAATACAGATGGGCGGTATCTGGAACACCGTTGACCAACACGCCAAAGGATCTCTTCGGTGTCAGTCTTTTCCTTCGGTATGTCGAGACAATCGGACAATTCAACAAAGCGATATCAAACGGTAAATTGATACAAGAATTGGTCACGCAAAGCACCAAAGAAGATCTCGATAACTTGGACCTAAAAGAACTTGTGTCAAAAGCGGTGTATGTTGATATGACCGTAAAGGAGAAGGAACTGTACGATCACCTCCGTCGATCCATTAAGCGATCCATCATTATACGAAAATCAGATGGCGCAAAACGTATGCAGGTCAGTGTCTTTGAGTTATTGAATCGATTGAGGACAGCAGCAAGTAATATTCATCTTACCAATGACCCTCGCGGATGGGAAGCAGAAGGTGTTGCCGGAGGGCCTGCAGTACATCTGGGTACGATGCGGGGAAAAGGTAGCAAAACATCAATGGTAATCAATCTCATCGGTGCCATTCGCCAACGATTTCCCAACGCAAAAATACTACTTTTCTCGAACTTTTTAGACATTATCAGCGACTACGAATGTCACCTTCGAGAAGCGTTTCCGTCAGATGGACCACCATTAGTCTATACCGGTAAGATACCCCGTCAACACCGTACTGCAATGGTCGAACATTTCAAAAACTCATCAGCGTCAGATTGTCGTGTACTGATCCTCGGCTTCAAGTGCGGCAACGCAGGTATCAACTTGCAATGTGCAACGCATGTCATCCTCAATGAGCCATTTTGGAATCAATCTCTCGAACAGCAAGCTATTGCTCGTGCATATCGAAAAGGTCAGACGGAAAAAGTGTATGCTTATCGTATGCTAACTCGGACAACGATCGATGAACGCATTCGGAAAGTAGCCGAACGGAAACAGGAACGAATCAACGCGGTCCTTTCCGGAAAGGCCGTTACTGCTGCTGCCGCAACGCAAACGCTTGACAAAATCTCCACACAAGAAATGGACTATCTCCTCGGACCTTCTTGAAAAAATAAATTTGTCAAAAAGTGTAACTATGAAGAGAAGAAGACGGAGAATATGTCAATCATCAAAAGCTATGGCATCATTGCGATGCGAAGACCACCAAACATTCATCACCACAGTTACCCATTACTACAGACCATCAAGTCCGGTCGTTTTCTGCTTGCTCCAGATCAGGTGCATTGTGAGGGGTGTAGAATGCAACTGCGAACAATTCAAGAAGATCCAGAGGCTTCCGATCAATCACAAGTGACCTTTGTCATGTATCAACGAAAACACACCAATGCATTCTGGGACATCATCAGTGGTAAAGCAACTGCATTCAATTTAGACGTGCTCGTGCAAGAGCTTACTTGTAGAGAGAGAAATCTCATCAAAACACGATGTTTCTCACAACTATGGGATACGCTCGGTATCAAGGAAGGACGAGCGAAAGCAAATGAAACTTATACGCTTTTGCAAACAACCTTGCTCATTCTCATTCGAGATGTCGAGCGGACTAACCATCATATACCTTATGCAGAGATTGGATTCCCCAAGGGACGTAGAAATGGAACAGAACCCCCCCAACAAGCCGCGCTGCGAGAATTTTGCGAGGAAACCGGTTATCATGCACGCGATGTTGATGTCAAATGGAATGAACCACCAATAGAGGAAGAGTTCAGAGGGAGTGATGGTAAAATTTACAGATGTATTTATTATCTGGGTTGGGTCAAGTCTTATGTCATACCAAGATTCGATTTCTCAGATCCTCGACAGGGTGGAGAGGTACTTAACGTTGGCTTCTTCACTGCCCAACAGGCTGAAAAATTGTTTCGACCATATGAAGAGAGTAAACGAGAGATCCTTCGAAAGGTGATACGAAGAGTCAATTTGCCATGCCCCGACGTGCTTTCAACGCCCTGACCGAAATGGAGGAAGATGGTCCGATACTTCGTCCGACCCTTAAAAGTCTCGCCCCACTGCTCAACGATAGTGGCTTCTTTGACGAGGCAGAAAAAAAAATAGTGCAAGATCCGACTATATCACTGGGTGCTTTGATCGCACGTCTTCTTCCTATTGAGCAACGGAGAATGATGGCAGAATTGATCAAACGTAATTTACATCTCTATTTAACATCAGAGACAAAAGACATTGGATTTGTGCCAGATCTAAATGAAGTAATCAGGAAGATTTATTACAGCATACCATGTTTACGGCTCCGCTTCACAAGCGGTAAAGTTGGACAAAGAAAATGTTGGCAACTACTTACCCCCGAGAATTTGGCTAATCATTTGCTTCCGGTGTTGCTTTTAGCTTAGCCATTATGGCACAATATATCATAGCTAGTCCTGCATCATGTGGTGCTTTTCGCGGTCCTAGATATGGTGGAGCCACGATCAAATTACCGGGGTACTCTGGGCACTTCGACGGCGTGTCATCGACCAAGTACGTATTTTTTTGGGTATATTGCGGAAATGAGCGCCACACTTTCCCGAGATCTTTGATGGTGTGGAAAGGGTTACCGTCAATCACCGTTGGTGTACAAGAGTCTCGATACCACATGAATAGTGTCTTTTCGAGGAGAGCCTGTGACACTAGATCATGTAGGATAGGTTCTGCCGTTTCTTTTGGTTTACTGGTCCAAAAAGCGACATCAATCTTTTCCTGTACGACAAGATTTGTTAACTTGATTAGGAAGTCATTTACGCCTGGTCGCGGACTGAAACGAGTAGCAGTTTGACATTTGCCGAGAACGTAGTTGATATCGAGTATTATAAGTACTTTGCGCACGTGTTGTGCAATTTCTGGTGATGAATCATGTCCGGAAATAGTCAAAGTAGTGGTCATGATGTGGGAGATCAATGAGCCGGATCACGGGTTCGATGAATGGTGTCGGGAGAACAAAAGTCAATTGAAACAATGGGCCTACTCAATCTATCAATTAACTTTATCTGTTCCTGAGAGAGGAGATGAAAATAAGAGAACAGTTGCTGAAACCATCAATGCGACATTGTCCGCTTTATCGCAAGAAACTGAAGGTAAGATCAATGCGGCAGTTCAAAACGCTCGATTGCAAGATGACTTGGTATTTCGTGCTGAAAAATGTGATCTCCTGCATCAAATAAAGGTCTTGCAAACTCAAATTTCAATGGCGGATGAGCTGGCTCGAACGGCAGTTGAGAAAGCGCTCAACGATGAATCTAGTGCAGCTAGATCACTCATTAAAGCTGCCGAAGTGGAGCGAAAAGAGGTGCAAGATCGCCACTATGAGGAAATCACTCGCTTTATTCAGGATTACGTCACCATACAGACTTCACCTACTAAGAAGGGTGCTTTTGCTGAAATTGAATATGAGCAAATGTTGATTGAAATGTTTCCTGAGAGTAGCGTTGAACGTTGCGGCCAAACAGCAGGAACATGTGATTTGCGTTTGCAACAAAGTCCAGTGTCTCGCCCTATTCTATTCGAAATCAAATCCTACTCTCGCAGCGTACCGCAAAAAGAGATTGACAAGTTTATACGCGATTTGTCAACTCAACAGTGTCATGGTATCATGATCAGTGTCACGTCAGGCATAACACATAAAGGTAACATGACGCTTGAAATGGTAGATGGACAATGGATTGCTCTCTACCTACCTAATCATAAGCGAAATGAGGAATCGTTACGGATGGCTGTTGATTTAATCGAGAATGGACCATGGATCAAAAAAATCGGCGCTCAAGATGACGATCATAAAATCACCGAGAGGCAGATGGCTCATATTAACGAACTTCTGAGACAGCTGATGCTGAGGGATACAAGAGTCATTGAACAACTCAAAGCAGCGCAAAGATCACTAAGTACCTCTTTAACAATTGAACTCACCAAGGTGCTAGCGGGACATACCGACGACAGTGCTGAGGACGCATCAGATAAAGACGAACCGGTTGTCTGTGAAAAATGTGATTATACATGCGGGACAAAGGGTGGAATGACACGACATATGAATAAAAAACATAGAGATTGCTAATTCTATCACGTGATTTGTATCTCTCAATAACTTAAATGATCCTATCGGACTATTTGATAAAGCAAAGGGATATATGCAGCGTAATTACACCACCATCGCCCAGCGTCACTTTTGCCTCCGTGTCGCTCAACCGAAAAGAACAGAGTTCCAGCTGTTAATGTCAAGCCCAACAAGGCAGCTTTCCCGTGAAGGTTTTCAACGAAGAGTACAGCAATCGTTGCCATAAAAACGCTATACATGACTTCATAATGGTCACCTTTTGTCCATTGCCAAAATAGACCGGGTTTCGCCGGCGGTTGCTCCACGGTCACGGTTGTTTCAGGCCAAACATTTATGGTGTACAAAATAGCAATCACGCTGTAGAGACATATCGCAAGGGTAGACCATAGTGGTAATGCACTTTGTGTCACGTAGATGATGAGTCCGCTCAATACTAAAGGCTGTAGATGATTATACAGCATCGCTGCCTTTGTGAAGAAATTGTTGATAAGAAGCGCCGAAGGATCAACCAGTTTCACTGCTTTCTGAGTGGACCAAAATATAGCATCAAATAGCTGCATCGTGATGACGAATAGGAAGAGTAAGGCAAGTATCACCTCCGACTGATTACCGGACCATGCAAGCGTAAGCGCACCCAACGCGCCGGTAATTAGTGCCACGATTGAGGATTCCACAGTGTAGCACATTTTTAATACTCTCTTTGTTACAGGAAAGACGAGAAAACAATAAAACACACTGTATATAAAACTGAGGATACTCTCACCCTCAACATGGCACGAATAATCAATCGTCTAAATGAATTGATGCATATAGTAGAGATAACAGTGGAGACGGCGAAATCATCCACTTTACCGCTTGATGAATTGACACCCTACATCCGAAACAAACTTCACCTCGTGCTGAAAGTGTTGATCAATGAAGTTTTCCCGTACAAAGCGGGCACATTGGCAACGCAATGGCATTATTGGTGCCTCTATTCTTCAGATTACATGCGTAGATCGGTGGCCTGCGATTTTGATGTCATCTTAAGTCACGTCATTGAAGGATTCCTGCAAATCTTAGGTGATAATGCAAAATGGACAAAGAGATTGCTCGATTCTAATGTCATCACAACAACAAATCATGTCATCCACACCACAACATAATACGGAGCTGACGTACCTCATCAATGTCCTTACTGATGATGTGGTATTAGAAGTCGGTACAGCACCATCTGCTCTCGGTAAATTGATCCTAAAACACTACAAAGTTCCATACTCACTACTACTTGTTGGTACACCAAATTGTCCGTTTTGTGCTAGAATGGCGTTCACACTTGACGAAGCGATCAGTCAGGTGAAAGGGAATGGACAAGGCACGACGCCATTCTTTGTATATTCTCTAATTCTTACGAAATCTGATCCCAGAGCGATGGATATCGAAAGTGGATTGGAATGTAACTTATATCCGGCTTTGTTTATAGTAGATGGTAGAGGGGATATTACACCACTAATTCCAAATTATATGAGCTTTGATGAAAAGGATCCGATGGGTAACGGTAGATTACAAGAGCCGAAAGACGTCCTCGAATTGATGACACGTGTGCAACAACAAAGTACAAAGCGGCGAATCAAACAATGAAGTACCAATAAATCTATTTGTATTCTGATCTTGAAGGAAAATTAAGAGAGTCAGAGGACGCATCATGGATTCTCCTCACATCACGAAGGCTTGTGATCTCCCGCTGTTTTTTTATTTTTTCGATTTTGAGTGCTCGGAGGCGCGCTTACAAATATATATCCTGTCTCGCATCAAGTTTGAATTTTGAGAATCGTAGGCCCATTGTGATCGAAGAGAACAATAAATGTGGAGCAGTTCACCTTATCAATTCAACGGAGGTCTACCGCCCGACTCTCCACTGAAACATTACGAAGACACATGTCAAGCACTGAAACGTGATAATAAGTTGGAGGAATTAGATGCGTTCATTTTGCAGACAGCAGATGCTCTGATGCGTTTCAAGAATGAAACCACAAAGAAACGCCGTAAAATTGTAGTTGATTGTGATGGCGGCAAGATACGGTACGATGACAAATCCGGCATTCGCGCTGCGGCGTCCAATTATTTCAATGCTGCGAGCGTCCCGTTATTGATACGTCAGCAATATTTGAGTTACCTTGATCTAAACGTACCATTTGGCAATAGAGGTGGACTCGGAGGGCAACCTGAGACGCTCGACACCTTGCTACAAAATCTCACTTGCTGCGAAGCACCCGATGCCATTATGTTAGCTGATTACGCTGTTTGTGGTGAATGTGGTATGAAGGTTGAAGGTTCTGATTGTTTCATGGCCAATTTTGCGGACATGCATAGTTCCCCAAACAAATCGATGCAGGTGGAGGAACCTACCGCGGCGGCATCTGACAGCGTGAATGAAAATGTGCCACCTCGATTAACATGGAGCAACATTCTTCAAAAGATGCGTACAATGGTGGTGACACTTGGTACGGTACAAGGGCACAAAGTCCAGCCATTTGAAATGGCGAAGTGGAATCAATGGATCAAGCGGACGATATTACCGCTATCACCAGAACAACGGCAAAGAATCACTCATCAAGAGGTATGGGAACTTCTCAGAAAAGAAGGCCCAAACATGAAAGATCTCTACAAAAATACACCTACGATCTGGTCGGGTATTACCAGCAAACCCTTGGATGAGATACCAGAAGGATGCACATGGGTCATTCTCAATGTAGTCCTGCCACGTCTTTTCTACTTCATCGCGACGGGCACAAATGAACGTTTTGACACATCATGGGATTTACAACGATCCAATCACTGTAAACAAAATCCTTCAACCATATCCATCCCTCATGGCAAAGAAATTCGTAATGCCGTCATTATTTTGAGAAAATGTATGCAAATCTGTGGCGAGAAGCGGTTTCTGCACCTTATCATAGGCCAAAATGGGGATGAGCAAAAGGCGCGTGTTAATGACCTGTGGCGTGCTTTCTGTCGTCATAACGAATGGAGAATGTAACATAAATAGACAAAGGATGAATTATTACCCATTTTTTTTCCTGTATTATTTCGTGTCTCTTGTATCTACCGGCAGACGCAATCATATCGAAGTTGTGCGCCCGTTTGGCGAAACTAGATTGGAATTGAGTGGATTAGCAACACGGGACGTGACTTCTTGGACCACAGGGGATGATTTATCGGTTGTTCTAGCCTCTCACACCATAGTCGATATTATACCCGATACTTCCAATCCAAATATGTACGATATTTATGTCGATAACATCTTCACCTACGCTTGCAGTCTTACATGTAGCAATTCAGCGGGAGTTGTATTATACATCATTAGGGATAAGAACAAACTTCGCATAGCTCCCTCACCAAACTCAATCTGTGTACCTGCGTGGACTATTGAAGCGACAACACCAGAAGGATGTCTCAAGCACAGGACAACACCATTAAGAGTAAATTTGCTCCGAAAGTTGGCATCTCGGTATGCACAGAATAGTCAAACATTGGATGAGGATACAAAGAATATCAAATAGCATCGCCACTATGGACCAAAAATCCGCCACCATCCTGTGTTTGGTACTTATCAGCATCATCCTGATTTTGCTTTGTGCATACAATGCAATTCCAAACTATTCGAATGTCTTCCATGCATTCATTTACATAATAAGTGGGATCGTTATCCTTATCGGTGCGATACAAGGCTACCATCTCTGGTCAAGACCTTCGATAAAACCTGTTTTGGAAGCGTAAATATGGAAAAGTCAAACTGTATGATGGCAGACAATACTATCGACATCGACGCTGCGTCACTTAAATTCATGCTGACGTTAGACCCATTAACATTACGGTCATTCGTTACGGCAAATCGGGAAAGATGGCAGATCTACGAAACTCATGAGGATTTGATCTGGCAAAAGATGATTCAACGTGATTTCTCCGAGCTCTTTGAGCTGCTTCAGATTAATACGACATCGCTGCGCACAGGAAGTGACGAGAAGGCCTACATGAATTGTCTAAAATCTGTACTAAATCAGATTGCATGGGCAACATCATCAACCTTTGTTGAACGGTTGCCTACTGGAGACATTTTATCAGCACTGACATTGCTCCTCGAGCTGAATCATAGCCTTCTAAAGAGAGAGAAAGCGAGATACTTTGTGCGGGTTGGAACATTCTTATTACGTCATAGGCCCGACTTGCTGGAGTCTATTGTCCGCTTGTTTCCAGATTCCTTCTACCGAGAGGGTGATGGCGTGAGCGCTGATTTCACGACGGTTCTTCTTGATGAGCTAGACTTTATGACCGACGCAGCCAAACGTCGAGCTATACCTATCCTATTCAAACTATTCATTGAACCATATGACGTCAACCCTGCTGGTTACCTCAACAGACATTACAGTGATATCACAAAGACCAGATTACAAAAATTAATAGTGCTGTCCTCATAGAAAACAATATGATTTTTTTTGAGACTATGAAAGTTAGAAAGGTTAACAATGGCTTTTGAACCATCTCGTTTTGAAGGAACAGGTCTGTTGGGTACTGAGGACGTCGATGAGTATGCTCGACTGCTGAGTACAAAATTACCACCCGGATCTGCTGTCTTGCCAGCTGGCGTTTGGATGCTGCTCACGGATGCGAATCATAAAAGGATTACAGAGACCGATGAACGACTGATTTTGTATATGTCAAGAGGCTGGTTTCAGCTGATAGGACAAGCTGACATGGTGTATGTACCAATTCTTTATTCCAGTCACTGGATTTTAGCTACAATCAATTACTCAACACGTATCATTAGCATGTACAACAGTTTACGTACATATTCATACGATGAAAAGGGCATACACGATAATCTGCAGCGACTCGCAAGTTTCCTCAAGCCGACAAGCAAAGATGTGAGATTCAAGTTTGTTGTCGATGATGAGGGCTGCGAACAAAAGGACTCGTATAATTGTGGCATACATGTTTTGCAACGTATTAGATCGAATGTACTCGGCGATGTGCCTTCCTCCATACCTATTGACGAATTACGACTTCATCTCAAAAACGAACTAATACTACAAGACATCATCCTCTTCCAAAACGTCATTATTGTCGATCTTGAAAAGGAAGAAGATATTTTTAGCGGACTCCAAACCTATTATTTGAATAATTTCGAAACTGTGGAGCAATTGGCCTACCCTTCCAGCCGACGTCTGGGTGTATTACGAGTCAATCAACCGGTAAAAGATAGCCCATCCTACATCATTAAATTTTCCCTCAAAGGACGGAATGCTAAACTGGAAGAAGCCTTTCGCATTAGTACTTCAAAGGGTATCAAAATTTTTGGTCTGGTCTTGGGGTCTGATCAGAAATTCATGGGAATATTGGAAGAAGACAAATAAATAATGCTAAAAAAAAACTTTTTTTTTCGCTAAGAAGTCTATTGTGGCGCATTGCCCGATAAAGCGACCATCAAATCCTGAGCACATTTCAATGCTCCCAAGAATGTCATTTGGTCTGATTCGATCCGACTCATGCCCAAGTTCTGCTGTGTCGAGAGATTGACCATTTCCGATTGGAAGTCGAGGTAAGGAATGGAAGACGCATCCATGGCACTTTTCAAAGCCGTCACGAAAGCGGTTTGTGTACCTTGGTCGGAACTTTGTTGCCATGGTGGGGTGATGACAAAGAATGGGATAGATCGAGATGATAAGTAGGCAAACAAATTTTGCATATTCTGAACATATGTCGCCTGCGATGACGATTGGAAGTCCATTGCACCGATATCGATGACGACCAAGTTGGGAGCGAGGGCTGATAATCCAGCACCCATCAAAGCGCTTGGTGTTGTGGAATTAATGATCTGTGAAGAGGTTGTGTCAATGCCACAATTGATGACCTCATAAAAGCCATTTGATCTGCATGAGACACCGAAAAGCTGCACAGGTACACTGTTTGTTGCGCCTGTTGTTGTGATCAATATAACGGGTGGAGCTGAGATACTATTATTGTTGTTGATTACCTGCTTCACAAGGTTTCCTGCAATCGGGGTCAACGAGCTTGGAGTCACTGTAACCGCCGCGTTAGTACCCACTTTGACCGTAAAGGCAGCACTCGTGTTCAAAGCGTAAATTTCCGTCTGTGAGTATGGG
>Ga0268244_10000347_pt1 | contig 19836 bp, 14 predicted proteins | sample AgamicMgSfe_FD_200258 | JGI IMG/M metagenome (GOLD analysis project Ga0268244, IMG submission 200258) | Agave microbial communities from Guanajuato, Mexico - Mg.Sf.e (v2) (version 2) | ecosystem: Host-associated > Plants > Phyllosphere > Phylloplane/Leaf | place: Guanajuato, Mexico | collected... | reverse complement strand
TGACCGGCGAAATCACCTAGCTTGGAGCTGACTTGCGTCGCCATTGCCTCTGGGCTCGTGAGCTCGTCGTGTTGTGCTGGCGTTGCAGGCGTGTCAGCCGTAGAAGTAGCATCGCTGGAGGCCGCTTCAGTCCGCGGTGGCAAACCAATCCCCACAGGTCGCGGAGGCAGCAACCGTGACCGCTCGAGCACCACCTCCGGGTTGATCGTCAAACGGCCCTTCTTGAAGACATAACGCGCGACGCTCGTGGCGAAAATGTGCTTCGTCAGATCTTCGTCCGCCGGCTCCGATGGCCTTCGCTTGCCCTTCTTCCACGGCTGCCACACATAGCTATCCGGCTTAATCGCCCCCTTCTTGACAATATGGCTGACCAAGTATAGCCACTTCCGGTCCCAGCTTAGCACGCGTGTGTAGATCTCGAAGGACTGCAAGGGCTCGATCTGCCGCTGGAAGAAGCAGCTCACGGCGCCGAGCGCGGTGGAGTACCTCCCCTTTGCTTCCTTGGTCGCCGAGCTGAGACCCTCTTCGTCCCCGCTGTTAAGTCGAGCCAGACCGGTGCGGATAATGCAGCCTAGGGTGTGCGCGCGCGCGACGTCGAGGTCGGCGAAGTAGGTCGAGTTGGACTTGTGGAGGTTGTAGTCGCAGTCGTAGAGGGAGTTACGGGAGGATGTGATGAGGGGCGCGAAAAGGTGCTTCGGCGATTGCGGTGTGGGTTGGAAGTAGAGCTGGTAGATGATGGCGCGGAGGACTCGGATCTAGACGTTCTTCGTCAATGAACCGTCGCGCCGTGAAGGCTGTGCGCGGGGGACCAGTACTTACGTGCCAGGCAAAGGGCACATTCTTGATGCTGGTGGTCGCCAGGGCCAGCGCGACGATCTTCCACATGTTGTTCGTCACTTTCGCGCCCAGGTACTTTGTCAAGGTCTCCCGTACTGCCGGGACAGATGCAATGCCTGCAAGCAGTGCTCCCAAACCGAGTGTGCCAGCAATGGCCGGTAGTTTGCCAGCCGCCGACATGTTCACGTGTGTTTATAGGAACATATTGACAGCAAACGAGACAGAGAAATCCGGACTCTTTAACGGTATTCACTGGCGCAGGTCCAGATGCATGTGACGTGCGGATCGTGGTTGGGACGCGTTTGCAATGCCGAGGCTCAGAACAACTTATTAGTCCCGATTCCGGATCGGGCGTACTCCTGGGCTCATCCGGCTCTACCTTATACAAACTTTATAATAATAAGTTACAGTGACCTACCACCGAGGTGTGAGCGATCGAATTTGGTACAGGACTGGTGGGATAGAATACGTCCGGAGGTTTGTAGTTTCAAGTCACGTCTGACCTCCTACAACAGCCGCGCACCAAGCGACTCGCGATCGAAAAGGGAAGGAATGGGCATGTCAATATTCTGTCTCGTCTTTGTCTTGAAAGCATAATCACAGAACCGTCCACGTTTCTACCTTACTTCTTTTCATCACGGAAACAATATCAGTCTCTGTTCCCGAGTTCTGCCGGGTCCTCAGCCTTCCCTATCCTCCCGGATCAGACCGCGATGCTCTGCCCGGTCAAGGGGGAGACAGATGACCCGTCTGTGTGTGAGACACCTCTTAGTGCGCACCATCGACCTTGGCAATGTAGGCCAACAGGTCGAGCACGCGGCGGGAGTAGCCCCACTCGTTGTCGTACCAGCTCACGAGCTTGACGAAGTTCTTGTTAAGCGAGATGCCGGCCTTGGCGTCGAAGATGGAGCTGGCCTCGTGGCCGTTCAAGTCGCTGCTGACGATGTCGTCTTCGGTGTAAGCGAGGATGCCTGTGAGATAGTTAGCATGCTGTATCATCAATACTTAAGAGGCAGAACGCACCCTTGAGCTCGCCGTTGGCGGCCTGCTTCATGGTCTCCTTGATCTCGTCGTAGGTGGCGCCCTTCTCGATGCGGCAGGTCAGGTCGACGACCGAGACGTTGCTGGTCGGCACACGCATGGACATGCCGGTGAGCTTGCCGTTGAGGTCGGGGATGACCTTGCCGACGGCCTTGGCGGCCCCGGTCGAGGAGGGGATGATGTTCTGGGCCGCGGCGCGGCCGCCGCGCCAGTCCTTGCCGGACGGGCCGTCGACGGTCTTCTGCGTGGCGGTGTAGGAGTGGATGGTGGTCATCAGGCCCTCGATGATGGTGTACTTGTCGTGGATGACCTTGGCGAGCGGGGCCAGGCAGTTGGTGGTGCAGGAGGCGTTGGAGATGACGGGGATGTCGGACGTATAGCTCTTCTCGTTGACGCCCATGACGAACATGGGCGCGTCGGCGGACGGGGCGGAGATGACGACCTTCTTCGCGCCGCCCTTCAGGTGGGCCTGCGCCTTCTCGGTGGTGGTGAAGACGCCGGTCGACTCGACAATGTAGTCGGCGCCCGTCTCGCTCCACGGGATGCTGGCCGGGTCCTTCTCGGTGTAGAAGCGGACCGTCTTGCCGTTGACCTTCAAGTCCTTGCCGGCGACCTCGATGTCACCCTTGAAGACGCCGTGGGTGGAGTCGTACTTGAGCATGTACGCCTGCGCATATCTCGTATCAGCGGAACTGCCGGAATGCCTTGCTCTTGCCGTCGTCGTCCCCAAAACGAAGCGGAGGACGAATGGAGATCACTTACGGCGTAGTGAGGCTCGATGAAGGGGTCGTTGCAAGCAACGATGTCGATGTCCTGGTGCTCCACGCTGTTGCAATGTCAGCTGCGGCCGAGCTGGGTATCGAGCTGAGAGACTCACGCATTGCGGAAGACGATACGACCAATGCGGCCGAAGCCGTTGATGCCGACCTGAGCGCCATTGTCAGCGTGCTGTTCCCATCCATCTCGTTGTTGAAGAAGCAAGCTGCCCCACCTTGACAACCATGATTGCTTTGCGGATGAGTTGTTCGAAGGATGCTGCGAAGGGCTCAGTATGCGATGAGAGTCGTGGGAAAGAGAGCGATCTTCGTACTGTTACTGATGGAGTGGTCGAGGGTTTTGTATGCGGTTTGGGAGTGTGTTTGGGTCGTGTGTAGCAAGAAAATGTTGTTGAGATTGCGGGGCAAGTCCGAGAGCAAAAGCACAGGGCCCAGAGGCTTCAGCAAGGTGGGTTCAAGGTCAGCAGTACGTCAGGATAGATGCTCAACTCACTGCGCGCTCGTACTTCGCCCTCGCACAAATACAACACACTCACTTGACTTTATACTGTCTGTTCACTGCTGCGTCGTCTCCGATCTGTCCGCCGACTCACGGATCACGATAACCACCACCCGGCAGACCCCCAGCTTGCTCTGACTACTCCTCATTGCCATCCTCCCGACTTGCTCCGTCAACCTCTGCTCATGCTCCTGAATTTTCCGAGGCAGCGAACATGGATATCAAAATATTCCTCGTACCGTCTTCGGCCCTGGATTCGACCTCACGTGTCTGCTATCTCGACTCTACACCATGCTCACTCATGTTTCCTGATGATGGTGACGATGACTGCGACGACCGTCGGCTCCGCCCTCTGCTGGATTCGGCCCGTTTGCGGCTCTTCGAGAAAAAGTGGCTGAGTTGACCGCTCGTTGGCCGAACGAGCGGTCACCGGCCGTGTGAGACGTTTCCCAACGAGTTGACGGCGCTGGGGTTTCAAGGTATGACTTCAAGTTCTCCAGTGGCTGTTCTATTATTATGGGTGAATTGAGAGAGCCAAATGACCAACCCGGGTGTCAGGCTGAGTATTGTACACAATATGCATACGGCATACAGGGGGCGCAATCTGGTATCCTAGAAGAGGTATCGCCCGCTCGAGCATGAACGCCCATTGCGTACGACGAGGTAGTAAGTACGGGCAAAGCTTCACCAAGTCATGGTCGCTCTCCGTAGTATCATCCGTGGTTCACCGCACCAAAGGCTGCGCAATCTCCCGCATGCTCACCAATCTCGCCATCCTCGAGCTTCACTTCGTCCGGTCGCAGCGGCTTCTCAATCTGAGACTGTCCAGACTCATTGCCGTGCTTTGGGTCAAGCAGTGGATTAGCAGGATCGTAGGGCTCCGGAACCGTAGGACGATCAGCGTTCACTGGGGTGTTCGATGGCTCGTTCCGCTGTACGCTGGGGTTGATGTCAGGCACAAGACACACATTCTCACCTGCCTTGCCATCCTCAAGCTTCACTTCGTCCGGTCTCAGCAGTGGCCCAGCCTCGGGTGGTCCAGAGACCGGATCAGCAGGGTCGGGGGGCGCCTGAATGGCAAGACGATCAGTGTGTACTACGGTGTTCGGAAGGTCGTTCTGCTGTGCATTGGGTTTGCTGGCAGGCAGAACCGACAGGCTGGTCTGATGACTCTGCGTCGCTGTCGGCTGCTGGGAGATGTGTTGCTCGACCGGTGTGTGAGAGCGGCCTCCCTGTTGAACACGTCAGCGTTGATCATGACATATTACTGTACCTGGACGTACAGTGTCTCGAGGTAAGCTGCCCGAGCCTCCGCATGGCGAGGCCAAGGTGTCTGAGCCTCCGCGTGGCGCCGATCCCAAGCTGCCAAAACTGCCAAAGCTCACCGAGCCTCCACGTGGAATCGTGCCCGAGCTGCCAAAGCTCACCGAGCCTCCGTGTGGTGTACCCCGGGCGGCAGAACCTCCGCGTGACACCGTCCCGAAGCTGCCAAAGCTCACCGAGCCTCCGTGTGACAAGCTGTCTGAGGTTCCGCGGGAGAGGCTGCTGAACAAGCTGGCCGAGCCTCCGCCCGACAAGCTGTCCGAGGCTCTGGGCGTACTCTGCGGCTGCGTTGTAGCTTCGAGATTCCAACGCGGACGGTCATCGTAGCTCCATTGCCCGGGGTGCAGACGCGTGCAGGTCGTGTCGGGACAGAAGATATTTCCGCACGCTTGGTAAATACATCTCATGTTCCAGGTCTTGCAGCGCGAGCATTGCGACTGGTGGTTGCAGCCACTTGGGCCCATTGCAAGGCAGCCTTTGCAGACTGGCTGACGATAAAAGACCTCGGGGCGGGCACGTTTTTTGACGGGGCCTACGGTCATCTCCTCGGAGTAGGGCCGCTTCCTCGCCGTCTCTGGCGCGCTCGTCTGCGACGGAGGCATCAGTTGCTTGGGTTGTACGGGTGCAGCAGACGCAGACGCCGCGACAACATTGTTCGTGGCGGCCTTTGCACGGCTCAGCTCAGAGCGGACGATCCCATGCTGCGACTTCTCTTTCTGTAGCTCAGACTTGAGCTTGTTGATTTCTACGCTTGCAATACTTGCTGCGTTGTTCGCAGCCGCTTTCGCACGGGTTAGGTCGGCACGCACACTCCCATGCTGCGACCTCTCTCTCTGCAGATCATGTTTGAGCCAGTTGACCTCTGTGCTCGCGCTGTTTGCTGCTTCCGCTGCTACACGTCGCTCGCCGGTCGTTGCCACTGAGAGCTTGGTGGCGATCTCCCTGATCTCAGTAGCCTGAGCCGTGGGCAGGCTGCTCGCTGCGGCGAGCAGCCTGAGGACCAGATCGCCAATACCTTCGTTGGCCATGCTGGCAAAAGCGGTCTCGTTGGCGGCGAAGTAGGTGAGATGTGGTGTTGGTGGAAAAATGAGATTGATGCTTTGACCTTCATGTTTGGAAAGTGGTGCGTGCGCAGCAAAGTCCATCGCGCCTTCCTGTTACGGGGGGGCAACCGTGTTGCCAAGTCCCTTTCACGTGTGAAACCAAATATTCACGTGCAACACTCGCTCACGAAACACCAAGTCACAGCACACCATTGCGAACAAACACAACCAGCGTTAGCCTCAATTCATGTCTTATTCTCGATCCGACCCCTTTTTCGTCGTTGCATGAAAGCTCTTGGGCGAATATTGATCAACGCCACTTGTGCAACATTCGGTCTGTATCCGCTGCAGCCTTACTCCCACGATCCGGTCACATCCCACGGACGGCTCACGGGGATCTCTACCTGGGTGGCCGGCTGAGAGGTACTGGTAGTCAGCATATGGCCGTGATCGCAGATGCCGCATTAACTTACATCCCTACCCCATTCGCTGTCAGGCAGCACCGTATTCTTATGCCAGTAGTCCACCTAAGAGGTAGTGGTAGTCAGCGTGTGATCGTGATGGCAGAGAGCGTATGAAACTCACGTTGTTGCCCCAGCCGCCATCATGCTGCACCGCATGGTCATGCCAGTCATCGCCAGGCTGCATCGCATCGTTGTCCCAACCATTCCCAGGCTGCGCGTGCGATGCCTCTTCCGCAACCGTCACGAGAGCCTTGGACGCCTTACGCTTCTTTCTCCAAGCACGACTGCTAGGCCCATTCCTGGTGGGCAAGCTGCGACAACCCTGTACAGCAACCCGCTCCTCGAGCCATGGCTCGGGAGAGGTTTCCTCCTTGATCGTAGCACCTATGTCGGGATTGTCAACACCTGACTCCTCACATACGCCTCATGCCTGCGTGTGCATACCGCGAAGAGAGTCCGAGGCCTGATGTTGCTTAAGGCGAGCATTCTCCTCTTCCAGTTCAGTGATGCGCGCCTGCAGTGCTATGATTGTCGCATGCTGAGTGGCGTTGTGGTCGGCTAAAGTGGTGATGGCGGACGCAAAGGTTCGTAGCCGTCGCGTTTCGTTCGCTAGTGGTTGTGTGTCGATCTCACCCTCCTCGGCCTTCACGCTGTCTTGGTGTCTTCTGCCAGACATGGTGGCGTAAGTCCTTGATGCGGTGTGTGGCATTGTAGGATTGCAACTGGAGGGACGCTGAGGGTGTGGAGTGCGTTGAAAGTCTGGGCACATGCACGTTACTGCCTGCTTACGAGAAACATGGAGCTCTTTCCAAGTTCATGACGAACATGTGCAGACGGACTTACAAGTACATACCTACGCACTGCGAAATATTGTGCAATCCAGATAATTATTAGGAAGCAAGTGGCTAAATGTTGCATCTGCGGACACTCTGGAGCCATCGGATCGTCGTGGAGGTGCCGGTACCTCTCTCGCGACCTCACCTGGACCTATCGCGGCCAAAGCTTGAACATATACCTTCGTACACCACCTCGCAGTATCTTCAAAAGCTCTGAGAGTGGCGATACAGAAGGCTTTCAGCGTTACCAGTGAAGTTCCGAGCGGACCAGCGAGGTCCCTCATCCGCGCCATGCAGCTGCATCTCTCTCCATACGTGCACGACAGCCATACATGTACGTATGGCAGTTACGCGTCCTCTTTGCAGGCTCCTCCCACTTCACAGGTATTCATGTCGCCAGTGTCTGCTGATGGAAGCACATACTCCACCTGCCTTCCTCCTTCCTCCAAACACTCGAACACAGCGCATCGAATTCAACATCTCGGTCATCTTCCGGCCCAGCGGGAGGCCTCGTCGCCCTGGCGAAATAGCTGATCACCGCGCCGTCCGCGCCGACCGGCGTCACGTCCACCTTCAGGAGTTCAAAGCTTTTCCACGGCACGAAAGCCGGCGAGTGAAGGATATCCTGCACAGAAGGTTCGGAGGTCGAGGTCAACTTCAGGCCGAGAGGGAATTGCATGATACAGTCCCGGGTGATGTATGGGACCATTGCTGCTCCGGATCTTTGTAGAGCGCGCCATGTTGCTTCTTCGAGCGCAAGAATCTGCGCACGCAGGTCCTGCGCCGCCATGAGCGAAATTTTGCTGTTTGTGACCGATGGCCAGACAGAGGGTATGTGATTTATAGTACACACCAGGGCCGAGAGTGTGTGCAGTTAGTCGTAGACGACTGCTGAGGTTGAAAGCGCTCGGCGGTCGAGAGACGGGATGCTTAGCTAAGCAACATCCGCCACACCTGGAGGGGCGCGAGGACGGGAGGAACGACACGGTCACGACCGTGAAGACATCCTTCTCTGCCTGACTCCCACTCAATTTAAGACCTACCTTACACACAGTACGCGCTTCCAGTCTGTGCCGTCACGATGGTTCATCTCGAGTTGTTGTTCATCTCGTTGTCGACCGCAGAACTACGCCAGCCCGGCAATAAACCTCCGCTATCGGCCATCAACGCACGAAAAGCCGGCGATACTGTGCTGTACAGTATAATGCGCGGCAAACCGGCACGTCCATGGTGTCTGCCCATGTTGGTGAGTTGTGAAGCAGTCGAACATGCCTGTTGGCGATAGTAGCACCCTAATGGTGAGTCGGTATCTATCTACTGCATTTTGCCATTTCAATCATCTGTTTCCTACAACGACATCTCCTATCAACCACGCCCCATTCACCCGCCTGAACCTGGTGATATCTCTTATGCCGGCTGGCCATCAACTCACCTCGAACGGCCCTTGAACACCCGTCTCCTTATTATTAAAGATGCCCAACAAAGTCAAGGAAGATGCAGAAGCCGCCTTGCACGACCAGACGCAACTGCTGCCAAAGCGAGAGCTTCTGCTCGTCTTCTGCATCATGAGCCTGGCCCTCCTCGTGTGCTTCATTGACCAAAACGGAATCGGCGTCCTCCTTCCAGACATCGCGCGCGACCTCCACGCCTCATCCTCGATCTCTTGGGCCGGCACCTCGGCGTTGATCGCCAACACCGTCTTCCAAGTGCTCTACGGCCGCCTCAGCGATCTCTTCGGACGCAAGAACATCCTGCTCTCGGCATTGGTCCTCTTATCGCTCAGCGACCTCGCCTGCGGGCTGTCGGTGAACGCCACCATGCTCTACATCTTCCGAGGATTGGCCGGCGTCGCGAACGGAGGCATCACCTCGTTATCGATGATGATCGTCAGCGATGTGGTCACTCTCCAAGAACGCGGAAAGTATCAGGGGATCTTGGGGTTCATGGTCGGAGCAGGCAATGCGCTTGGACCACTCATCGCGTCGGCTTTCGCCATTCGCACGTCGTGGCGTGGATTGTTCTACCTCCTGGCTCCGCTCATCATGGTCACGGTGATCGCGAGCTGGCTCTACCTGCCGACGAACATGCCCAAACTCAACGTCAAAGAAACCCTCGCGAAGATCGATGTCGCCGGCCTAGTCTCTGGCACAGCAGCCGTCATCCTCCTGCTCATCCCCATCTCGTCAGGCGGCCACGCAGGTACCCCCTGGGACTCACCCGAGATCATCGCCATGTTCGCCGTCGGCGGCGTCTGCTTGATCGTCTTCGTCATTGTGGAATGGAAATGGGCCACCTTGCCGATGATGCCACTGGAGATGTTCCGCAAAGCCTCCGTCGCCGCGATGCTCGCGCAGAGCTTCCTGCTGGGAGCTGCCTACTACTCATACCTCTACTTCCTGCCACTCTACTTCCAAAACGTCCGTGGCAAGAGCGCACTGATCGCGGCCTGCCTGCAACTTCCTCTCGTCGGCGCGCAGTCCTCCTTCTCCGTCCTCAGCGGTCTCTACATGTCGCGCTTCAACCGGTACGGCGAAATCATCTGGATCGGCTTCGGCATCTGGACGATCGGATCCGGACTGCTGGTCTTGGCAAATGAAACCATTAATTTCGGCTGGATCGCCCTCTTCCTAATCCTCATGGGCTTCGGCACGGGCTTGGTCTTCCAACCAACACTAGTAGCCCTGCAAGCGCACTGCCCCAAATCCCAACGAGCCGTCGTGACCTCGAACCGCAACTTCCTCCGCAGCTCCGGCGGCGCCGTCGGATTGGCCGTCTCTTCAGCCATCCTCGCCAACGTGCTCAAGGCCTCCCTGCCACCGAGACTGCACGCCATCGCGAACAGCACTTTCGCCGCCCCGGATCTCTCCACTTTCTCCGCCGCCGATCGAGCCGTGATCAAGCAGGCGTACGCCACCGCTAGTCGAGCGGTTTTCATCTGGTGCGTGCCGTTGCTGGCTTTGTGTCTCTTGCTTTGTGCGCTCATCAAGGATCATGGTCTGGTGAGGAAGGAGGAGAGGGAGGCCGCGACGCTGCGGGAGGGGGACAGTAGCTCTACTACGCCTAGACGGCAGTTTGAGGATGTGGAGAAGGACGGGCGTGTGGGTTCAGATCACGGTGCGGGCGAGGGGAGGAAGGAAGCTGAGTATGATGTTCCCAGCAGCGATGTGAGCAGGAAGCCCTCGGTGCGTAGTGAGAAGAGCGGTCATGATGAGAGTTAGATAGATACCTGTATACTGATGAATCGGCGTTCCACCTTCACGTGCTCCCCTGTTAGAGAACGTAGACGCGTTTCAACAAGACTGAGTGACATGATGCTGCACTTTTGCCATTGCCGACACGATCCCGTAAGTGCATGTAGGTGCGAGTATCGAAGAAATCCATACCACCAATGCGTTCTGAATTCTTGTTCGGATAGCGCGGCCGGGACTTCGTAAACCGCCTCGCACATGTGAAGCCAGCTGGAGGCTACAAGGCGTCCAGCCTTGGCGCAGGCTTCATATCATGCTCTTACTCATTGTTTCCGATACCGATGAACATTACATTACACACGATGGATATGTGAATGGAATCTGGAACAGTGGGTATTTTTTCTTCGTAATTATACAATGGCGAGCCTGTGCCAACTCCCTGGATCCGATTTCATCGGATTACTGCCGAATAAAGCCCCACCAGATCTCGCTCAGTAGTCCCTCAGCGGACAACCCTTCTTACCGGCCTCAGTCTTCTCATTAACCACCTCCCTCGTCAACTTCATCAACCGCTCGGCCAGCTCCAGATCATTGGCCTGCGCACTTCCCTGCTCGACAATGCTCGGTGGCGCAATGTACATCCCGCTATCCTCGCACGCGGTCGCGGCGTACATGGTACTGACGCAACCCTCAAACTGGTCCTTCCTGAACGGCTTCAGTCCTGCCGAGACGCCGTAGCCCAAGATGGGGTATGGTTCGTGGATGTGGATGTTGGTCTGCGCCGTGTCGACGATGCCTGGGTGCGTGGCGTTGGCGATGATGTTGGGATAGGAGCTGGTGAGGTGCTTGGCGAGGTACTTGGCGTGTAATAAAGTGGCCAGTTTCGATCGGCCGTACTGTCCGTTCGGGCCGTAGTCCTTTTGCAACTCGTCTACGGACTCGAAGGCGGTCTCCGATGGTGCGCCCTGGTGGGCGTTCGACGCGAGGTTGACGATGCGGACGATATGGCCGGCAGAGGCCGTCTTCTTCATCACGGGCAGCAGGTGAGAGGTCAGGATGACGTGTCCGAAATGGTTCGCGGCCATGTGGAGATCGATACCGTTCGTCTCCGCGAACTGTTGGGTCATGATGCCACGCCCAGCGTTGTTGATCTGGATGTCGAGTCGGTCGATCTGGTCGGAGATCTCCTTGGCGATGTTGGCCGTCCTCTCCCAGTCGGAAAGGTCGCACTGCAGCCAGACGATCTTCTTGCTCGTGCCGGCGCCGAGCTCCTCGTCGACGGCCTTGTAGGCCTCTTCGATGACTTCTTTCCTCTGGCTGACGATGAAGAGCTTGCTGATGCCGTGCTTGAGCAGGGTGTGCGTGCAGCCGAAGCCGATGCCTTCCGATCCGCCCGTGACAAGCGCCACTTTGCCACTGAGATCAGGGACATCGTCGAGTGAGAACGCGTGTGATCCACCGGCGAGGTTGTGTGCTGAACCGCCGAAGTTCTCGGCCAGAGTGTTCTTGATGGTCTCCATAGTGGTGGTGCAGTTTCAAATCAGTCGAGGTCGATAGGTGAAGAGTGTGGTGATGAGGGGAGAATGGAACAGCAGTCTACAAGTACTGTCCGCAGTGCATCGTTGTTCGAGCACATATACATACAAGGTACTACATGGTGTCGTGAGTGATGTATTGCGAATCCTGACGTAGTGAATGACAATGCTCATGCAGTCATTGGACGGGGTCCCGGGGAGACCTCACAAGCCACAACCAACTCTGGTCTTCATCAGCCTCACTGTTCATCGTTCAGACAACAATCTCTCCCAAGACTCCACCGCACGTGCATTCAGGGGTGGTCGACAAACGGCCTACACATATAAACACCTCCCTACCCGGACTGCATCGCAAACACTTCCAAGCCATTTTCGCCTCTGTAAGCAGCCTACAGCATCGCTATGAAGAGCGACGGCAATCCTGCTTCAGCTTCAGGTAAGATGTCGCGTGCTCATTATTGCATCGTTGATTCATGACCTGTCGCTTGGCATCGTGGAGCACCATGAAACACAGTACAGTGTTACCCAGCTCATCGACGGACAACCACGAATTCCTCTTGTCTTGCTCATACCTCCCCCGTTGATCAACAAGGGCCCGGGGTGGTCGTCTGCATTCTTCGAAATGTCGCTCGCTTCGTTCTTTGCCACCGCCCTGTTCGCCACATTATGCCTGAGCTTACCAGGTGTTCCCACAGGCCAAGCTCGGATTTATCAGACTATACTCAATGACGCCCGCAGCGCTGTACAGGCGGCCACGCATTTCACACCTCCCTTCCAGACTGCGGGCAGACATATCGTCGACTCTAATGGGCGGAGATTCAAGCTAGCCTCGATAAACTGGTATGGCGCGAGCGATATCTACTTCGTGCCGGGTGGACTGGATTTCCGACATCGTGACGAGATAGCTGCCACGATCCGGCAAATGGGGTTCAACAGCGTCCGCTTTCCGTATTCCGATCAAATGGTCATCGAAAACCCCATCATCCCCCCAGAGCTTATCTCGGCGAACCTGGATCTTCTTGATGGGTATGAGGTCAATGCAAATGGCGACGTCGACGGGCCTCGTGCGCTCGATGTGTTCAAGGCATGCGTCGAGGCGATGACCCAAGCCGGCATCGCGGTCATCCCCAACAACCACATCACAAACGCGCACTGGTGCGACGGCAAGAACCTCTGTGACGCCAGCTGGAGGAACGACCAATACGGCTCGGCCTGCAAAGTCAGGCAGACGACCGAAAGCTGGATCGACCACTGGAGGACGATCATGGAACCGCACATCGACAACCCCCTCGTCATCGGAGCGGATCTCCGCAACGAGCCCCGAGGCGTCTGGGGCACCATGACATGGAACATGTGGGCCACCGCGGCGGAGCAGGCGAGCGAGGAGCTGCTGAAGATGCAGCCGAACTGGCTCATGTTCGTCGAAGGCATCTCCTCGGCCAACGACTGCTCGGGCGCGCGCACTCGGCCCGTCAAGCTCTCCGTCCCGGACCGAGTCGTGTACAGCAGCCACGTGTACGCGTGGTCCGGCTGGTCGACTTTGGTTCCCTACCACAAACGCCCCTATCCGTCGTTCGCGCTGGACATGGAGCGCAACTGGGCCTTTCTGCTCCGAGGGAACATCGCCCCGGTCTGGCTGGGAGAATTCGGCAGCCCGCATGGTGGGAGTGAAGGCGATCACCACTATTGGGACAATCTGATGAGGTACATGAAAGACACGGACGTTGACTTTGGCTACTGGGCGTTGAATCCACGCAAGCCTGAGAACTACGACAGTGAGACGTACGGTTTGCTGGCTGATGACTGGGAGACTATCGTGGACGATTGGCGTTTCCAGGATCTGCAGAAGCTGATGAGATGATGACGGCGCAGGGCGCGGACATGATGTGATGAATTTTTTTTGCATATGCGAACAATGTGTTTTGTTGATTGTCGGCGGTGGATAGACTGGCATGATGGGTTTGATATGGAGACAAGGATATACAAGAGCCGAGGACTACCTAGGTACCTACATAGCTACGATGTGGTTTCGTGAACCGGCGTCCACTGTGCTAGCTGTCTGCGCCGAGTGTTCGTCCTCAATAAGGACCTGCTGCTCTTCTTCTACAGGAGACGCTACGGCGCTGGTACAGCACTGTATACAGCTACTCAGTGTGTGGTCTTTTCCGAAAGTGCTTATTCCCGGATATCTCGGAGACTCGGCCAAGCTTTTCCGCATGTCATGCCATTTTCCGAGAACTCAATTGCAATTCACTTGCTGTTGAAGCCGACCTCGGCAGACATTTTGGTATGTGATAAGTATAATGTCTTCTCTCACTTTAATTCATGGATTTCTATCGTCTACAAACGACAACTCGACATTCGCTGTTACATTGCATTGCACAATGGCAAATGAAAAATACCCAAGCGTTAGCGATCCGGCTGATGAACGCTCGCTCGAGGAAACAGAATCCCAAGATGCACCGACACCCAAGCGATCACCCACCGTCCGCAAAGACCGTCAAGCGTATTCCGAAGAAGAGGACCTGGAAAGTCAGAGTCTTAGCCTGCGACAAGTGCGGACCAACGTCTCGACCCACGATGCCGCGGGGATCCATCACGACCAGCACTACGAGCAAGGCGACGAGATCTACAATACCTTCTCGCCCCATCGAAAAGTCATCATCGTCAGCATCCTGAGCTGCTGTTCCTTCCTCGCCCCGATCTCGTCCACGAGCATCCTGGCCGCCAGCGTCGAGGTGGCGCAGACGTACCACACGACCGCGAGCATCTTCGGCGTGAGCAATGCGCTCTATCTCATCTTCATGGGTCTCTCGCCCCTGTTCTGGGGCCCGATGGGTCAGACGTTTGGCCGGAAGTGGACGCTGGCGTGCAGTTCCATCACGTTCACCGCGTTCAGTCTCGGCACCGCGCTCGCGCCGAATTTGGCCGCCTACTTCGTCTTCCGATGCCTGACCGCGTTCCAAGGGACGTGTTTCTTGATCGTCGGCTCGGCCGTCATCGGCGACATCTACCGGCCCGTGGAGCGCGGGACGGCGTACGGCTGGTTCTTGAGTGGAACCCTGATCGGTCCAGCAGCGGGACCTCTTCTAGGCGGCGTCATCGTCAACTTCGTCTCGTGGACGTACATCTTCTGGCTGCAGACGGCGCTCGCGGGAGCCGCGTCCGCGGCGGTCGTGTTCCTCGTCCCGGAGACCATTCACCGTAAGCGCAAGGCCGATTTGGTCGGACTTTCGCGCACGCAAAGGGCCGGGAAGCTTTGGGGTTGGATCAACCCCTGGCGCGTCATCGTCCTCTTCCGGTATCCGAATCTCCTGATCGCGGGTCTCGCCAGCAGCGCCTTGGTCTTCAACATGTACTCCCTCCTGACCCCAATCCGTGAGGTACTCAATCCGCGGTTCCATCTGGACTCGCCCCTGCTCGGCGGACTCTTCTACATCGCCCCCGGTTGCGGCTATCTGGTAGGGACTTTCTTCGGCGGACGCTGGGCGGATCGCGTGGTCAAGACGTGGATCAAGAAGCGCGGTCGCCGCGTGCCGGAAGATCGCCTGCGGGCCTGTCTCGCCGCAATGGGCGTCGTGATCCCCGCGTGCATGCTCATCTACGGCTGGTCGGTGGAGAAAGAAGTCGGCGGGGTCCCTTTGCCGGTTATCGTCATGTTCGTCCAGGGCGTGGCGCAGCTGTTCTGCTTCCCGAGCCTGAACACGTACTGTCTCGATGTGATGCAGAGCAAGTCGGCCGAGGTCGTGGCCGGGAACTACGTGATCCGGTACGTTTTCGCTGCGGCGGGGTCGGCGGCGTGTTTGCCCGTCATCAAGCGGATTGGAGTCGGTTGGTTCAGTACCATCTCGGCGGGCTTCCTGGTCGTTGCGGCGACTGGTGTTTGGTTTACGGCGAAGTACGGGGAGTCGTGGAGAGAAGCTATCAATGATGGTAATGATAAGGGCAAGGAACGGAGTTGAGAGGCTGGGTATGTCTGTTTGATGAAATGCATAGCGAGGCTTGGGCGCGTGTGGACTGTTTCTTACGATACCCTATGGCGTTGGTGGTTGACTGAAGCATCTGATTGACATATCATAATAAAGCTTTCGCCTTCTATAACAAATGGTATGGCTCTGATCCGATCACATGCTTCCTCTAGTCCGTAGCAGTCGGCGAGCGACGAGAAGCCTCGGCACGGTGGCGTCACGCCCACTTGAACTCCGCTTTCTGCACGCGACAGCGCATTTCGTCCTGTCTCGTATCGTCCCAATTGCTTCGCCATTTTGTATAATATACTCGCTGATGTGGGAATGGTAATGTACTCACTTCTTACTCTGCTACATCGTTAGAATCGGCCTTCATCGCTTTTCGATTGCGTTCAAAGCGTAAAGCGCACGTCTTGTCGCGATGGCGGACTCGGTAGGTAGGCATATCACCCTTCCTGTCTTTCGACCGGCATCACATCGGTCACCATAGCAGACCCAACGCTGACAGCTGGATTATCAGACCGAGTATTCGGCCACGCGCTCAACACCGTCAACAAAATCCGCCCGGGGTCCCAAAAACCGCCGTCGAGCGACCGCTTGACCCTCCACGGCCTCTACAAACAAGCCCTAGAAGGCGACGTCTCCCACATCGCCGCGCGCCCGACGTCCACCGACCAGCCGAGCCTGAGCGCCGACGCGCTGAAGAAGGAGCAGGAGAAATGGGACGCGTGGCGGGATAACGAAGGGCTGTCGCGAACCGAGGCGAAGCGGCGGTACATCGAAAAGCTGATCGAGACGATGCACGCGTACGCCTCCGGCACGGACGAGACGAAGCAGTTGGTGGAGGAGCTGGAGTTTGTGTGGGATCAGATCAAGAACAATTCGCAGCCTTCGAGCTCGGAGCGGAGTAGTCCGTTGCAGAATCTGGAGCGCAGCGGGTATTTGCAGAGTGGGTCGTCTGGGAACGACGGGGGTATCGGGTCGTCGGCGGCGGCGATGGAGGGTGCGGGAAGGGGTGTTGGTGGTAGGGATGGGCAGCTGAGGGTACTCAGTCCGGTGTCGCAGGCCGACGAGGGAGAAGAGGCGATGGAAGAGGAAGGGGAGGAGTTCGTGGATGCGCCTGTGTCGCAGGTCGATGTTGAGGATCTTCGGGGGACTTCTGAGCATGCAGATGGTGGTGGTGGTGCTGTCGTCATTCGCCCTCAGCAACCCCAGGCCGGCGATGCGAGATGGCGGAAACGGATCGAATCATCTCTCATCAAGATCACGACCGAAATCGCCGCTTTGAGAGAGCAGCTCGAGTCGCGTCGGTTCTTCTCTCAGCGGCGAAGACACAGTCTACTCGGGTGGATCCTCAGAATCGGCTGGTGGGCGGTCCAGATCATGGCGGCCGATGCCGTCATTCTGTGGCTCGTGATTTTGTACATGCGGCGGAAGAAGGACCGAAAACTTGAGGGTGCCGTGAGGGTCCTTCTCGGGGACGCTGTTGCGCAGGTACAGAAGGTTGGCAGGGAGGTCAAGATACCGACTCTACCCAGGATACCTGGACGGAAGCCGCAATAACCGGACGATTTGACAAAATCTCATACAACACTTACGAGAGCCATTGCATCTGTTTCATGCGGACACCGTTATCAATACGGCTCCGATCGTGACGATGAACACCAGCAACTACACAGATCTTCCAGGCGTTGGTCCAGCTCCGACGCCGGAGCTTGCTTTGTCGCCCTCACATGTTGTACCGTTGTCGCATGAGGCTCTTACAACACGAACACTTCAGCAGTGAAGCCTTTGGCGCAAACTACATAGGTACGACTAGCCATCGAAGCTTCAACACCTCGATGGGGAGCGTACCAAACGACGTCGCGCCTTGGGCGGAGGTATGGAATGCAATGGACCCGAACATGGCTTCACCAGCCCTGATCTTGGTGGCCTTTCCCCCATGATGCTCACACGAGCCTTCAAGCGCCTGAAGGGCTGAAGCTGAGAGAGAAATACTTCGTCAAAGCACACGTTCTGGGCAATGCTGACCCCGGCGACGCTCATCATCTCTTTTTATTTCAATCAGAGATGCCTACCAACAGACACGGACAGATTGTTTTGCAAAGGAAAGACGTTGAACATGCCGCAAGCTGGAGAGTTCAGGTCAACACGATATACGAGCTGCCCGCAGAGCCGAGCAACAGCTTGCGCTCGTTTCGCCGAATGGTGTGACGGCCGCCGCAACGGTGGCGAACCTGATGTGAACGAGCTTGGGGCAAAAGGGCGGGACGACTACCACGATGAAGTCTGCCATCGGTCTTTGGATCACACCGGGAGCTCTCTCATCTTGGTACTCCTGACGAACAATAATGCCACCTGGGTGACCAACCGCGAAGTCGCGTCTCGATCGGGGTGCATCAATCACGTGTGTACGCGACAAAAGTGGCCGTACACACGCGCAGCGTGACCGACAACAGACAGGCCAATAGCACCTTCGTCGTACCCGGGAGCTGCCCACGCGCCTGGACTCGCACGTCGCCCTCGCAGTCCCGGGCGCGGTGGACATTGTAAGCACGGGCGTGCTGGCACTGATGACGGGCGAGGGTTTGCCGAATCGACTGCGGCGGCCGCGCGATGCGCTGCGGGATGTGCTGTGGACTTTAGGCGTGCGAGGGTCGGCAAAGCTGAACTGTAATCCTCTCATGTCCGCTGGTAACCTACATGCCGACCGGACCAGACTCGCAGGCACAACTTTACGAGGTGTGGAGATATAGGACGACTCCGTACGGCACGATTGTCTGGCACGTCCGCGAAATGCAGTAAGGAATTGAAGAGGCCCGTATGTCCTCGCCATGCAAACGCCCCCCGCTATGCTGTACTGTGTTACTCAAGGAAGGACACTTAACCCGACCCTCCTCTCCCATTCCTGTATAGTCGTGCCGCGTCGTCGTCCACCATCCCCGTGCCTCACACATCCTACGTGGAGGGTATCCGCGACCGCCGACGGTCAGACCACGCTGTTCTCGGGACCGCCTGTGTAGATGGGGTGTCGCTTTCGTTGTGGCTTACTCCTCGTTCTATTCCCTCGGTGAGAAGTCTCCGCGCTCCGCTCCTGACGACTGCGTTTCCCGGGGACCATTGTACGCGTCGGCTTGCCGGACCATGAACACGCGAACTGACTCGCACCTGCACGTTGAGCCTCGCTTGAGCGCTTTTGATACAACGGACGAGTCCCACCAGTGCTTTCGGCCAGTGTTGGGATCCGGGGATCTGACGATGCTGTCAAGCCCGCGCTTTTTTCGCGAAGATGGCTATGGTTCTTTCATACAACAGCACTTGAAAGGACAGCGTCGAATTCTCAAGGTAGCTCAAGTTGGCGGATCCACCATGTTTTCATCCTCTCCCACTTCGACCTTGGGAGACCCGTCGCTCTCGTCGATGCTGCTGCCGCTGCTATCGCTGCCGGATGCCTCGAGCGCAAAGCCTTGTGTCCTGTCGACTAAACTGCGATAGTATTCCTCGAGTAGCTCCGGCTTCGGTACGATCTTCCATGCGACTTTCTGCAAAAACTCGAGTTCGAGCGTCGCCAGTTCGGAGACGGGGATACCGCCGATCCTGGCGTATGTTGGGTTCGTCCAAAAGGAGTCGCTGAGTCCCTTCGCGGCGACGGTGGCGGCGGTGATGAGGAAACGATGGACAGTCAAGCTGTTGATTGTGAATGCTGGATACAACGCACATAGTCGATCGATGTAGTAGACCATACTCAACAGTATCGGGGGCGGCAGGGTGGCGTGCTGGATGAGGCGCTGGAGGTAGTCTGACACGCTGATGCCCGGGGGTGCTCGCGAGTGAAACCTCGTCAGCCGCCCATCCCGCAGCGGTATCTGATCGTTCAGCCGGATGAGTTCCATGAGCATGTTGGCGATGAGCACGCCGAGGTCCTTCGGATTGCAGGTCTCGTATCTCAGAGGCATCACCTTGACGGTGCCCAGCTCGGGTCGGGATCTCTTTGGCGCAGAAGAGTGCCCATGGGTGGAGCGAGCCTCCTGCGGCTCCGGCTGCTGTTCGCTCGCCGTCCGCTGTGGCATGTTGGCATCCTGGGAGGTCGAGGTTGCGATCACTGCGGGCGATTGTCGCGGCTGCGGCTCCGAAGGTGGCTGGGCTGGCTTGGCCGGGGCGGACTGGCCCACGCCGCTCATCTGTTGATAACGAGGCGGCGACTCCGACCGCGCGATCTCCTTCCTCTTCCTGGCGCTTCCTGGAGACTGCAGCCCCGCCTCACCGCCGACACCACCTCCGCCGCCGATATGCACGCCCGGGGCCACCTTGCGACCAGTGGTGGGT
>Ga0268244_10000346_pt1 | contig 19854 bp, 23 predicted proteins | sample AgamicMgSfe_FD_200258 | JGI IMG/M metagenome (GOLD analysis project Ga0268244, IMG submission 200258) | Agave microbial communities from Guanajuato, Mexico - Mg.Sf.e (v2) (version 2) | ecosystem: Host-associated > Plants > Phyllosphere > Phylloplane/Leaf | place: Guanajuato, Mexico | collected... | reverse complement strand
GCGGAGGAGAATGGGTTGGGGGTTGTTGGTGGGTTTCACTTTTCTTTTCTTCTTCCCTTTCGTTTCTCTGTCTTGCTCCTTCTGATCTGCCTCGCTGACGAGTGTTCTGATCAGGAGCGAATTTCATCTATGCGCAGAATGAGGAGCAGTAGGGCGGTGGTCAATGACGGTGTCCACGGCCGCGTGGGGCTGAGGGGCGCTGATGAAACCACTGTGTTGATGCGTGTGTGGTATTGACGTGAATGCACTTGGCTCGTGCCTGTCTTCGATCTCATGCCAAGTTCTGTGCTGGATTTCGATCCCAACACGGTTACGTGTCCAAGAGGGTTGGCTGTGGGTAGTATGTTTCACTAAAACCAAGCTTAACGAAAGGATCGACTGATGGTGAACATGGGACTAAATCAGTGACGATTATTCATTCGAGCCCACTACTCGTCACTGTCCCCTTTCGCAGACAACCACCACGGCATTCCTCACCAACTTTTTCGTCATCTTCAATCCATCACAAACCTCCACCAAGCGCAACCCCCCTCAACAAAGCCTCAACATCAAGTGAACATCGTCGGCCGCACAAGCGTGCACCTGCCCATCATACCCCGTCGACCCACCACACACCCCGAGATCCGCCGCCGTGCCCTTGACGGACGTGACGTTGAACGATTCGCCGGCGAAGGGGTTCCCGTCGACGCTGCTGACGGTCCAGTACAGCACCGAAGCACTGACGCTGGAGCCGAGGATCAGCTTGGGCGTGTCCGGGCTCCAGTAGGCGGAAGTCTTAGTGACGCCGAGACTGTTGCCGACGCCGGTGATGGTGGTGAGGTACTGGCGAGGAAAGTTAGTTCGATCGAATATTACGAGGAGGGGTTTTGGGATGGGGATTGGGTGAGGGGGCTCACGGCTTCGCCCGGGTTGAGTTGGAAGGGTCCGCTGGTGCCAGTGGTGTTGGCGAGCGTGATGAAGACGTTCTCGCCGCAGTAGTTCTGGACGAGGGCGGTCGGGGGGAATGGGGCGGGTGTTTGGGCGTGAGCGAGTGCCGCGAAGGCGAGGATGGCGCTGGCGGTGAAGGGACGCATGTTTGGTTTGGTGGGTGTTCTGACGGTGAGCGAAGGGAAGTGTTGTTGGTTGGTCTCTGGTGGCCCTCTACTACCAGGTTCGTCTTTCGCTTTATATATGATAGCGACATCTCGTGTCCAACAATCGGTCTGCGCACAAGGGTCGTACCCGTGGCACATGGCTTTGTGCAAGTGTGACCTTGCGTCGGGCAGATGAAACGCGCCCGCCTGCATATGCTCCCCTCGTCCGGTCAAATCGCCTACTGAAATTTCCTTTCATCAGTCGTTTGCTCGGGTGCCAAGTAATCAGGACAAGGGCGGAAAGCTGCATGTAGTATGTGTTGGTACCTGACAGGACGACAGCTGACACCTTGCACGAATTTGTGGAAAACCTTGGCAAGGGGATCGTTCGGAGAATCGGCTTGGATGTGTCATTGACAAAGTTTTCTGTGTCATACAGTCGGTCTTGTGTGTCTAGCATCGGGAGCCCCGAGGTTCTCTGCGCCTCTGCGACTTCTTTGTTCGCGCTTGTGCCTCGAGCATATTCAGGTTTTCTGGTCCTTCGGTCAAGTTCCACTGCCAGATCACCGTTCTACCAATGCCATAGCAAGGCCTCAGCCCGTGAGCTAGCAGTAGACGATTCCACAGAACACCACCGTTTCTTACGTCCCGTGGTCACACTGCCGCTCCATCGCCGGCACCGTCGATCGTACTGTCCACCCAGCTGTCGTCGGAGACTACGAAAGCTAAACCCAGGCCGCCGTTATAGCCGTGCCTTGGTATCGGATGTTCGTCGCTCGCAATGTCACCAGCTGTTCCCGGGATGTAACGCTGTGTGCGCGTGATGGATGATCGCGTCCGGAATCGCACGGTCACTCAACCCTGCTTGGCCTTTACAGCGGTCTGTGTCGCTTCTGCGGTGCGTAGTGGCAGAGTCAGTCTACGTGCGGTACAGGTCCAGGCATGAACAAACAAACAAACAAATCCAACTTACCTCTCCGTGTCGCATCCTCCAGTAATGGTGTGTCCACCGCGGCGGCCGGCAGGTGCACGTAACGCACCACGCTGCCTCTGATGAACACGTTCTTCACCGAGCTCTGATCCACCCCTCGTCAGCCCGTCGTCCAGCGAAGTTCAACGTATGTAGATTCTCTCGTGCGTGTGCTCTGCCACATCGCAGTATTGCCTGGATGCGCTGCGCTGCGCTCGTGCCTGCGATCTCCTCGTGGGTGTGCAGCGACCGTACTGACCAGATGGGGGTACTTCATCTCTTCCACCACCGTGATATCATCCAGTTTGATGTTCAGGTATTGATCCACGCTCTTCAGGGTGCCTCTGATGGAAATGTCGTTCTTGAGTTCGACGGTGACTTCGTGGTTCACGAGGGTCTTGAAGAAGCTGAAGAACAGCATTGTCGCGGTACTGAATGGAGGCTCTCGTTATCGCAGTATCGGCAGCATAGCCTAGTCGGAGTGATGGGGATTCGTGAAGCAGCCTGGTTCAATGAGGGCGGGAAATGGAAGGCGAGCGAGCGTGCACGGGCCATGCAATGGCGGTTCAAACTTCAGAAGCGGAATTGCAGGTGAAGACGGACTGGACTGTTTTACGAACGTGTAGCGACGAGTATTACATATGTTTATTCGAAATGTAAGAACAGACCAACACGACTATTACATCCAACCTAGGAGCTCTTCTTGGCCCAGCCAACAAGACACCTCCACCCGGCGTTGCCCTTCCCACCCTCCTCAAGTGCCTTGGCCACGCCCTCCAAGCATCGCTGCTCACTACGACCCATCTCACTGTTTAGCTTGAGCATCCACTGCTCCCAGTTCCTAGCGCCGACGAGACCGGTCATCGCTCGCACATCCTTCGTACTGCCGGTAAGAGGTGGAGCGTAATGTTTGACCTCCCATTTAGGACCGACGCAGCGGGCGACGACAGGCCCGAAGTAGTCATCTCGACCGCTATGCGAGGTGATGGTCGAGGTGCTGCACGGGGTCTTGCCACTGTCGGTCCAGCGCGGGACCACATCGGCGACCGGCAGCACCATCCACGCGCGTTTGATGTCGCCGAAGCCGGCACGCTTCAGACGAGGCAAGAAGCTTTTGCCTGCTGCCGGATCGTACCCGCGCGTCTTCAGGTTGAAGGAGAACTCGACACCGAGCGCTTGACTGGCGTCGTCCGGGTGGACCAACTCAGCGTCCATGAGGTCAAACTCCAGAAAGCCCCCTCGCTTGAGGACACGGTGGCACTCACGGAGGGTTAGGTCCCATTCGTCAGCGGCCTGACCGTTTGGCCACACGGTCTTGAGCTCAGCGTAGAGGTTACGAGCGGAGATTACATCGAAATAGTCGTCCTCAAACGGTAGCTCCCATGGCTTGGGCGCGGCAATGACGAAGTGATTCTCCGGTCCCTCAAGTGTGGACTCGGCAACATGGGCCTCAGCGTGAGAAGAAACCGTGGTGAAAACGTCGGCGTCGGGGTGTTCACCTGCGACGGTCCAAGCCCAACTGCAGTGAACCTGACCAGCCAAGTCCAGGACTCGAACATCTTTGCGACCCCTGAACGACTGCACTATGGGACTCGTCAAGAGACTCCCGCCGCCGATGATCTCCATTTGCGCGGACAAGTGCCAATTGGAAGACTGCAATTGTTCCAAGGCCTGTCGTTCCCTTTCCACACTGGCGATTATCTCCTTCGTGTCATCTTCCGGGCCAACGGGCAGAAAACTGGAGATAGGACGCTGTGGCGCGGGACGCGGGGCGTCCGTGATTTCAAACTTACCCTGCAACTGCTCAACATGGCTTTTGACGCAGCTCGTTCGACGCACGTGTTCCGCCTCTGCGCGCACTTGGCGGTGCTCGAAGACATCTCGGGCGCGTTGCGAGCGCTTGGTGTGGCGCCAGGCTTCCCAGAAGGTCCCGTCGTGAATGGGCGATATACGTTTGCGTAGCTCAGGGTTAGGGTTCGGTGACTGCGCAACAGCGTCCGCGAAACGAACCGACTTCTTACTCGGCGACGAGTCCGCGGATGATGGGGAGGTGTGGCCCTCGGGCGTCTTGGGAACTGCATCTTCGATGTTCTTGAAGCTCTCAACGACCTCGTCATCTGAACAGATAGCTCTCATGTAATCGTTCTGAGTGCAGAGCCAGAGCTGCGTCCGGTCTATGTTGGCAGATGCGGTCCGTTGCAGAATATCATGGTAAGTCTCATCGAGCTCTTCGACCTCGCGTATAGTCTCGGTCGGGGAGAAGGCGATCTTACGGGCCGTGATTGCGCCACATTCAATTTGCGGTGAGCCGGCGGAGATGGTTTGCTCAACCAAGTCTTCCGGACGCGTGTTCCATGGCAGATTGTAGAAGGAAGTCGACGTGCTCGTAGGCAGCGCTGATGATTGGAAAGAAAGGAACGGGACGCCGTAAAATGCCACGGCAGTGCTCGTTGTCAGAGCAGGCTCGCTGTCGCTCCAGGCTCTGCGTGCGTGCGTGGAACCTAAGGAGGCGAAGAATCCACCAGGGGATGGTACAGATAGTGCGGATAGCTCGTCATCCGCGTCGTCCTCATCGACGGGCTTGAGCCCGGTAGTGTTGATCCTGAAGCATCCAGTCATGGGCGGCGAGTCTGCAATCTCTCTCATTTCAATAACGACTTTTTCCGGGACCGTGAGGACTGTATCGGGCTGAGCATCTTGCCCAGCTGCGTTAATGTGCTGAAGAAGTGAGAAGGCGGATGGATGCAGCTGGACCGATCCATCCCAAGCCTGCTCTTCGCCGATTTCACACTCGACGTCAGGCGTGGATGGACAAGTCAGGGTGGCAAGCTCCTCGGAGGTTATGCTACCGTCAAGGGAAGGCGCAGACGAGGTGCTGGGCACACGTACGGACTGCCTCTGGAGCTTTGAGATGATCTCCGGGAATAATGTCAATTGAATGGATGGCGATGGTGCCGTCGAAGACTTGAGCTTGTCCACGGTGGGCCACTGGGATGGCGACGGGATGATGATCGATGGGTAGCGACCCTTGCCATGATCCACGCGCTTCTTCAGAGAATGAGACAGCTTGATTGGTAGATCCTCCGACTCGCTCTCGGTAACGTCGTACATTTCGTCAAATTCGCTGGCGGAGCTGCGCTTGCTCCACAGTGAGTCTCGATCGGATTGGGTGTCGGAGCTGGCAGGGCTTTGCGGGATCGCCTGAACCGGGATGTAGGACGTGTTACCCCTAGGCGTAGGGAAGTCGTCACTCATCGGAGAGATGACCGGTGGACGGTCCTGCAACTTGTGCGGCGGTGCTCGGCGGATGGAGACTTGCGGCATATCTTCGATCAGGGTGTCACGCGGAGCATGCTTGCGGTCGGGGGCGGATGGGTTGTATGTTGTAGACAGTAGAGAGCTCGCCATGTTGATTATGTGCCTGTACGGACAGTGTTCCGGGTGTTGCTTTTCAGTGTCGTTATACTGTGATGGATGAATGTGAGTCCGACCTGCGGAAAGAATTATACTGGGTGTGCGTCAACGAAAAATAGGCAGTGTAAGCACAAGGACTCGCGTTAAAAAGCAGAAAGAAAAGAAAGACAGACTCGTTGAAGAAAGCGAAAGCAACAACAGTGAAGGGGAGGTGAAGAGAGTGAGCAGGCGACACGGGTGCCTTATTATTATACGGCCCCGGGGCCTACCTGCTCGCCTGCTACCTAGCGCCGGCGAAGCGTCTCGCAATACTCGGTACAGGGCGGTTAGCAAAGATGGCTTGCTAGTCGCGGCACTGTAGGCTCTGGATATGGTCAAGGCTGGCGCTACGGAAGAGCCTCATCCTCTGCGCATTGATCTTGGTAGGCCTTTACCCGAACATTTCGCATCGCAACGCTTGCGCAACGGTCAGAAACCCGGCCATGCTGCCGCTGTAAGGTCATAGGTATTAGGAGCAAGCGTAGGCTGCATGAGGCACGAATGGGATGAGAGAAGTCGTCCGTTAGGTCGAGGAGTCGATGCACGTCTGAGGTGGGCGCTTAGCTGTGGACCAATGGTAGTCGGAATGTAGGCTACACAGCATATCACTCGCTTGCAGCTGGCAGCGCTTGCTTGCCCGGTAGGCCGTGGGCCGTAGCCATGTGACCCGCTAGTAGGTCGACACGAGCATCCAAAGTGTCTGACAGTGAGACTGCGGTAGCGGTAGCGGTATCAGCAGGAGAAAGTGTTTGTGGATTGAGTCGATGAGGTGTCGTCGCGGCTAATGTTCGGCGCATTGGTCGTGGGGATCGGCCAAGACAGAAGAAGCGAACAGCCGTGACGTTGTCAAGTAATCCGGCAAAGGTACAGGTAAGATTGGAAAAGACATTTACTATTACCTTGTTCTGGAGAGAGACACCTCGATCACGGCGAACAGCTGAATCTCATACCTACAACATGGCACCGCCAGCCATCATAGCCCCCTCCATTCTCAGCGCAGATTTCGGTGCGCTGGGGAAGGCATGCTCGGATACGATCGAGCAGGGCGCCGACTGGCTGCACGTGGATATCATGGATGGTCATTTCGTGCCGAACATGACATTTGGTCCACCAGTGGTCACCAAGATTCGGTCGCATGTGGACAGGCCAAAGGAAGCGCTCTCCAAGGGCACCTTCGACTGCCATATGATGATCAGTGAGGTATGTGAGAGGGCAAACAGTTTCAGCACAGTCGAGAGAGCTTGCTGACTGGCGCAGTAGCCGAAGAAATGGGTTAAAGAGTTCCAGCAGGCGGGTTGCGACCTGTACTGCTTCCACTACGAAGCTGCATCAAACTCCACGGCTGCGGAGAGCCCGGAAGCCTCCAGCAATGACAAGACAAGTCCGAAAGAGCTGATCAAGTACATCCACGACCAGGGCATGCGTGCAGGCATCGCCATCAAACCTAAGACCGACGTCGGCGTGCTTTACCCTCTTTTCGACAACTCCAACAAGGACGAAGTGCCGGATGTGTGTCTCTCCTAGATCGACCTATTCTGAGCATGCGCTGACTTCCCTCTGTGACAGATGGCTCTAGTCATGACCGTGGAGCCTGGCTTCGGCGGTCAGAAGTTCATGCCCGACATGATGCCCAAGGTCGAGGCGCTGCGGAAACGATACCCCAGCCTCAACATCGAAGTCGATGGTGGGCTGTCCGAGAAGACCATTGACACCGCTGCAGAGGCTGGCGCCAATGTCATTGTCGCCGGAAGCGCCGTTTTTGGTGCGAAGGATCCTGCCGATGTTATAAAGAAACTCAGAGAAGCCGTGGAAAAGAGACGGTGACTGCAGGATAGCAGGTTATGACTTGGCATACCGCTTGGAAGCGCAACGCGTGGAGCGCACAAACCAACCGTGGTGGAAACCATGGCTTTACGCTGCTGTGTGTCGAACTAGGGGCTACAAGTGCCACCTCTACTGCGACGCCAAAGCAGTCATCACACCCGCGGACGTCACGTGCTCGTCCCACGGTATGTGTAATAGCTTCATTCCGAGAACCGGTCTCGGTTAGGCTGCATTCCACGGTACTCCGCCGGCGGCAAGTTCAATTCCCACGACGTGAGGCTCAGGTCCACCATCTCGTTTATCATATTACAAGTGCAGGGACATCAGAGCCTAGCAAATGCACTGAAACAGTATGCGCCGTGCATCCGAGATCTGAATACCAGCCAGTAAGTCCACGGTGTTGTCGCGGCAATGGACAGCATGACTGCATGTCATTCCCCGATCCGTAGAAAGTCCGTTTCGGGAAAGTATTTCTTTGTTTTTTCCGTTCGCGTACAGATTCCGCAAGAAGTTCGTCCGAGTGCAGATTTCGCATTTACTCCATTTCTTGCAATGGCCTCTCAATTGTGCTGCAAACCTTCTACAGACAGAAGCTGCCAACACCCTTCAAGATGCCTGTGCCTAACGTGAGATCCGCAGCAAATGCAGCAGTCACCCAAGACGCTCAGGAGTCCGACTCCACACCGCACGAATACAATTCTGGCGAGTTAGCGAGCAAAAGCCCACGAAAATTCGGCAAGGCGACTGCGCTTTTGAGCCCTGCTATTGGCAAACCGCGGACGTCGACGGCGAAGAACGATCACTCAAAGGGGCTGCAAGACAGACAGAGCTGCGTGAATGGCACTCAGTTCTATCGCTGCAGCAACGGTTTCATCGGCTGCTGCTCAGTGAACCCATGTGACCCTGATGGAGGCTGTCCGGATATACCGACATCGAGCACACACTCGCCAACAGCACATAGCTCGACATCTGTTCTGGCAACTACATCTCTTGAGAGTCAAAACGATGCGACGACTACGACTTCTCTGCCCACACCGGCAACCACCACCTCGCACGCAAGCACAAGCACCGGTGGCACAACGACAATGAGCTCGAAGGGCGGAAACGCATCCAGAGTTGCATCGGTCACGTCACGTGGCGGTGACACCTCCACGGTGTCTGCAACATCATCTACGGTATCCGCCGCGCCGGCCCCAGCTTGTCCGGCCGGGAACGGAACGGTGTTCACAGACAGCTCCAACGTCTCATACCTGATCCATTGCAACGCAGACAACACCTACCCGTCACAGACCACCGTCCAGGTGGATGCGGAAGGGTATCAAGGATGCTTCAACGCCTGCTCTGTATCAACCTCCTGTGCTGGCTTCACCTTTGTCGGGCTTGACAGCGGCAGCTGCTACCTGAAAGCCCAGATGCCGAGCACGGACTTCGCGGCGAAGGACGGCACAAACTACATCTCTTGCGCCAAAGTCAACGCGACAGCAGTCGCACCGCTTCCGAGCACTTCCAGCAGCCCTGGCAGCTCCCAGGGGCCAATCAAGAAGAGCGGCACTGCCGCGGTAGTGGGCGGCGTGATCGGAGGTATTGCCCTCCTGGTCGCGGTGCTCGTCCTCATCGCTCTAATCGCGAAGCACCGCCGGAAAAAGATCGAAGAACGGCGCGCGACCGTCACGCACGTCTCCCAAGGCCCACTTGAGATCCAGCCGATGACAGGCATCGCCCCGAATGACACCAGAGGCATCGGCGGCGGGCACCACCATGTGAGATCTGGAAGCACCGCACACGACGCTTTCGCGCCGTTTGGAGGTTCGTACTACCCTCCCACGCACACGCGCCAGCGCAGCATCTACCAAGACCGAGGCGAGCAGCAGTGGGTCTGACAAGAATGGGTATGTAGGCTTCTATCGCGGTTTCGGCAGTACTACGCAGCAGGCTGATCGACAATCTGAAGATGTGAAGGGATATCATTCCCGTGCTGCGCTGGCACCTGGTATCAGGGCAGAAAGCGGCGGCGGCATATTACCTACGACGATGTATAAGCAGGGTTCCAACGTCTCCGCCGACCAAGTGCCCATGCTGGACAGCACGCCCATCCGCCGGCCCGTGTCCCAGTCTTCCGGATCCCGTTCACCAAGATTCTTCGAGCACATCGCCGAAATGGAGGATACTTCAACCCGATTGCCGCCGTCATACGCACCGCATAGGCAACCCCTCGCAGCCTCGGACACTGACTCACCGACGCTCGGTCACGACTCGGCCCACGGTACTCCGGCAACTCGCCGTGGCCTCAACACTCCCCTCGCTGACGATATAAGACGAACGCAGCACTTGATGTCGTGGATCAACTATGAAGCCAACCAGACCAATGCCTCTCGAGGCGAAGAAGAACAGATGATGGCGGCAATGACCCCGAGGACTCCACCGCGGGTGAGAACGGTGGAGCAAGTAAGTCCCGACAATGGCGACGCGCCGATAGATAGGGCGTTTGTAGTCAGTCCCATGGGGAGCGTGGATCGGAAGGAAATCAATAGGTAGACTGTTAATCGCGTGTACTCATTGCGTTAATATGCCGGTACTGAAGGCAGAGTACCTTTCGCACTACGTCCGATTTAAGAGCGTACGTAATTCGGAGAACTTTCCTTAACACCGTCGGTTGCGTGGGTGTTCTGACCTTGCCCGTCTGCCCGTGATATATGGTATGTGCCGTTCCGTACTGTAAATCGAATGTAGTGGTGAACGCTGCAGCGCAGGAGCAAGCACAGCTTGAAAAGTCCAGCTACGTTGCTTTCGAGGCGATGATCGACGATGCGTGTGTTTGATCGCTTGCACGACGTCTTCTTGAACAAAGTAAAGTGGTCAATGCCGCACTGTAGATTGTATCATGAAGTATTTGACATCCATCCACACCTAGGTATGTTCTCGAGATTGAATGAATAGTAGTCCTTGCTAAGGGCGGCTCAACCCTCGTCATGGAGTAAGACGCTCGAGCATGACAGTAGCTTACCGATGCTGGCGAGCAATATGAGATACACCAGACACTGCCATTGGACCAAGTTGGCTGCATGGCAAACAAAAGGCCGGGACGGGTGTTCATGCCAATAAGAAATTTAGCACCTGGTGGTGAACTCGATCGCCCAGTCTTGGTAAATGTGATATTAGCTGCACCAAAGCCCGCTTGTCATGGGTGACAGGAGCGGCGCGGGTGTGCTGACAAGGGCGACAGTAGCTAGGTATCCGCCTTGTTCGACACACGGCCTATCGTCATTGATTCGCGTACTTGCAGTAAGGGTGTAGCATATGAACGCAACCCCTGACAACGCAGTCGCGACTGGCGGTAGGGCTTGGACAGTCATGCGTGTCTTTGCATGTTTGCTCACCGATCAGCGCCGTCCGGAGCGATCACGAGCCAGCGGTCCCGTCAACGTCAGTCTCCATCACGTCCGCAGTATCATCCGCAGCAGCTCCCTCGCCAAGCCACCACAAGCTAGGGCCCAGTCCGGTATGCATCATGCTCGCAAGAATCCTGTACGGTCCGGTGCGCAGGCCGTACTTGTCCAGCAGCGAATTGTCGTAGTCATCTGGGCGCTTCATCTGCGGCGAAAGATCGAGCCATTCCTCTTGCTCGACGCGGAACAGGCACTTTTCGGCTCGGTCGAAGAAGAACTCGTTCACTCCGCCCTCGCCGTCATCCGCCCGCCAGATGAAGGCCTCCGTGCCCTGTTCGTCTTTGTCCCAGCTGGTGTTTTCGAACATGAACTGCGGTGGCACCACGACATCTTCGAAGAAGTCCATGGAAAGGTAAATGCCGGCGTTGTTGGAATGGGTGATGGTGCCTCGTAAGATCTCCCCTTGGAAGGGCCGAAAGACGACCATGCGGAAGTCGACATTGACATGGACGATGCCGTTGCCGTGGCCAATTAGGCCTTCCGTGGCCGATATGAGGGAATGAAAGCCCAAACAAAGTCCGACCTGGTGGATGACCTTGTCGGCATATTTGGTATTGATGAAGTCCTCAATCGCGCGAAGACTGGACTTGTGGAAATCTGACGGATGGATTTGGACCACGTCCGCCATGGTGACCTGACGCACGATCAGCATGGCATATCTCTGACACAGTGTGTATGGGTCTAGATGGAGCTACCTACCAGAATGTACATGTTTGACTCTTGATGAATGTAGTTAACACAGTCGTCGGCGTTCAGACCGTAAGGGCACACTCAAGCGTTAGCATCAAGTGGGCGCATCCGATAGCGTCGTAGCTCTTCCGACCGTCGTATGGCGCGAGATCATCAATGGTTGTTTATGGTCACTTTGATGAAGTGGTAGAGAAAATGCGCCGTCCCTGGTATGTCTGAGAGTGACTCCCTGAAGCCAATCGGAGAGCTTGCCGAATTGTTTCCGGCGCCTTTCCTACAACAACTCCCTCGATGCTCGAGAACTGCCTAGGTACATACAACGAAAACTTGGTCACACAATCTCAATCACTATGCCTTCGCATGAAGTATCCCAGGAACCCCAGCCATCGTGAACGACAACGAGTGTAAAGACATGAGCGGGTTTTCTTTTCCGCCGCCGCCTCCGCCACCCCCAAGAGCAGCAACTGACGGACCCGGGACGCATCAAGTCCAATATGGTTCCCAGACCAGAGGAGGCCGCGGCCGAGCCGGAAACCGAGGTGGTAATCGCGATGCTCCATACTCACGCGGAAGGGGTTCGGACTATCACTCACAAAACTTTGGTCACCCTCCTCGCAACGACGCAGGATCGCATCCGGGGGCCTTTGGGGGTCCACACATCAGCAGTGTACCCAGCATACCGAGTCAAACACAAGGCGCTCCGCAAGGATCCTTCGGTCCATTGCCGCTACCAAATCTGCCGGCTGGCGCTTATATCAATCCCAACTTCGCAAGCCACCGATACATATCTACTCAGTTCGCCACAACAAGTGATCGATCGTCCAACACTGCGCATAATACCGGCTTCCAGCCATCTGAATCACCTTCGCGGAATGTAGCTGGCCACAAGCGCAAGTTGGAGGCACTTCGCGGACCACAACAAGACAGCGGCAACAGATCTGGCCTCAAACCTGCCCCTGCGGTGCCAAGGTTTGGTGCTTCTATCCTGCCACCTAAGCCGCATCCCCAACAACCGAGAATCTCTCTTCCAAAGGCGAAGCTCGCGAGCAATGCCCTTGGACTGACGCCAGGGGATGCTGAGCCGGAGTACCCTTCATCAGCAGACGAAGCAGAGGACAACGATGTCGACGAGGAGGCCGAGTACGCGGAGCTTGGCGCGAAGCTGACCTTTGAGCATAATGGGACCGTCATGTCACTCAACTCGACGGCAGATCTTGCAGCATGGCGAAACGAGCGAAAGCAGAATTGGCCTACGAAGATGCGCATGGCGGAAAAGGAGGCATCGAGGCGCGAGATTGGCGAGAAGAGGAAGAGGCTTTTGGCGAAAGCGTCATTGCTGCACGATTGCGCTACTAAGCGAGACATGAGACGTGCCGGGGGCGATACCAAAACAAGTTCACGAAGCACCGCTGATGAACGACCGACTCAAGATGGCGATCGCACGATCGCTGCTGTGAACATCAAACCAGAGACCAAGCTTGAGAGCGCCAAAAGAGAATTGGGTGAGCAGGCTGCCAGTCTGGAAGCTTTGCGAAAGCGAGTGGCTAGTAGTGGAGCCCTCCTTGAGAAAGCCAAAGCGTCGCAAGCGGAGGAAAGCAACGAAATCCCGGAGCATCTTGCTGCGGCTGTTGGCGGATCGAGGGAAGAACCCGCCGCTCATGATCGCGCCGCATCTGACGACGCCTCCAACCTCTTATCTGAATCTTCTGCCGTCAGCTCTGATTCATCATCCGCGGTGGACTCAGATGAGGACGAACCACCAGAAGAGACCTCTTCCAAGACCCCAGTCCAGAGCGCCGTTGGCTCTGCCAAACCAGTATGCAAGTACTTCACGGCAAGCGGATACTGCAGAGATGGAGACGCGTGCAGATTCCGTCACGAATTACCCGCTCGAGGTTCAGCTGCTTCACTGGCAGCGCCGCTACAACAGCCGAGCCAGCCCAGACGTGATCCTGCGCCGAAATTGGAGAATGTCCTTGCAGGAGATAAGAGGAGTATCTCTGAGCGTCTGATGGAGCAACAAGAGAGGGAGGAAGATCGTTTGGCGCTGCAGGTGATCAAGCACCTTGGCAAAGTTGGCTTTCTGGACGTTAGGGATGCCGAAGATGCGCCCTGAAGACACATAAACCGAAGACTGTGGTGTGGCAAAACTAACAAGCTCATGAGCCCCACCGAGGGGAGGTTGTCTGTGATGAGCGCAGCGACATCAGCCTCGTCAATACTGTACAGTGTCTTGCGCCGGCGGACGACTTTATGCTTCGCGATGCGTCGCTTATGAAGGTGGGTTCAATCTTGCTCAAGCATCGAGGCTTTTGCGGGACCAAGGGACATGCTCAAGTTTGTTGAAGCAGAGGCTGTGAAGGGTTCGCTAGCTGACGTGGCGTATCATATGGCGCTGGTACGGCAGCGGGTGCCGCTGAAACTCGTCGCAGAGAAATGCCTGAGAAAGGCGAATGCAATGTGCACGAGACACACTGTATAATGGTACGAACGGAGACAGCGGCGAAGCGAGAGAGTAAAGTCTCGAAGCGTCCATGCAACTACAAGAATGGCAAACAGGATCGATCGCAGCCCATGCAGACTAGCAAATAAGTAATGCATGTGCCGTTTACAAAGCTGTGAGACATCGGTTCAAACTGTCAATGCACTGGGCAGAGAACAAGTGAGCTCTTCAGTGGCGTTGCCGGTGGATGAGGTGAAGTCTCTCCCAATCCAACCCTCTCTTGCGTTTACTTCGACAACCTCACTGCCCCTTCAAGCCATGTGGCACATGACCGACTACTCCACTAGTCTGTAACCTTAGCGGCGACACCTGCGTCAATTTCTCACCTGCTGCCTATGTAACTTCACACTCCTCTCATTCTCCTTCACGTTCTCCTTCTCTACCACAGATATCTCTTTGACCTGCATCGCCTGTTCCTGAGAAAGAATCAAGTCACAGTATGTTCAGTGCCTCAAGACTGATCGATAGTAGCATACTGACACTCGTGCACCCAGGTCACAAACTCTCGTTTCACCTCACCATCAACTACTACCACCAAATCGTCGCAGCAATGGCCAAAGACGACGCCAACACGAGCAACCAAACCTTCTCCTTCGAAGTCGTAGCCTGCCTCCTCGCCGCCATGGCCGAGTCGGGCGTCACCGTCGGCTCCAAGTACTACACTGTCATGTCCCAGATCGATCCGGCCCGCAGCTCGTCAGGCTACGAGCACCATTTCCGCAAAGTCAAGGCCCGCGCCAAAGAGATCAACGACATGATCGCCAGCGGCGACATCAAGCCCGCCGCCGTCACGCCCAGCAAGAAGGGTGAGGGATCCAAGGCCGGTACCCCGGCCAGCGGCACCAAGAAGGGGACCAAGCGTGGTAAGTCGTGTTTGGCAATTTTCGAAAGGTGCAACTACTTATGCTGATCGGCTTCTTAGCTCGCGGTCCCAAGGCCAAAGACGAGGCGGAGGACGATGAGGAGGTGGGTTCTCCTTCCAAGCAGGCGAAGATCAAGGACGAGGGGGATGGGGAGGACTGAGCGCGATTACCCTACGGCGTATGTGCAGTCCGACACGGGCATGGTCTAGACGCAAAGGCCGGCTCGCTCGCATGGTGTGAGGTGTCGCTGCGAAGCGGGTGCTTGAGCATAGCTTTGCTGAATGGGTGCATAAAAGCTTTGATAAAGTGAATACCACGAGAGTATCAGGTCACGAAACAGAGTCGAGACCGTTGCCGCCGCGAGAGCTTGAATGGTCCCGCAGATCTGATGGTTTTGCAGCGAGGGGATGAAGTGAGGTCAAGCACATGAAGTCCATTGGCGCACGGGCCCCGAGACTTTCCGAAGTTCACCCCGAGCTTGTCACCTACGAACATCCATATCGCAGTGCCCATCCGGTCTATCCCCAGCCATTGGCTCTCACAAACACCATGCAACCTCTCCAAAGAACAGCTCTGCGCTCAGCGCGCCGCTTTCGGCCTCACACCCAACAGCAATCGCGACGGTGGGAATCGCACGGTTCCCAGCACCCATCGCACGCGAACAAGAACGAGTCCTTCGGCGTACGTCCTTCCCCTCTCCACCCTCAACCTGCCATATCCCCCTGGAAACCACGAGACTAACCACAAGAACCCCGATCCAGGCCGGCTTCTACATCACCCTCGCCGTGATCCCGGCCTCCTTCGCCCTCTACACCTTCACCCGCCAGGGCACGGACCAGCAGCCTTACTTCACCCGCCTGATCACGGACGTCTACGCCGACTACGAGGGGAAATGGGCACGGCGGAACGACACGCACACGCGGGCGATGGAGCAGGCGGCCGGGGATCGCCTGCTGTTTTTGAACGGGGCGGAGCAGCAGCCGCGGACGGTGAATCTGCGGTTTCCTGAGTACGTGACCTGCTTTTTCCCCTTACATGCTGGGCTCGGGGTGGAAGGAAGGCTGTGGCTCGCGACTTCGCTGACTGGGTGTGTTGTTTGTTTTGTCAGGCAATTCAACCAAGGCGCGCCGTGTAACATCCCCGCCGGACAGGGCAGTGCCAATATCGACAAGGTGATTGCCAAGTACCGGCAAGAGGCGAACGAGGCGAATGAGAGGAAGTTGCAGCAGGTGAGGGAGAACCAGGTTCCCGTGGAGCAGCCGTTTGAGCCGTTGGTGAAGATTGTGCCGGCCACGCCGTCTGCGTAGGCGATCAGGGGTTGTTGGGCAATGGCAATGGCGTTGGGTTGTACATATGCTCTTCCGGGACGAAATGGAATCCCGTCTGATTTCAGAGATGCGAGAATACAGTGTGGTGCCGTGCTGGACGAATGACAACAAGTCGGGGCAGCCTTCTACGGCAAAATCCCATTTCAGCTGTGCTAAGTTATATCACCAACCTCCCGCGCAAGCCTTCTGTGCCTCAATCCTACCATGTTTGACCCAGCATTCCAGCGTTCAAGCCTTGAACGCCGGGTATCGTGGACATTAGGGGCGGGTGGCGACCATGTCCGTCTAGCCAACGGCGCTCTTTCTCAGGGGATTCGGTGACAGTGCTCGAACACGAGCTCAGCGGTACGCACGAGCGATGCTTGTAAAAGCGCATCACCAGATACTGAGAACTGATTTCATGAACGAGATATTCATACATCGTGAACGACGAACTCCATCACCGACATCCCTTACTGAATCATAAATCATGACCCTCCCATTCCAGTCAACATCACTTCAAAATCTTCCCCCCATCCTCACCCACCGGCTCCTTCCTCCCCGAAATCTTCCTCCCCAACCACCGCAACGGCACGATCCCCTGCGTTGCCTTCTGCTGCTGATCCCGCATAATATAATCCGCATCCCCGGGCTCGCCCTTCTTCAACGCCGCCATGACCTCGGCGGCTTTACGCCGGGCCGCTTCGGCTTTGTCGGACGGCATGCTGTTGGGATCCAAGACGTTGGTGTTGGGGGCGAAGGCGAAGCCGCTGGTGTTCCAGGAGCTGGAGCCGGAGGCCATGGTTCCTGGGTTGGCTTGATAGGTGGGGTTGGCTTTCTTGGTTTTGGTTTTGGAGGCCTCGTGGTTATCCATCATGGCGCGGAGCACGTTGGTGAGGGGGTTGGGGGGCGGGGCGATGTTGTCTAGCTTGAATGGGGGAGCTTTGTTGTTGGTTGGTTGGGCCAGTGCTCATGCAGGCGTACAGGCTGTGCTCGTGGGGATATGGGTTGTTGTGATCGTTGGTTTGAGCCTTGGGGATGTTGATTATGCCGGTAGATGAAGAGATAAGGAATTTGTCTTTGTTGCAGAAGAGGTTGCCTAGGCAGAGGATGTTCGTATGCAGCACGTTTGTGGAGAGCCTTATGGATTCTTGGGCGAGTACTTGATAGGAGAAGTGACTTTGGTTGTCAATGAAACGGGGTGTGAGTGTTGACCAGCAGAGGCACGCATTCTTAATAGTTATATCCCACGATATCACCTGATCGTCGATCGAAGAGGATGGATCCGTACGATCCGGAGGGTGACCACGGTTCGTCAGGCCCGACTTCGTATTGGAGTTCAGGAGACGAGGCAGTGCAAAGAGGCCGTACAGCCTCAGGCAGACGAGGCCGAGGCGGAGTCGGTCAGGTGCGCGACTAAGCCGTGCCGTCTTAACCGAAGCGTCTGCCAAAAGTATCGGCAGATCCGAGCGTATCTACCTCGACTTGTGCATCATAGGGTAGGTAGCCGTCAAGTCCCTTCGACTTTTCAGAGCTCACCTCATCCTCCAAACTTAAATGCTTCATCAACAGTGTCTTCACCACCAAAACATGTCTTCACCACCTACAGCGATGGGCGAATGCACCACGATCGCAGGCTAAGTACATATTGACTCTCTTATTTCCCCAATAACTTCCTATCCTTCAATCCCGTCACGTCAAGCACATCTTCTCACGGCCGATCAACCCCTCAAGCCAACCCAACAATGAAGATCTGCGCCCTCCTCCTAGCCGCCAGCGTCGCGCTCGTCGCCGCGACTCCCCTCTCAGTCCGAAACGCAAACCCAGCCGCCGCCGCTGCTCCCACCCCAACCAAGGGGTTTTTCGAAGGAGGGACCCACTACCACGATCCAAGCGCGTAGTACGCACCCCTATACCCTAATAGTCGTCGAAAGCTCAAGACACTGACCAACAATCCCCCCAACAGCAACGAAAAGGGCGAATACAGCAGGAGCCACATTCACACGCTCCTCTGCTGGCTCCCGGAGAAAGTCTACTTCATGTGCCCTTGAGGGTAGGAAAGGGTTGAGAGCGCAGGAGGCGGGGAGTGTGCAGCATTCTCCTTGTGATGCTCCGGGGGGTGGAAGCGTGATGGAAGCGTGAAGAAGTCGACCGGGGTGGGAAGTTTGGGGGGACTTTGGTGTGGCCGCGATATCACTTGAAGACTGGCTCGAATGTCGATTATGTTACCAAAGAGGGCAGGGTCGGTCAGCAGATGGCGAGAAACTCAATTACACGTAGCAGGCCCCCGGGATCAAATGTCCTCACTACCACCGACCACGGTTAGAAAATGCGTGCGCAGTTTGTGATCACAGGACGAATACAAGTATATAACAACTCCCATCTCCCTCCAAAAACTCCCCTTTCCCTTCCTCCACACCATCCTCTCTCTCACATCAAAAGAGAACACACTCAGACAACCAACACCCATCCCCCAGAACCGCAACAATGAACTTCCTCTCCCTCCTCCTCCTGACCACCCTCACCGCCGCCGCTCCCCACTTATCAACCAAGCAGGGCATGCCCGCGTACAAAGAAAACAAGATGTACGCCGCCACCCCTCCTCCTCCTCCTCCACTTCTCAACCCCGTGAGCTAACCCAGCCCCGTCTTCTCCAGCGGCCACGACGGCACTTGGGTGCAGCCGAGCATGTGGATCCAGGGCGTCTGTCTCGGCCCGGAGTTGTTCGGGTTCGATTGCATTCTCTATTAAGGAGTCGAGGAAAGGGACGAGAGCTAGCGGGGTTGTATACGTGCGGTTCAGGGGATTAGGTGGCAAGCGGGTAGAGAAATGTTGGGTTTTGGGAATCGTGTGGCGGTGGTCGATGCTGTTGGGGCATGAAGGACCGAGTGTGATTTCAGACCTGCGCGTGGGCGGTGATCTTGGGCACGCAATGGATGTGGAAAAGTCCTCGAGCGATAAAATGAATGTGTAGCCAACAAAGTACAGAGGCTTTCGAACCCGCTCTCACCTGATCGCTCGACCGTATGAGCCCTTCCCTGGGTCTTGGGCGTAGGCAAGTCCTCCATGAATGAGAATCGGGTATACTCAATCCATCGAAGTCAAAATTTTGGAAGGAGAAAGAAGGTACCTTATCGTTCGCATCTGGACCTTTCGCCCACAACCTCCACTATCGACCTCGACGCCAGAAAAGTACTGCAAGCACACTCCCCCACGCCTCCCCTGTGGGATTCCTGCCTTAGGCCCCGGACGTAGCAAGTAGGACCAACAGCACCTGTCTCTGAGGTGCATTTGAAAGCGTTTCCTCCCCTCTCATCATCGGGGTGATCGCTTGCACGTTTCTCGCCAAGAGAATAAAGATCGTAAGAAACAGCAACGGAGGTTTGCGCGCGGGATCAGACCGGCCAAGGAACCATCGCCATCGACCTCACTTGCTTCCTGCAAGCAACAACGCTCACAATAATGGGGGAAAAAGAAAATCAAAATCAGAAGGGGATTCAACGTTGACAGCACCCAGCGGGCCAAGATGCATCGATACTCCCCAAGCCAACGGTAGCAGCATCCATGCCACACCATGTCATGCCATGGTGGTCCAGTCGATGCCGCAGAAAGAGAAAAGAACTCTCCCCTTCCCATCCCCAACCCCACGCCCTGCCCTCGTACCGCACGACCGCCAAATCCCCACGAGAAAAAAGAAAAATCCCAAAACGTACCCAAACTTTCCC